>Ga0181337_1000012_pt1 | contig 50704 bp, 72 predicted proteins | sample Sp13VDMM15DD_FD_168302 | JGI IMG/M metagenome (GOLD analysis project Ga0181337, IMG submission 168302) | Freshwater viral communities from Lake Michigan, USA - Sp13.VD.MM15.D.D | ecosystem: Environmental > Aquatic > Freshwater > Lake | place: USA: Michigan | collected 2013-04-23 | reverse complement strand
AGCCCGCATTTGCATGTCCATGTATACTTTCCGTCCTTCTCTTCGCACTTGTGCTGCCAGAGATTGCAGCCACAGGTTCGGCAGTTCGCCGGGTTGACCATGCGTTCATCGTGGGCTATGCGGGCTGTTTTGAAAATGGGCCATCGGTACTATTTTTCGTAGGGTTAAAGCCTGATACGATGCAAGAGTGTTCAACACAACGGAAGGACTGCACCCGACATGTTCAAGTTGTTCGTAATCTCCATCGCACCCGAAGACCGCAACCGGATTGACCGTCTGCTCGACTATCTCGATGGCACGACGCAAGCGGCAATCGACCAACTCACGGAGCGACTCAAGAAGGCGGACGACAAACTGGCGGAAGTGGTCGCCGACCTTAAGGAGAAGCACTAAATGTTAGACCTGTCCCAATTGCAAGCAGAGATCGAGCGCAACGAGCAAGCGGATTCGTCCGCGATTCAGCTCATGCGCGCACTGGCCGCCGAAGTCGAGGCGTCCAAAAATGACCCGGTAGCTCTTCAGGCGTTTGTCGACCGCCTGCGGCTCTCCACCGACGCGCTGGCCGCGGCCGTCGTGACCAACACCCCTTCGGCTCCCGGCCCCACGCCGACGCCCGACCCCACGCCGCAACCGTAGCGCGGTAAAGAAGGCGGACGCGCTTTTCCTGGCGCGTTCGCCTCTCTTGCGGCCGGCGTCGCTACGTGGTCGCTCTCGCGCTCCGCGCCTTACAAGGGAATGCTCGCGAGCTTGCAGCGAAGGACGCCGACCGGAAGGAACCAACACCCGATGAAACTTACCGTATTTCTCCACAAAGACCGCACGAATCCCGGCGTCATCATACTCACCGACGGCGCAAACATCGCATGGCGAGCCCCTTGCTATGGCAAGAGCGACAACACGCGCGCGAAGGAAGCCGGCAATCCCGAGCGAAACCCGCTGCGGCCGTTCGGCGACATTCCCGCCGGCGAATGGAAGGGCCGCATCGTTCCCGCGAGCGGGCCTGGGCGAGTCTATGGACCGCACAAGCGCATTCTGCTGACCGCGGTTTCCGGCGACGCGCTGATTGCGATGTCCCCGAAGAACAAAGACGGCGACGGCGACCGCTACAATATCCTGATCCACGGCGGCGCGCTCAACGCTGCCGGCTGGTTCCGCCCGACATACGGCTGCCTGCGTCTCACCGATGACGACGAGAAGGAACTTATCTCCTGGCTGGAAACGGCCGGCATCGGCGAGCTTCCCATTCAGATTATCGAGCTGCCTCTCTAACGAGCCGGTCGTGTCTCGTCGACTTGTCGGGCAACGGCACGAGGCTTAACCGCCCCGACGCACAAAATGAACCGCCGGTACTATTGCGCGAAGCAAGCCGGCGGTTTACTGTTTCTGCATGGACTCACTCACACAGCAAGCCGAACGCATCTTCATGACCCGCGGCATGATTGACGCGATGCACCTTTGCAACGAAGCCGGCATACCGAAGGAAGCCGCGCGCAAGGGCCAAGCGATCGCAGAACACCGGCGCGAGGTCGAGTCAATCCTTCGCGGCATCTATGGCGATCCTGCCTTCGGTAGCTGGCCTGAACGCGCGGCCGCCGAGCGGACGAAGATGCTCGCACAACGAGGCGTATTGTGATGATTGACGACGGCCGCGACTACAGCTTCGACGAAGAACACGACATGCCGGAGTATACTCCGTGTGCCGTGAAGACCTGCCGAGCCACGAGCGAAGACGAAGAGCTGCACAAGTGCGAGGGCTGCAACAAGATGTTCTGCGAGGGCTGCTGCATCATGACGCTCGACGGCATCGTGCTTTGCGCTGGCTGCCTTGAGGCGAACGGATGAAGGTCCGCTTCAAAGACGAAACCCGGAAGACCTCTGTCTACTTCGACGAGTGGCTAGAGTCGCTGCCACACGTCGGGGACCATGTTAGTTTCTACGTCGACGACGTGCTCGCGGCCGGCAAGGTCTTCTCGGTGAGCTATACATTCACAAAAGAAGGCCAGAAGATCAAGCGACCTATGCAAGCGGAGGTATCGCTGATATGAACAAACCGGAACGCTGCGTTCCTCGGCGCGATGGCGTCGACAGCGACGGCGACACCGTCTGGCGCTGCCTCCACTGCTGCGGCTGGAGCGGAAGCCGGCGCTCGCTACTGCTCAATACGTGTGTGCAGTCCTCGAAGAAGTTCCGCCTGGGCGACCGCGTTTGTTACCGCGGCGACATCTCGCGCATCGGCAAGATATGGGAGCTTCGCAATAGCGGCCGCGCGTCCGTCCACTGGGACGACGACAAGCCGGCGATCCATGTCGGCGACGCGAACAACTACAACGTAAAGCATTACAAGTTGGAGAACCTGCGCCATGCAATGTAGGAGCTGCGGCGCGCCGATCACGTGGACCCGCAACGCCAACAACAAGGCGGTTCCGCTGAACGCTGCCGGCGAGAATCACTTCATCGACTGCCCTGGTCGCGACAATCACCGCGCGAAGCGGCCGCCGGCGAAGCCGAAGCCACCGAAGCCTGAGCAAACAACACTCTTCGCCGAGCCCGACGACGCGGAAGCGTTCGTTTCCGGCGGCACCCCGAAGTTCATCCCATCATGGAAAAAATAACAAATGAGGCTCCTGTGACGCACACGCTCAAATGCTGGCCGGAGTACTTTGCTGCCGTCAAGAACGGCACGAAGACGTTCGAGATTCGCCGCGACGACCGCGGGTTCAAGGTCGGCGACATCCTGGTTCTGCAAGAGTGGGAATCTCCAGCGGACGGAAGAGCGAGCAAATACCTTGGAACCAAAGTTCGCGTCGAGGTCACGTACATTACCCACTTCCCCGACGGCCTCCGCCCTGGCTACGTCGCGATGGGGATTCACAAGCTACTATGAGCATTCCGCGCGAGAAGTACTTCATCAAGACACGCAAGCCGGGAGTCTACACGCCGAGCGAGGCGAGCATTCAAGCCACATGTACCGAGCTGCTCGTCCTCGACGACTGGCGGCATCTTCGGACGGACCCGGTCAGCGACCGGGCGACCGTGGGCGCGATCCGCGCGGCGCTGGCGAAGGCTGGCCTACTCATACCGGCCGTCGCGAAGCTGCTCAACGCGCGCGGCAAGGGTTTCGGTGAGCCTGGGATGGCCGACGACCTGTTCATTCGCTACACGAACATGACCGGGCATCAGGACGCCGAGGTCCTATGGGTTGAGTTCAAGAGCCTGCATGGGAAGCCGAAACCGGAGCAATTGCAGTGGGCGACCACCGAACGCGCGCGCGGCGCGATGGTGTGGGTTGCAACGGTTGACTTCGAGCCTACAATAGAGGGATTCCGCGAGAAGTACGCGAAGAGCGGACTCGCACGGAAAATACGATAGAAGGAACATCACCCGATGCCAAAGACGATAACGCTCGAAGGGGCGTATCTCAACTCCGGCCACATGGCCCTAGACAAGAAGAAGGGCGCGAAGACTGTCTCGCTGAACTTCACGATGAAGTGGACGGCGCGCGTCGCGAACGCGCTCGGCTGGACCGCTCCAGCGGAAGGACAAGAGTCCGTTCAGCTCCAAGGCGGCATGGCCGCGCACACGATGACGTTCGAGGCCGGCGGCAAGACCTTCAACCTGGGGTCTGGCCTGTTCGAGCAATTCAAGGTCATCCGAATTGAGTCGGAAGGGAAGCGGCCGAAGTTCGAGCTGCGCGGTCAGTATACGACGCACCTACCGGGCATCGCTGCCATCGCCGAGAAGTACGCCGATACCACGTCGCGCGCGCAAGGCGACCTGCACATCGAATACGACAAGATCGAAACCGAAAGCGAAGACTCCAGCGAGCCGAAGCAAGGCGAGCTGGTCGACATGAGCTAGGGCCGTTATGCTGCGACATCCTCCCCCGTCGCTGCCGTTCACCGTGGACCTTGCACGTGAGCTACTCGCTCACTGCAAGGCGCACGGCCTCCGCCTCCGCGTCGACGCGGAGAAAATCTACATCCACGATCCAGACCGTGACGTTTGGAAGCGCTACACCGTTCGGCAAGCGCTCGACCTGCTCGCCGGCAAAGACGTTTACAAGAATCCAGTCGCCCCGCCCGACACCCCGCAACGACAGAAGCGCAACCGCGGCGGCCAACCTCGCCTACATCAGCACAAGCCGCCGAAGGCGTGGGAGCTGCGTCGATCCGAGTACTTGCGCGAGACGGGCCGCCTGGGTTAAGATCATCCCTGTTCGGTAGGCATACCGGACCCTCGCCGCAATCGAGGAATCCTGAGGCGCGGGCTGCTGACTACAGACGGCCGCCCGCGTTTCAATCTGTAGAGGAGCTGCACCGTTGAAGACGCTCGAAGTCGTCCCCGCCCAAAGAGAACTTTTCCCCGCCTCAGAAGTCGCCGAGTGGCGTCCACCAAAGAAGCCTAAGCGGTTCGGACCATCCGACCTGCTCGCGCGCATCCGTTCGATGGCTGCGCGGCCGGCTGGCTGCTTCTGTTCCGTCGCCTATTTCGCGGCACAGTTCAAGAAGTCGCGCGCCACGATAGCGCGCTGGATCTCCCAACTCAAAGGCGCTGGCCTGATTCGAGTTATCCGACGCGGGCCGACCTCCGCCCGCTACGAAGTGATACCTCAAAATGAGATGTCTTCGGCCGCGCGTCCTTGTATTATCCCTTCGGGGTTTATTTCTACGAAAACACCTTCCCCGAAACCGCCAAGCCCCGAAGCCGAAGCCCGCGACGCTGCGGCCTGGGAAGAGCGACAGCGGCTTGACCGTGCCATCGAGCTATACAGGCGCACCGGGCGCGCCGTGGACTGGCGGACGGCATGAGCGTCGACCGGCGGTTCGCAAACACACAGGCGCGGCGGCTGCGCTTCTGCAAGTACTTCGTTCAGGCCGACGGCGAGGAGTACTTCGCCGAGATTACGAGCGCGCTCATGCGCGCGAAGAACGACGTTGTCGCGGCTATGGTCATCGACGAGTGGCTTGTCGAGCAGACAGAGCGGCCGGCGCCGGCGGACATTCATCGACTCGTGCGGAAGCACAACGGCGTCGACGAAGAGCCGGTCTTCGACCTCGGGACGCCGCCGACCGAAGCCGAGATGGAGGAACATCGCGCATGGGTACGGGAGATGGAGAAGACGCTCGCCAAGCGAAAACTCGCTTGAGGAGCATGCCGCGGGCGATGATGCTCACGATTCTGGCCGACGCGCGGGCCGCGGTCATCGCGTCGGAATCCGGCGAGCTGCCGGCGAGGGTCATCGCGTGGCGCAAGTGGGGAGCCGCGGTACGATTGTGGAATATCTGGAGAGGGCTACAGAGTGAGACTGTTCATCGGTAACATCGACCACGGCGCGACGGAAGAGCGCCTTCGTGAGTGGCTGGAGAAGTGGGGCATCACTGTGATGAGCTTGACCTTCATCCGGCCGGAAACCGGCGGGCCGTATGCGTTCTGCAACGTGCCGAAGGAACAAGGCAAGAAGGCTATCACCATGCTCGACGGGAAGGTCTTCAGCGGCCGCAAGGTCGGCGTGAGAGAATCGGCGCGATGACCTACGGCGCGCGCGTTCAGTTGAGCTTGTCTGGAATACGCGAGCTGGCCGAGCACTTCATCGACCCCGTGACCCGCATTCCTCACGATCCGCGCACGATCCGCGGGACGTTCGTCGCCCGCTGCAATACGCCCTGGCTCGTCATGGTCGACATCGACGGCACCGACCGCGCTCGCGCGTTCCACGAGTCCTACTGGGAGCTGGCCGAATGAGGTCAGCGAAGGCGCGAGCGGCCGCCAAGAAGCACAAGAAGCGGCCGCCTTCCGCCCTCCGCCCGTTCAGCCGGCGGACCCGCAATGTCGACCAAGACGGGCTCGACTTCATGGAGTTCGTCAAGGGCTATCCCTGCGCGGCCTGTTATTTCCTAGAATATCGGGAGGGGCTGCCGGCGCGCGTCGGCGTGAGCGAGTTCGCTCACTACGGCGGCAACTCAGCGGCAAAGGCCCCAAACTTGCGAGGACTACCGCTATGCAGGCAACACCACCAAGACGGCCTCTTCTCTCAAGAATCGCTAAAGAAACGATTCGGCGCTTACTGGGGAATCGACGTAGAGGCGATCATCGGCCGGCTTCAGGCTGCATTCTTTGCCGGACGGTAGCGCCAACGGGGTACAATTTCCCCATGAGCGAATTTACCTGGGAGCGGTTCTGGACATCCATAGTTGCGACGTTTCTCATGAAGTGGGCCGCGATTCCGCCGGCAGTTGGGCCGATGGTGTTCCTCATGTTCACCGACCTACTGTTCGGAGCCGGACTCGCATTGCAGCAAGGATCATACGAGAATCGGAAGCTCTGCGTAGGCATCATGCGAAAGGTCGCCGTGTTCTTCATCCTCGGCGCGCTATCGGCCGTGACGCAAGAAGCCTTCAAGCTCTCCTGGGACCCGGCCGAGTACTTCGTGCGCGCCGTGACCATCTACGAGTTCCTGAGCTGCGCGTCGAAGTACCGACAGATTGGCGGCCCTGGCGCACCGTGGATAGACCGCTTCGCGAAGCTCGTCGAAAGCTGGTTCCAGAGTCGCTCCTTCCCAACGCAAGAGCAAATTAACTCCGCCCTGAAGCACAGCAAAGAAGCCGGGGACCGCGGTAGACTGTAGGGCATGATACATGCCTCCTGCCGCCAGAACTTCACTTCGACGACCTTCCTAGCCCCGTTGCAGTTGCGTATCAGCGACACCGGCGAGGCGATCACAAAGGGCCAGCTACAGGACATGCTTGCCGGCCGGCAGGTCGACATCTTCGTCCACGGATACCGCAACGAGTTTGAGGGCGCGGCCAACGCCTACAACACCCTTTCTACTCAGCTCGACGGCAAAGGCATGACCGACAGCGCACGCATTGGCTTCTTCTGGCCTGGGTCCTGGGCGCGCGTCGGCTTCTCGATGGCAGTCGCTCGCGCGAAGCGTGCCGGCTTGGAGCTGGCGGAGCTGATCGACTACCTGAAGCTCGCCGGCTGCAAGGTTACGGTCGAGACTCATAGCCTGGGCGCTCGCGTCGCCCTGTGCGCGCTGAAGGAAGGGCCTTCCGTCGATTGCCTGATCCTTACCGCGCCGGCCGTCGATTACGACTCGCTCGCACTCAGCGGCGAGTTCCAGAATGCCGTGTACAAGGCGGGCAAGTTCACCGTCATGCACTCGAAGCGTGACAGCGTCCTGAAGTTCGCGTACCGCGCGCTGAACTGGTTCACGCCGGCGCTCGGGCTGGTCGGGCCGGAATCCCCGAAGCCGCTCCGCGTGGCCGTTCGCGACATGACCGCGGTCGTCGACAATCACGGAGCCTACAAGGACGTGGACGCCGTCTTCGATCCGTCTTACTGGCGCGCATAAAACACCGACGGCCGCCGAGGTTCACTACCCCGGCGGCCGCGTCTACTACCTTGCGTTGGTTGAATTACTGTACGCCAGTCGCACGCTTGAGCATCGCTTCGATGTTCGCCACGCGCGCGGCGGTTTCCTGGCCGATCCGCAACAGCTCCTTGTCGAGAGCCGAGAGCGGGCCGTACTTGCTTTCGATGTCGGCTTGACCTTGGACCACCGGCTCAAGCACTCCGGGCATGGTCGACGGCGCCCACACGAGAGACTCGCCGGGTAACAGCTTGACCGCGGGCCGAACCGATCCAGCCTTCGCCGGCAAAGGTTCGTTCGACTCAAGGCCGGCTTCGAGCTTGAAGTACCAGACCTTCGTATCGCTCGCGTAGGTCCAGACTCCCGGCGGAAGAGCCTTGTCTTCGGCGCGGTTCAGCGTGGCGTTCCACGTGGCGCGGAGGATGGCGGAGCCGGCGCGGTTGCGATGCGCGATCCGCTCGCCCGCGTTGTACTCGGTTCCGGCCATGTCGAAGAACTCCCAACAACGGCGCTTCTCGGCGGAGCCGTAGACGTAGCGGAACAAGAACAAGCCTTGGTTCTCGCGGAGCGACGACATCACGATTGCAGGGTTCGAGGTCCCCTTCGCCGCGACGTTCATCTCCTCCATGATGGCGATTGCCTCTTCGCGCGTGCTGAAGAGCACGTCGGCGCGCGGCTGGCCGTTCACCGTGACATCGACGGACGGCGGAGCCCACGAGACGGTGTAGGGCACGCAAGGGATGTTGACGAGCGTCGCGTCGCCGTCGAACACACCGAGGCCGACCTGATCGTTCGGGATGGTGTTGTACGGGCCGGGTTCGCCGAGGGCTTCCCAGTGGCGGACGGGTTTCGTCGGGTCCCAAGGTGCATGCCGGCCGGTCACAGCGGTATAGTGAGCGGCGTCGTTGTAAATCGGGAATTGAAGGCGTTCGAGAATCGGGATTTTGCTCATGTGCTTACTATACCTCCATCGAAACCACGACAGATATCGGGCTGTCAGCGAGGCCGCCGAACGGCGCTTGGGTCAAGCGAACCGCGGTTCCCTTCTCGGCAGCGTCGCGCATGGTCTTCAAGTAGGCGTCTTCGACCGGCGTTTGCGCGGTCAAGTGAATCTGGAGCGTTCCGTTTGAGTGAAGTTCTACTTTCATGCGTCGATTGTGCCGTTCGGACCTGTGACCGTCAATAGTACTGACGGTACATTCGGGTGATAGAATCGGCTCCGGCCTTCGGGTAGCATGGCTCATGTCCACTGCAACCAAGAAACCCGTCCTGAGTTCCATCCAGAAGGCCATGAATCAGCTCGACGCATGCTTCGAGAAGATCCACGCTGCGGCGCAAGTCATCAACAAACGGGACCGGCTCGACGCCGTTGTCAACGAGCTGTTTGCCTGCCGCCTGATTACGAAGCACGTCTTCAGCGCCGAAGCCCGTCGCAAGGCCAAGCCGGTTAAGATCAAGGAATGACCCGAGCTATTCTTTTTTTGTTATGCCTGCCGCTGCTCGCGCAAGAGCCACGTTGGGCCGTCTCCCTCGTCGACCAAGGTCGCAGCTCCGCGCGATCCACGCTTGGACGCCGAGCGCCGAAAGACATCGCAGTATTCGACGTGACCCTCTGTTCTGGCAATGAGGCTATCAGCCTGCCGGCGGCGACCGTGCTCCGCGAGATTCACTCCCGCGGGCTGGTGGTCTTCTCTGCCGGCGCGCTCGACGCCATTGTCAAGAACACGAGCGCGCGGTCGATACGCTCGATCCTGGCCGATGTCGGCGAGCTGACGACCATCGGCGGCGCCGTCATCACAAACGCCCAAGTCATCACGATTCGCGACGACAAGCGCGCGAAGTACGCCTTCGGTTTAGCGATGGCGGCCGGCCTTTTCCATTTCCTCCACGGGAAAGTGGCCGGCGCGACGCTCGAACCGGACAAAGTCGCGGGGTTCGTTCTGCCGGACCCCGCGAACCTTGCCGCTCGGCAAGACTGCTGGAACGGCCAAGTACTCGGCCTGAAGCCAGACAAGGGCAGCGGCATCGCCTTCGAGGTTCGATGAATAAGCCTCTCTTCACGCCAGAGCAAGTAGAGAGAATGGCGCGCGTGCTTGAAGAGTCGAGACGGCGCACAGCCTACTGGTCCCCGAGATTCACGACGACGGCCGGCAGCGATGGCGGCTACTTCCGCGACATGTACATGAACGCGACGCCGCGGAGCGAGCCGCGCGTCGCCTGGGACATGGGCGAGGAGACGCCGACCTCGGCGCGCAAGGCCAGAATCGAGATGGTGCTCGACGTAACGAAGAGCGAGCCCACCTACATTCCCAAAAAACAGTACCTTTGATCTATTCCACAAAACGAACCGGCTTCGTAAAGTCGAAAGCATGAAAGCACGCCACGCCAAGAAACTACTCAAGGCTCCGACGCCGGGGTTCATCATGCCTACCGAAGAGATGCTCGAAGGTACGGCCTCGTTTTCTCTCAATCTCCAGTGCGATCAATTCGACCCGCGCATGAAGTACCAGAAGGTCGACTTCTTCCAATCGCAGAAGGTCACGGCTCCAGCGTCCGCGTTCGATGCGCGCATGGAAGCCGCCTACGCCTACTGCAAGCGGGCGGTGTTGAAGCGGTTCAACGACACGGCGACCGCGATCACTGCCAGCCGGCACGAGGTCAATCCGTTCCCTATCGGCGGCGACCCTACTCCCCATCCTGTGAGCCGCTCGAACGCGCGCGCTTACGAAGAACACCAACAACGTCGCGGCATCGGCGCAGACCCGATGGACGCGGCAGACTTCAAGTAAAGAGGAACTATGGCACTCACCAGAAGAAGCGAATCGACGACCGTCTACTTGCAGGCCAAGCACTATTGCCTGTGGCAAGAACTGAAACACCCGGTCGAGGGCTGCGAAGCCGTCGAAGTGAAGAATCCGAAGACCGATGTTGTATCAACGAAGCATGGCTTCAAATACAACTCCGTCGTCGGCCGCGCGGTGAAGCTGGAGAAATACGACACCGAGAAGAAGTACTCGACTCGCTATTTCGGCTTCAAGCTGCATTTGAAGGACGGCGAGGACCTGTACGTTCTCGACATGCCGTATCAGTCGCAGCTTCTCCGCCGGTTCCTGCGCGTGGCTCCGAACATCAATTGGTTGTTGCCGCTCTCGATTACCGTCTTCAAGGGCAAGAAGCAGGACGGCTCCGAGGAACTGGGCGTCTGGTTCCAGCAAAGCGGCGAGACTGTGCGCGCGTTCTACACGCGCGAGAAACCGAACGGCATGCCGTCGGCGAAGCAGGACCCGGATACTCACGAGTGGGATTTCCGCGAGCAACATCGTTGGTTGGTGGGTCAGCTCAAAGCCGTGACCGTGCCAGCGATCGAGGAAGCCGGGAAGCGCATCGAACCGCCCGTCAAGCCGGCGCACGTCGAAGACTTCGGCAACGAGTACCCGCCCGAGCCGGAAGCTCCCGAGCCGCATCATCGCGCGTCCGATGAGATTACCGACGACGACGTACCGTTCTAAGGGGTCATCATAATGAACATCGACGATCTGCACGACATCAAACTGACAGCGCCGGAGCCAAACGAAGAGCTAAAGGCGTACATGAAGAAGGTGGGCGATTTCCTAAAATACGAGCGGGACCTGACCATCTCCACGAACGGACAGCACGGGTTTCTCGGCCTGAGCAACCCGCTCGGAAAGGCGATGCGCGAAGACAAGGAAGTCTCCGGCTTCATCAACATGAACTTGAGGACGGCCATTCAAACGGTCGTAATGACGGACAACCCGGACGTTCTTGTCGGGACCCTGATTGTCCTCTTCGGAACCGGCCTTCGCGCCGGCGCTCAACTCGGGATGATTCCGCAACAGCCGAGCGAATCGAAAGGGGAGCCCGTCTAATGTCGAAAGAACTGGAACAGCAACCACGCAAGCGGAACCTGCTCGACCTCGTCCAGCACGTCGCCTACCTCGAAGACACCGAAGGGGCCGTCCCCGACGAGCTGCTCGCCGAGTTCCGGGAAGAGGTTCGAGATACCCTGCTCGCCAAGGGCGAGAAGGTCGACAACTACGCGAAGCTGATTCACTACTTCACGATGCGCGCCGCGGCCGCTAAAGGCGAGCTGGAGGCGTTCGTCAAGATCGAGACGGAGCGACTGAAGAAGCGCATCACGCGCGCCGAGGCCGACGCGCGTCGCCTGGGCGACTTCGCTCTCTTCGTCATCGACTCGCTCGGTCGCGACAACAAGGGTAAGCGCCTGCCGCTCGAAGGCGTGAACTACACCTTGACCGCGGCCGGCGTCGCCGACTCCTGCGAAGTGACCGACGAGTCGCTTGTCCCGCTGGAGTTTAAGACTGTCGAGTTGACAGCCAGAATGCCGGGGGACATGTGGAATAAGGCTTGCATTGCGGATTTCAACGAGAAGGACACGACCAAACGTATAGCTGCGCTTCAACTTGCGGTCTTATCTACGAGCGACGCTATCACCTTCAACTGCGAGTATGCTGTCGACAAGAAGAAGCTGCTGGCCGCGCTTAAGGAACCGTGCGAAGCGTGCTCCGTTGACGACGGCTGTCCCGCCGGCAAGACGCTCTCGACGACCTTCGCGAGCGAAGAGAATCCAGAGGGAATCGAGATGGTCGACTGTCCGAAGTGCGGCGGAACCGGCAAGCGTCGCATTCCCGGAGCGAGGTTGCTCACGAACAAAACAAGGCTAGTGGTCAAATGAAGCGGAAGTTCTGGCTAGGGGTAGGGTATTCATTCATGGTGATCTTGTGGGCGGTGTACGCCGTCGTATCGGTGATCTGTCTCGCGAGCGATGTCCTGCTCTTCTTCAATACGAGGTTTCGGCCGTGGGTTGCGTTCGTCTTCCTGTGGCCGCTGCTTCTGCCGCTCTACCTGCCGGACATGCTGCCGGCGTCGTGGGCAACGTGGATGGCGAACCGCTGCGCCGACTTCATGGTCAAGTGGTGCGACGCTACGAAGATCGTCCGCCGGCACGGGGACACAAAGACTTGTCAGTTATGGAGGTTAAGGAATGAGACTCTTCGCATGGCTACTTATGGCGACCTTGGCGGCGACCGGGCAGGCGATTGACGCCGGCGGAACGACCGACGCGAACTACACGGGCGGGCTGGTCTGGAATCCGACGGTTGCCGGCTACGTCTACCTCGGAGCGATCCCGTGGGAGGACCTGCGATACGGGCAGTCCTTCTCCTACTCGATCCCGGAGCCGAACGGCCTCTACATGGTCGAGCTGTGGCTGATGGAGCCGAACAAGACCGCGGCCGGCCAGCGCATCTTTACCGTGTCGGCGAACGGATCGTCTTCCGCTCCGCTCGACCTCTTCAAGCTGGCGGGCCTTCGCACTCGCTACCTCGTGAAGCTCTTCACGGCCGTAAACAACGGCGTGCTTCGGCTCGACTTCCGCGCGTCCGTCGGCAATGCCGTCGTGTCGAACATCGTCGTTACACAGCTCTTGCCGCAAGGCGGCACGGTGCAATTGACGGAGCTGCACTCCGGCCCCGTCGTTGACGGAAGCGTTCGCCTCGCCAACGGCGGCTTCGTCGACGTGCATCAAACGACGTTGCAGGACTACGTCAACGCCCTGGCCGCGGCCGGGCCGGTGTGCGGACCCGAGATGCAAGGCATCATGCGCCTCGTGAACTCGAAGTTCGGTCTGTGCTGGCTCGTCAATGGCACGTGGACATGGACGAACGAACTCCCGGCGCCGCCTACTTCAACGCAGTAACAGCGCGCCGCGGCAACGAGCCGAACCGCGTTAGCGCGTAGCGCCCGACGGCCTTCTCCTTCGCCTTGAGGCTCTTGTCTTTGTCGGCAAGCTCCCGCATCATCTTTGCGAAGTCTGTCACTTGGCCCACGGCAGGACCGCCGACGAACTCCGGCACTCGGTTCTGTTCTGCCGCGTTCACTGCGTCGAGCAGGATGCCGGCGGAGCTGCTCGCCGCGAGGTTGTTGTAGTAGCGTTCGAGTCCAGACTTGAACTTGTCTTCGCGCCCGGTGATCTTCTCCCGCAACAGGCGAACCAGCTCGCCGGTGGTGTACGGATAGAGCACGCCGAGCAAGAGCAGGTTCCGCATGCCGCGCTCGGGACGCCCTGCCTTGAACTCCCCGTATGTCTGCTTGGCTGCGAAACGGGCCTGCTGATAGGCGAATCCCTTGAACTGGAACCATGCCTTGCCCCACGCGCTTTCGGTCGCGAGCGCGGGTAGATCCTGCGGCCGAGTGCGGAACTGCGTCGCGTCGGCGAACTTCTTCGCCGCGGTCAGCATCTCCTGTTCGGTGAGGCTGCCGCGCTTGACGGCCTTCGCCGGGTCGATGCCAAGCTCCGTCAAGAACGCCTTCGCCTGTTCAGCTCCGCGGCCGCTGCCGGACGCCTTCGCGAGATTGCGCTTCGCCCACGTGACGCCGGCGTTCGCCGACACTGCGCGGTTGAACCGCTCCGTCGCTTGGAAGCCGGATAGCTTGAGGTAATTGTCCATCAGCTCGGAGCCGCCGGCCTGCTTCATCGCTTCCTTGAGAACTGGGTCGATGGCCGCGCCGCTCTCGATGGCGAGCCGCCGGCCCTTCGCCGTGAAGCCGCCCTTGAGTCCGGCCGCGAAGCTCGGCAGGTCCGACGCGGTCAGAGCGTTGAGAACCTGCGTCGAGTTCGGAATGGACGCGAGCGACATCTTCAGCGTCGACAGCGAGCGAATGAACCGCGAGACGACGGCCTCGTCGGTGGTGTCGACCTTCTTGCCGATCATTCTATCGACGGCGTCGCGGACGAAGTCGGTGTTTCCGCCGGCACGCCCGATGTTCAGAATCTCTTGGTTGATAACGTGGTGATCCTGGCCGAATACGGCGACCTGGGCGAGCCGCTTCGCGCCCGAGGCCAGCGTGAACGGCATCACGCGAACCGGGTCCGGGTCATAGAACGGAAGGTTCAGCTCGCGCGAGTACTCCAGCGAGCCGTGGCGCGCGATGTTGCTTCGATACTTCTCCAGTCTCGCGAGCGCCTCGGCTTCGGTCTTGGCCTGCTTCGTCTCGACCATGTGCTGAATGATGGACTCCTTGCGCTTGCCGCTTTCGAGGTAGCTCACCCAGTCGTCGACGAATGCGGTCGCCTCTGCCTTGTCAGCCTTAATGCCGAGCCGGACGATGTTGTCGATGACATCGCGCCGGACAGCTCCGCGCTTCAGCTCACGAGCGGCCTTCAGCACGTGCGGATAGTGGTTCTCCATCATCGAGAACGGCCGCCATCCGTTCTTGGTCATGACCTCGATGCCGAGCCCCGTCGCCTGAAGCCCAAGCTCGGTATCGGCTTCCTTGTAGGCGTCGTATGCCACGCGAGCGCGTGAGTCGAGCTTGTTCGGGTGGATGCGGCCTTCGAGCGCGTCGACGATGTCGAACCGCTGCGCTCTCGACAGTCGGGACGGCTGCGCGTCGGCGATGCGAACGAGCAGGCGGCCAGCTTCGAGGTCGCCGTAGTCATCGGCCTTCTCGATCATCTTCATGAGGACGCGGCCGGCTCCTCCGCCCTCGGCACGCACGCGAGCGCCGAGCGATCGGAGAACGCTCTTGCCGGCGTCGACGATGACCTTCGTGTCGGAGTCCTCGTAGGCGCGCTTGATCTTCTCAATGTCGGCGCGCGTCGGGATGCGAGCCTCGCCGGACTCGTCCGATACGAGCTTCTCGATGAAGCCCTTGGTTCCGGCCTTCTTGCTGTTCTTCTTCGACGGCCGCGCGACCTTGTCTTCGAGTCCGCGCATCGGCTGTTCGATGGGCGTCTCCGCCCGCGGGGGAAGATCCCCGAAGGCGTCGGCGAATGCGACGTGCTGCGGCGGCGGCTCAAACATGGACCCCTGAGCGCCTGGGCGAGACAAGGCTTCGTCGTTCGCGTAGCGCCGGAAGGCGTACTCGACGTTCCGCGGGCTCTCTTCCATGACCTCGGCGATACGAACCGCTTCCGGGCTGTAGACCTTGCGCTCGCCGCTCATGTCGATTTGCGCCGCGGTGTCGGCGACCTTCGACTTGTGAGCGCGCGCCTCTTCGAGCAAGCTCACGGCGTCGCGAACGTGCTCGGTGATGTTCCAGCCGGAGCGCCCTTCGACGCGGAGAACCTGAGGCGCGACGCGCTCCAGCTTCGCGTGAACCGCGGGCGGCGTGTTCGAGTACTCCGCCGGCGTCGAGAACAACCGGCCGACGAGGGCCTTGCTGATGCGAGACTTCATCTCCGGCGTGAGCTGGTCGCGCTGGTCGACGAGTCCGCCCTTCTCCTGTGCGGTGATGACGCCGTCCTTCTCAAGCAGGTTGAGAACCTCCGCGCCGTTGTCGCCGCGAAGAGCTTCCGCCATCGTGCCGGAGTCGCCAAGGTCCCCGAGCCGAGCCGCGATGTCTTGGACGGTCTTCGGCGACAGCCGGCGGCCGTCGGCGACTGCCTGCTCGTGTGGCTTGAGCTTCGCCGGCGCTCCCTTGTTGAAGTCGGTCACGGCGCGTTGCGAGTCATGCTCGCCGGTCAGCTCGCGGAGCAGGACGGGCCGCTTCATCTTGCCGACGGCTTCCGGGTCGATGCCGAGCGACGCGGCCTTCTCCTTGAGCGCCGCGTTGTACTTCTCGCGGCCGGCAGGGTTGTACTCGTCGACGCGCTGCATGGTCTGGACGCGCGAGTTCCCGCCGAGCACGTTGCCGCGCTGGTCGATGATCGAAGGGCCATGCTCCGCCGTCGGGTAGTCGCCGACGGTGAAGGACGGGTCGAACTTGTCGCCGGAACGCTCGACGACGGCCGCCTGCAAGTGCTCGTTGCTCTGGTAGTCCCGGTCGTTCTTGATTTCGTAGTTCGGGTTCGGCTCGAAGTTCAAGCCGTTGTGCGACGCCTGAACGTCTTCCATCTCCCGGACCACGTACCGGGCCGGGTAGGGCGTCTCCTCGCCTGGGACCTTGACCTCGACCGTCTTGCCGGCGACCGGCGGCGTCTTGGGGAGACGCTCTGGAACGGCAGATTTGGCAGGTTCCGCGGGCGGCGTGACGCTCTCCGGCGCCGCCTGGGGGGTTGGAACCTCCGCCGGCTTCGGCGCTTCCTGGGGCGTTCCAGCGGGAATTTTCCCGCTGGCCGGCGGAACCTCTTTGTTTCCAATCTTTCCACTTTCCGCGGCAATTTCCCCTGGGGTTTCGGAAACAACTTTAGGAGCCGCCTTTTCAATCACTTCCGGCGGAACGGCCGCTTCTGGAGAAAGTTCCGCGGGAAGTTCCGCGAGTTCCGCGGAACTTTCCGGCTTCCCGGTCTTCATGCCGCGGAGCATGTCGGCGGTCTTCTTGTTCGCCGCGGCTTTGTCCGCTGCCGGCTTCCGGGCCATAGCCGCGAGCGCCGCCTTGCGCTGCTCCCCTGGCGCCCCCTTGACCGCCTCGTCGAACAGCTCCGTGTAGGTGGGTCCGGCCTTGTCAAAGACCTGCGCGGAATCCGCGGCCGTCTTCCCTGGCTTCGTCTGCTTCTCGACGATAGCGCCGGCGTCCGCCTTCGGCTCCACGATGGAGAAGCCTTCCGGCAGGGACTCTTTCATCTTCCGCAAGTCGTCGGCAGTGAGGCGCTTCTTCACTCCGCCGCGGGCCATCGCTGCGAGGTCCGTCCGCGAGGTCCGTCCCGGCTTCTCGGCGACGGTGGCTTCCGGCTTGAGCGGTTCGCCTTCGAGTACTCGGTCCCGGAGCTGCGCGCTAGTAGGCGGAGTGGTCGGCTTCGGCGCGCGATCCCCTTCGAGTACTCGGTCGCGGAGCTGCGCGCTCGACGGCCGCCCTTCTCCGCGAATGGCATGCTTGCCGGCGAGGGTCGCGAACGCTGCCGTACCGCTGGCCTTCGTTACGCTCTTCGCGATGCGCTCCGGGTCGCCAGACTTGACGGCGTCCGCCACTTCGGGGATTTCCTGCGACAGTCCATTGAGCATGTCGAGCGAGAAGATGGCAGAGACGGCGCGCGGCAACAGCGGCGATACCTTGGTGAGAATCTTCGCCGCGGGTCCGCCGGCGACGAGCATGCCGACATTCAGCGGCGTCGAGAGTCCCTCGACAAGTTCCGCGGCTCCCCTGGTCACGCCGAGCGCGGCCTTGCCGACCTTCGATGTCGGCTTCAGGTCCGGCACGAGCTGAGTCACAGGCAAGCCCGGAGTGTTGGCGAACTCCTTGACCCCGGCGGCGAAGTCGGAGAACGTGCGCGCCACGCCCGGAGATGCGGGCGGCCGTCCGCCCATGCCCTGCTTGGCTGCCGGCGCGCGCATCTGCGGGTTAGGCGTCGGCGGGTGCGTGAGCATCTGCTCCATTGCGGCGCCCGCGGCTTCATGCGAAGCGTCGAACTCGTCTTGTCCGGGAAGATCCTCGGCGCGGGTGATGTTGCGCTTCAGCGGGTCCGGCGGCTGAACTGCTGCCGGCGGAACGACCTCGAAGCCCTTGGGCGGTGGAGGAACCGCCGCGGCCTGCTTGACGATGCTAAAGCCCGGAGGCGGAGGCGGGATTGCTACCTGCCCGCCTTTTTGATTGGAGCCCACTTTGTTCCATCCCATTGCACCATGTTACCCTTGGCGTCTTGTGCGATGGGATTCGCGTCGGTCGCGCTGGCCGCGGCCGCGTCTGCTCCTGCTGTGGCGTCGGTCGCCGCCTGCTGTGTTCCGCGCATCAATCCAGTGCGGATCACGTCGACGCCCTTCTTCTTCTCTTCGAGCGCCGCATGTGCCGCGTGGTTCGAGACGATCTTCGCCTTGAGCTGTCCCGACTTCTTGATTGCGTTCGCCTTCTGAGCGACGGACTCGTCGAACGCTCCCGACGCGAGCTGTGTTTGCAGGTCCTCGTACTCGGACGATGCCGCTTCGGTTTCCTTAACGATGGCGTCCTGGTCCTGCTGGATCTTGTCGAGCTTCGATTGCCACGAGTTCAGCGTCGCGGCCTTCTTGTTCTCGGCGCGCTCCTGTAGCTGCAATTGCTGATAGGCGGTGATGCCGCCAGCTCCGCCCGGTTTCTCCTTGGCGACGGTCGCGCTGAGAGGCTTCTCTTCGATGGTGCCGTCGTCGTATGTGATGACCTGAGTCACCTTGCCAGTGCTCTTGTCCTCGATCTTGTCGGTAGACTTGATCGTCCGGGCCTTCGGCTGGCCGCGCTGCTCGATTTGCGACTGGTAGTTCGAGAAGCTGCCGGCGCTGCGAATCAAGTCGTCGAGTTCGGTCGGAAGTACTTTGCGTTGCTCGCGGCCGGCGAAGGTGCCCGGCGAGCTGGTTTCGGACATCGGCGCTGCGGCTGCCGGCCGCGCACGGCCGCCCAAGCTGATACCGGGGAACACCTTGTCGAGTTCCGCGGGAATCGGGATGCCGTTCTGCTCGCGCGCCTGGGCGTCGGCGGCCGTCTCCGCGTTCTTGCGTGCGGTCGCCTTCTGGCCCTCGAAGTTGACGGCTTCGGTGTTCTGCGCGCCGCGGATCTCCGCTTCGGCTTGGAACTGCTTCATGAGCCGCTCGGCCTGCTTGCCGATTTGCTCCTCGGGAGTGTACAGCTCTCCCATGACTGTTTCGCCCTTCGCGGTCTTGTGCTTCGCGAGCCGCGACGGATCGGCGCGCCGGACGGTGCCGTCGTCGTTCTGCACGAGTCCGCCGGGGAGAACCGGCCGGCCCTTGGTGGCGATGAGTTCGGCAAACTCGGTGTCTGCCTGATTACGCAATTCTTCATCGGCCGAGCGTCGCCGCTTCAGCTCGTCGTACCGCTGCCCTACGTTGGTGAGGTCGAAGCCGGTCTTCAAGACCTGAGCTAGACCGTGCGCGAATCCGCCCATGTTCCCTCCCTAGATACCGACGTTGAAGCCCACGCCGCGGGTCGTTCTGCCGCGCTGGTCGACTTCGCGAGTACTCGTAGAACCGCCGGTCGTCGACACGGTGCCGGTGTCGGTGGTCGAGCCCGTGCTCGTCGATACGCCTGTGTTGGTGCCGGACGTGACGCCGGAGGTCTTCTCTCCGAAGTCCATGCCGAGGAACTGCTGCATGAGCTGTGCCGCGGTGACTGGCATCTGAGCTGCCTGCTGCGCGAAGGAGTTGTCGACCTTGGACAAGTCGCCGCGTCGAGCGAGGTCGCTCATGACGGCCGCCTTGCCTTGCTTGCCGCCGCCGTTGCCGGTGGCGTTGCTCATGAACTGCTGGCGAATCATGTCGCTCGCGCGCGAGTAGTTGGCGTTTACGTCTTCACGCCCTGCGTTCTGCGCCGGCGCAAGAAAGCTCTTCGGATCGGTCGCCATCGCCTGCATGATCTTGAAGAGCTGCGGCTGGACCTGCTGCTGGTACGGCGTGAGGCTCCGCTCGCGGCTGCCCGCGCTCGTTCCCTGCGATCCGCCCGAGTTCGTCGTCGTTCCCGTGCTGGTCCCCGTGTTCGTCGAACTCGTGAACTGATTGAAGAGCTGGTTCACCAGCTCGCTCATATTCGACGTGCTGTTCTCGCTCCCGCCCTTGCTGATCCCAAACGACATAGAATCTCTCCCTCTGCAACCCTAACACTTGTAAGTCTACAAGTTTTCCACCCTGCCGGGTGTGGCCGCGGAGCAGTCCCTCACGGGTCACTCCGAACTGGCGAATCATGCCGGCAAGCGACATGTTCTTCGCAAAAGCAACGGTACTGAGCTTGTCGATGGTCGGGTCTTGGAAGATCGCATCGCACGCCTGCCCGAGCGCCGGGACGACGGTATCCCTTCCCCAAAAGTCCGGGGAGAAGATGCAATGGAAGTCCGCGACGGTAGGGTGAGTGCGCTCGGACGTGATGACGCCGCCGAGAGCCCCGTCTCGTCGCACGCCCCACGAACGGCGGCCGCGCCGTTCTCGTTCAATCCAGTCGTCGACAAATGTGTCGATATCGGTCGGGAAGAAGTCGTCCGCGAAGCGCGAGCGGAACATCTCTATCCAGCTCCAAATGCGCGGGAGAGCGGCCTTCGGGAAAGGTGTCTCTATTTCGATTCTCATGATTCAGTGATGTACCACTTTATCGTTCCGGCTTGGTCCGGGTTCGCCTCTGCTGACCGCGGGAAGCCCATAATCACTCCGTTGACTGCCGACGATCCTGTCGGCTTGTTGACCCACGTAACGTCGGCGGGAAGCTGGTAGGCTTGCCCCGAGTAGAGCTTGTAGGCATTCTGCGTCCAGTCGTCCTCGTCCTCGCCGTTCCATGAACCGGGCCAGTCGAGCGCGCCGGCGTCGAAGAGCTTCACGTCGACATCCCAAACGCCTTGTCCGATGAGCGCCATATCGCTATGGTACACAGTCCGGCTCGCCGGCCACGTCCTCGGTCTTCAGGCACAGGGTCCCGAGTCCGTGAACGCTGAGAGAGCCCGTAACCTCGACGTTGTAGCCCCACGGCTTGTAGCTGACGTTGTCCCACAAGAACGCGCCGGTGTCGGCGAGCGACTTGTGAACGACGATAGCCTCGGGGAGCTTGCCGAGAACGGGAGCGATGCCGCTTATCTCGTGCTGAAACCCTACCCACGGCTCGCTGATCTGGCCGAGCTGATTCTCCCACTGGTGGCCGCCGGGGAGCACGCCGAAGAGAGTCATAAAGCGCGGCCGGTTCGCTAGTCCGACGTTGCCGTACCTTGAAATGCCGTTGCGTGATAGGTGGCTGCAACCGGAGGTCGTCGCAGTAAGCGGGCTGTTCCTGAAGCTGGCCGACGCGGTGAGCGCGCTCGATCCGCCGACGGAGAAGGTCGCTTCGGTGAGGCCGGACCCGGCCACGGGAAGCGTGAGCGCCGCCATCTCCGCGTGAGCATTCAGGCCGTTCGATGTCTGCGCCAGATAGAAGTAGTGCGGACCCATCGCAATCATGAGGTCGGCGCGCGTCATCTGGATTGTCAACTGCGTGGTGCGGTTGACGCCCTCGGTCGTGTTGATAAAGACGGGCTGCTGCGGGATCGACTTCGCGAAGAATAGCGACGGATGGTTCGGCTCAATGCCGCCGGTGGTGTTGCGGTACAAGAAGACGCTCGTCGTGTTGTCTGACGATCCGTTCGCCGCGGTCGTGCAAGCGTACCCTCCATTCGCCAGCCTCTCGACGCTCGTGTGCAAGCCGACGGCGCACGAACCGAAGATGTCCCTGTCGCGGTGGAGAACGCCCGCGGGGAAAGCGCCTTCACTGTCGTATTCCTTCCACTGCAAGTACGTGTTCGGCTCCGCGTCGTCCGGGTCGCTGCCGGCTTCCTTGATCTTGTTACTGAAGGTTTTAATGCAACGGATGATGGCGTCGTGAACTACAGCCTTGTCCGTCGTCCCGGTGATCTCGAAAATGAAGTGTGTCGGCGGAGGAGTGAAGGAACCGGGATCGTCCACGATGAGCGGGATGAGGCCGGCATATCCCGAGTCGACTCCCGGCGTGACCTGCCAGAACACGTAGCCGCCGCTGATCGGGTCGAAGTGGCTCATGTTCGTTGCGGTTCGGATCTTGCCGTAGTGGTAGCGATACTGCACGGCCCAACCGCAATTGTAAAGGTTGTTCGCCAGCTCATAGAGCACGTTGTCGTTGTCTGATTCCCAGTGAGGCCACGGCGGGGACTCCGGGAAGTAGCTCATGCTGCGCTTGTAGAAGAGGTTCGCCATGTTAGGCCACTCGAATGAGAATTGCCGCCGGCGGGCGGAAAGGGAACTGGCTGCCGACGGAGTTGTTGTTAAAGTTCACGAACACCTTGTCATCGAATCGTAGCAGGCAGTCGCCGGGGAATGCCTTGTTCACGATGACCGTGTCCCACATAAAACCCTTCATGCGCTTGACCGTCGTCACGGCCGGGTCGCTCGCCCACACGATGATGGACGGCCAGATTTCGGGAACAGAGTTCGCCAGCGAGAGCGCCGCGTCGTATACCCAGTTTCCAGACTCAAGGCTCTGGAACGAACCGTCGCCGCCGTCGACGCCGTAGGTCATGAACCAGCCGAAGCGGTTGCCGCCGGCAGAGTTCGGATTGGCCTTTGTCCCGCCGGCCGACGACGAGATTGCCCCATAGAAGTAGCGGTTGTCGCAGAAGGTCCCGCCCGTCCTCATGGCGCTGGAGTCGACGCAATAGAAGAGTTCGTTGATGCCGTACTGACACCAAGCACCGCGGGCCTGGAGGAAGCCGGGAATCTGCGGCACGCCACAGAAGACGGCCGTTCGCTCGTTCGAGGTTCCGGCCGTGACGCGATGCTGCACGCCGAGCATGAAGAGCTTGAAGTCGTAAGGCGTGCCGACGAACATGTAGCTGTACGGCGCGTAGTTGCCTACCGAGTTGCTGGCGTTCGGCTGGAGATGGATGTTGCTCGCGCTCTGCACGATCGTTTCGGCGGCGTTCATACAGTAGAAGCCCGTCAACTGCGCGAACATCCCCGAGCCGCCGAAGTCCCTTCGGAACCACACGCGACACTTGCCCACGTAGTCGGGGTCCGCGTCGCCGCTCGCGCACCACGGCGAAGCCGCGGACGTGGCCTTGTAGCCGACCTCCCCCATGTTGTCGGCGCGCTCTACCGTCCAGCCGATAGTTGAAAGGCAGTCCGCTAAGGCGATGCGAAGAGCCGCGCCGGTGGTCGCTTGAAATACCCTGGTGTGCCGGCGGCCTGGGGTCGCGATGAGGTCGACGCTATTCAGGCAGGCCACTACAGCGCCCGCCTCATGACGATTTGCCCGACGACCTTCTCCGCGTCGCCGCCCTGCACGATGAGCATGAAGATTCGCGTCCCCTTCTGGAGCTTGTCGGTGATGAGCAAGCCGAGGTCAGAGTAGACGGGTCCGTTCGAGCCGGCCTCGATCTCAAGCGGGAGTTCGAGCAGGTCCTCGTCTTCGATAGCATCCTTCCGGCGCACCTTGAACTGAACCTTCAGCGAGACGCCGGCCGGCTCGACCTTGGAAGTGATGAGCGCCGATACCGGGTAGCCCTCGCGATGCTCGTCGATGGTCAACCAAGGAGACTCTTCCTCGTCGGAGACGAAGCCGTCCTTGGTGAATACAATCGCGTAGTGCTGCTCTGGAGCCGCGGCCGCCGCCGTCGTCGTCTGCTGCTCCTCGCTTCTGCGGCTGCCGGCTCCGCGCTTCAGCGTGCGGAGGTTCACTACATCAAGATCGTCCCGCGGGTCCCCGACGTTGACGACTCGCTTGCCGCCGGCGTCGACGTTGACAAGCGACTCCTGAACGACAACGGCCTTGAGGGACTGCTCCAGCTCGCGAAGCCGATTGTTGAGCAACGGCAAGAGCTGGTCGGGCTTGGTGTCCGGCGGAAGCTCCTGAATTGTAATTCGGCTGGTCGGCGTTGCCGGCATGCGCTTATTCTATCGCGTCGACGGGAAGCTCTACCCACGAGAAGTTTTCCGGGGTCTGCCGCATCGGGACATTGACCTCAGTCCACGAGTTCGGCGTCAGCTCCAGCGGAACTTGTACCCAGTCCCACGGGCTGTCGTTGATCTCCGTCCGGCGCGCCAGAACCTTGCAGCTCAGGACGCGACCGACATACGGACCCACGAGGCGGAACTGCGTCATGCGGCCCTTGGTGTTGCCTGGGAGCCGTTGACTGATTTCCCGCCGGCCGGTGGACGTGTCCACGTCCACGCGAGCCGCAACGCGCATGGTCCCGTTCGGTTTGTCCGTGCTCATTTCGAGAGTCATCGGGCCGCCCGTCTCGGTGATGATCGAGACTTCGCGATAGAGCGCCATGCCGTTGAGCAAGTCGAGCGGCTGCGTCTCCCACACTTCGCCGGCGGTGCCATCGGAGTAGACTCCGAGGATGCGCGCGCGGAACATCGCGCGGCCGTGGAGCCGAAGTACTCCGCCCGGTGGCGGATAGATCCGCACCTTGAAGAGCTGGCCTTGTGGCAAGACTGTCGTCGAGTCCGACGGAGCGACAAGCGTCGGGTCCTCGAACGCGAAGACGAACGGCGCCCGGTCGCGAACCGGAATGGTCAGCGTCCGGCGCGATGACATCGTGTGGCTCGGTAGGTCAGTGAACAGCTCAATGTAGCCGCCCGAGCTGGCCGTGTCGTAGTCGAGCAGGAAGTCCTTCAGCTCCGCGACGCGCCCTGGCGCGACGCTGAACTCGGCCGACTCGAAGTACTCGCCCTTGCTGCCATCGAGATACTCGCCGATGGTCCGCATGCGGACGCGCGCTTGATGAACTTGGAACCGGCTTCCGCTCGGCGCATCGCTCAACGTGAAGCGGAGGTTCCGTCCTTCGACGATGTCGTCCAGTCGCCGGCGCTCTGTGCCGCGGCCGTTCGGAGCCGCGAACGTCGTCGACTCCCGGACGGTGAGCAGGTTGCCGGGAAGATCGCTATGAATGTTCCGCTTGAGTGTCTGGCCGGATGCAGTCATGAACAGCTCGACGTGGTCGACCTGCTTTACCTGTTCGGTGCCGAGGTTCGTCGGGCCGGTGTCGTAAGAGCGCGCCTCGCGCTCTTCTGGATACCAGTGCATCGCGACGCCGTAGATGATGATGATGCCGAGCAAGTCGGACTCGATGCGGACGGAGTAGTTCTTCGCTGTGCGCCCGACTTCGGAGCCGTCGGCGCTCATGAGCCGGAACGTGTGCTTGAACCGCGGCTTCGTCGCCGAGGCCGAAGAGATGGTCCCGAGCGAGACGCGGGTCCCGTCGTCGTACAGGATGTAGACCTCGACCGGCGAGTTCGGCGAAGAGCCGAAGCGCGTTTGCAGGTCTACCTCAAGATCGAGATACACCTTGTTGTTGTGCGGCAAGCCCTGATGGAAGTAGCGGCTCTGCCAAACCGCGCGCGCCGCTTGGCCGTCGTCGAGGTAGTGACCGTACAGCTCAATCTGATACAGGTAGCCGCCGTCGACGCCGGCGATGAATCCGCGGCCGCCGCCGAAGCCCTCGTTCAGCATGGCCGAGAACGCCTTGCCTTGCAGGTTGGTGTACTCCTCGCGATACCAACGGCCGTTCGCGAGGTCGTAAATCAAGACGACGTTCGGCGAGCTGTAGCCGTGCTCGACATAGCTCACACGAAGGCGGTCGCCGATTCGTTCGACGCAAGTCTTCTTCTGGTGATCGTAGGACAACGGCGGGAGAACAGTCCCGTCATAGAGCTGCACGTACTCGCCCTTGAAGATGGGGTCGATGTCCCGCGAGAGCTTCGTCTCGTTGTCCATGTCGAAGCGGAAGACGCCCTCGGGTCCGGCGTAGAAGTCGACGCCGCCACCGTTGCAGACGGAGGACTCTCCGAACGCGCTCGCCTGGGCGTTCGTCTTCGATGGCGAAGATGTGGCCGGGTCGCCGACGAGCCGCCAGATAGAGCGCTGCTTGTAGATGACCGTCACGGGCCGGTGATCGGTGATGAAGAGAATTGGGTCGTCGTGATTGCCGGCGTCTTCCCAGTCGCCGACCTCCTCGTCGTCCGCGCCGAAGAAGCACCACGGGCGGCCGGCAGGGGTCCACCAGTAGCGCGCCGGGTGAGCGTCGGAGCTGTAGGCGATGAGCTTCCCATAGATCGGGCCTGCCACGCCGCGAGCCGGCGGAGGTAGGTCGCGGTCAATCGGCATGATGATGTTGTCGGCCTGCGCCCTGGCGTTCGTGGTGAGGTCTTCCCAAGAGCTGACGGCGTTGCCAACTACGGCGACTCGGTAGGCTTGCGTGAGGCCGCCGCCGGATCTCCAAATGTACTTGGAAACTACGTCCGGGTCCGACGACGCCGCAAGGCCGCCGACCGTGATCGTCTGATTTCCAGCGATAACCGGGTTCGATGCTGGAGACGGATTCGAGTCCTCGCCGTAGATGTTGACGTAGCTGTACCAATAGGTGATCGCGCCACTGGAGTTCTCTCCCACTGTCCCTACCGCGTCGACCTTGCCGATTCCGACGACGACGGCTTCCTTGCATTTGAAGCTGACTCCGAACTTCGAGATGCCGGCCCACGACATGTCGAGCATCGCCTGGGAAGGCGGATAGTTCGCCGGCGGAACCGCACCGATGCCGGTCTGCGGCCAGCCTGCGCCGGTGTAGACGAACGTCGGCGTCTGGATCGCTACGGCGAGCTGAGATTGAATGTCGGAGATGGTCTGCTGGTTGCCGTCGACGGTCGCTTGCTGAATGCGCGTCGTGTAGTCGTCGAGGTTCAGCCGGCGACGGATGCGAACGTCGGTCCACGAGTCCATCGCTTGATTGAGGAACTTCGCCGGGTCCGTGATGGAGAACTCGACGTACCCGCTGCCGCTCTTCGCGAAGATGGTCGCGCTCTCCAGCGCCCGCGGGTTGGAACAGAAGATTTTGACGCGGATAACGTCGTCGTCCCGCTCGCTGCCGGCGATGAGCGAGCCGCCCGATTCGGTGTAGCAACTGAGCGACTGCGCCGAAAGTACTTTGACCTTCAGCGTGCCGTCGTCGCCGTCGTAAGATGCTTCCGCGTAGTCGTTGTCGACCGGCGAGCCGCCCTGCATCGCGTAGACCGGCTCGGGCTCCTCGCCTGTGTCGGCGTCCTTCTTCTGCACCACGCCCATGAGCACGGTCGAGCCGCCGGTGAACTCGTCGAGCGTCTGCGTGAGCTGGCCGCCGCCGGTCGCCGATGGCGCGTTGCTCGGAGCCTCGACGCCCCACTTGTGTTCCTCGGTGCCGACGACGCGCGCACGCTTCCCGCGGTTCATGACCCACACGGCATTGTTGTAGGCGGTCATGCCGAGCTTCTCGCCGTCGAAGCCCGTCGCGACCGTGGAGCCGAGCTGCGGGCCGTGATAGAGGCCGGTGCCGATGCCGGCATACTCGTCGTTGTTGGTGCGGAAGAGGGTATGGAAGCGGCCGCTGCCGATCGGACCACACACCTTTACGGAGCCTTTGCGCGAGACAAGCTGGTTATTCTTGTCCGTGCTGAAGTTCTGAATGATGAGCGAGTCGCCCTCGGGGAGTTTGTCGGATGGAGCCGCGAGCTGCATCCCTCCGAAGATCATTCGTTGAGTTTCAGCTCGCGCCATGTGCGTTATTCTCCCGTGGTGGTTCCCCAAAGTCCGGTTGCGGCTTGGTCGTACACTTCAACGATACTACGGAGCCACGGAACCACTTCGTCCATTGAACCATGCCCTTCCTTCGCGCGGGCCGACGCGAGCGCCGCAAACGTGAAGTAGTCGCGCATGATCGGAGGAATCGGGAGAATCAAGTCGGACGCTTCGAGCGTCTCCGGGAAGGTCGAGCGCACGAGGCCGACCGTCTCCGGGTCAACGTATGGCTTCGGGTAGATGGCGATTTTGTCGAAGCCCTGCGTGTCCTGAACGAACGCCTTCGGCACGTTGTCGGCGTCGCCGAGCGTGTCGGGCCAGTCGGCGTCGAGCGCTTCGAGCTGCTGCACGTTGCGCGGCCGCAAGGTGCGGTTCGCGAGGTCCGCCTGAAGCGTCTCGATGTGGCGCGCCGGCAGGCTGTAGCTGCCCTGGCCGGACGTGACAGTAATCGACTCGTTGCGCTCGACGAAGACGCCGGCGACGCGCGCGAGGCGCTTCGCCGCTTCGTCCATGTAGCCGATAAGCTCGTCTGCCGTCCAGAAGAGCGCGTCGGCGGAGCTGGCCGCGTTCAGCGGGAACCAGCAATCGTCGAGCGACAGCGACAGATTCGCATAGCCGACCTGCGCGACGGCAGGTTGAGGCGCGAACAACAAGAGCAACATGTCTTACTCCTCGTAGCCGTGGACGGTCAGCTCGCCGGCGGTTCCGGTTCCGGTCGTCCAACGCAACACGGTATTGATGGCCGCCGACGGGAACGGGTCGATGAAGTTGTACTCGCGGTTGCCGGTCGCCTGGGTTCCGGCGAAGACGTTGTTCGCCGCGGTGTTGGTTCCATCGAAGAGGGTCAGTGTGCCGGCTCCGGTGATCGCGACAATGACCTTGGTGATGACGAACTTCTTGCCGGCGGCCGGGGTCCACAGGTCTACGGCCGTCTGGCTCGCCGTGAGCGTTGCGGTCTTCGTGACGCGGGTCCGGCCGGTGCCTGTGACGAGCACGGGAAGCGGGTTCGTGGCGCTGAAGGCTGCGTTGCTCGCGTCCTTCAGGTTCGCAGTGATCGTGCCACTGACCGGGAAGGTACCCGGCGAGGCGGCCGCGGCGATGTAGAGCGGAGCTGCCGAGAGGCCCACTTCAGCGCCGGAGGCGTTGCGAAGGTTGATATGCAGGCCGCGCTCTGCCGTGATCCGCACGGCTCCAGCTTGGCCGCTCGTCGGGTCCGTGGCGGACTCGTTGTACAGGCCGGCAATCGGCGTGATGTTGCCGAGCGTCGCAAGATCCGCGGAGCTGGCCGAGCCTTCGACGGACTGGATAACGTCGACCTTGATCGCCTTCGCGCCGCCTACGTCGGTGATGCCGACGATGTCGGTCCCGTTCGTGAGCTTGACGGGCCAGCCGCTCGATGCCGCGGCCGCGGTTCCCTGCTCGACCGTCACGGTGCCACTGACCGGCAGGCCGGCGATAAAGGCGGAGCCGTCGCTCAAGCGCACAGCAACCGGGCTCGCCGCCGGCGCGTCGACCGTGAGAGAGCTGGCATTGTCGCTGACCGGGATCGCCGCGGCCGCACTGATAGGCCATGTCTCGCCGGCCTTCGGAGTCGTACTCACGTGGCCGCCTACGCGCGTCACGTCCACGTCGAGGCCATAGGTCGCGTCGCCGGGAGCGAAGTCGGCCGCGCCGTTGCCGCCGAGGGCGAGCTTGATGAGCTGGTATGCGACGCCGCCGACATCGTCGGCCGCGATGACTGCGCCACTTCCGGGAGTAATATTTACGTTGTCGGCCATGTTATTTGCTCGCTTTCTTCTTCAGGACTGCGCTCATGTCGAAGCGCCGAATCTCAACCGGGATGCGGTCAAGCCCTTGTTCCAGATTACGCGCTCGAACTGCTTCCGCGCATTGTCTCGCCGATTCCATGAACCGGCCCCACATCGGCAAAGTCTTCTGCCACTCCTGCTGCCCTTCCTTCGCGCGCATGATCGGGATGGCGCCCTCGATCAATGCCGGCTGGTACTCTTCGGGAATCTCCGGTTCCGCGGTGAAGATCAGCTCCGCCGGACTGCGCGCGTAGGTCACAGTGACGATGCTCGAATCCTGCTTGTAGAAGCCGAGCAGGTCGAAGCCGGAATGCGTGTAGCGGATCGGCGTGCCGGCGCGGTTCGTCCATTGCGTGTCGAGCGCCGCGAGGTCGCGAAGGCGGCTCGGCTTCAGCTTGGCTCCGCCTGGGAGCCGGAACCGAAGCGGGACAATCCAGTCCGGGAAGAAGGTCAGCGCGCGATAGAACGGGTCGCCGGTAAGCTGCATGTTCGCGGTCGTCTCCAGACACAGGGAGATGAGCACGAAGAGGCGTTGCGCCTGATTGATGCAGGCGAGCGCTTCCTGCGGCTTGTAGTATTGCTGAGACGGCAAGAGCGCCGGGTCATCCCCGGCGCGCTCGATCACTCGTTCTGATAGCTCTAGTCCAGTCATGGCTATTCGTCGTCAACCAGCTCGTCGAAGTTTTTGCTAAAGGGGTTCTCCGCAAACTTGCCAGTCTGCCGGCGAAGTTCCGGCGCGAGGCGGATCTCTTGCGGGCCGCGCTGGAGCGCGTTCGTCATCATCATTGCCTTGACGAGTTTCTCGAATTGCCGCTCGTGTTCCTGCGCGAGCTGGATCTTCTCTTCGTGCCGGCGGACCTTGGCTAGTACGCCCTCAAGGATCGCTGCCGGCCGGACCCACGGGAGGAGCGTCTTGCCTGTGACATCCGGGTCCAGCTCGGCTTGGTCGAAGACGTAGTCGACGGCCCACGAGGGAATCTCGCCGGCGCTGTTCGGGGAGTCGGGAATAGGGAAGAGTTCGAGCTGCATCCGAGGCGGGTCGCTGAAGTTGTCCCAGTGGGGGACGGCGTACCGCGGCACTCCATACTCGTTGCGAGAGATGCAGCGACGATCCAGCTCCGCCGGAGTGATGAGTTCCAGAGGCTTGAGCCTATCGTGCATCGGAGCAACTGCGCGAATAATGCGGCAATTTGAAGGCATGACATAGACGGGTTGGTCGATGCGGTAGGTGAGCGCCGCGTCCGTCGCCCCTTCGTAGGGCCGGTCGAGCGTCGCTGCGGTGCCGTTCGTGACCGTGAGCTGATAGTAGGCGTCCTGGTTGGCGAAGCGAATCACGAGGCCGTTCATGCCGGCCGTCCATGCGGTGCCGGTGCCGGTGATGGCTGCAAGGCCCTGTGTCGCCGCCACGGTGCCAGTGTCGTAGGACTGCGGAGCCTGAAAGACGAAGTCGGCTTCCGAACGCTTCCACGGGAGCCGGTCGAGGATCTCCTGGTAAACGTCGTTCAGCCAGCCGTCGAGAAGCTCCAAGTCGGCCGCCACGCTCGGAGCGAGCTTAGAAAGGCGAAGTCTGATAGCTCCGTAGGTCATGAGCAAATAGTACCATTCCCTAGCTCTGCGGCTTGAACACTCCGGGGGTGTCGTCCTCGCTCGGCAAGAAGATTCCGGGAGTGCTGGAACTGACCGACATAAACACGCCGGGAGTCCCGTCCTCGTCGGTGATAAAGATGCCTGGGCCGCCATGCCCCGTCAACGGAATGAAGGCCGAGGCGACGCCCACGGCGAGCGTCATCTCCTCGGGGTACCGGCGGCCTCCGATGATATCCGCGGACAGCACGGCTCCGGCGCTGATGGCCGCAACCGCGGCGAGCTGCGCTGCCTGGGCGACCTCGAACGATGTCCCGAACGTGAGCCCTTCCGGGATGTTCCCGATAGGCGTCGCGCTCATGGAGAAGACGACGCCGGCGCTGATGGCGTCCTTGAAGCCGGCGTTGCCGGTCAAGCTCACGCCTTCGGTCATGGCGACCGTGAACGAGTCGGCGTAGAGCTGCGCGACGACGGCCGCGGTGTCGAATAACAATGCCATTGTTAGGGCAATGTTATACGCTACGTTGGCGCGCAAGAACTGGCCGTCCGGCGGCACGATGAACTCGACTCCAACGCTGACACTGCCGATAGCCGCGAGCGTCAAGGCGCTGGAGGCGGCAAGCGTGACCGCGAGCGAAACGGCTCCAGAAGCATCGAGTCTTACGGCCGGGAATGTCGCGTCGAACTCTGCTCCGAACGAGAAGGCGGCCGCGTATCCGAACGCCGCGGCTTGCTCCAGCTCGACGCCGGCAGCGAAGGCAACCGGCATGTTCGCCATTCCCGCGATGCCCGATGTGATGCTGACTCCCGCGTCGAGCGACGGGAAGGTCGCGAGCTGCGTCGCGTAGACGAGCGCGAGCGACACTCCGGCGGTGATGGCTCCGGTTGCTGCGAGCTGCGCGGCGAAGGTGGCGTCGAGCGTCGTGCCGAACGATAAGGACTCATGGAACGGCTGCGATGCGTGGTAGACGAGGTCGAACACGGCTCCGGCCGTGATCGCGTCGACGGCCGCGAGCTGCGTCGCCAACGACAGAGAGTAACTGCTTGCGATGGTGAACGGGAGAGCGTGTCCCACGATGGCGGACAGAGAAGTCGCGACGGTTGCCGCGATGGTGAGTTCGCCTGGGAAGTTGACTCCGTCGATGCGCGGCAACGGCTCGATGACGACGCCGGCGCTGAAGGCTTCGACGGCCGCAAGCTGCGTGACCTGTGCCGGCGAGAACGTCGAAGCGATCGAGAAGGCATCGACGGCCGCGAGCTGCGTCGGAACGGAGAGGCTAAGGGTGGAGCCGACGGAGAAGGACTCCGGGTAGTCGGCGTTGGAAGAGAAGAGCTGGCCGGACGGCTCGCCGCTCCCCCAATAGAGCATGGCTCCGTTGTTGGATTTCCCGCGCTGCGGTTCGCCGTTGCCCCAGTATTGAATCATCGCTACGCCCAGTCATCGACATTGATCGCCCCTGCGGTGCCGTCGCAATCGACATAGAACTCAAGGATACCGTCGTCAGTGAGCGTCCCGGTGGTGTAGGTCAGCGTCTCCCACGTCGAGAGCCCGACGGTCATCGTGTCACACACAATGTCGGCGGTTCCGATTCCGATAGCCGCGTTCGCCTTCAGGATCAAGCGCGGCTGGTTGCCGTTGTACGATGCGTTCTTCCGAACGGCCACTTCGATTGTGACGGTGCCGCCATCGTTTCCGGGCTTCCTGAAGACGGACGATTGCAGCTTGCCCGACGCGCTGTTCGGCGTGAGCTTCTGAGATGGTGCCGCGGTCTGGTAGACGGCCGCGTCAATCTGCCCCACGCCGTACCGGACGTAGTGCCGATGATCGTCCTCGGTCGCGTTGTGCTTCTGCGAGGTCAGCTTGCTTTCGTCATTGAGCGGCGTCGTGGTGAGGAATCCGCTTTGAAGAAACGTCGACGATGCAAGCGTCACGTTGTCGAGCGCGATCAGGACGACGGCAAGCGTATTGTTGCCGCCAGTGTCATAGCCGAAGTCTGCCGTCGAGTGTCCCGAGAGGATGCCCGACGACACGCCGAAGGTAGTATTGCGGAAGGTCACGCGCGCGTAGGAGAACGTCGCCGCTCCGCCAAAGGTTGCGCCGAGCGGAGCCGTGCGGACTGAGGTGTTCGCGATATAGCCGTCGAGAACAGTCATGACGGCGAACGGCCCTACGAAGCTCAGATTTCCGCCATTGCCGCCGAGGTTCCCGAAGAGTGCCGGCGTCTTCAGCACAACATTGAGCGCCGATCCAGCGAACGTCACTCCTTGCCGGCCGTTGAAGTAGCATCTGAGGTTCGCGAGCGTGCCCGAGTACGTCGAGCCGGTGGTCCCGATGGTGATGCCGATAGAAGCGTTGTTGTGCGACACGTTGCCGCCGTGGTTCGTTTCGTCGAGGGTGAACGAGCCGGCATCGGAGAAGGCAATAGCGACGACATCCTGAGTAGCTCCGCTGCAAACATTGTTCTTGATGATGCCGCCGCAATCGACAAACACGAAGCGGCCCAACGCATCATGCGCCCCGTTCACGCCAACGCTCAGACAAGAGCTAACCTCCCAGTCCGTGCCGGTGGTCGCCGCCGCGAGGTTGATGATTTCGCGATTGCAGTTGTATTGGATGCCGCGCCGAATGTAGAACTTGTCGGAGGCAGAGCCGGAGATTCGCACGCACTCGGACACGTTGTTTCCGAGGTCGACGACTACCCAGTCCTCAAGGTTCAAGCCCGCGGAAACCGCTGTCGTCTGCACGTCCATACAACGCTTGTTGGTGGTTCCGGTGCCGCAATGTGTAATCTTGTAGTGCCGCATCGTCCCGCCGGCGGAGGGTCCGAAGTAGAGGTACCCGCGGAGCGAGCTGCTCGCGCCCGTGAAGAGCACGTTCCTGGTGAGGTTGCCGACTTCCGCGGCGCGCGGCGAGGTCCCGCTGTGGGCATAGGTCAAGCCCGCGGTCAGCGTCGGCGTCGCGGCGCTATTGATGGTCTTCTTCTCGCCTTCGGTCGTATTGTTCCCGGTTGGCGCGAAGCATAGCTCGTCAGAGTCCGCCCATCCGGTCTTGTCTGCAACCGATATGGTTGTCGCCGCGGCCGCTGCGTCCGCCGTGAGCGTCGTCCAAGCGGTCTTCGGAGCGCCGAAGATACCGAGCGTCCCGACGCACTCAAGCCCGCTGTCGACGTTCGCCACGCAATCGAACGTGACGGTCAGCGACGACGAGGCCGGAAGCTCCGAGCCGTTCGAGCCGCAATTGAACGTGCCACTTCCCGAGATGAGCAACACGCCCTTGATCTTCAGAGCATAAGCCGTGCTCGCGGTGGTTCCGCAAGACAGAACTCCGTAGCCGCTGATGACCATGCCCTGAGGCGGGCCGCCGGACACGGTCGGGCCGAAGCTCGTCGTCGCCGTGTTGTCGAGCGTGATCGTGACATCGGTTCTGGAGCCGGCAGAGAGGAGCTGCGCGCAAACAATCAAGTGATCGCCCGCGGCCGGCGCGCCGGTCGTCGTCAAGCGAACCTTCTTGCTGATGTTGTTGGTTCCCGAGGTCGAGCGGTAGAGCGTGACCTGGGAGCCAGTCGTCGAGCAGACGACACGCACGACGTAGGAGTCGGTGCCGTTCGGCGTGGTGGTCGATCCGAACTTGAAGAAGACCCATTCCGGTTTGCTGCCGGCGACGGAAGGAAGGTCGCTCACGTTGACCGTGACCGAAAGCACATCGGTAGCCGTCGTCGAGTTGCGGAGGGTGACTGTGAACGTGCCGGAAGGACTCGCGGCGCGCGCCGACATCTTCAGCGCGATACCGTCAATGGCGGTTGCTCCTGGCGTGAAGACCGGGCTGTCGATATTCGACGTGCTGATAGCAACAGTCCCGGCTTCCGAGTCGATCTCGCCGGGACTGCCGACGACTCCCCACGAGCCGGCGGCAGTGAAATTGCCTGTCGCTGCCGAGATGAGGCTCGCCATTTATGCGGGCCTCCTCTTAGGCGCTTGCTGCTGTGACCGTGACCGTGACGGTAATCGTGTCGTTGTCGACGACGGCGCGCGCCGCGCTGAAGGCTGCTTCGCCAAAGAGCACGCCGGAGGTTCCGTCCTTGGTGCTGTCGGAGATGATGAAGCCGCCGTACACGGTCTTGGTCGCGTTGATCGTGAAGACGGCCTTTGAAGCGGTGTTGTCAATGGAGCCGCTCGCCGCGGTTCCGAGCGTGAGCGTCTGGCGAACGGATTCGTCGTACTCGCTCAATTCCGCCCAGTCGTTCGTGGTCGGAGCGTTCGGAGCCGCCGCGGTGATCTTCGCCGCGGTGTCGGTCGCTGCGAGCGCGCCGAAGCCGCTATTGTCGATCAGGCCGACGTACCACGTGGCCGTGTAGCTGGAGCCTTTGAGGTACTTCGTCAAGACATCGTTCAAGCCGGCCGTCGGAACGAGGTTGTGAATCTCCTCGGTCCATTTCAAGTTGCCGTTCTTGTCGCGGCACTCGAACTTGTAGACGTTCTCGAACTGGACGCCGGGGTTCGCCTGGGTGATGTTTCCTAGCATGTTAGCTCCTCAAAGAAGGCATTGGGTCTTTGGAGACGACGACAATCACGTCGACGGCGTCCGCTTGATTCACAGCCGCGCCCGCGGTACCACTGCGAACCTTGATCCACGGCACGCCGCGAATCGGAGTCTTGAGCCAGATATGGCGAGACGCGCCGGCCTGAACGGTGACTTCGGTATCGCCCGTCTCGTCGTGCAGGTTGTAGAACGTCTCGCCGTCGATGCTGGCTTGGAGCGTAATGTCTGCCGCGTCCCATCCCGACGGAAGCACGAAGCCGACCACTTGGCCGTGACCGACAAACGTCTTGCCGGACAGCGAGGCGCTGGCCGCAATCGTTACTGTGTTCGTCGTGACTGGAAACGCCATAACCTTAGCTCGCTTTCTGGCCGCTCTGAACTTCAGCGTCCATCGTTACATCGGTCTTCACGATCTGCGGACCCATCCCCTGTCCCGGCATCTGCGAAGGAACATCGCCGGTGTTCGGAGCCTTCCCGTCAAACACGTGGAGAATGTGCGTTGCGTCTTGGATCGCACCCGATAGGGTGTGAACCATCGTCGTGTGTTGTTGGGCCGCCTGCGAATGCTTCGCTTGCTCGGCCCTTAGATTTGCGATCCTCTTTTCGAGGAACTCTCGGGTGATAGACATGGGTTCATCCTACCACTGAGAGCGACTAGGCGGCAGCCTCGACCGCGGCGAGAGTGCCGTCGGAGGACTGCTGGAATCCAGTCCATGCGGTCGCCGAGACACAGGTCATGTGAACGACGACGTTCGCGCCGATGGCGCTTTCCGCGGAGGCTCCCGCGCCGCCATTGATGCTCACGGTCGCCGGCGCGGAGCTGCGAAGCTCGAAGCCTGTCGCGCCGACGAAGATCGTCACCTTGCGGCCGGGGGTCGGGGTCGGCAGAACAATGATCTTGTTCGCGTCGTCCGAGGTCACGGTCACGTGCGAAGTGTTGTCGGCGATGGTGCCGGTTCCGGTGCCGTCCGCGGTCGCAGTGCGAGCCACGGCCGCTGCTTGGACTCCCACGCTCGCGACGAGTGCGCCGGTGAGCGTGAAGGTCCCCGTCATGGCGACGGAGCCGCTAATCGTCACGCCACCCGATAGCGTGATGTCGTCGGCTCCGCCGCCGTCGGCAACGATTTGAAGTTTGCCGGCCGCCGGGGAGTTGATGTAGATGCCAGTCGAACGGAAGATGAACTTCTTGTCCGTCGCCTGGGTCACGTTGTCGTCGAGGGTCACGGTTCCGCTGAGAGTGATGTCGTCAGCGCCCGCGCCGTCGGCAGAGATGGTGAGCTTGCCGTCCGCGCCCGAGTTGATGAAGATGCCGGTATCGCGGAACTGAATCTTGACGTTGGTCGCCATCGTGACGGCCGCGGCAAGGGCGACTGCCCCAGTGACCGCGAGCGTGCTCGTGATGGTGACGCCGCCCTCAAGGGTGATGTCGTCGGCTCCCGCGCCGTCGGCAGAGATGGTGATTTTGCCGTCCGCGGCCGAGTGGATGTAGATGCCGGTATCGCGGAACTGCCACTTGTAGGCAGCGGTGATGAGCTGGTCGGCGGTGAAGCTCTCGGGCGTGATCGCGCCGGTTACTTCGCCGGCAGAATTGACAATCGTAACGCTCGAACCGTCGAGCAGTTTCACGGAAAGGGGAGCGCGGAAGTGGGAGCCGGGCATGTTGTTTTTCTCCTCAAGGCTCGAAGCCTTGTTACGGCTGATTAGGCCAGAGTCAAAGGGTTAAAGGTCGAGGGCCGCCGGTGAAGGCGGCCCCTGGCTGATTGCGTTTAGGTGCCCTGGTTGCCAACTACGCCAATGTAGTTGTTCCAGCCGTGGCTCTTCTTGTACCGCATGCCGATGACGCCGACTTCCGTCTCGTCGTCGGTCCACGACTTCGTGTAAGGCTTCTTGCGGTCGAACCACACGAGGCCGGTTTCGTCCGGGCGTGCGGTGAGGAACCACGAGTTCGGCGCGGTGAGGTAGCGGTAGACGAAGAGTTCGGGCATGCCGTCCTCTGCGCCGTTGAGCGGGTTCACCGAGCGGTCGGCCGTGGTGGGGTCGTCCTTCGAGCGAGTCAGCGCCGTACCGATGAACCGATTCGTCGGATGACAAATCAGGTTCGCCGGCGCAACGTGGATGAGTTCGCCCGACGGCCGCTTCTGCATCTCGAACGCGATGAGCGCGAGCTGCAAGCTGTACATGTCGAGGTCGGCGCTCGCCATGAGGTTGCTCTGCACGCCGCCGATCTTGTACAGCGGGTGCGACGCGCTGCAAAGGGCGACACCGTCCGGGCCGGTGTAGGAGCCGCTGAACGCATTGTTCAGCGTGGAGCTTGCGTCAATCTCGCGCGTTTCGGCGCAAGACCAACCGAGGTCCTGGTGCATGTTGTTGATGAGTTGCCACTCGTCGTCTTCGACAACGTCGATGGTCGTCGGAACCGCCAAGCCGTACCGCGTGTGCTTGAAGGTCGACTTGAAGCCCTGCACGGGCTGGTCGTAACCGATCTTCCCGCCCTGGCTGATGGCGCGGAATCGGCCAACGCCCGAAACCTGCGAGAACTGCTCGATGCTCTTGCTCGACGGGTTGACGTTGAAGATGCGCGTGAACTGCGGAGGCCGCTTCTTGTAGCCGCGGTCGATGACTGCCCGAAGGCCGGGAAGTAGAGTCTCCCCGTAGAAGTCGCTGTAATTGCCGGTGACTTGCATGGTGTGTGTTGTCTCCTTTTCGTCGTCTCTCTTGTGGATAGCCGGCGACTAGGTCGCGGTCACTCCGGGGTTCAGCAAGTGCTTGTTGATGAGCACCTCGAATCGAGCCCACGCGCCGAACGCATTCGACGGGTCGGGAACGAGCTTCAACAGCTTCACGTCGAGCGAACTCGTCGTGTTGATCGAAGTACCCGACAGCTCGACGCCGGACACGTCGCGAGTCGGGGAGCCGCCCGCTCCGGTGGTGAGGTTGCCGAGGTAGCCGATCTTGGCTTGAACCGCGTTCGCCGCGCCGGAGTTGTCTTCCTGCACGTCGAACAGCGCGTCGGGCTGGTCGTAGACCTCGAAGTCGTCAGCGAGAACACTCGCGAGGGAATGCTGCGCGGCGACGCCGAGCAGGTTCGTGGTTCCCGGAGTGATGCCGCTCGCGGGACCGTTCAGATAGCCGGCCAACCGGGTAACGGGGTCCCACTTGAAAATTGCGTATGCGTAGCTGGCCTGCTTGATGTACCGGCTCAGGGTCGATGCTCCGCCCTTGAAGTTCCGGTTCAGCGGCATGAGGCCATGCGGATTGTCGATGTTCGCCATGCTGGTAACGCCTCCAAAACAAGAATTGCCTTGCTTCGAGACGTTGCCGGCATCAGGCTATCCGGCGGAAGTTCAGTTGGAAGCGGGGAGCTTCACGGCCGAGCGGAACTTCCTTGCTGCTCAGTTGCGAGACTACACCGAAACGAAACGGTGTGTCAAGCGCCAATAAAAAAGCGGCCGCCTGGGAAGTCCCGGACGGCCGCAAGTTGGAGTGCAAGAGTCTACAGGTCTGCGGCCATTTCGTGAGGCACGAGCGATTCAAGTTCGCGGTCGGCTGCGTCGCCGTCGTCGACCTCGATGTTGCCCGTGAGCAACGAACCGTCGACGCGCTTCTTGCGCGCGAGGTCCTTCATGCCGGCGTCGGTGAGAATGCGCTCGGTCTGCTCCGTGACCTTCTCGACCGTTTGCCGCTGCTTCTCGTCGGCCATGTTTTGATAGAAGGCTTCGGCCTGCTTGAAGTGCTCCTCGGGAACCATCGCGAGGAACATGCCGTTTTGCTGGACGCGCTTCTTCGTCCCCGGCTTCTCGGGATCGTCGATCATGACCGGAGTGAACTCCAGCACGCCGCGCACGAGGCCGGCCTCTTCCGCCTTCTTCGCGCCGATCCAGAGGCCGCGCATTCCCGGAGGAAGATGCTTGTCCATCGCGATCTTGAGCGGGTCGGAGCCGAGCACGAGGTTGTTCGTCTTCAGTCCGTCCTTGAACGTGTCGAGCCGCTTGTCGTCGGCGTCGCGCAACACAGTGACAACCGGCTTCGGGCCGGCCGCCTTCTGCCGTTCCTCGTAGGCTTGGTCGGTCAAGTGGTAGTTCATGTTCGGCCACAGCTCTTGCGGGATCGGCTGGCCGTTGATGGTGAACAGGCTCCAGTCATACGCCGGAGGCTGCGGGTCTGCGTGTGGCTTCGACTCGGGAATGACCGGGCTCTCTCGAAGCGCCTTCGTTCCTCCGCCGACTTGAGTCTTCGACATGGTTTATCGTCCTCCCCTTCGACCGGGACGCCCGCCGCCCACGTGCGCGGACAATTCCTTCGGTGACACTCTCAACATCTTCGCAACGTGGAGCTGGTCTTCGTTCGGGCCGCGCTCCTCGTCGTTGCCGTCGCTGCGATCCACGGGCGGACGCTGTGCGTCCACGCGATCACGACGCGAGGGCCGCTCGGTGCGTTCGCCGCGAGGTTCCTCGGCTTGCCGTGGACCTTCGCGCGTACCGCGCTTGATGCCAAGCTCGGCGGCCGCCTGCCGCGCTGCGGTGAGCAACAGCGACTTCGAGCCCTTGAGCTGCGGGTCCAGCTCGACGGCTTCGCGGTAGATTTCTCCCGAGCGAGTGAACAGTCGCGAGACGGGAGCTTTGCCGGCCGCGACGCGGTTCGAGTCTTGAATGATGTCCGGGAACTCTTCGGACAGCAAGCGCTCGTAGCGTTCGTCGGCGCGCTCGGCTCCGACGCGACGGACTCCGCGCTCTTCAGCGGCGCGTACTTCCCGGTGGAGCTGCTCGGCAGTCACGAAGCCGAGCTTCGCGAGCGCCTTCGGTCCATCGGTCGTCAACATTTCGAGCATCTGCTCGGGAGTCAGCTTCTCGCGAAGAGCGGCCGCTTCCTTCGCCTCGGGCGATAGCTCGTCATCGTCGCCAACGCGAGCGCCAAGCTCCTCTTCTTCGTCGGTCGCTCCGCGTCCACGGTTCGCCCAGTAGTCGGCGTCGCGGCGCGCGCGTTCCTTCTCCGTCCTCTCGTTCGCGACTTGCGCTTCCAGCTCTGCGATGCGCTTCTGTTCCGGCGTTTGCTCCGGTTCGTCTCGCGTGTCGTCCGTCTCGTCGTTGTCGTGTTCGTGCGGAAGGCCGCCGTCGATGACTGCGGGACCTCCGGCGTCTGATTCGCCCGCGGGTGCGAACAGCCGCGGGAGGTAGTCAAAGAATCGCATCGGGTGATTTCTCCTTAGAGTTTTGCTTCCTTGTATCCGAACTCGGTTCGTGCATACAAGTCTTTCCGCTGCTGAACGTATACCGCATCACACGCCATGCAGAGAACTTGGTAGATGCCGTCCTTGTAGTGGACGGCGAGACGGTCGTCGCCGCGCGCTGCGAGCGCCTGCGTCGTCGTCAAACACGATTGGCAGTAAGGCGGAGGCTCGAACTCCAGCATGTTCTTCATATGCTTGTGCTGGCAGGCTTCGCACATCTTCACCGATTCGCCGATGGTGCGGAGCTGCGATTCGGGGAACCACTTCGAGCAGTAGAAGCATTGCACCGAAATGATGATCGGCGAGGCCATTCTCTGCTGGTCAATCGGCTGCATCACTGCTCCATGAACTGCGAAGCGAGACGGCCTGGGAGCGACTCGCGGTTCTTCTTGCGGCGCTCTTCGATCTTGGCCTTGCCGTAGTTCTTCACGCCCGCGCCGACCTTCTGCATGGCGTTCTTCTTGGCCTCGGCCGCCATGTCGATACCAGCCGGTGTCGTGACCTTCGGAGCTGCCTCCGTCGCGCCTGCTGCCTTCTTCAAAGGCCCTTTGCCGAATACGAAGTCCAATAGTCCAGCCATACTCGTTAGTCCTCCCGAACCTTTTCAATTTCCGGCCAGTGCCACGTCCCCGGAGTCATGTCACCACTGCCCTGCAACGTCTCCCGCATCGCGATAGGAAGATTGGGCAGACTGAGCGCGTACTCCGGGTCGCGAAATACGCACGCATTAACCGCTCCGTCCCCGTGAACCTTTGTCACGATAGCCGGAACGCAAGAGCCGTCTAAAGCTCGAACGTGAATAATCTTTCCGATGGATGGCTTCATGGTTACGCCTTCATCATCATCGCGCCGACTTTCGCCGCGAACGGTGCCGGTGCCGACTTCTTCTTCTTCGACTTCGCCTTGATCGCTTTGACCTGCTTCGCCGACTTCTTCTTCAGTGGGAACATGCTCACTCCTCACTCTCTCGACGCGCGGCCTCTCCGCGCTTCGCTTCAGTCAGAAGAATATCAGGAATCGCGGCCACGGCGCGCAAGGTGCGGATCTTGGCGCGCGTCGCGGTCGTCGTTACATGGTCCTGGTCTTGCTCCAGCTCGCGCAATGCGGTTTCGAGCATGTGAGCGATGCGAAGCCGGTAGAGATGCCAGCCTCGCATGGCGGTGAGAGCGTTGATAGCCTCAACGTCTACTTGGTCAAGCTCGCGCTTTCCCTTCATTGCTGCACGAGGCCCTGGTCAGCGGGTCCGACCGGCGCTTCAGGTCCCGGAGCTGCCGGAACCGGCGGAGCTGCGGGGTTCAGTCCGTCGCCCATCGGCGAGGGCTGCATCATTCCGCCGGGTCCTCCCGGCGGTAGCACGCCTTGAGCCTGCATCTGCTGAATCGCGAGCGCCGCGACCTTCTGCAATAGCATCTTCTGGCGCTTCTGGCGTTCGTGCATCATGATGTGCTCGACGACTCCGGCTTCCATCGCTCTATCGCGACGTTCCGGCGTTTGATCCATGCACGCTTGCAGCCGTCGCCGGTGGTCGATCAAGTGAACGTCGTCCTCGTCCATCGGGTTGACTTCGACTTCGTCGCCCTTCAGCATGAGCGCCCATTCCTGCTTCGGAGTCTTCGGAACCTCCGGGCTCGGCGGCTCGGGAATGATGTCCTTGAAGTCCATCTCCCCGTAGGCTTCCCAAATGCGATTGAGCAGAGTCCACAGCGCGCGCGGGTTCGTCTGCACGATGGGATTCTGCATGCTCAGGCCGTAAATCTGGATCAGCGCTTGCTTCTTCGCTTCGCGGCTCCAGAACGACGTGGCAAACTTCACGCTGAAGCTGAACGGGTGATTCCGCTCCTCGGCGGTCATCTTCCCGAAGCCGTGATTCACGTCGAACGGCGCGTCGTCGCCGGTGACTTGGAAGAATACCTCGGGCGGAGCGTACTCGCGGTCGAGCTGCCACACGTAATTGATGGCCTTGCCGATGTCTTCGCGCAACATGTTCATGTCGAGCGATACGCGCGTGTTTCCTTCCTGAATGAGCATCGCCTGACCGCTCGCGGTCTGCGGTGCGTTCGGTCTGTCGCTCACTCTGCCGAGTGTTTGGTCGCTCACGCCCGTTACCAGCTCCGCGAGGGCCTTCAAGACCTGCTGCATGAACTGGGGATATTCGAGGTTCGCCTTCATCTCGATAGCGCGCACGCCTTCCGGGTCTTCCGAAGGGATCGCCTGCCCTGGTTTGTACTCGAAGGTGTCGGGATCGAAGCCGCTCGACGGCTTGAAGAACAAAATCGGGCCGATAGAGAGCATGCCAGCCTTGCGGAACACAGCATAATTGACGCTCGCTTCGTTCTGGAGGTCCTCGACAAGCTCGCCGAGCCCTGGCGACCAATACGAGCCGTCTTTCACGCTCGACAAGCTCAGAATCGGGTCACGCTTCCGCATGCGCGGGTACTTGGCGCGCAAGTCTTCGATACCGATGATGAGCTGAACGTCGGGAAGGTACGTTACAACGACTTCGCGCTCGTAATCTTCCCGCCGGTCGAGGTTCGTCTTGCTTCCATCGGCTTTACCCTTCAGGAAACGCCACTTTCCGTACCATCTCCAGCGCTCCAAGCTGTCGCGATTGCCCATCAAAGACGCATGTTGCACGCCTTCGGCCTCGTCGCGGTCGTTCTGCTCCTGGTCCCACAGGTAGTCACGCTCTTGTCGTTCGTTGGCGCTCGCTGTGATCTTGTTCCAGTTGTCTTTGACGCCATAGGCGCGGCCTCGGCGCTCTTCGACGAGCAGTTGCTCAGGCGTGACGCGGTCGCGGCGGCATTTCCACTCGAAGTCTTCGTCGTCAACAACGCTATCTTGCGCGGGAACGATCAATTGCGAGGGCCACAGCGGGCGGATTCGCGGGCCGTCATAGACCAAACACTCGTAATCGACGGTTCCGTCTTTGTTGTCGATGTATTCGAGGGCCATGTCGCCAGCTCGGTTCTCTTCGAGCTGCTCCATGTCTACTTCGTCGATGTTTCCGCGCTCCCAGTACGTCTCCATCTCGTAGATGATTTCGGCGTGAGCCCGTCCGAAGATCAGCGCGCGGAAAACCCACGTCGATAGTGCAATCGTGGCTTCCATGTAGTCGAAGAATCGCCACGTCATGTACGCGCCGACCTTCTTCGCCTTGCCTTGTTCGATCGGTCCAGAGGGTCGCGCGATGATTTCTTTGTCGTCGCCGAGTAGGGCCTGCATCACGCGCGCCCATTGTCCGAAGACGATCCACTTCAGCATTGGATATTGGAACGGCGCGCCGTCTTTGCGGTTGCCCTTGGTCTGAATCAGGCCGCGCCACATGCGATAGTAACGGCGGAACCGCTCGCATTTCGTCTCGTGGTTGTCCTTCGCGGCTCTGACCTGCTCGTCGATGTGACCCTGCAACCGGCGGCGCTCGATGTCGCTTACGATGATCTGCTTCGTTACTTGCTGGCCCATGCCCGCAATGATAACTCAGTCCTCACACAGTCGAGCAGGGGACATGGCGAACAGCTTCGCGCGGCCTTTGCCGTTCTTCCAGTCGAGATACTCGCGCGCGAGCTGCTCGGCATCGGCTCCCATGAACGCAACGACGCGGATACTCCCGTCGGGCTGTATCTGCTCGACGTTCCAACATTGGGCCAAGAGCTTATGCTCGATCAGCTCCCACGGGCGGGCCTTAGTCGTCGTCTTCGTCGTCGCCATTGCGGGCCTTGCGTGCCTTCTCGCCATACATCACGACGCGAGTACCGCCGATCTCGCCGAGCGTTGGCGGTCGCCTCGGCGCGCGTCGCCTCGCCAGCTCTGCAAGCCCTAAGGCTATGACGGTGTCGTCGTGGTGGTTGTCCATGTGCTCGCGCTTCCCGTCCGGCTTCACTACGAACGTCTGACATTCGCTTCTGACTACTGCCGAGTGAATGGTAATCGTCATCTGTCGGATAGCGTCATCGGCTGCATTGATGAGCCAGTCCCGCGTGAGGGCCGTCGTATAGAAGCCGAGCTTCTCCGGCTGGTCCGGGTTGCGGTCGCTCGGGTCGCGTTCCCTCTGATAGAACAGCTCCAACGGGTAGCCCGTCCTCAAGAGCGCGTCAATGAATCCGGTGTCGTTCGCTTCCGGGTTCATGTAGGCGTAGTTGTAGTAGATGCCGAGCAACGCGAGATACTCGGCAAAGGCTCCCGGCCTCAGGCGCGCGCGAAGCATTGCGACCTGCTCGCCGGTCCCCTGGTCCGCCACGAATCCAACCGCATAGTCTGGATTCCTGCCGAGCTTCGTCTCGCTCACGTCGCGACCGTGCGACGGATCGGCGCCGATCACATAGCGGCGGCCTTGTTGCGGCTTCTGCCACACGCTTAAGGCTCCGTGCGGGTTCGGTACCCAAGTCAACCGGCGGCGCGTCTGCTCCTCGAAGAGTCTAAGGTCGCCGTTCATCGGCTCAATGATCGGGTGACGGCTCAACGCTTCGAGGTCTAGCGCGGGCCTGCCGGAGCTGATAAAGGCTTCCTCGGCTGTCGTCGGGTATTCCTGGTGAAACAGCTCGACCTTGCCCCGGCACTCTGTCGCAATCGTCACACGTCGCCACTGGAGCTGCTCCAACGTGGCGTTGTGCATCTCCATAAGGCGGCGCTCTTCAGGATCTAGCGTCGCTTGCAGGGCTGCCGGATCAGGAACCGGCATGCGGTAGGCTTCATGCTCCAGCCATCCGAAGAACAACGGTACAAACAGCGTGTCTGATTGCGGGTCGTTCGCCTGCTGCCAGAGGTCATAGAACTCGCCTCCGACACCGTTCGCCGTCGAGAGGACAAGGACCATAGTCCCCGGCTCCTTCGGAACCATGTTCATAGCGCCCGTGAGCGTCATCTCAGCGTTACGCCAGAATGCGACCTCGTCGAACACTGCGACCTGTCGCCCGCCTCCGCGAAGCTCTCCAGACTCGGCGCTCAATACTTCGATGGTGGAACCGTTGTCCCACTTCATTTCCATCTCGGTATCTTTGATGAGCTGCGGAAGGATGATCTGCGCGCCGTGTCTCTCTAAGGGCGTGTAGCTCTGCTGAAATTGCTTCAGGTAGTCGAACGCCTCAAGGCCAGCGGGCCGGTACGTGTTGGCGATGACAACGCCTCGTCTACCGGGCCACTGTGGAACCTCTCGAAACGCCTCCGCGCATGCTCCCGTTGTGAACCAAGAGCGGCGCGTCTTTAGGACGATGATCCTTACGGGCCGCTTGGCGGCCTTCTGTCGTGCAATCTCTTCGGATAGCTTACGCTGTCCTGCTCCAAGCTCTAGCGGAACCTTTGAGCCTCCAAGGTCGCGGATCTTCAGACACTCTCGGCAGTACGTCGGATGATCTTCAAACGCGAATTGTAGCTCGGCGGCCTGCGGGCCTGGGAGTTGAGACGGCAGTATCATTGCTGACTCTGCGGTAGTCGCTTCGTTGTGTCGCGCGGCGCGAGCGCGGCGGCCTTCGCTTCTGGATACATGGCGCGCAACGCTTCGGACCTGCTAAGGAACTCGGCGAGCGTCTCGCCTGGGGGCGCTTTCAGCTCTCCGTCAATGGTCGCGTGCGATAGGCGCGGCTGCTGGTATTGGTTCAGGTCGCTGTAAATCTTCGCACTCAGTCCGATGGAAACGGGCTCCAGCTTCGAGCCTTGGCAGTGCGTACACGTGACCGTTATCTGCTCGGTTGCTGGCGCGTCTTCCGGGTCAGTCTTGCGCGGCTTGCGGGCAACTATGAGCGTTGCGTCTCCCTTCCCTTTGCATCGGGTACAGGGCACCTTGCCAAGCGCGATCTTCACTTGATTCTCAAACGTGTTGACGCCTAAAGACTCCATCAGCTCGCGCACGTAGCCCACGCCTGGGCGCGGCTTGTTGATGGTGCCTTTCTTCCTGCCGCCGGTCTTCGGGTACCCCGGCGGGCGTCCTAGTGTCGCCATGCTTCCCGCCTATGCTGCCACTTTGAAGCGCGGCGCGAGCGCGACCTTCCAAGTAACTTTGCCGCGTTTGTTGCGCTGCTCTTTGAATAGCGTCCGGTGTCCGTACATGTCACACGTGAACAGCGCGAAACCCTTCGCCGAGGGCAAAGGCTCCCCGGTCCCGTGGCGCGCGCGTCCGCACTTTGAGCAATGGGCCGTCATGTGGGAATGCTACCAGATTTCTAGGAATAGAAATAGCGCGCTGATTTCGCGGAAAAAACCGGGCCGCTCGCGCGGCTCCCGGCGGTGGTGCGGTGGTGGGGAGTGTTCCACGTGGAACACATGAGCGGGGGAAGCTCAAATTGTCCACGCAAGTTGTTAAAAAAAAAGAACGCCGACACAATCCGGGGACGGTGTCGGCGTAGGTGGTGGCCTCTGTAGTGGTGTAGTAGGCGAGGGCGTTCGGCTGGCGAGCCGTAAGCGCTACTGAGGCGGGCCGCTGGCGGCCTCGTTCCGTGGGCGTTCGAGCTGCGCGTCGAGGGTATCGTCGGGCAGTCCGTCGAGGGTCGCGGCGTCGGCGTTGCGGTAGTCGGCGGCCAGCTCCAGAGCGTCGGCGGCCTGCCGCTGGAATTGCTCGGCCATGCGGCGGAAGGTGGCGCGCGTCGCGGGCATCGCGTCGGTTGCCTGCTGGCTGCATTCCTCGGCGTACCTCAGATACAGCTCGGCGGCCATGTCGAGCGCGGCGGCGACGGCCTCGCGGTTGCTCTCGGTGAGCGTCTTAGAACGGGACATCGGGGTTATCCTCCAGTTTCAATTGATCGTCAAACAACGGGCCGGAAACACTGCCACAATGCCGGCGGCCGTGGGTTATTTCCAGCGTTAAGGCTTGCGCCTGGGCGCGGTCGTATCCGGCGAGCGTCTCCCCGGCGCGCTCGAATGCGTCGGGGAATAGCTCGGCGGTTATGTGGCGCGTCTCACTCAACGGGCGGCGGGCGCGGCTCATGCTGTCGCCTCTCTTTTCTCTTTGAGCATGGCGGCGTGTTGTGCCTCGTCGCATGCGTAGTGAACCGCGAAGCTAGTATCTTCCAGATTCACAAGGGCGGCGCTCTCGCTGCTGGCGTCAACCTTGCCGAGATAGTCCATACTTTGCGCGGTGATTCTCCAGACGTGGTATGTGTTGGCGCTCATGCTTGGGCCTTCTTTCGTCGGCGTTCGATGGCGGCCTCGATTGCCTCGGCGGTGAGCCGGTCGGCGATGCTGGCGGCGGGCGGGGCCTGGGCTGCGTCCACTGCGTTGCGTAGGTCGCGAAGCCATGCGGCGATGATCGGCGCGTGTTGTGGTGTCATCGTGCGGGCTCCCGGAAGGTGTAATCGTTCGGCACGCCGACGGCGTCGAGCAGGTCGGAAAGCTCCGAGCCGGTCAGCATCCCCCCGCAAACGTCATCAGCGGCGCGGTACAACGTGCGGCGGCCTCGGCGCGCGCGTACTATGATGCTGTCGGGCGTCGTGTCGATGTCCACAACAACGGGCGCGGCTGGTTTCATCAGCTCCAAGAGTAGGCGCTTCGCGAGCCGGTCGCGGCGCTTGCGCTCGGCGATGTCCTCGGGCGTGTAGTCGCTGAACGCTTCGCTTACCGCTTCGAACTCCAGTTGATGCGATTGCAGGGCGTCGGCGAGGAACTCGAACGCGCTCGCGCGCTCTTCGGCGGTCAATGGCTTGCGGCGGCTCATCGCGTCACCCCTGCGAGGTCGCAATCGGCGTAGTGTACGGCCTCCCACGCGCGGCCACTGCATGAGCAAGAGCCGAGCAGGTCGGCGAGCCTAATCGCGATCTGTTCGAGCTGGTCCGCCCATTCTTCGATGTCGAGGTCTTCGGCCTCTTCAGAGTCGCCAAGCTCACCGGCGCGCACGCTGTCGGCCTTCGCGTTGCAACTGTTGATTGCTTCCACCACGTCGGCGCGCGATGCGTTGAAGGCGTCCGCGTCGTGCCGATTGTCGGCGCTGCGTCGCGCTATCGTTGCGCGCGGTATCAGCTCGCAAGCGTAAAACAGGTCCGACCATTCCGAGTCGGTGAACTCTTTAGGGTCAATCAGCACGCTGTCGGGTTCGGCCTTCTTCGACGGGTAGAGTGTGCATTCGGGCGCTTGCAGCACGTAAACGAAGTCGCCGCGACCGTTGAGCCCTCCGCGTACTAGCGGCAAGTCGAGCCAGTCGAGCTTGCGACACAGGCCGAGCGCGGCGGCGTCTGCTAACGCCTCCACGGTCTTGCGCGTGATGGTCGGGTCGTTGTCTTGTACTGAGAACCGCCCGCGAGCGCTCGCGGCCTTCGCCACGTAACGCCCGCCTCGGCTGCTGTTTGCTCCAATGTGGCTAACGATGATGGCCTGCATGTCTAGCGGCCTCCCTTCGTGTGGACTGCGAGCGCGTGCCCGCATTCGTCACAGGTGCCCGCCTGGGCGAACGTGTCGCGCGGGTTGGCGGCGTCGCACGGTTGCGGCGCGGGCTGCATGGGGCGCGCGTCATTCTCCGCGACGCGGTGCGGGTGCGGGTCTTCGATCAGGTGCCCGCTCATGTTGGTAACGATGCGGAGCCCGCCGAGCACGTCAAGCGCTGCGTTCATAAACAAGCGCTGCGCGGTCTTGTTCTCCGGGTAGGCGGCCTCTGCTGCGGGGCGGGCTCCCGTGAACAGGTCGCCGACCTTCAGAGCTTCCGCCCATGCCGTGCCCGCGTGCAACGCTTCGCGGTAGAGTTCAAACTTCGGTTCTGCAATCTGAGCCATAGTAGTAAGCCCTCCTCAGGGCCAGCTCTATTATGCGGGCCGGTCTTGCATGGGGGAATGGGCCGAAAGTACCAATTCACCTTAGAAAAACACTTAGCCCGCTCCGGCGGAGGTCCGGGGCGGGCGTCGTGTTTTGTCGCGCTAGTCCAGCAAGGGCCGCGACTCCCCGAGGAACGCGCGCGCGTGGGTATGGCAACCGGCGCGCGCGCTCGCTGGCTAGTTCGTGGTGCCGCGAATCTCGGCCATGCGTGCGGTAAGCTGCCACAGGGCCTTATTGATGCGGGCGTCCTCGCTGATGCCGTTCACGCCGCGTACAACCTTGCGGCGCGCGGTCGTCGGGTCATACACTCCGCGCGTGCCCTTGCGCGGCGCGATGATGTTTTCTTGGACGGTGTTGAACGTGTTCCAGAGCGTCGGCGCGGCGTCGGCGTTGCGTCGCACTCTGAGCAGGTCGGCGGCGCGCACGGCGGCGGCCTCGGGCGTGTCGTACCGCAACATCAGAGCGGCCTCGGCAAATGCGTTCTGCTCGGGCGCGCTGAGCTGCAACGCTCCGAACGTCTCCACGCTGTCGATAACCTCGGGGAAGTCCTCGACCACTTGGAAGCTGGCATTGATGACGGCGTGGGCGGCGTCGTTCCCGCCTCGGTGCGTGACGTTGATCTGCGACACGTTGCCCGCTGCGACCGTGAGCCCGTTCAGGCATACGAGCCGGAAGAGGCCAGCGTCGAGCTTGTAAGCGCTCGCTCCGTCGTGCGAGTTGGTCAGGATCAGCTCGGGGAAGATTTGCCCCAGGTGCGTGAGTTGCGGCGTGTTCCCGGCGCGCATGTCGCGGAACCGGATCACGTGCTTGGTGAACTCCTGCTTCCCAGGAATCCGCGTCCGTGCCTGCGTCGCCATCACGGGTTGGAAACCCTCGGCGCGCATCGCTTCGACTACATCAATGGTGGGGATGAACGCGTACTTCTCGCTCATCTTCTGCCACGGCTCAACCGCGAAGATAGAAGGCGCGGCGGCGCGTAACATGTCGTTGGTCAGTGGTTCATTTCTGCGTAGCATTTGTTGTAAGCCCTCCTCAGGACCAAGGCCAGAATAAGCGGCGCGCTCGCACGGTGCAAGAGTACCAAAGTACCGATTTCAATAGGGATTCACCTTAGTCTCGCCATCCGGCGCGAAACCGCGCGGTGATCTCATCGACCACGGCGCGCGCGGGCTCCCGAGGGTCGCGGCGGCGCTCGGCGTGGCGCGCGTGCTCGGCCAGCATCGCCCGGAGGTCGGCCATGATGTCGCGCGGGCCGCCGGCCGCCACGAAGAAGGCGGACGACGATTCCGCCGGCAAGAAGGCGGACGGCTCACAAGAAGGCGGACGGCCGTTCACATCTTCGGCATCGGGCCGCTCGGCACGAACTTCTGACACTTCCCGCATTTGCATGTCCATGTATACTTTCCGTCCTTCTCTTCGCACTTGTGCTGCCAGAGATTGCAGCCACAGGTTCGGCAGTTCGCCGGGTTGACCATGCGTTCATCGTGGGCTATGCGGGCTGTCTT
>Ga0181337_1000011_pt1 | contig 54105 bp, 77 predicted proteins | sample Sp13VDMM15DD_FD_168302 | JGI IMG/M metagenome (GOLD analysis project Ga0181337, IMG submission 168302) | Freshwater viral communities from Lake Michigan, USA - Sp13.VD.MM15.D.D | ecosystem: Environmental > Aquatic > Freshwater > Lake | place: USA: Michigan | collected 2013-04-23 | reverse complement strand
AGATCGAAGCTCGATCAGCAGGGCCTGGACATCAAGCTCGTCGTCACCCGGGTCAAGATCGCGCAGCGCAAGAACGAGGACCTGAACAGCGTCTACGACTACGCCGACTTCGAGTTGGTCGGCACGGTCGAGAGCGTGATGCCGCGCGTGACCAAGACCGTCAAGGTCGCGTCGCAGCAGTCGGCGGCTCCGGCCGCCGTCGCGACCACGGGCTTCCCGTCTCAGGCGGGTCTGCCCCAGATGGCGGGCGCGCCGGTCGGCGCTCCTCCGGCTACGGGCTTCCCGCCCGCGACCGGCGCCTTCCCCGCGTCCACGGGCTTCCCTCCGGCGGCTCCCGCCGCCGCGCCCGCTCAACCCGCGACGCCTCCGGCGTTCGCGGCCACCGCTCCCGGGTTCCCCGGTGCGGCTCCGATCGCGGCTGCTCCCGGGTTCCCCGGCGCGGTCGCGCCCGCTGCTCAGGCTCCGGCTGCGGCTCCCGCCGCTCCGGCCCCGACGTTCAACGACTTCGCGGCTCAGGCCAAGGCGAAGCTCGTGCAGGACTTCCAGGCGCTGCCCGGCCCCGTTCAGGGCGTCGTGCTCAACGTCCTGGGCGTCGCCAAGATCGAGGACGTGCCGAACGAGAAGGTGATCCAGGCGACGCAGGCCGTGAACTCGGCCAAGGGCTTCAGCCCCGCTCCGGCGGCGGCGGGCGCGTCGGCGAAGAATCCCTTCTAGGGATCAAGGTCAGCGTGGGGCCCGGCCACTTGGCCGGGCCCCTGGGAGAAAGGAGACGACGATGTCCGACGTGAAGAAGACGACGGCGAAGGCGAACGAAGAAGTGATCGTGATCCAGATGGACACGGTCGCGTTCCTCGACGCCCAGTTCGGCATCCTCCCCGATCGTCAGGGAAAGATGCTGAGCGACAACACGAAGAAGATCGCCTTCTGGGCCTACCGGAAGACGCCCGAGGTGGACCAGGCGATCCTCGAATGGACAGGCCGACAGCGCCTGAGCACGAAGTTGATCTCAAATTTCCGCGAGAAGCAGTTGATCTACCGTCAGCAGAAAGTGAAGTTGGAGCGCGGCGAATAGCATGAACGACATGGACCTGAAGATTCTGGAGGGGATGATCCGCATGGGCATCACCCCGGTGGTCACGACGGAGCAGCCTGCTCCCGTCGAGGCCCCGCCTCAGGTCCAGCCCGTGATCGAGACGACGGCGGCCCCCGCCGAGGCGCTGCCCGCTCCGGCGCCGGTGTCGTCTCAGGCCGAGCCCGTAGACCCGCCGGAGATGCGGCCCGACTGGGAGAAGGAAATCGACGACATGATCGCCAAGAGCGGCGGTCGCCTGGAGATCAGGCTCCAGTCTGGCGCCCTGATCCGCGTCGTCGCCGAGCCCAAGGCGGTCGAGGGCGCGATCGAGGTCAGCTACGAGACTTTCAAGCGGCTCTCGCGCGCGGCGGCGATCCTCAACGCCAAGGTCGTGGATATGAAGACCAAGGCCGTGGCCGACGCCGAGACCAAGGCCCTGCTCGAAAGCGGCTCCGGCTACTGGGCTACGCCGCACATCTTCGTCGAGGTCGACAAGCAGACCCAGATCGGCGGCGGGCGCCCGGCCGACTTCAGCGTCATCGCCCCGCCGAAGCAGCCGCCGTCGACCCCGGCGGTGATCCCGCACCTGTGGCTCGCGCTGTCGGCGGCGTCTATCACCGAGCAGGTGCCGATGCGGATCACGGGCAACAAAGTGATCGGCACGCTGATCAAGACCACGAGCGGCCCGCTCTACGCGCGCACGGTCAAGGAGACGGAGCACAAACTGAACATCCACACGTCGTGGGCGGTCAGCGGCGGCTACACGATCGAGCGCGACGCCTACGACAAATACCTGACGGACCCGGCGACGGTGATCAAGTTCGTTCGCGGCGAGCATATCTACTTCACGACCTCGAATTGGATTCAGCGCTACGGCGGGCTGATCCGGCATTGGGGCACCGAGCGCGTGGTCATGCCCTTGAGCGGCGGCTACTGGCTGGTCGTGGACAGGAACGGGGAGCCCGTCCGATGAGCCGCCGAATCATCGTCGCCTTCGATCTGAGCCTGACCGCGACCGGGGCCATCGCCCTGGACGACACCGGCCTGTGCCTGGCGCGTGAGACGATCAAGACCGATACGTCGATGCCCGGCCGCCAGCGTCTGACCTTCATCGCGGACAAGGCCGTGGAGTTCGTGCAGCGCTACGACCCGATGGTCGTGATGAAGGAGGCCCCGGCCTACGGAGCGTCCTGGGCCGTGACCGCGATCGGAATGGTGCACGGCGCTGTCGACTACGCGATGGAGAAGGCGGCGCAGCCGATCCCGATCGCGGTCTCTCCGTCCACGTTGAAGAAGTTCGCGACCGGTCGCGGCGTCGGCGAGAAGGGTGACATCAAGATGTGGGTGCTGAGCAACTGGGGTGTGAAGTTCTCGGACAACAACCAGGCCGACGCCTACGTCTTGGCTCGGATCGGCGGCCTCTACGCCGGGTTCTTCCCCATGACGAGCAAGCACGAGGGTGAGTGCCTGAAGGTCATCCTCAACGGCGCGGGGCTCGGCGCCGAGGCCAGGGCCATCCGCTTGGTCAAGAAGGACATGCGGGTCTGCGCCTGCGGCCAGAAGATGAAGACCGGCATCGAGATGGAGAGCGGCAAGTGCGCGGCCTGCCTGCGCGGGCCCAAGATCGAAGGAGGAGCACAGTGAGCAACCCGAAGCCTGATTTCGCCGGAGTCTTCACCTCGGACTGGCACATCGACGCGACGCGGAACATCGAGGACACGGCCAAGTGCGTCGACTTCGTCTTGGCCGAGACGATCCGGCGCCGCGACCTCCTTGGTCCCGAAGTGCCGTTCACGTTCACCCACGGCGGCGACGGCTACCGCACGTTCAACCCGTCTCCGATCGAGACCGACGTGATGCACCGCACCCGACTGCTAAAGCAGAACGGGATCGACTCGGAGATCATCGTCGCCAACCACGACCTGCGCGAGTCCGAGTCCGACGGCGCGGTCCACGCCTTCATCGACATGAAGAACCTGGGCGGCGCCATGACCGTCGTGGAGAAGCCGTCGATCATGCCCGTGATCGGCAAAGTCAACGGCGTCGACACGCAGATCGCGTTCCGGCTGCTGATCCCGCACATCGGTAAGGCCGCGCTCCAGCGCGCGGGCTTGACCTACCCTCAGATGTTCACGCGAATCGCCGAGGAGATGATCTCCCAGTTCCCGGCCGGGACCCGCCTGATCCTGATCAGCCACTTCTTCGTCAAGGAGGCCAAGGTCGGCCCCCACGACCACATCATGGACGGCGCGCACCTGGTCCCCCTCGCGAGCTTGCAGGACCCGCGCCTGCTCGCCGTCTTCCTCGGCGACATCCACAAGGTCCAGAAGCTGTCGGACAAGCCGGTCGTGCTCTATCCCGGCTCGATAGACCGCGTCGACTTCGGCGAGGCCGAGGACCCCAAGGGCTTCATCTACTACGAGGTCTACGGCAACGAGATAAAGGTGGACTTCGTCGCGACCCCGGCGCGCCGCTTCCTCCACATCGTGGCCGACCTCATCGCCAAGACCGAGGGCAGCAAGTTCTTCGACGTGCCGGACGCCCCGTCCGCGATCCAGCCCTGGCTGGAGGCGAAGTTCGCCGACTACGAGATCAAGGACGCGGTCGTGAAGCTCACGGTCCGCTGCGGCCCCAATCAGAAGGGTCAGATCGATGACCGGAGGCTGACGGACGTGCTGCTCGCGCTGGGCGCCGCCCGCATCCGCTCGATCAATTTCGACGTGGTCACGGCGGAGAACCGCCGCGCGCCCGAGATCACGGAGAGCCTGTCGCCGGTCGCGGCCCTGGAGCACTGGGCTGGGATGCAGGGCTACCAGCCGATCACGCAGCAGTCGATTATCATCGCGGGAAAGAAACTTATCGGAGTCGAGCAGTGAAAAAACTCGGAGGATTCAACATGGTCTCAAAATTGAAGGACTTGGCGGAAGGCGCGAAGGACAAGCTGCTCGGCGCTGCGACGTATAAGACGACGGTCAAGACGTTCGACGACGCCGAGGACTTCGCGAAGAACCTCGTCACCGGCGACAGGATCGTCACCGGAGCCGCGATCGGCACCGTCCCATCCCTGGGCGTCGCGGCCAACACGCAGCACGAGGTCGAACGCATCGAGGGCGATCTCATCGTCCTCAAGGGCGGCAAGAAGATCATGGCCGAGTGGTTCGTGCCCCAGGTCACGCGCCGCGAGCGCGTTCGGGTCAAGGCCAACCGCGCGAGCCTGCTGACGCTGACCGCCGAGTTCGCGGCCCGGCGCTGGGCCGACTTCAAGGTCGGCATCGACAAGGACATCGAGGAGGCCAAGCTCCAGGTGACCAGGCACGAGACCGAGGTCGAGCGCGCGCAGAACCGGCTCAAGCAGGTCCAGGACGCGGTGGTCAAGCTGGAACAGGCCAAGGTCGGTGGTGAGGCCTGGCCCCAGGTCCTGGCCGCGAACCTGATCAGCCTCGTCGACCAGAAGCTGTTCACCAACTTCGAGATCATCGAGGACGGCGTGTCCAAGGTCTTCATCGCCTACACCGGACCGATCCAGATCACGAAGGTCCAGAGCGGGAAGGCTGGTGGCGGCGATCATAAGCCGGGTGAGACCTTCACGGCCACCGAGCGCGGCGAGTTCGCGATCAAGATTTACGAGCCGAAGGCGCTGACCCGCGTCGTGATCGAGAACGTCGCTCCCGGCAAGCTGCCGACCGACGTGCCGTTCAACGAGAACCGGGGCGGGGCCAGCAACGTCTGCTTCGGCGATCAGGGGACGGAGATCGAGTCCCTGATCAAGAGCGAGGACTGGCGCCGCCTGCTCATCATGATCCGTTCGTTCCTCGAAGGAAACCGCAAAAATTAAGTCGCACGAAGAGAGGTAAGTATGGCTGCGAAGAAACCGAAGGTGGACAAAACTCCCCGCGACAAGGCGGGGATGGTCGTTGCCGGAACCAAGGTCAAGCTCGACGTGGGCGAGTTCAGCGACAAGAAGTCTCTGATCGACGCCGTCATCGGGACGACCACGGTGGCCGAGGCTCTGGCGAAAGCCGGTCTCTCGGTCGAGGCGGACAAGAAGGCGGCCGATCTCGGTTGGCGCCTGAACGGCAGAGCCTGCTCGTGGACGGACAAGATCACGAGCATGGACCTGACCCCGACGCTCTACCGCCTGCCGAAGGGCAAGGCCGGAGCGAAGTAAAAAAAAGATGCCTCCCGAGGACTTCATGCCTACAAATTCATCGTCGATCACCAGCACCGAATCGTCTTATCCGACCCAGATGGCCGGATCAGTCCCGTCTACCGGCGGGATGGTGAGCGAAGTCTCAGCGGCTCAGTATGCTGCGATGTCGAAGAAATCAAGCATGAAGTCCTCGGCGGCCGTCGTCGAGAAGCGGAAGCTCCAAGTTCGCGTCCTCAACAGCCCCAAGGGGCAGCGCGTGAAGCTCGTCGGGGCCAACCTCGTCGAACTCGCGCCGATGTTCATCACCTGGGCCGACCGCCTGGGCAAGGACCTGCGCGTCGTCCTCACCGACGGCGACGCCGCCTATCAGTTCTACGGCAGGCCCATGGTCGCCCAGCGCCTGGGCGCCAACGGCCTCTGCCTGTTCCTCACCGGCAGCTTCGGCGACGCGCCCCAGGGAGTTCCGTCCTGGCGCGTCGGCCTCGACGAGTTGGAGGCGCGCAAGGCTCCATCCGGCCTCGACTCGCCGGAGTTCCCCGCCTACGCGAACATCCAGGACGAGAAGAAGACGTTCCTCGCGCGCGTGGACGGGAAGTTTATCTACACGATGCTCTATGTGCCGCAGCGCAGGACAAACACCGAGGACAAGACCACGGTCAACGGCGAGGAGAAGGCTCTGGCCGTGCTTGAGCCCAATCCGCTGGCGCTGGAGCCGTTCCTGACCTACATCTTCACCAAATACGAGAAGATGATCGAGGACTACGGCGACGAGATCAGGGGAGAACTCACCGAGGTCTCGCTCCGGGAGTTCTGCTCGGACTCGCAGCGCAAGCGCGAGCGGACACTGTTGGCCGAAGTCGACGAGCAGACGAAGAAGATGCGGGAGCAGGAGCGCCAGGTCATGGACCTCGCGCGCAAGATCAGGGACGCGCAGAAGGACCTGACGCTCCTCCGCTCCGGCGCGCTCAACGCCGAACTCGGCGTCCAGTCGACGATGATGAACAAGCTCGTCACCGACGGCCTGTTCGAGAAGTTCAAGGTCCGCCACGGCCGCCTCGTCGGCATGACGACGCCGATCGTGATCGAGCACGAGGGCAAGAAGTTCGACCTCGGCCAGTTCGTCGTGTCGATCAAGCGGGACGGCACGCTCGCGATCGAGCACCCGACGAAGCAGCCGCCCTACCACCCGCACATCCACACGACCGGCACCATCTGCCTCGGCGCGATCCGCAACGACATCCCCAAGCTGATCGGGATGGAGCGCTACGCCATGGTCTTCCAGGTGATCTACGAGTTCCTGGGCTCCTACAACGAGAAGGATAAATACAACAAGATCGAGGTCTGCACCGGCGCCGAGCGCGCGCAGAACCTGGATCAGGCCGGAGAGATCGCTGGCATCGCGGCCCCGAACCAGGCCGACCCCCGCGAGGTCGCGCCCATGGACATGTCGGGGATCAACCGCCAGACCGATCGGGACATCCAGCGCGGCGTCGAACGCAGCATCCAGAACGCCATGGGCCTTCCGCCCGGGGCGATCAGGTCCACTGGCCCCAGCCGGTTGCCCGATTGGCCTACGGGGATGAGGCTGCCCGACATGGACAGGCCCACGGACCCGACGACGGGCGTGGTGCCTCCTTTAGACGGAGAAAGAGAACAGTCGCAGGGAATGAGATTCTAATGAAAAAAGAACTGATAGTCGTGCCGCCGATCGTCTTGCCGAACCAGAGCCCCTACATCTCGAACTCGACGGCCGCCGCCGACAGCACGCGGGGGATCGTCAGTCAATACATGGCGGCCGAGGCCGTGTCCCCGTGGCCCCCGCGCGTGCAGCCCAACGCCGAGTTCCTGCCCGTCGAGGGCTTCACCTCGATGGTTCAGGTCATGGAGATGCGCCGGACATTCGAGGTCACGATGTCGCAGGCGGCCTACAACAAGATGATGTTCTTCGTCATGAACGCGCCGGGCGAGGTCAGCGGCTACGGCAAGGTAATCCGCAAGGGCAACTCCTTCCTCGTCTCGGACGTGATCGTCCTGGAGCAGGAGAACGGCCACTCGCACAGCTTCATCTCCGAGGAGGCGACGCTGAAGTTCATGCTGATGATGCGGAAGCGCGGCCTCAGCGACGAGGGCTACAACTGCTGGTGGCACAGCCACAATGATTTCTCGTCCTTCTTCAGCCACGTCGACAAGGACCAGATCGAGAGCTTGGCGAACAACAAGTTCACGGTCTCGATCGTGACGAACAAGATGCTGGAGCCCAAGTGCCGGGTCGACTTCTACCGCCCCGTCCGCTACGCGATGGACGGCCTGCCGCTCAAGGTCCTGCCCGCGTCGAGCCCGCGTCAAGCCGCCGAACTCATGGCCGAACTGGCCGAACTTACGAAGAAGTCCCCGAGGAGAGCCCGATGACCGCCACCGCCGAAGTCCCCGTCGTCCCCGTCGAAGAGAAGCCCGAGCCCGGCCAGGTCTACTGGCGGCAGCTTGACATCCTGAACCCGGAGAAGCTGAACGAGTTCTCGTTCGTCATCGTCGGCGCCGGGGCCACCGGATCGTGGACGGCGCTGGCCCTGGCCAAGCTCGGAGCCAAGCACGTCACGGTCTGGGACCACGACGTGATCAACGAGCACAACGCTCCGGTCCAGGTCTACTCCACGCGCGAGACGGGTAAGCGCAAGATCGAGGCCCTGGTCGACTGGGTCGGCCGCCTGACCAACACCGGCGTCTTCGGCGTGGCGCAGCGGCTGGACAAGCACGCGACGCCGGTCTTCGACAAGAACACGGTTCTCGTCACCTGCGTCGACAACATGGAGGCGCGGAAGTATTGCTGGGAGTTGGCCAAGGCCTGCCCCGACATCCGCCTCGTCATCGACCCGCGCCTGGCGCGCGAGGTCCTGCGCCTCTATGCGGTGAACCCCCAGGACCCGCAGCACCAGGCCTTCTACGAGGAGAACTGCTACTCCGACGCGGAGGCCGACGGCGAGAGCATCCCCTGCACGGCCCAGGCCATCATCTACACCGCGACGTTCACCGCCTCGTTCGTCGCGTCTATCGTGTCCTCGTTCGTCAACGGCACGGAGTTCTACAACGAGATCGGCTTCGACTGCCGCCGCTTCAAGTTCATCGGGAGCTACGTCTAATGGCTGGCGAAGAGCACGGCGAGCGGCTGGTCATCCTCGGCGGCGGCGCGCTCTACGAGGAGGACCGGCAGCAGGTCCTGCTCCGCCAGAAGCAGACGGGACAGAAGTTCCCCGAGGCGTTGGCCGACTACGTCCGGGAGCTTCGGCAGTATCTGAAGAAGGGAGAGGGAATCGCTCATGTCTGAGAAGGCGCAGATCGACGGACTCGGATTCGACAAGCTCGTGTTCGCGCACCTGGAGAAGGAGAGCCAGCGCGACGGCCGCGACGCGCACATGAATGTCGGCGAGGCCGAGAAGGAGATCGGGATCACCCAGCCGCAGATTCTCCGCGCGATCAATATGATCCGCGAGAAGGGCTGGCCCGTGATCTGCAAGTCGTCGCGCCGGACCTGGGAGAATGACTTCAAGATTCCGGCGACCCAGAGCGAATACATCGAGTGGAGGAGCAAGCTGATCGACGACCTGAAGACCCAGGTCGGCCTGCTCCGGGTCAGCGACGCGGCGGCGAAGGCCAAGTTCGGGTCGGACATGCCGGTGCAGGAATTTCTCTTCTGAGGACACGATGAAAATCAATCGACTCAAGCTCGACAACTTCATGACGTATACGAACCAGGACTTCGACTTGGAAAACCTGGTCAAGGGACCGACGCTGATCCTCGGCAAATACGTCGGCGGCGCCGCCGGTGAGTCGAACGGCGCTGGCAAGAGCACGATCTTCGAGGGCATCATCTGGAGCTTGTTCGGCGTCAGCCGCTACAAGGGCGACGACGAACTGATCCGCCTCGGCGCCGACGACATGGGCGTGACCAACGTCTTCACCCTTGACGGCGTGACCTACGAGGTCATCCGCCTGAAGAAGAAGGGCAAGAGCCAGACGCTCCTGTTCTCTGACCTGACTAACGACAAGAAGCTGCGCGGCAACTCGGTCAAGGAGACGCAGGCGAAGATCGTCGAGGTCCTGGGCATGGACTATGACATCTTCAGCAACACCGTCTACTCGCCGCAGAACAAGCTCGCGCTCTTCCCCGGCCAGCTTCCCTCCCGGCGCAAGGAGGTGCTGAGCACGATCCTGGAGATCGACAACTACGCCCAGATCGAGGAGCAGGCCCGGCGCCTCGCCTCCAACTACGAGCGCGACTCGTCGGCGCTGCACCTGGCGATCGTCCGCGTCGAGGCCGAACTCGGGGTGGAGAAGGTCGACCAAGGGGAGATGGACACCCTGGAGTTCGACATCAAGACGTTCGAGACGCGGCAGGCGAACGCGAAGTTCCTCCTCGACGAGGCGCTGAAGGAGGTCGAAGAGCTTCGCTCGCGCGCCATGGTCCACACCCGCGTGAGCCAGGACCTCGCTCGCGAGAAGCAGACGGTCGACCGTCTGACCCAGCAGTCGGCCTACACGCGGGGCGAGCGCGTCCAGCAGATTCAGGCCGTGGACCTGGAGTCCGAGCGCCTGACCGCGTCGATCGCGCGCGAGCCCCAGGTGCGTTCGGTCATCGCCGAGGTCGAGGGCAAGATCAAGAGCTACGACCAGGTGGCCCAGCGGCTCGGCGCTCTGCGCGAGGAGCGGGCTGGCCTCAGCGCCAAGCGCGACGGGGTCCGGCGCGAGGTCGAGTCGATGGACGCCGACATCAACCGGCTGCGCGCGCGGTTCAACCAGGTCCAGGACCTGGGATCGCGCTGCCCCACCTGCTACTCGAACCTGACGGCCGAGGCTCAGGCCACGATCTCGGCCGACATCGTCAAGGAGGGCACGGAGAAGAAGGCGGTCTACGACGGCAAGTTCCTGGAGATCACGATCATCGACCAGAGGCTGCTCGCGATCGACACCGAGACCCGCACGGTCGGCGCCGACGTGTCGGCCCAGGCCGAACTACAGCGCGACCTCCAGCGCTTCCAGAACGAACTGACCCAGATCGAACTGGCGAAGAACCAGGTCAACACGATCGGGGCCCGGCGCCAGCAGGTCGAGGACATCTACGTCAAGCGCTTCGCCGACATCGACGCGGAGAGCGCGGCGGCGACCGGCCGGATCGCGAGCCTCACCGCCGAGTTGGGCAAGCTCGTCTACAACGAGACGGACGTGGCCAAGGTCAACTCCAAGGTCGCGACTTTCCAGGCCGAGTTCAACACGGCCTCGCACGAGAAGGATCAGCGGAACCAGAAGCTCGGTGCCCTGCGCTCTCGCAAGGAAGCGTTCGACCGCAAGAGCGCCCAACTCGAAGCCGACCGGCAGCGGCACAAGGAGTCCAAGGACCAGGAGTTCATCTACAAGGAACTGACCCGGGCCTTCGGCAAGGGCGGCATCCCCGCGCTGATCATGGACAACGCCCTGGCCGAGATTCAGGCCGAGGTCAACAAGATAATGGAGAACCTGACGGGTGGCCGGATCACCGTCGAGTTCTCGACGCTCAAGGACCTCAAGGGCGGCGGCAAGGCCGAGACCATGGACATCATCGTCAGCGACGCGCTGGGCGCCCGCGACTTCGTCGGCTACTCGGGCGGCGAGGCCGCGCGCGTGGCGCTGGCGATCCGTCTGGCCCTGGCCAAGGTCATCAGCCGCCGCGCGGGCAAGCGCATCGGCCTCGTCATGATCGACGAGGTCTCGGACCTGGACACGGCGGGAGCCGACGCCTTCGCCCAGACGATCATGGGCATCGCCGCCGACTACCAGCAGATCATGGTCGTCACGCACCTTCCGCACCTGAAGGACCAGTTCCCCAACACGCTGACCATCGTCAAGGATCGCGACGGCAGCCACATCGAAGCGGAGGCGGTTCTCGCGTGAAAAAAGAACTCTGCTTCGTCAACCCCAGGGCCGCGTTCAAGGACGGCGGCTACATTGGTGAGGTGACGACGTATAGCTCTGGAGACAGCGATCGTCGTGGTATCCGAATTGATATCCCGATGGGTTCTCACAGCTTGGACGCTATCGAAGAAGTGGCGAACTGGCTCGCAGGTAAATCATGGAGGTCTAAATCGTGAAAATCGGAGATAAGCTCTACCAGTGGGTCTTCCTGCACGCGCGCAACGGCGAGCAGTTCGCCGGACTCGTCGAGGTCCCTGCCGACCTCAACGTCGACGACAAGCTGTTCAAGCGCTGCCTCGCGGCCGACCTGCTCCAGCCCAAGGTCTTCCACGAAGAGGTGATCCAGAAGATCGCCAACGCGTCGATCGGCGCCGAGCCCGTGTTGATCAGGACCGAGACCACGTCCGACCGCATGATCGAGCTTCGTAACCCCCACCAGGTGATGATCCAGGTCGGCCAGGGAAAGCAGGCGGTCTCGTGCCTGCCGCTCAACCTCGGCGACAAGCTGATCTACCTGCGCGCCGTGGAGATCATGTTCGCTCAGTTCCTCGACGACAAGAGCCCGATCGTGGTCGAGGTTCGCAAGCTCGTGACCGGCCTCTTCGACCCGACGGCGCCGAAAGAGAACGAGGCCCGCTCGGAAGGCGGGATCATCCTGCCCGGAGCCCCGGCGTAATGGCGACCTACATGCTGCGCGCGATCAAGCAGGTCGCGGTCTACGAACTCACGGGCAAAGAGCGCGTGATCGAGGCCGAGACCGAGGCGCAGCTTAACATCAAGGTCCGCCAGTTCTTGACCGAGGAGTTCCCGGGCGAGATGGGGCCGGAGCCCGGGATCGAAGTCGAGATCAAGAAGACGGGCGAGGAAGTGTCGGTCGTGGATCGCAAGCCGTCGGACGAATTCAAGCCGGTGAACAAATCTAAGCACAATCCAGGAGCACCATTCTAATGAGCGCCAGAACCCTCAACCTGTCGAAGGACGTGAGCTTTCCCCGCTCGCTGGTCACGGCCAGCGGCGTGATCTACGGCGGCAAGGGCATGGGCAAGTCCGTGCTCGGCATCGGCGTGATCCCCGAGGAGCTTTACCGCGTGAACGACAAGTTCTCGCTGATCGACCCCATGGGCGTCGGCTACGGCCTCCAGCACGGCGCCGACCGCACGTCCAAGGGCATCGAGGTCCTGATCATCGGCGGCAAGCACGGCGACATCGAGATCGAGCCCACGTCCGGCGCCGTAGTCGCCGACCTCGTGGTCGACGAGCACGTCAGCACCGTGGTCGACATCTCCCGCCACAAGAACGGGAAGATGTGGAGCAAGGCCGAGAAGATCAGGTTCGTCGCCGACTACTGCACGCGCCTCTACGAGCGCCAGGGCGAGAAGATGGAGCCGCTGCTACTGATCATCGACGAGGCCGGTCGCTTCTGCCCGCAGTTGATCCCCCACGGCTCGCCCGACCTCGCCCGCTGCGTCGGCGCGATCGAGCAGTTGGTCGAGGAAGGCCGCAACGTCGGCATCGGCTGCCTGCTGATCACCCAGCGCTCGGCCCGGATGAACAAGTCAGTGTCCGAACTCGCCGACTACATGATCGCGTTCCGCACCGTCGGCCCCAACTCGGTGAACGCGATCATGGACTGGCTGGGCGAGCACGTCGAGAAGGTCCGGCACAAGGACATCGTGGCCAAGCTCCGGGAACTCCCGGTCGGCAGCGCCCTGGTCGTGTCCCCCGGCTTCCTCAAGTTCGAGGGCATCGTCCGGTTCCGCCTGCGTCACACCTTCGACTCATCGGCGACGCCCAAGGCCGGTGTGATCAAGCGCGCGCCCGGCGCCGCGTCCAAGCCTGACCTGTCGAAGTATCGGCAGCGGATGAAGGACACGATCGAGAAGGCCCAACTCAACGACCCGAACAAGCTGAAGCGGCGGCTGGAGACCCTGCTCAAGGACAACGAGCGGCTGACCAAGCTCAAGTCCGCGCCCGCTCCGGCGCCGGTGACTAAAGTCACCGGTCCGGGCAAGACCGTGATCAGGATCGTCGAGGTCCCGGTCTTCGCCAAGCGCGACCTCAAGACGCTGGCTCGCATCGCCAGCGGCTTCGCCAGCGCGGAGAACCTGCTGAAGTTCATCCCCGATCTGAAGATCGCGGCCGACACCGGCGTGATCACCGCGTCGAAGCTGCGGCAACTGGTGGATTTCTCGGCCAAGATCGTGCCCATGGCCAAGGACAAGGTTGAGATCGAGGCCCGGCGCGCCGCTGCGGCGCCGCTCCCCCCCAAGGCCCCGGCGCTGCCGCCGGTGAGGCGCTTCGTCCCTGAGCCTCAGCGCCGGGTCGTCGAGGACGGGGTCCGCGACCTGTCCAAGACCGGCGGGAACTCGGGCCAGGACCGGATGCTGGAGGTCGTCGCCCGCCGCAGCCCCGACCGCCTGACCCGCGTCCAGGTCGCGACGCTGAGCGGCCTGAGCCCCACGTCCGGGACGTTCACGACCTACCTCAGCCGCCTGACCAAGGGCGGGCTCTTCGACATCGACCAGCAGGGCAAGGTCGGCCTGACCGACGATGGCGCCAAGGCCGGAGTCCAGTGGCTGGGGCACGCCCAGTCGCGCGAGGAGGTCTTGGCCCTGTGGCAGAAGAACCTCGGCGGCAGCGAGTGGAAGATCATCAACTTCCTGATCAACCAGAACGACCCGGCGGCGTTCGTCACGCGCGAGGACTTGGCCGCCGCCATGGGCCTGAGCCCCACGTCCGGGACGTTCACGACCTACCTCAGCCGCATCCGCCGCAACGCGCTGATCGAAGAGCAGGGCATGACCCTGCGCGCGAGCCCCACGCTCTGGCCTCAAGAAGCTGTCGCCTAAAGGAGAGTTATGCTCAGAATCGAAAAGGACGTGAAGCCCGTCGTCGAAGTCCCCCGCGACTACCCCGAGATGATCCTCGAAGTCCCGCACGAGGTCGTCAAGGGCGAGAACGTCGTGACCTGCCGCCTCGACATCCGCGAACCGCTGAAGCAGGTCGACCAGAACGTCGGCTGCAACGGCTGCGGCACGATCTTCGGCGTGGTCTTGGCCAAAGGCTGATCCATGTTCGTCTGGTCGAAGACGAAGTTGGAGCCCACGGTGCAGAACTTGAAAAAGCTCTGCCGCGAATACGGCATCCAAAACGAGGAGGACGCGGTGTTCATGGAGGAGTATACGCTCGCCCATGACCGTCGCGTCGACGTGCTGACCATCGACTTGCAGAAGTTCACGATCCGTGGCTTCGAGGTCAAGATCAGCCGCTCCGACTTCGTCGGCGACGACAAGTGGCAGACCTACCTCCACTACTTCAACACCTTCGCGTTCGTCACGCCTCCGGGCCTGATCCAGCCGAAGGAACTGCCGCCGGAAATCTACCTTCTGGAGTTCACGCACGAGGAGCGCCAGCGCGGGTGGGAGCCGGACCGGGTGACCGAGTATCGCCCGGTGTTGAAGCTGGTCAAGCGGGGCAAGAAGCTCCAGCCGAAGTTCGTCCGGGAGACATATGGAGAGCATTTCTTCCACGGGATTCTTCTCAACTATATTCGGAATCTCCGATGGAGGAACAAGCGGCACGGCAAGGTCTGCGGAGACTGCGCCGTCCCCCTGCTCGAAGGAGACCTGTCCGCATGACGCTGTCGAGGTCGTATCCGAGACGTTGGTATGCAAAGAGTGCCGCGCCGAATTATTCTAAGGAGGGCCAGATGGCCGACCCGATCACGCAGGAAAACGAGACGGAGCATCCGGGGATCAAGCCCGAGATGAAAGAGGACTGGAAGAAATACGTCGACGACGCGATCGCGAACGATCCGGGCGAGCCCCGGAACTACGCGCTGCTGATCCTCGCGCAGGTCAGCGCCTTGATCAAGGGCCTCCACCAGGGGCTGGCGCCGATCGAGGTGATCAAGCTCGTCCAGCCGAACACCACGTTCATCATGATGTCGCCGCTGCTCCAGGCCGTCTGCGCCTTCAGCGTCAGGGGCGAGGAGTTCCGCATGTGGTGGAACGAGTGGCACGACCGCGTCTGCCCCGGCGACGTGACGGACATCCCGGTCGACCAGATGAACCCGATCCAGCGCAAGGACTGGGACCAGCGCTGGCTTCTGCCGGTCAAGGACGCCGAGGGCAAAGTCGTGCGCGAGGAGGAGGGGAAGATCACTCTCGCCTGGCAGCCGCCGATCTTCAACCCGTGGCAGATGAACATCGTGGGCCGAGTGGCCCAGCTTCAGGGGGCGTTCGACCCTTCCCAGCCGCTGACCAAGACCCCACAATATATGGAGAGCGTGAACGCCCTGTATAAGAAATTCAAGGAAGAGGCGAAGACGGCCGGAGCCACGGCCTAGCTATGCCCGAATCGGTCTGGGATTGGAGTCGATGGCCCGCGCGTTCTCTGGACGAAGTCCAGGGGATGTTCATCGACTCCATCCTGGGCTGCGTCCGCAGGATGGAGGACCGACGTATCACCCCCATCGAGATACACCTCGGCGCCGGTTCCAGCAACTTCTGGAGGACGCGGCACCGGCGCTCGCGGGAGAGGGAGTTCAGCCACAGCAACGTCGGTGAAGTCGACAGGCTCTTCGGGATGACGGTCGTCCACAACAGTTCGCTGGATCGAACGCTCAGGACCAGCGGCGACTTCGAGTCGGAGGTCAGGCTCGTGTCGGAGGGATACGGCAGCGAAGCTGTCCGCATGGTGGGGCAGGATCACCCTGACCGCCTGTCTTACCTCGTCGAGTTCCGTGGTCCGTTGTCCGATCGGCGCAGCCGCAGCTTCAGCTACTCGACGTTCGAGCGAGAGGCGGGATTCGCCCCTGGATTCGCTCCGGGGATCGTGGCGCCGCCGTCGCGGCCGACGCGCGGGAGCATGGACGACATCGCCCGTGTTCGCGGCATCCTCAACGACCGAATGAACGCGCCGGTGCAGGCGAAGGCCATCCAGAAGCCGAAGATGAGCGACCTGATGATCGCGTGGAACACATGAGCAACTACGTCACCACTATCGATCCCGCTCAGGACCTGACCCTGCCCGAGCGCCTGATCCAACTGTCCGAGGCGCTGTCGGCGATGCCCAGGCGCTTCGAGGGCTTGATCATGGACTACTCGCTGTCCATGGTCGTGCACGAGGACTTCCACGCGGCGATCAACCAGTTCAACAACACCTACGGCCTGTCGGTCGGCATCCTCTCCACCGACGAGCACTTGGCCCTCGTCAACTTCTTGGCGATCCAGAGGACGGACGGCAGCGACGTGGGCGCGCGCAACTACATCTTGCAGGCGCTGACCCTGTGCCGCATGATCAGCGACAGGATCAACGCGAACTCGGTCGTGGCGAACCGGCGGATCGAGCCGTTAGAGGTCCAAGGCTCCTCCATCAACGTGGGCCTCAGCGGCGAGTCGAACGGCAACATGATTTTGAGGCTTAACGGAGCCGAGACCCGGTGGGTCAGCGCCGGGACCGTGAACTACACGTTCAACGGGATCACGAACACGGACGGGGAGACCGAGATGCCTGAACAGATCGCCGTGGAGAAGCCGATGTCCCCGGCCGAAGGAAGAGAACCCTCGCTCGCCGAGGTCTGGAGAGACTGATGACGATCAACACTGAGAAATACCGGTGGCTCAGGTGGCTGCCCGACCCGATCAAGCGCGAGAACCTGGCGATTAAGGCGATCGGCACCGGCGACGAGAGCTACGCCCTGTCCATCCACCCGGTGACGCTGGTCGTCAACGAGAAGCCGTGGATTTTCGTCTCCAACGGAGCGGCGATGCTCCTTGTCCAGGACGAGATCGTGTGGCGCCCCGCGAGCACCGTGCAGGAGGAGATCATCAAGGGCTTCCTCGGCATCGAGATGAGGGGCAAGACCTGGCAGTTGGCGCATCTGCGCCGCTGGCTCGGCCGGGGCTGGGCCAGCACGCTCCCCTGCGACCGCTGCGACGCGGACTGGGCGAAGAACTGCCCCTCGTGCTTCGGGATCGGCCAGCGCAAGACCGGATGCGAGCGCTGCGGCGGCGCCCACGACTGCAACTGCCGCACCTGCAACGGCAACGGCGTCGTCTTCTGCCCCGGCTGCACCGGTGGCCTGGAGTTCGAGAAGCGCCCGGGCCACATCAACGGCGTGGTCTTCGACCGCGCGCTGCTCGCCCGCTTCCTCTCCGGCGTCGAGACCAAGCAGAACACCAAGGTCAAGATCATGGCCCACGGGCGGGCGAACCCCGTCGTGGTCGAGCCCGAGGATAAGTCGTGGCGGGCGGTGATCATGCCGCTGCGTGAGCCCGAGTCGTTCACTGTCCCGGAGCTTTCCTAGGCTATGCCGACAGTCCAGAGGAACGCCCTCTACGATATCCCGGTCACTCCCGGCGTCAGGTTCACTCAGCCTACGGTGCTGAATGCCCGCGTCGAGTGGGAGGGCCGCGTCTATGACATCTTGATCCGGTCGATGTCGCAGGACTCCGAGTTGGACCAGAACGGGATTCACCGTCGGCCGATGAACATCATCGGTGTCGTGACGCGCGAGGGGCACGTTCCGACCGGAGCGGCGGGGCAGGGTCGGATCATGATCACGCACGGTGGCTTCACCGACATCATGAACATCTCTCGGATGAATTGGAGCTTGGACCACGGAGTCACCACGCTTGAGGTCCGCGCGTATCCGACAGAGCGCCGCTCGACCGGTCCGCTGCTGGATGATCAGGGCAACTCCGTGGACCCGAACAGCGGCCTCACCTGGGACGAGATGGCTCTGCGCCGCCCCGGCGAGAGCAATGCCGAGGCCAGGAGCCGTGGTGAGCAGGCGTTGGCCGAGATCAGGAACGAACTCGCTGGCATCCGCCAGGGGGCCGAGCGCGAGCCCAACCTGCGCGAGGTCTGGGCCGACTGATGGAAAACTACGGCCGGAGCGACATGATGGACGCGATTCGATCCGTATACCAGATGAGCAATGAATTTCAGACGATGAACAGCCGCTTTAGAACGGCAGATGAGCAGGTGCGCCTCTTCAATCAGAGCGCCGGGATCGTCAGCCAGCACACGATCCGTCGTGAGATGCTGGAGATCGAGGACAGCATGATGGACGACATCATGGCCGACGCCAAGCCGAAGAAGGCTCTGACCGAGCGCGAGCCTACTACTATGGAAGTTTGGAGAGACTGATGATGCCCACGATGGAGAAGGTGAAGATGGGGATGCTCGCGATCGAGCCCCAGGCAGGCCGGGAGCGCAAGCTCCACCGGCTGAAGACGCTGACTCATTTCTACAACGCGGTGATGATCGGACTCAAGCCCTTCGAGGTCCGCTACAACGACCGGGACTTCCAGGTCGGCGACTTCCTCCTCTTGCAGGAATACGACCCGGAGAACGACAGCTACGGGCGCGAGACCATGCGCCAGGTCACCTACATCTTCGAGGGCGGCGCCCAGCCGAGCACGCAGCGCGCGGCCGTCGACCACGTCGTGACCGAGGGCTGGGTCGTGATGGGCATGGCCGAGGTCCCGGCCGCCAAGCGCCAGGAACTCTACGACACGATCGAGGTCTGGAACTCCAGCGCGTCGTGCCTGCGCCAGGGCGACAAGTGGGAGAAGACCGACGGACCGACGCCCGAGCCCGGCTACTACGCGATCACGGAGATCGCGTCCGACCGCCGGAGCGTCAGGGTCGAGCGGCTGGAGGGCGAGAAGGGCGGCGCCGAATTTACGGTCCCGATCGACAGGATGCGTCCTGCCGACGGTTGGACGCACAAGAAACGTGGGGGATGGAATGGCTGATACCGCGACGGAGAAGAACAAGAAGGAGTCGGCTCTCGATCTGATCAAGGAAGGCCTGATCGCGATCGTGGGAATCCGAAAGGAGGAGGCCGACGAGCTTCCTCTCGACGCCGCTCTGGACGACAAGATCGGCATGGACGAACTCGACCACGTCGAACTCACGATGTGGGTCGAGGAGCGCGTGAACTACGAGTTCGAGATCGCCGACGACGAGGCGGAGAAGCTGAAGACGCTGAACGACTGGGTCAAGCTCATCGAGGCCAAGCGAAAATGAAGACCTCCGAACAGCTTTTCACTCTATTCGGTGGCCTGCTCGGCACCGCGATCGGAGGGGCGATCCTGGCGATCCCCCTCTGGTGGCTGTGGAATAAGCTCGCGCCGATCTACTTCTACTGGCTGCCCCCGGTCTACCTCGCGATCCCGTTCTGGCACGTCGTGGGCCTCGCGCTCTTGATCATCACGCTCCAGGGACTGCTGCGGAGGAAAGCCTGATGCCGATGGGAATGAGGGAGCAGCAGGCTCGCGATGAAGCCAAATACTTCATCGAGAAGAACGCCGAGCAGTTGAACGCCTTGATCGACGGCGTGGCCGCGAACGTCGTCAAGTTCTTCGGCGGCGAGCGCACGGAGAAGGACATCAAGGACAACCTCGGCAGCATGGTGCGGCGCGGGCTGGAGGAGCACTACGGCCCGAGCGGCAAGCTCTTCGTCATCATCAAGGACGGGAGCCTGCGCGTCGAGGTCCACGAGGACGACGATTTCGACGACCTGACGAAGGGGCCTCACGTCATGATCCTGGCGCTGCTCGGCACGACCGAGCCGCCCAAGGCCAGCAAGAAGGTCGAGCAGCACCCGGCGGACCGCGCGGTCGGGGCCATGCTCAAGGAAAAGGGAGGCGGCCCTATCGGGCACGCATAGACATGAACCAGAATCGACTCCAGCAGAAGCGTCGCAAGCGGCAGGCCAAGCGCAAGCTCGCGCAGGCGACGGCCCGGCGCCGGGTCATCGCCGAGAGCCGGAACCCGACCAGCGATTGGCGGGGAAGGCTGGGCAGGGCGCAGCCCGCCGAGTCGGAGCAGAGCTTGCTGTCCCGCCTGATCGGCATGGGCGGCGGCGCCAGGATCGCGCCCGACCAGATGGACCAGGACCCGGCCCCCATCGTCGGAGGCGGCCTGTGAGCGCGCCCTTCGTCGAGAAGAACCGGGCCGCGATCGACGACCTGGTGGATAAGATCGCTGGAGAAGCGATGGCCAAGCTCCCGTGCCTGGCGATCGGCAGCCAGCAGGACGTGCGTCGGCGCCTGCACACGCTGATCGCTCAGGCCGAGGTCGCCAAGGTCGCGGGCGGCGAGGCCTGCTCCGGTGCGTGGGAGACGGACGACACGTTCGTGGTCACGGTCAACGACGCGCTGGGGCCGGAGGGCACGCGCATCCGCGTCGCCCTCTGCTTGGGGGAGACCAGGATCGAGCCATGAACCCCCTGCTCGTCGGAGAAGACAACCCCTACGGGAAGGACCCGCGCTACGCCCTGTTCCCCTACCCGAACAACAGCGCGGGGGCCAGGCTCGCGCGCCTGGTCCTGGCCATGCCGTCGCGCGGGGAGTATCTGAAGCGGTTTGACCGCGTCAATCTCTGCGCGTCGAAGTGGTCGGTGCCGGTCGCGCGGGAGAAGGCGCGCGAGATCGGCCTGGAGCCGGGGCGGACGCACGTCGTCCTCCTCGGCTCTAAGGTGGCCACCGCCTTCGGCTTCGCGTTCGAGCCGTTCAAGGTCGCGCAGTCGGGACCGCGCCATATGGCGATGAAGACCTACGTCATCCTGCCGCACCCGAGCGGGCTCTGTCGCCTGTGGAACGAGCCCCAGGCGTTCGAGCGCGCGCGCGCGGCGCTGACCGAGGCGGGGGTCCTACCGTGAGCAAGACCGAGATCGCCTACATGGGGCAGACGCGGCCGAACGTCTGCGCCCTGCTCAGCCTGGGCAACGCGCTGCTGCACCTGGGCCTCATCGACGCGCCGTGGGATCAGCAGAGCCCCGAGTTCGAGGAGATGGTCTGGGCCGTGAACGCGACGCGGGGCTCAGCCATCACCGAGAGCCTGGACGACCTGGCCGAGCGCTGGCCGCTGCTGCGCGTGGACAAATACGTCTCGCTGGAGATGTGCAAGGAGATGGTGGTCAAGCTCCTCGATCGCGGACTCGTCGTCGCGATGCCGATCTGGGACGACGGGATCGGCCTGCACTCGGTCCTGATCATTGGGCACGAGCAGGGCCAGCGCTTCAACGTGGTCAACCGCGATCCGTTCACGGCGCGGCCGGTCAAGTCCCTATACGATTGGGAGGCGCTGGGCTTCCGGCGCTGGAACGTGCCAGCCCGAGTCTACGGCAGGAGAGCAGAGTGAACATCGTCGACATCTTGGAACTGGTCGGAAAGTCAGAGGACGCGGGCGACGTGGGCATCAGCCTCAAGCTGCTCCGCCCGTGCGCGGCGCGTAGGGCCCGGGTCATGCCCGGCCTCCTGGCCGACGTGCTCCGCTGGGGAAACCGAGAACATCCGTCGATGGTGTATCTGCGGAACACCGCCGTGCGCGCGTGGGCGAGTCGATCCAAGCACGCGATGTTCAGGACTTGGGCGCTCGCCAGAGAGAAGGAATCTCGCAATCAGGCGCTGGTCCTGATCCGCAATACTTTCGGCTCGGTCGCGGCGTAAATTTCTCGTCGAGAAACGTCCGATATGACGAACTTGATGATAGAATATGACCATAATTTATCCTTCATAAATACTTTTCTGGATGGCTAACATGTTCGATTCGTTTAAGATTCTTCCCCTCCTCCACGCGCGCGAGATCAACCGCACCGCGACCACCAGGACGACCCGATGCCGATGACGAAGACCCAATCGTTCAAGCGGCTCGTCCGAAATTTACGCGAGCAGAACGTGCCGAGCATTGCTCGGATACAGACGCGCAACAGGAGATGGCCCATGAACAAAACCGATGTGACGGTGGATCAAGTCTTCAAGGATAACGACCGCGCGGACCGCGTGATCAATCCCTTCCTCACCGTCATCGCCGTCAACCCGAAGAAGAACTGGGCGAAGGTCCGGCGCACGCAGGACATCGACGGCAAGCGCTTCACCCGCGAGGTCAAGACCAGGATCAGCCTCGACCGCCTGACCAGCAGCGCCTACTCGCTGGTGCGCGGCGTCAAGCCCGCCGAGGCCGCGATCCCGGCCCCCGTCGTCGAAGACCAGGCCGAGGCGAACGTCGCCTAGACCATGCCGATCACGATCACGCAGTTGAGCCGAGCCGAAATCGACACGATCCTCCACCTGAACAAGCTGCTCAGGGAGAAGGATTTCAAGGAAGTCGCCGAGGGAACACGCGCGTATCCCAAGATGGACCCGAGGGGCGACCAGAACGTGTGCGACGCCTGCCAGCGGAGCATCGGCCTCACCCGCTGCTGCAACGTCGTGATCGACATGCACACGTCGAAGATGACGATGGAGCCCGCGCTGCCCGATCGGGACGGCGCTGTCGTCCTCCGCTACCACGAGCGCTGCTACCCGAAGAACCTGCTCGAAGACCTGGACGGCCGCCGTCGCGGTCCGCGCCGGGAGGAGGAAGGCCTGTGATCTACCTCCAGGGCGGTCCCATCGGGCTGACCATGTTCATCATCCTCGTCCTCTCCATCGGCTTCGGCATCTGCTACGCCTGGTTCTGGTGGCTGGCGCGTCCGCGAGAGCAGCACGCCAACGAGGTGAAGCGCCTGAACGCGCTGGTCGTCGAGACCAGGCGCGTGCTCGCCGCCGACGCCAGGCACGTCAACGACTTCGTCCACGGCTTCGGCCGGGAGATCAGCGTCGAGTTCGCGGGAGCCGAGTGGCTTCAGCAGTTCACGCTCGATGACATGCGGAAGCACGTCGAGGTCGCGGTCTTCGACCTGATCAAGGGCTGCCGCTGCGGCCACTGCGTGGGAATGAGCAACGGCGGCGCCTTCTGGATCGAGGCCACCTACTCGATGGACGGGATCACGCTGACCGGCTACGTCGCTCATTCGTTGATGAGCGTCGCGATCACCTGCCCGCCTCCCGAGCCGGGCACGGCGCAGCACCAGGAGCCGCTGAGGACCAGCGTTCCTCCATATCAGAACGTGGAGATGAAGTGCGCGTGCGGCAAGCCCGTGATGACCAGCCTCGACCACATCGGCGAGGGGAAGAAGCCCGTCTGCGCGTCGTGCATCGCCGGAGGTTCCCGTGCCCAAGGCTGAGGTCAAGCTCGTGGACATCGACGGCGCGGTCGCGAGCGGCAAGCTCCGACGCGCGCTTAAGCGCATGGACATCTGCTGGCCCGGCGACGAATACGGACGCGGCGCCTATGTCTACCTGGTGAAGAGCCGGGGCGTCGTCCGCCTGGCTAAGAAGCTGGCGGAGCCAGGCTGCTACATCGTCGACGACGGCTCCCTCTACATCGAGAAGAAGACGGCGCTGGGCTACACCCAGGAGATCAGGCCAAACGAACTGACGGAGTCGACGGGCCTGACCGAGGACATGGACCTCCTGGCCACCAAGGTCATGATCGAGATCGCCAAGTATGTGAAGAAACACGGCGACGCGCCGACCGTGCTGCACGTCTCGTGCGAGGACCTGATGACGCTGGCGCTGGAGCGGCGGGAGATCGGCTACGACGGCAACGCCTGGGGCCTGACGATCTCGTTGCTGCCCAAGGGCGAGAAGCTGAGCGTGGACAAGAGGATCGAGCTTTGATCCCCGCCCCGACGAAGGCGAAGGGCACGGTCCGCTGGCTCGGCCGCGAGGACAGCGCTGTCGGCACGATACAGGACCTCGAAGGCGTCCGTGGCGTCGACGGCGCGATCTACTCGTGCTGGAAGCCCAGCCTGCGAGAGAAGGTGCGACTGCTCCTCGGACACCCAGTCGTCGTCGGCGTGATCAGCCCCAAACAACCGCCGATCTGTGTGAAGGTCGGGCGCGAGCAGATAGCGATCGCGTCCGAGTCTCTGGCCGCGAGCTACACGCTGCTCGACCGCTTCCTGTTGAGGCCAAGACCTTGAGCGTCGCCGACTACCCGATCGAGAAGACCCTGATGGAGGGCAGCACCTGCGTGGAGCACCGGCTCTTCATGTGCAACCGCTGCCTGGTCAAGGAGGTCGCACGGCTCAAGACCGTGATGGGCACGATCGCGAACATCCTGGGCGGGCCGGTGGCGGCCATGTCCGAGGAGCTTCGGTCGGAGGAGCGGGCGCAGCGCATCGAGATCGCGGTAAAGATCATCTCCGGCGTCGCGGCCGAGCCCACGGGGATCGTATGAACCAGCGAGACCGCATAATCGACGCGATCGCGACGATGACGGCCGAGAACGGCCACGCGCCGACGATCCGAGAACTGGGCGAGGCCGTGGGGCTCAAGTCGCCGGACTCGGTCAGCTTCCACCTGACGAAGCTCCGTGTCGAGGGCCGCGTGACGTGGATCGACGGGAAGTCGAGGACGCTGCGCGTCTTGGCGGTGGCGTCGTGATCGTCCGCCACCTACGCCAGACCCGGCGGCACAACTGCGGCCAGACCGTGGTGGCCATGGCCACTGGCGCGTCCATCGAAGAGATTGAGGCCCTGATGGGCGGCCACGGGCACACGAAGATGGGCACGACGCGGCCCATCGATCTCAAGCGCGCGCTCGACCACTTCCGGCTCGAACTGGGGAAGCGCAACCGCTGCAAGGGCGCTATCTCGGTCGATACCGCGCTGCTGACGATCCGCCTTCGCCCCTTCCCTGGCCGCTTCCACTGGGCCCTCTGGCACGACGGCAAGTATTACGACTCGTGCGCGCAGCGGGCGCTGACTCCACCCGAGTTCGGCGTCCTCCTCGCGGCGGAGAAGGCGCGCGTCACGTCCTGGATGGAGATCAGAAGCCACCGATTTGCCGGACGCTTCAGCAGGAGGAATAAATCGTGATCGAGAAGGGACAGCAGTTCATCGACATCGGCACGGCGGTCGGCACCCTGGTCAAGGAGAAGAACGCTGCCTACGGCGACGCCTTCGCCCAGAGCGGCAAGATTCTCCGCGTGCTCTACCCCGACGGGATAAAGCCCGAGCAGTATGAGGACATGCTCGGCGTCTGCCGCGTGCTGGACAAGCTCTTCCGCGTCGCGACGAAGAAGGACGCTTTCGGCGAGAGTCCGTGGAACGACGTGGCCGGATACGGAATCTTGGGAGTCGCGCGCGACAAGGCGCTGCGGGACGAGAAAAAACTGGAGGTCGTGCAGCCATGAACAATCAAGAGATCAAGGTATTGGACCTGGGCTTCGTCCGCCTGGAGGACCGCATGGGCGGCGACATGAGCGTGATCCGGGCCGCCCGCGTCAGCTACATGTCGGAGAAGCCCCGCCCTCCCGAGGAGGACGAGAAGCTGATCGCCTACCTCCTCAAGCACAACCACGGCACCCCGTTCGAGCACGCGGTGTTCCAATTTCACGTCAAGCTCCCGATCTTCGTCGCCCGCCAGTGGATCAGGCACCGCATGAGCAGCTACAACGAGACGAGCTTCCGCTACCGCGAGGCGCCGGAGGAGTTCTACATCCCGCTCAAGTGGCGCGCGCAGGAGATCAAGAACAAGCAGGGCTCGGTCGACTCCGACGCGCTGCCGCACGACGAGTGGAACAAGAAGCTGAACAACCACTGCGAGGCGTCGATGAAGTTCTACAAGGAACTGCTCGAAGGCGGCGCCGCGCGGGAGATGGCGCGCATGGCGCTGCCGACCAACCTCTACACCGAGTGGTATTGGACGGTCAACGCCCGCTCGCTCATGCACTTCATCAGCCTCAGGTCGGACAGCCACGCCCAGTGGGAGACGCGTCAGTTCTCACACGCGCTGGCCAGCATCATGCGCGAGTCGATGCCCTGGACGTGGAAGGCGTTCAACACGCCGTTGGGCGAGAGCTTCATCGAGATGCAGCGCGCGCTCGAACAGCAGCAGCCGGTCCTGGTGACGCCGTGATCGTCGTCGCCAGCGGCGTGGGTGTGACGCTCGCGTTCGAGAGCGAGAAGGACCTGTCCCGGGTGATAAACCACCTCAAGGACATCAAGAAGCACAAGAAGGGGCGGTCGTATCCCGCGACCTACCTGACCTACCCGGACACTAAGGTCAGCGTCAGGCAGGCCAACGCCGAACTCGCGCGGGCCCGGCTCGCGGCGAGGAGATAGCCATGGGGCAGAGTCTGGCGGAGTGGGTGGAGGAGACGAAGACCGAGGGCTTGTTCCGGGAGCTTGAGATTCACGCGGAGATGAGCGACCCCAGGGACTTCGCCCGGCACGCGATGATCTCGTTCAGGCAGTGGCAGGAGGGCCGCCCGCTGCCGGTGACGAAGCTGAAGCGGACGAACATCGCGTTCGACATGCTCGGTCCTGGCGACTCCGCGATCTACGACTACGCCGGTGGCTACCGCTGCGTCCTGATGGAGGACGGCTCCATGGTCGAGGTCCCGGAGAAGGGGTTCCCCAACCGGACGAACGTGCCGATGCACGAGCTTGGGAAGATCACCGTGCCCGGATTCTCCGAGTTCACCGGCCTCGACGAGGTCGTGATCATCGTCAGCCACGACAAGAAGAGCATGGGCATCTATGGAGCGCGTAAGCCATGAACAAAGAGAACGCCTTCACCATCGTCGTCCTGGTCGCTATCCTCGCCATCTTCGGCACGATCTACCACGACGATCGCCAGCAGAAGCGCAAGTGCAACGACGCGGGCGGCATCATCATGAACGACCGCTGCTACGAGACGGCGAGCCTCAAGATCATCCCGGTCCAATAAGATGGAGAAGGTGATCAAGCGGTTCGACATGGGCGTGGGCTACGCCTACAACATGGCCGGTCGGTGGATCGGCATCGGCGCCCTGCATCCCAAGAAGAACCAGGCGTGCAAGCGCCTGACCGGCATGGCGCTGTTGATGAGGAAGTTCCGGTTCAAGAAGGTGAGGATTGTGGTCGAGGTCCTGGAGGACAAGGCCGACCAGGTGACGATGCCCCACGACTGCACAGCGACCTGCGTCAGCGACTGCACCGTCTGCGGCGGCAGGCTCTCGCACATCATGGTCGACGCGGTGGCGCCCGAGCCCGAGGAGACTCCTGGCCCCGGCACGATCGGCACGATGCTGCGGTGGGACTTCGAGACCCGCGATGACGGCGTCTGGGCCTGTCGCGGCGAGCACCACCGCTCGTCCGACCACGAGTGGTTCAAGCTCGACTCGAAGGAGACGCGCTGGTATCAGACCTACCTCGCGCACGGGGCGCGCTCGTGAGCGACCAAGTCCTGTCCGACGAGGAGAAGCGCGGCCAGATCGTGGACATGGCCGACTCGATCTTCGCCACCCACCGGGGCCCGCTCGCGGCCCTGATCGGCGAGGTCGTCGTCATCTTCATCGTGGAGAAGCGGACGCCGCGCATCTTCGTCGGCGACCTTGCCGACGGCGTCAAGGCCGCGTTGGTCAACGCCCTGGCCGCGCCGAACAAGCTCGGTCGCGGCGTCTGCCCCGAGGTCACGTTCACGGCCGAGGTCGTCTATCCTGATCCACGCCAGTGGGAGATCACGGCCGCGATCGGCGGACAGACGGTGGCGATCGCGAGGATCGCCGCGTGAGCATCAGCATCCAGGATTGGTTCAGGGGCGCGCAGCCTCTGATACAAGAGATGATGGACAGGCACACCCATCTTCAGACTCCGATCAGCAACGAATCTACATTTACTATCGGCAGCACCAGCGTTACGGTCCCATACGTCGACGACGGCCGCGTCATCATCGTCGACGAGTCTAGCGATTACGAGGCCAAGTCGATGAGGCCGGAGCATAAGGAGCCGGAGCCGACGCTGCGTGAGGTCTGGGCTGACTGATGTTCGGGCAGAGAGAACCGGCCTGGCGCAGGAACCAGGAGCGTCGCGCCCAGATTGAGCGCGAGCAGCACGAGTCCCGGCGCCGCCAGCGCCTGGGGTTGGAGCCGGTGCCGAGACCGGAGCGCTTCATCAGCGGGGATCGATACCGCGAGCAGTTCTCCTTCACATCGCAGGACACGACCACGTCGTTCACCCAGACGGCGGCATCCTCGTTCGACAATTACAGGATGATGACGCAGTGGAGCCAGAGCTACCGGCACGCGGTGGCCAACAGCGCGACGCTGGAGGCTTCGGTCAACCCGAACGGAACCATCCCCGTCCCGGCGCGCCCGCCCGAGCGCGAGCCGAGCCTGCGCGAGATTTGGGCCGACTGATGAGCAGCGCGAGAACCGTAGTCCACGTCTTCTACGACCGGCGCGGCTTGCCGCCCGTGACGATCCCGGCCGGGACCGTCTTCGGCGACGGCGTCAGCAGCCTGCGCTGGGTCAACATGTTCCCCGAGACCCTGCGGTCCGGCGAGATGAAGTCGATCGCGATCCACGCGGACTACGCCGGGGAGGAGTATAACGTCCGGGCCGAGACCATCGACCGCATCCTGGAGCCCAGCGACCTGAACGACATGTGGAACTCGGCGGCGCTGCTCGTCACGCAGCCGATGGCGGCCGTCGGAGGCGTCGGCCACTCGCGCAGGCTCGCCGATCGGCAGAGGCAGATGGACGCCCTGGCCCTGGACGCGCGGATCGCCGACCGCGCGCGCCAGGCGCTCGCCCGTTCCCAGGACAACCGCTACGTCATGGGCATGGACATGGCGCGCGGCACGGACTACACGGTGACGGGTGCGCCCGACGTGATCTCCTGGACGCACGACCTGGCGGCGATGACCAGTAACGTCGAGGTCAGGCACTGCGTCATCGACGAGGCCTGCGGCATGGACCGGCCGCCGCGCCCGGCCCGGCAGGAACCGACGACGCGGGAAGTCTGGGCTGACTGATGCTGCGACTAGAGTTCAGCACCGGCTTCAACATGATGGTCAACGTCGAGGACGACCTGCCCGCGCTGGGCAGCGCCGCGCGCTCCTACGAGAACCTATTGAACGTGCCGGGGCGGGTTATCGCCGACGACTGGTCGATGACGATCAGGCTCAGCCAGGGCGAGTTCCGCCTTATGCGGCCGGAGATGGAGGCGCTGAGGCGCAGCCGCTGGTCGAACACGATCCACCTGCACATGATGCGCGAGACCGCGATGGAGCGCGTTCCGGTCGCGGTCATCGAGATCGTGCCCGAGCACGTCGAACTCATGCGGCCGTGGCCGATGCCGCTTCCCCGCCCGCGCCTCGACGCCGAGCACGGGAACGCGCCGCGCTCGGTCCACGCCGAGGGTTCGGCAGCCGATGTCGTGATCCCCGACTTCATCACGGTCGAGACCGCGCACGACAACGCGATCCTGGGAACCGACCGTGACATCCCCGCCCTGCGCCAGTGGTTGCTGGAGAACGTGATCGACGGCATCGACCCCGAGGACGTGTCGGTCCCGGCCCAGAACGTGACGCTGAGCCTGCCCATGGCCGGGAACTTGACGTTCACGCCCGCGCAGATCAGGTTCCACGCCGAGGCCCTGCTCTCCGCGCGGCGCCTCGGTCCCGGCCCCGACACGGTCGCGGTCGCCCGCGTCGGCGACCAGAACTATGTCCAGGGCGGCAACGAGGTCACCCCCGAGTTCGAGCAGCGGGTGATCAACGACATGATGCTGCGCCGGGCGCGCGACCTCATGCGCGGCGACGGCCTCAGCCCGGGGCTGACCCCGGGCCAGGCGGCGGCCGAGGTCAGGCGGCTCGTGGCTGAGGCCGGTGTCCAGGGTCTGGTGCCGCCCGCGCTGGAGATGCGCGCGCCGTCGCCGGAGACGAACCGCCTGCTCGGACGCCTCACGATCGAGGACCACCAGCGCTTGGCCCACATCATCGCCCGCTGGTATCTCGAACCGGTGCGGCGCCCTGAGGACGACGCGTTGATCGCGCGCGCGGGCCTCACGGTCGAGAACATCCGCTGGTTCAACGTCCAGGTCCTGGAGGGCCAGAAACACCTGCCCGAGTCTCTGCTGGAGCCGACGGTCATGGAGGCGTGGAGAGATTGATCGACGCGAACGTCATCGTCGGCGGCATCGTGCCATCCGCGCTCGTGACGCTGGGCAGCGGCTACTGGCTCTACCGCCACTTCGCCGAGTCGGCGCGGGCGCGGCGCGACCTGGACATGCGCCTGGCCGACCTCGACCGGCAGCGGGACGCTGCGCTCGCCGAGTTGAACAACATGCGGCGCCCGATCTCGGACGCGGAGGCGACTCACGTCCTGGACGTGGCGGCCGACATCATCCGTGGCCACGTCGCTGCCGGGGGTGAGATCAATTTCACCGGATCAGACTCGGGCCCGGCGCCGACCGTGCCCGCTGCGGGTGAGCCGACGTTGATGGAAGCGTGGAGGGACTGATGGAACTCAAACCGTGCGACGACGTGATTTACCGGACGGGCCAGGCCGTGCTCTATGTCTGCGTCGGATCGGCCGAGATGGAGGCGCTGACCGCGCGCGTCAGGGTCCGCAGCGGCCAGCCCGTGGACTGGCACTCGGTCGCGGGCCGCGCCGTGTTGAAGACCACGGGCGACACCGCCGCCGTGATCCGCGCGTTCAGGCACGAGGCGCCCGAATTGGTCGAGCAGACGCGCTTCCTCAAGGAGGGCTGATGGATATTCGACCTGACGACCTGATCGTGGTCAAGGTCCCGTCCGGCCAGGTGGAGCCGAGCAGGGTCTGCGTCTTCGTCAACCGCAAGCGTCCCGAGATCGAGGGCCCTCCGGTCTTCGATGAGATACAGCTACAACTCGGCGTGGACTACGTCGTCGAGGCGACGAACAGAGTATGATGCCAACGGCCACCGAGGCGAAGTGGATCAAGGACGTTCTGGCCTTCGACCCGTTCTCCGGCGACCAGGGAGACCCGGGCGACCGCGAACTCAGCGACCAGGTCGTCAAGTGCAGGAAGGGCGGAATCTGCCACGGCTGCACGCAGCGCTTCAGGATCGGCGACACGATCCGCCGGATCGTCAAGGTCTACGCTGTCGACGGGCTCATGGCCTTCGCCTTCTGCCGACTCTGCTGCGACGCGCAGGCCGCGTCGTGGACCGACGGCGGCGCCGCGCTCACTGGCCGCAATCTCGCGCGTGGAGACGACTGATGGAGCGTCCGAACGACTACCCCAGAGCGCAGGGGGCCGACCTCGACGCGCTCGCGGACAACATGGACATCAAGCGCCTGCCGGGCGAGGACGACGCCGCGATGCGGAAGCGGATCGTCGACTACATCCGCCAGCCGCTCGTGATGTTGCCGATGGGGCCGAGGCAGAGGCTCGCGCGGTGGATGGCCCACCACCAGATGCCGACGTTCGCCCGCTGGCTGCACCCGTCCTGGTATATCAGGTCGAGCGGGCCGAAGTTCATCGGCGAGATGCCGCCGCGTTGGGTCGAGGAGCGCAACATCGACGGGGGGTTCTCATACCCATGAGCCTGCCCGCTGAGGCGATCCCCCACCGGCACCGCTTCGTCCTCCCCGTCTGGAGCCCGGGGCCGCGCCGATCGTTCACACTCGGCCTGGCGCCGACGGTCGAGCCCCGCTGTGTGAACAAGCAGTGCGCGTGCGGAGAGGTCGCCCACGGGCTCAGCCTGGAGGAGAGGACGACGCTGTCCGTGGTCTACGCATGAGAGCCAGGGGCTTCGTCACCTTCAGCCTGACGCCAGGCCGCCGCCACCCGATGGTGACGATCCGCCAGGGCGTGATCGTCCGAACCGACCTGGGGCAGCGGTTCCAGACCAGGTGGAGCTACGCGATAGCCGCGCACGAGAGCGAGGTCGTGATCGAAGTCGAGGCCATGGAGCACGGCGAGGGCCACAACGTCGCGGCCATGGCGATCAACCACATAGAAGGGTCCCTACCTCTGCACGTTCACAACGAAGGAGCGATGCGCGGCGGTTCCGAAGACGACGTGGAGCGCGTGCGACCGGCGCCTCTGTCCGACCCGCTGATGGGGCGCGCGGCCGAGGCCTGGAACAGGTCGGTCGAGCGCATGGACCAGTTCAGGCGCAGGCTTCGCCGGGCTCGCTCGGCGACGACGATGGAAGTGTGGCGGGACTGATGGAGATCACGGACCAGTGGTTCGACGGCGACATGCCGAACCCGCTCCATCCTATAGGAGCGCTGATCGACCCGAGGACGCGGACCGTCCAGGTCGAGCGCCTGGGCGTCCGGGTCACGCTCGGCGTCGGCGACATCGTGGACGATCAGGGGATCGTGGTGCACAGGGCCAGGACCGGGCCCGAGCCGAAGACGATGGAAGTGTGGAGAGACTGATGAACGATGCGAGCAAGAAGGGCAGGGCGCTGGCCGCTCTCTGCGCGGGGATCACGATCACGCACAGGGCCGAGGGCGTCGACCACGGAGGTCACGGCTTCGACCACGTCAGCACCACGATCGAGATCACGGGCGGCAAGTTCCCGATGCACAACCCCAAGGGCGGGATCGACGGCTGGATCAACCGCTACGAGTTCAAGGACGGGATGATCCGGTTCGAGGCCGTGATCGAGGACACGGACAGGACGAGGAAGATCATGGGCCTCGGAGCCCTGATCGGCCCCGCGCCCAAGCCGAGGCCGAGGCGGGCCCGGCGGGCACAGACGCGCAGGAGAGGGTGATGGCACAGAACTGGCAGGAGACGATACGAGACGACGGCAGCGAGGGCCCGCTGACGCTGGCGCGGCGCTACCTCGCGCTGCACTGCGCTCACCGCAGTCGCGGCTGCTCGGTCTGGGTGGAGACGATCTTGCAGCGACGCCACGTCCCGGACGACGTGGACTGCCTGGTCAAGGCCGCTCACGCGATCCAATACGACCTGCCGCGCGTCAACGCCAGCGCCGTCGACTGCCTGAGCCACACGGCGTCGATGCTGATCGAGATGGCCGACGTGAGGTTGATGCGGGCGGACGCGCACCTGATGATCAAGTCGCCGGAGGTAGCGTGATGGGCAGACCGAAGAAGATGCTGAAGGACAAACACGTCCCCGTCACATGCTATATGGAGCCTGCCGTCCTCTCCAAGCTGAAGGCTTTGGCCAAGGTGAACCGCAGGACCGTGAGCGCTTCGATCGCGCTGCTGGTGGACGATGCTGTAGCCTCAGTGGAAGAGCGGAGGCCTAGATGAACTCGCCGATCATCCTGTTCAGAGGCGACTTCAGCGACGACGCCCGCGCCGAACTCTCGGTGGCCCAGGCGGAGATGAAGGTCACGGAGAGTCGGGTGGGATTGGAGGACCGGCTCGTCATCGGCCGCTACTCGGTCTTGCCCTACTACAAGGAGCTTGAGCAGGACCTGGCGGCCCAGGGCTCGCGACTGGCGAACACGCTGCGCCAGCACCAGTGGATCGCGGACTTCCACTGGTATGAGACGCTGGTCGATGTGACGCCCCGCTCGTGGCGCACGCTCGCGTCGGTCCAACGCGGCATCCCCCTGGTGATCAAGGGCGCGACGAACAGCCGCAAGTTCGAGTGGAAGCAGAAGATGTTCGCGCCGACGTGGGAGGACGCGCTGAGGATCACGAGCGAACTGGGGCAGGACGGGCTGATCGGTCCGCAGGGGCTGATCTACCGCGAGTTCGTGCCGCTCCGGGTGCTCGAAGTCGGGATCAACGACCTGCCGTTCGCCAACGAGTGGCGCTTCTTCTTCTGGGGCAGGACGAACCTGGCCTACGGCTTCTACTGGACCGCGACCGAGCGGCGCGCGCCGATCGCGACCGAGGGGATCAGACTCGCGATGGAGGCGGCCGACCGCTGCGCCGATCACGCGCAGTTCTTCGTCGTCGACGTGGCTGAGACCGCCGACGGCCGGTGGATTGTCATCGAGGTCAACGACGGACAGATGAGCGGGCTCAGCGACTGCTCGGCCACGGACCTCTACAAGAACCTGGCGATCGCGGCCGGGGTGCTCGACCCGTTCTCGAAGTGGAAGGCCGACAGCGACAGGTTCAGGACCGAGGTCGGGGCCAAGCCCCTGACCGACAACGAGGCGCAGGCGGTCTACGCCGACTACGCGGCGAAGGCGAGGCTCCGATGATCGAGCGACCGAGATTCGTCTCGCTGATCAGGGGCCAGGCCCGCTGCTCGATGCGGCTCGACGGCGACCGCTACTGGCGCGACGCGGGCGCCTGGGGCTGCGCGGTCAGGGAACAGGACGGCCGCCTCGTGGTCCAGGGCGAGCCCCGGGAGAACACGAGCCACCTCGACGGCCTCGAACTGGTCGCGATCGACGAGAAGGAGTGGTCCGAGGGGAACGCTTCCTATAGGAACGGCAAGTGGGAACCGCTCAAGGCACCCACACCGGCCGAGGGCCCGGCGGATGAGACGCCCTTCTAGGGGAGAGTGAACATGCGGGAAGCGGAGAAGGCGTTGATGGACAGGGTGCTGCTCAACACGTCGGTCGCGGCCTCGATCGAGAACCGGATCAAGCTGGCCAAGCTGATGACGAACCTGCTGGCCGGGTGGGCTCGGTCGTTCCCGGTCAGGCGCGTCTGGCACGGCGAGGCCGTGTTCATCGAGGTCGGAGGTCGCAGGCAGTGGCCTCAGCCCCGCGAGTTCTCGGCCACGCGCCTGGGCCTCATCGACCGCTTCGACCGCGACGTGCGCCTCGCGGTGGGCAAGCAGGCCCTGGCCTTCGTCTGCGCGCCGGAGATGATCTTCCCCCACACGGGTCCGGTCATATGGATGAACGCCTGGGTCGTGCCGCGCGCGCAGGCCAAGTTCATCGGGCGCAGCTTTCAGCGGGAGATCGGCATCGGTCGCCGATCGTGGTGGGCCTGATGATCGACACGAGCGAGTGGATGATGGTCATCGGCGCCGCGATAGTCCGCCGCCACGACCACTACAGGATCGACGCTCCGATGCGCCTCGTCGGCGAGGGAGGTCAGCAGGTCGAGGTCAGCGCGCACACGTTCAACAGCGCGGGAGCCAACCGCCTCGGCCGACAGTTCCTCCCGGGCGAGATCGAGCGCGAGTCGCACGCGGCGTTGGACAACATGTTCAGCGCGGCAGAGGAGATCACGGTCGGCCGACGCGGACCGGAGACGATCGCCGTGGTCGCGACCAGGGGCTCACGCGCGAGTGGACCAGAGCCGATAAGCCTGCGCGAAATCTGGAACGATTGATGGACCCGCTCAAGCTCGTGGTCAACGACGCGCAGTGGATCGACATCCACTCCTACCTGATAGGAACGATGGGCGAGCGCGTGGCCGACGACACGATGGACGCGCACTTCATCAGGGCCAAGCCGATCAGGCAGGACGTGACCGTGATCGAGCCCGGTCCACCGATCGAACCCTGCGCTCACGGCTGGGTCCTGTGCGATCGCTGCCCCCACGCATACTGCCCGGTCGATCGTCTCCCTGATTGCCCTCACGACAGCCGAAGGCCTTGACCAGCAGCAGGTGACGGTGAGTCGACGGCGCTGCGAGACACGGGCGCTGCTCACCGATCTCACACGGCTGATCGTCGACGACGAGCGCGCGCTGCTCACCGGCGACGAACGCGGTGCAGACCCAGACCTGACCGAGCCGATCATCCTCTTCGATGATCGTGATCTCGTCGGCGTCGAAGCTGCTCATGAACAGATCGTAGCGAGATCGCGACGGCGAAATCTATTGTGGCCGCGTCACGATCATGTCTCTTGACCTTGACAGTGCCGAGGTCCTATGCTATCCTCAGGCCAAGAAGTTCGCGGGTCAATCGGATGAGGACCCACGGGCCGAGGCTGATGCCCGGCGCCAGGCGACGAGCCAGCGCAGGACTGATGCAGTCTCGACTCGTGGGTCTTCTTCATAGTAGGGCGACGGGATCGATCGGCTCTCGGCGGACCGATCGATCAGACGCAGACGCGGCCGATCGGACTCGGTGCCGATCGGCGAAGCAAACCGGGTAGGCGCAGGCCAGGTCGGAGCACGCGGGTCTCAAGACCCCCGACTCACCTCGCCGGGCCCGGCGATCAAGATGCTGCCCGCAAGGGGAGTGATCAAGACGGTTCCACCCGTGGCTGCTCCGGGCCTCTGGCTCGGTTGGGCGTGGGAATCGAACCGGAGGCCAGTCGGTCGGCCTCGAACTTTGGCAGACCGGCAGCAAGGCGACCAGGTTGCACCCCGGCCGCTGACGTGGGGCCTCCAGGCACGGAGGGACCCGGGAATGGTAGAGCCGAGGACCGCAGGTGCCGACTCCTGCGGGTAGGCGCGGCGGTCCTCGGCGGTGACGTTGGGCATAGTGATGCTGACCAAGCTCATGGTGGACCGGACTGACGGGCGACGACGGCGGCGAGCACGGGCGGTCTCAGCGGCCTGGGCAGCGGCGAGCAGCATGGGCCTCGACCCCGACCGACCTGGTGGGGATCAGGGGCTCGAACCGGAGCGCCCAAGTGGACGAGCAGGACCTCCCCGACGACCTGTCCAAGCTCGTGATCGGAGCAGGTTATCATCCCGAGACTAGGGATGATATGGGGCTGCGGGTCGCAGAGGTGCACGCGGGGCTCAGCGCGCGGGCCGACGACCGCCAACTCGATTATAACGGGGCTAATGGTCCTGGCGGGGTATGCGCCGCCGCGCCGGTCGCCGACCCCGCGCTCGCCGCTCCCCCGTCGCCCAGCCCGCTGATCCCCGACCAGCCTCTCCCGCCCGGGGCGCCCGCCGCGTTGGCCGAGGCCATGGGCGTGACCGTCCCGGGCGGGGCCGACTTATCCACGCCGTCCACAGGGTTGTCCACAGGCGCTCCCCTCCATCCCGAGGCTAGGGATGATAAGGAGCGCGCTCAGAGCGGTCAATCGGCTTCGATCCCGAGCGCTGGGATCAATGGGAGCGCGGCTGCCAACGAGGCCGGACCGGGCCCGGCGCTCCCCCGCAAGACCAACGGGCGCGCCCACCCCTACAAGCCCCTGACCCCGATGGCGATCGCCGAGTTCGCGGGCATGTGGCACGACAAGAACTACACGGTCGCCCAGATCGCCAAGCGCTACCGCTGCGGTGAGCGCACGGTCCAGGACTGGCGCATGGAGTTCGGGCTGCCGACGCGGCCCGACGCGCTGAAGGCCCAGGCCGAGGTCAACACGCTCGCGGGCTCGGCCGTGTCCATGGTCGACGCGGTGACGACGGCCGCCCGCGTCCAGGCCGCGATGGCCCGCGCTCCAGGTCAGCCCGATCCCGGCGGCGTCGCGGGCCAGATCATCGGCTATCCCCCGCTCCCGCCCGACGCGCTCGACCCGCTGAAGGATCAGGAGATCGGCGACGCCATGCGCGACATCATGAGCGAGGCGCGGATCATGAGCGCCCACTCCGACCTCAAGGCGCTGCACCGGAAGCTCAGCCGCTTGGCGGTCCTGGTCGCGGTCAAGGCCCCGCGCCACACCTGGGACAGCCTGCTCTTCACGGTCGAGGGGCTGGCGCGCGCGACGCTCAGGGCCCGGCAGGTCGAGGCCCAGATTCCCGAGGGCGAGCACGACCCGGTCCAACTCCGCAAGGAGGCGGCGGGCCAGATGATGCGCGAACTCAAGAGCGTGCTGACCCCGGCCGAGCAGCAGGCGCTGGCCACGCTGGTCAAGGCCGGGGCCGACCGGCTCATGGCCAAGGGCGGCGACGCCCAGGCGCTGACCGGCGTCGCGGCCGGGGCCGAGGCGGTGTCCTCGTGATGCCCGCCGACCGCTACGGCATGGACCCCGAGCAGATGCGGCGGGTGATCGTCAGCATCGGCAAGCCCAGGCCGAGCGCGATGGTCTGGCCCACGCTGCCGAGGCGCACGGTGATGCTGGTCGTGCTGCTCGCGCTGGTGATCCTCCTCGGCCTGGGGAGCCTGGCCAGCGCCGAGGGCAACGTGGAACCGGTGCAAAAAGGTTCGGCCCGGGCGCGGGGCACATGGATATCCCCCTTAGAGAAATTGAAATTGGAAGTGCCCGCCGCGCCCCCGTCCCTGAAAAATTTCCTGGATAATTTCGCCGGTCCGCGCCCCACGGCCATGATCGCCGCGCCCGGCCCCACGCTGGTCCTGCGACCCTACGAGCCCCGCGAGTCCGATCCGCTGGGCCGCCCCGGTGAGCCCGCCGCAGCGATCGGGTTCTTGGCGCTCTTCTGCCTCATCGTCCTCTGGCTGCACCTGCGCGCGCGCCGCTACGAGCGGATGCACGAAGAGGCGAGGAAGAAGGGAGCCCGCAGATGATCAAGATTCTGATCGGCGTCATCGTGGGCTTGCTGCTCGGCGCGTGGGCGGCGCGGCGCGAGGCGAAGAAATTCAGGTGCCGCAGAGGATGCTGCGCGACGAAGAGGACTGCTCGATGACCGTCATCCTCTGCGTCTCCGAGTGGATGAACGAGCCGATGCCGTTCATCACGCTCCCGAGCCTGGCGCCGATCGAGCGCGACGAGCCCGCGCCCAGCCCCGCGCAGGCTCGGGATGCCCAGGAGGCCCAGCGCCTCATGGGACTCTCGACCCTCTTCGGAGCGGCGGCGCCGATCGCGCGCGAGACCGACCACCGGATCGTCCTGACCGAGATCGACCGCCTCGTGCAGGAGATGGTCGGCTGGAGGACGCTGCCCGAACTCGCCCCCGGCCTGCCCGTCCTCGTCATCCCGCCGCGCTCTGAGCCCGAGGGCTGGACCGTGATCAATGACGTGATCCAGAAGAGGCCGATCGCGGCGGACGATTTCCACGGCCTCTACTTCCCATTCGCGTTCTACCAGCGAGTGGGCTGGCCGCGCTGGATAGAAGAAGAGCGCGAGAGGATGTCGAGGACGGCCTTCGCCGACGAGTATCTGTGCCAACCGATTTCGCAGTGCCCCGACGGTCACAAGACCTCGGGGAAAAATTAACGCGGTGAGGATTTATCCATGAAGATCAAGAACGTGTCCAACAGCATCGTCAGCCTCGGCGACATCCCCGGCGTCAACGGTCTCAAGGGTCTGACGCTCCAGCCCGGCGCGGAGGCCACCATCTTCGACGAGGACGCCGAGCGCTCGTCCGAACTCGGTTCGCTGATCACCGCCGCCGTGATCTCCAAGCTCTCGACCGAGGAGCCGAACGATTCCTCCCCCGCCGCCGATCCGGCCGACGCCGCTGCGGCTGCGGCGCTCGCCGCCGCCGCTCTGCCGAAAGCCGGTGGCACGATGACGGGCGCGATCGCGATGGGCGGCTTCAAGGTCACGGGCCTCGGGGCCCCCAGCGCGGGCGGAGACGCGGCGCGCAAGACCGAATCGGACGCGGCGCTCGCGGCCGGTGTCGCGGCGCAGGCGACGGCCAACCTCGCGCTCCCGGCGGCGAAGCTCCTGACGCTGAACAGCGCGGCCGGAGCCGGAGGCACCGCGAGCGAAGTGCTCGTCGTGACCGGGCTGCTCGCGGCGGACACGATCCTCAGCGTCAGCCAGTCGGCGCCGGGCGCGAACAACCTCCCCCTCCTCGGGTTCAACACCCAGGCGGACGGCGCGCTGACCGGCGTCTGGTCGGCCGATCCCGGAGCGGGCGCGATCCTCAAGATCGCGATCAAGCGCGCCTAAGAGATCGATGAGCCTCAAAGCCTCGTGGCGTCAGCGGCGTGATCAGGTCGAGCGATCGATCTGGTCCGCCGCTGCGCGCGGGGTCCGCGCCGAGGACGAGACGGGCAAGCGCGTGCCGTTCAAGACGTTGATGATGCGGCCCGAACTCCTGCGTGAGAAGAAGGGCGGCAACGCCATCTGGGAACCCAACGTCGTGAGCCTCGTCGCCGCGATGAAGTCGGGGTGGACGCTGGAGCACGAGGACATCCCGCCAGTGATCGCGATCGGCGACGAGCAGGGCGCGGAGATCATCGACGGCCACCACCGCGTCGAGGCCGCACGGCGTCTTGGAGTCGAGGTGCCGGTCATCCTCCTGTCGCCCTCGGTCGTCACCGACAGCACGACGCAGTCGGACGCGACGTTCTCCGCCTTCGACCAGTTCGAGGACGAGCACCGAAAGAAGAAGGGCGCCTCGGTCAGAGCCGCGTGGCGCGCGCGGATCGCGGTCAAGCCGATGAAGAACCTCGGTCCCGCGATGGACCGCGCGCAGAACGTGTTCGGCCCGCTCAAGCCCGACATCAGGCGCCGCATCGTCTCGTTCATGACCGCGCCCAGCGCCGACACCTGGGACGACATCAGCAGCATCATCATCACGCAGGGGATGGGAACTCTGTGGCAGGCGATGATCGCCCACGATCCCGATTTCCCACGCCAGGGTCGCGCGACCGACGCGGCGGGGAACGTCGTGCGCGAGTGGGCGAAGATTCCCTCCCCCGATCAGGTCCTCGCCGCGATCGAGCGCGCGACGCAGCCGCAGGTCGCCGAGACCCAGACTATGTGCCCGATCTGCGGCGAGCCCGACACCGAAGACGGCTGCCCCAACTGCGCGGCCTCGGACGATCTGAGCGCGGGCGCCATGTCCGGCCGGTGGCGCACGCGGCGCGCGGGCGAGCACGACCATCACCTCGAAAGCGTGAAGAAGGCGATCCTCGAAATACTCCGCCAAGGCCCGAGGACGATGGCCGGTGTCCAGGACGTGCTCTACACCCGGGGCGTCGACTTCCAGCTTTCGCACAAGGCGATGTCGGAACTCATGGCCGAGAACCTGATCAACAAGAACGACACGGCGCACATCCGCCTCGCGCCGACGATGGAGTCCGACGCTCGTCAGTTCGACCACCTTGTCGGCCAACTGATCTTCGCGATCAAGCGCGACCTCGCCCAGAATGGGCCGACCGCGCCCGACAAACTCTTCGCGGACATGATGGCGCCGTGGTCCGGTATCGACCACAAGTTCTTCACCGGCGCGTGGGAGAAGGCGCTCGAAGCGCTGGAGAAGAAGAACGAGGTCGAGTTCTCCGACGCGGAGAACGTCTGGAAGATTCCGGGCACGGGGCGCGACGTTCCCGAGACGCCCTCCGACGTTCTGGGGATGAAGCCCGCCGAGCGCCAGAAGAAGATCGACGCGCTGCTCGACCGCTGGAACCAGGAGCCGGAGAAGCGCCCGCAGATCGAGGAGCAGTTGCGGTCTCTGCGCGCGGCACGCGCTCTCTGGTCTCTCCGCCTCGCGGTCAGGAACGCGGATGGCCTCCGCGTGTCCGCCCGCCCGATCGCGCCCGCCGAGTCCGGTCCGCGCGCGGCTATCGCGCCGAGCGGCAACGTCTACGACTGCTACATGGATCACGCGAATTGGTTCCGCAAGCACCTGGGTTCCGAGGAGTATCCGACGGGGTGGGTCCGGTTCAACGCCGTGGCCGACCTCTGCCTCTCGTTCGAGCAGCCGCCGACGCCGCAGCAGTGGTCGTCGATGTCGAAGCTGCTGCTCGTCGCCGACGGATCGCGCGAGTTCTTCGTCGAGGACGGATCGGGCTCGGTCAAGATGGACCGGACGGCCACGGTCGACGAGTTCCGCCGCAGCGGTCAGCCTCTCCAGAAGTTCTGCGCCTCGGTGAAATACGCGGACCTGTCCAAGCAGGCGGACGCCGTCGACCCCGAGCAGCAGGCGCTGATCGACCGCGTGCTCGGCCAGATCAACGAGGACGAGATCGCGGCCAGCGGCATCGCCGCGAAGGTCACGGACTTCGTCTGGAGCCTGACGCGGATCAACCCGCGCGACACCAATTTCGGAAAGGACCCGATCGCGGACACGAAGCAGTGGCTCGACGAGGAGTCGGCGGAATACCTCGAAGACATGGGCGAGCCTCGTCTGCGCGGCGGCGAGAGGGCTCAGCGGCGCGAGATCGAGCGCAATCCCGTGGTGGTGATCCGGGGAGACGACGGCGTCTTGTGGGTCCTGGACGGAAACCACCGCACGGCGCAGGCCATGGTCCTCGGCCTGGAGTCGATGCCCGCGCTCGTCGGCGTGAAGAAGACGGGTGTCGGCAAGACGCCGATCAGCCCCGATTACCACATGGGGTCGAAAAAAAATCAGGGCGGAGCACGGCAGAGCCTCTTGAGCACCTGGGCTCGCCGTGCCGACGCGGAGAAGCGCCGCGAGCCCGACCCGAAGAAGGTGAAGCGCAACCCGCTGGACGTGCTGGCCCAGGCCGGGTTCTCCAACCCGCAGATGCTGGTCAACGACATCTGGACCGCGTTCACCCGCAGCGGCGCGCGCGAGCACCGCGACCACCAGATCACGAGCATCCACCTCACCGGCAGTCGCTGGTATGGGAAGGAGCAGGAGGGCTCGGACCTCGATGTCGTGGTCTTCCACTCGGGCCAGAACCTCATGTCCGAGGCGAACGGAATCTTCCGCGAGATGGTCCACCAGATCACCGGCGGCGTCGTCGACGCCTTCCTCCTGCCCGAGACCGAGTCCTGGGACCACCCGATGTCGGGCAACATCATGACCCTGACCTCCGCGTCGTCCACGCCCGCGTGGCTCCGCCTCTCGAACGACCCGCTGAAGAAGATCATCGAGATCAACGGCGTCAAGATCGGCATCGAGTGGCCGAAGGGCTCGACCCGGACGTGGAAGCACCTCCCGGGCAACGACTACGAGAAGCTGATGAAGGCCGACTACGGCTACATCCGGGGCACCGAGGGCGAGGACGGCGAAGAGATCGATGTCTACGCCGGTCCCGACCGCGACTCCGACCTGGCCTTCGTCGTCACCCAGTTGGATAAGAAGACCGGGGAATACGACGAGGACAAGATCATGCTCGGCTACTCGTCGAAGGACGAGGCCGAGGCCTCCTACCTCCACCACATGGAGAAGGCGCACTTCGGCGGGATCAAGGCGCTGTCGTGGGATAAATTCCTGGCCATGGTGCCGAAGAAGCAGCGCGTGGAGAAAAAAGAGGACCCTGAAAAAAATCAGGGCGAGGAACGGCAGAGCCTCTTGAGCGCGTGGACGAAGAGGGCCAGCACCAACACCGACCGCGATCAAAAGCTGTTCGACTTCCAGGACAGCACGATCGAGCCGCTGCCCAAGCTGCTCCAGAACATCGAGGAGTCGAACCAGCTTGGAATCCGGCTGGAGAACGCGGGCGACATCTTCCGCGAACTCGTCTGGCGAGACTACCCCGACCCCGGCTACATCGGCGAGAAGGTGGAGAAGATTCGCCGCCACCTGACGAACCCGCAGATGACGCAGGAGATGCCGTCCGAGGCCATGGCCCTGATGGCCCAGATCATCAGCTTGTTCCAGTCGATCGACACGACGGGGAAGTCGCCGCTGCTACTAGCCGCGATCGACCTGAGCGTCGCGCTCGCCCAGCAGGACATGGGCCGCGCGGCGACGGCGCTGCCCGTCTTCGACCAGGTCGGCCAGCAGCGCGTCGCGGCCAAGAGTCAGAATCTCTTCGCCGCCTGGGTCGACCGCCAGGCGACGCCGCACCAGGACCCGAACGAGGTCAGCATCGGCGACATCACCTACCGAAGCTCGACCTACCCAGTCGTGGTCCAGCAGAAGGACCTCGATCGCTGGCTCCAACTCCGCGTCGACGACCGGATCATCCACGATAAGGCGTTGGGCTCCGAGTTCACGGCGCTGGTCTCGCGCATGTATGAATACGCGGCGGTCAGGATCGAGCCGAACGCGAACATCCGCGAGTCGCAGAACATCTCGCTCTACCCCGACATCGAGCGCTGCCTCGAATACTACGGCTACGGCAAGGACGAGGCCAAGCACGAGATCGAGCAGCCCGACTCGCAGGAGAAGCTGAAGCAGGCCGCGTTCGACATGTTCGAGCACTACCGCATCGACCAGATGGGTCCGGCCCAGGCCGCCGACCTCCTGATGAACATGGCGGTCGTCCTGCATAAGGACTGGGGCATGAGCGTCGACGACGCGAAGATGGCGCTCTCGTCCTTCCTCATCGAGTGGGGCGGCGGCGGGCCCGAGAACCTGCATCTCAACAATCTCGACCATGGTCTCCGGCGCTGCGCGTCCGAGGAGCCGGACAACCGATCCGATCTCCAGAAGATGGCCGACCAGATTCACGACTTCATCAAGGCCAACCCTCAGGCCGAGCGCAACGACATCATCGCCCACGTCGAGGGCCTGTGGAACTACAAGCGTGAGGGCACCTACGACTTCGGACTTGAGAACCAGGTGCTGTCGGCTCTGGGATACCTGATCGAGGACGAGAAGCGCGCGAAGTGGACCGACCGTGGTTGGCGCACGATGGACGAGCCGCTGATGACGGTCGAGGAGCACCTGCGCGGCGTCGACGTGGCGCCCGGGTCGCAGCCGGTCGACCACGTCATGGACGGCATCCGCGCCGTCGACGTGGACGGCGAGAAGGACCGTCTGCTCGACCAGTTCTCCAAGGGCGAGATCACGCAGGTCGACCTCGACAAGAAACTCCGGCGCCTCCAGGCAAGCGCCGCCGAGGAGCCGGAGGACGAGCCCGAGTTGAGCATGGAGCAGAAGGTCCAGGCTCTCCTCTACGAGATCGCGCGCGACTCGGAGAAAGCGGGGTGGATTCCCGACTACGACGATGTCCTGCGCGAGGTGACGAATTTCATGGCCGACGAGGCGGGCGTCGACGCCGAGCAGCTTGACCAGGAGTCGATCAAGGCCACGCTGAAGAAGCTGGAGATGCCCGGCTGGATGTCGTCCGATCGCGCGCTCGGTCCCGGCGAGGGATTCGAGAACGACAAGGATAGGAAGAACATCAACACCGGTGACCTCAACCCGATCCAGGACCTGCCGAAGCATCTGGAGGAAGAGGGCTCACTGCGCGCGCGGTGGCGGCGGCGCGCCGGGGGCGAGCAGAAGCTCCTACGGGAACTTGTCTGCACCGTGATCGGCTCCGACACGGGGACGACGAACGACGCCGTGCTGCCGAAGGGCACCGTCGTCGGCGTGCAGCCATGGAGCAACGACCACACCATCTTCTTCTACAGCCCCTTCTATTCGCAGATGCTCGTGCGCGGCAAGGTCATGCGCGGGAACCAGTATGCCGCGAGCGTCGAGGACTTCCGCGCCGCCACCGACATCGGATACGGAGAGGGAACGGGATACGCGCACGGCCCTGAGTGCTTCTGCGAAGAGTGCATGGCCAACGACGACATGTCCACCCGCCGCTGCCCTAGCTGCGGGAGCCGCGAGTGCCCCGGAGACGGCCACAGCATCGACTGCCGTAAGCCCGGGACGATGACGGTGAAGGACATCCCGGTCGAGACCCGCGACAGCCTGCTCGACAAGTTCAATCGGGGCGAGATCGACGAGAAGACGCTGCGCCGCCGCATGAAGCAGATTTCGTCGCTGCTCAGTCGCTGGCACCGCCGGGCCTCGGTCGGAGAGGTCATCACGACCACGGACGAGCTTCGCGGGTGGGAGGGCGTCTCCGAGCCCGGTCAGCCGAGCCCGAAGTCCCACATCATCCCCGTCGGGACCAGGCTCAGGATCACCAGGAAAATCCGCCTCAAGCACGGCGGCAGCCCGATGCTGGCCGAGGTCGAGGTCTTATCCCGCGCGAAAATCCCGAAGAAGCTCGTCATCCGCCTCGGCGACATCCAGTATAGCGGCGACGTGGTCTCGCCGGTTCCGAAGCAGTCTGTTCCGTCGACGCCGCAGATGATGGAGAACCACATCATCGACCTGCTCCGCCAGGGGCCTACGACGATCTCGCGCGACCTGCACGAACTCCTCGAAGGCAAGACCGTGAGCATCGACGAGAAGGGCGATGTCTCCGACTTCGACCAGCCGTTCGCGGACATGGTCTCCGACGCGATCGGCCGCCTCCTCGATCGCGGGACGATCATGTTCGACGGCTCGACCGCCGAGTTCTCCCTGCTCAAGGAGCCGGAGCCGACGGCGCCCGAGCACGTCCCCGGCATGTCCGACGCCGACCGCAGCCAGAAGGTCGACGCCCTGCTCGATCAACTCTCTCAGGAGAAGGACCCGGCCAGGAAGAAGCAGATCGAGCAGCGCCTGCGCTCGCTCCAGGCCAGCGTCCGGCGCGCCGGAGACGTGAACGACATCGCCGAGCACCGCTCGCCCGGCGCGATCAAGGACTGCGGCCACCATTGGTCCGGTAAAAAAGAAGGCCAGCGCGGCTGGTGCGGGAGGTGCGGACTGTGAAGAAGAAACCGCAGCTTTCCAAGTGGGAGTTCGAGCAGGTATACGCGCACGAGTCGCGCATGTCGCCCGAGAGGATCGAGAAGTTGGGGATGCAGGCCGAGCCCTGTCCTCCGACCTGCGCCGATCCTCATTGCCGAGGTTGGCAGATGCTGACCGAAGACGAACGCCGTAAAGGCCGCGTCGCGGTCAACGCCCACCGAGGAGAACCAGGATGAGGATCAAGAACGTCACGACCGGGAACATCATCATCAGCGACCTGCCGAACAAGCAGGGCAGCCGTGGCGTGCCGATCCCGGCCAACGTCGAAATACTGATCTTCAACGAGGACGCCGAGCGCTCCAGCGAACTCGGGTCTTTCCTGGGCAGCGGCGCGCTCGTCAACCTCGGACCCGAGGAGCCGAACACGGGCAACCCCGAGGCCGACACGCAGCCCGCCGTCATCGGGCCGGTCCAGGTCACCGTCACCGGCGCGCCCGGAGCGGGCAAGGTCCTGATCGCGACCTCGGCGACGACCGCCGAGTGGCAGGACGCCTCTGGCGTCGGAGTCGTCATCTTCATCGACAGCGAAGTCCCCGTCGGCGTCGTCGACGGAGTCAACACGGTTTTCACCCTGGCCGACATTCCGACCAGCGGCTCTCTCCACCTCTACAAGAACGGTCTCCGCCAGAGACCTACGATCGATTATACGATCGTCGGCCTGACCATCACGTTCGTCATTGCGCCGGACGTGCTCTCGAACCTACTCGCGGACTACCGACGCTAAAAGGAGAAATGCCACTATGTCCACCACCCAGATCGATCTCGCGACGCAGTCGAAAGACCGCTCGCTCACGGCCGTCAAGGTCGTCCTCGGCGCGCTGACCAACGCCGAGATCAACGCCGCCGCCGCCATCGCGTTCAGCAAGTTCGCCGCGCTCAGCACCGGCCAGATTCTGGTCGGTAACGCGGGCGTCGTCACGGCCGCGACCCTGGGCGGAGACGCGACGATCAACGCCGCCGGAGTCCTGACCGTGGCCAACGCCGCGATCACCGGCGCGAAGATCGCGGCCACGACCGTCACCGACGGGAACCTCGTCGAGTCCTACACGAAGGCGAACGGCACGCGCCCGTTCAGCGGCGACCAGTCGATGGGCGGCTTCAAGCTGACCAACCTCGGCGCCCCGTCCGGCGTCAACGACGCGGCGCCCAAGGGCTACGTCGACTCCGTGGCTCAGGGACTGGACATCAAGGACTCGTGCCGCGCCGTCGCGATCGCGAACGTGACGCTCAGCGGCGCGCAGACGATCGACGGCGTCTCCCTCGTCTCGGGTGACCGCGTCCTGCTCACCGGTCAGACCAACCCGATCCAGAACGGAATCTTCGTCGTCGCGGTCGGCGCCTGGGCGCGCTCGGCCGACATGGCCGCCGGGTCCGACGGCTCCGGCAACTTCGCGTTCATCACCGAGGGCACGACCTACAACGGCAGCGGCTGGGTCTGCAACACGGCCGTTGGCTCCGCCGTGGTCGGCACCGACGCGCTGAACTTCACCCAGTTCAACGGCGCGGGCGGCAGCCTCACCGGCTCGGGCACGGCGGGCAAGTTGCCCAAGTGGGCGACGGGCACGGACCTGACCGACTCGCTCCTGTCCGAGTCCGGCTCGGTCGTGACCGCGACCGGCGACCTCAATGTCACCGGCGTCTACAAGGTCGCGGGCACGCAGATCGCGCTGACGAACCTGTCGGACGGGGCGACCGCGCTCCGCACGAACGCGAGCAAGACGATCCTGTCGGGAAACACGCTGACCGTCGCGTCCGGCGCGTTCCTGGACGTGATCGACGGCCTGAAGCTCAACTCCGTGACGGTGTCGGCGACGGCCGCCGAACTCAACGCGGTGGGCGTCATCGTCGTGCGCGAGACGCCGGGCGGCGCCATGAACGGGTCGAACACGGCGTTCACGCTGGCGAGCACGCCGATCGCGGGTTCCGAGGAGCTTTACCTCAACGGAATCCTCCAGGAGCCTGGCGCCGGGAACGACTACACGATCTCCGGCCTGAACATCACCTACCTGGCGGCCCCGCAGTCGACGGATCGCCTCCGCGCCAGCTACCGCCACCATTAAGAGGACTAGACCATGACCATGACCCAAGTCACCGGCAGCCAGATCAGGGCCCTCGCGGGCGACATCAGCGGAACCGGCAATGCCGTCTCCGTCGACAAGCTCAAGGGGACCCCGATCAACGCCACGGCTCCGACCCTGGGTCAGACCCTCGTCTACGACGGCACCGAGTGGGTGCCGTCGTCGGGGGGCGGTGGCGGCGTCGGCGGATCGGGTGCGACCGGCCAGGTCGCCTACTGGTCGAGCGGGATCGACATCACGGGCAGCACGGCTTTCACCTTCTCGCCCGTGACCGGACTCAGCGTCGTAATCCCGTCGTCGGCCACGCCGGGGACGATCTTGCTCCAGGCGGCGGACGCCACGACCGGAGCCAACGGCGCGGACGTTACCTTGCGCGCCGGTCTCGGCGACGGCGGCTCCAGCGTCGGCGGCGGCGTCGTCCTCATCGGCGGCGCCACCAACGGCTTCGGCGGCGTCTTCCTCAGGTCGATGAACAGCTACCCGAACCAGGTCCAGATCACGCCCGGGCTCGTCCGCCTCTTGGGCGGTCCGGCGAACAGCAACGTCGACATCGACCTCCAGGCGGGCAGCACGGCGGGCCGCATCCTGCTCAACGCCGGATACCCGAACGGATCGATCCGCATGTTGACCGGCGTGCTCGCGCTCGTCATCGACGAGTTCGGCAAGTCGGAGTTCACCGGCCAGGTCAAGATCGTGGACGGGACGCAGGGCGCGGGCAAGGTCTTCACCTCTGACGCGGCCGGTCTCGGATCGTGGCAGACGCCGAGCGGCGGCGGCAGCAACCCCTATGCCGGGACTGGAAGCTTCGTCCTGACCAACAGCTATCACTGCGACGACGGCACGTTCGCCGCAACTCCCGAGAGGTCGGAGGCCATGGCTTACGACGGGACCAATCTATGGATGATCACCGACACCAACGTGATCGTCAAGGTCGGCCTCAATGGGGCACCGATCGCGCGCTACACGACGCCGGAAGGGGCGTCCGACTTGATCTTCGCCTTCAGCTACGTTTGGATCGTATGCGGATCGGTCTCCCTCTATAAGATCGATCCGTCCACCGGGGCTGTCGTCGCCACCTATGTCTCCGGCCAGACGATGCAGCGTCTGACCTCGAACGGAACCTACATCCTGATCTCCGGCCGCAGCGGAGGCGGGGTGATCTTCAGGTTCGACCCCACGACCGGGACGTTCCACAACCAGTTCGAGACGGCGGAGTCCAGCGTCCCCGACTCGATCGTGACGGACGGCGGCGCCTTCGCCTGGATCATCGACCAGTCGAGCGCGACGATCCGCCGCGTCAACCGTGATCCTAGCTACGCTGCTCTCGGTGTGTTCAATACGACGTGGACCGCCATCGGCAGCGGGACCGGCGGCAACGCGATCACGATCAAATACGATTTCCACGGAACCAGCCCCATCGTCGTCGGAGTCGTCGGAAACGACATCACGATCACGATCATAAACGGAGGCGGCGGAGACAACGAGGGATCGATCGCGAGCGCTGTCAACAATGATCCGGTGGCGTCTCTTCTCGTCCACGGAATCACCTCCGGCTCGAACACGCGCCACAATTACAACACTGCGCCCTATAACGCGCCGCAGAACTTGGCTGGTGCCGTTGATCACCAGGCCGGGACCATCGATGTCAGCGCGTCGGGCCTCCCACGCGCCGGTATCTTCGCCAACGGCTTCCTCTGGGTCACGATGGACAACGGCCACCTGCTGAAGATAGACCCCAACGCGGACACCGTGGTCGGAGACTTCCCGTCCGGCGCCTCCGCCCTGGACGGGATCATGGTGGACGGACGTTTCATCTACGTCACGGAGACGGCCCCCGACAACAAGTGGCACGCCTTCGATTACCTGAACGCGAGCGGGGAATACTTCGTCGATGTCTGGCCTGCGGGGAACACCCCGGACGACATCTTCTGGGACAACGTCGACACCATCTGGTCGATCGATAGGTCGAGCGTGATGGTCCGGCGCCTAGACAAGAAGGCGGGGACTCTCCTCGGATCGATCGACACCACGGGGCACGGCTTCCCCCGCCACGGGATATTCAACGTCGTGGACTCCTTCGTCTACATCACGACCAGCGTCGGTCACCTGCTCAAGGTAGACCCGGCGACGGACGCGATCCTAGCTTACTACCGCACCGGTCTCGCCCAGTTCGTCAACGGCATCCCGCTGTCCCTCACTGGAGGCTCCGACGCGGTCTTCGCCAGCGAGCAGCCTGGTCTAACGAAGTTCACCGCCGTCGCCAGCGGTCCAGCCGGGAACAGCATCACCATCGAGTGGACGACCGGAGGCACGGCCGGAGCAGAGGTCGTGTCCGTGGTCGGAACCGCGATCTCGGTTCAGATCGAGGACGACGTGTCGACCTCCCAGCAGATCAGGGACGCGGTCAACGCCTTCCCCGCTGCCGCAGCGCTTGTCGTCGCCTCGGTCATCGGCGGAGGCGCGGCCGAGTCGGCCCCGATGGGACCGCTCAACCTGATCAACGGCGCCGACGCGGTGGCCGCGACGCTGACGGACCAGAGCGTGCTCTACACGGCGGCGACGGCTGGCGCGGCCGGGAACAGCATCACGATCGAACTCGTCGGTGGAGGAACCGCTGGGTCGGAGACGGTCGGCGTCGTCGCCGACGCGATCACGGTCACGATGGAGAACAACGTGTCGAAGGCGTCCGACATCGTCGCCGCGATCAACGGCGATCCCACGGCGTCGACCATGGTCGTGGCGTCGACCTCGGACGTGACAGTGACAAACATGACCGGGATCACGATCTCGAACGGGAGCGAGTTCCTGGTCTCCGACCCGACGACGCAGACGGTCTGGCGCTTCAACCACGGATCGAACACGTTCGGGCTCGTCCCGCTCGACCTCACCGCGATCAACGTGCCGGACGAGATCATGTGGGACCAGAGCGCCACGTTCTGGTCTCTCGACTTCACCAGCAACGTGATCAAGCGCATCGACGCCAACAGCGGCGCGTTCCAAGGCGACGTGTCGCTCGCGGCCGACGGCGGGCTCCCCCTCCGACTGGCCCCGCTCATCACCTCGGGAAACCTCTGGGTCATCATGGACAGCGGGAACATCCTGCGCTGCGATCCCTACGGAACGGCAAACATCCTCGCCACCTACCCGCAGAACGTCGACCTCTCGGGGATCACGACCTGGGGCGGAGACTTCTACATCAGCGCGACCGGAGCCCTGAACGTGTTCGCCCGCTTTGTCTACGACGCCGGTGCCTACAAGCACGTCGTGCACACGCAGGACCTGGTCGATCGAGCCGATCGGATAAAGGAGTTGGGGAATAAGTTCTGGACGCTCATAGTCGGCGACCCCACGATCAGGAAGGTCGACATGGACGGCGGCGACACGCTCGCGACCGTGGACATCACGGCCGAGGGTTCGCCCAAGGACCTCGTCGCGGTCGGGTCCTTGCTCTACGTCACGTTGACGAACGGGAAAGTCGCCCGCATCAACATCGGATACGAGCAGGCGTTCGCCTCTCTCGTGGTCCAGGACCTGACGTTCACCGCGAACGGGCCCGGCGCGGCAGGAAATCTCTACAACTTCGAGTTGACGACGGGAGCGACGGCGGGGGCCGCCAACGTCACGGTATACGACGGCGTTCAACTCGTGGTCCAGATCGAGAGCGGCGTGACCACGGCGCAGACCGTCTACGACGCGATCTTGGCGACGACCGGCAACGGCCCGTTCACGGTCACGATCTCGGGGTCGTCATCGAACCCCCAGACCGCGCCCGTGGCGCAGACGTTCTTCACCGGCGGCGGAGATATTGCTCCGGTTATTCTCACGTCGCTGGTCAGCGGGAAATCCGCGCTCGCGGGAATCTCCGAGCCGTCCAACTGGAGCCCGAGCGGACCCCTGGTCGGGTTCACCTCGCCGTCAAACGGCTACCTGCACATGATAACCGCCGGAGCGGCGAACGGAGTCGGAGACGGATTCTACTACACCGGATTGCAGGTCCCCGGCGGGCAGCCGGATCGGATGGCCGCCGACGCGACCGACCTCTGGGTCTGCGACCAGAGCGGGGCGACGGATTCCCCGTTCAGGGTCCTGATCTCGACGATGACGATCTTGGCCAACATCACTGGCGCGTTCGGCGGGAACAACAGCGCCCAGGCAGTAGCGCTCCTCGGCGGATACGTCTATATGGGAGACAGCAATTTCCCCCTGGTCTACAAGATCAACCCGGCGACGAACGCGGTGATCAAGAGGATCAACGTCGGAGACTCCAGCGGCGGGAATAACTGGGCCTACGTCCGGGGGATGATCTCCGACGGCTCCAGCCTCTGGGTCGTCAGCAGCGTCGGCAACAGCTTCAGCACGAGACTCGCGATCGAGAGGATCACGTCGGACCGATCGGTAGCCGGGATCATGGCTCTCGACAACGACGTGAGCAGCAACTTCGTCCCGATGGTCAAGGTCGGAGACGCGCTGTTCGCGCGCATGAACTACAACATGCACCGGTTCAACGCGAACCTCGGATAGGAGAATCTATGGCCCCCAGAATAAAGGTGACGGGAGAGACGCTGCTCGCGGCGAAGGCCGACAAGAAGCCGCTGATCATGGTCCCGGACGCGACGGACTTGCCGTCGGCGTTGGTCCTGCTCAACGCGCTGAAGGCAACGGTCAACGACATGAACGCCCCGATCGAGGTCCAGCCCTAGATGAACCAGAGCATCCTCAGTCGGTGGCGGACCACGGCCAGCGCCCAGATGTCGGCGCCTACCTCGGTCGATCCAGAGGCTCTGGCGCGCGGCGCCGAGGTCGAGGAATACAACGTCGACAGCCACGAGAAGGCCGTGGGCGTCGCGCTGAGGAACCTGAAGCAGGACCCGAACCACTACGGCTCGATCGTTCGTCTCTGGCTCCAGCGCCGCGCGGTCGACAGCCTCGACGCCTACATCCCCAAGGTCCTCGCCAGCTACAAGAAGGACCGCGCCGCCGGTCTCGACCACGAGCGCGCGCTCGAACACGCGATGGGCAACTGGCAGATGGCGATCAATATGCGCCGGACCATGGCCGAGCAGCCGGACCTGAGCGATCAGGAGATCACGTCGCTGCGCCAGCGCGTCGAGCAGGCGATCTCCAGCGACGGCGGCGGCGGAAACACCGGCCCCGAGGAGTGGATCATCGCGCACAACGTGCCGATGATGTCCGGCCAGGGATCGGCCCTGTGGCGCCTACACATGGCCAAGGCGAAGAAGAACCCCGCTTACGAGAAGGAGACGGAGAGGATCAGGGAGAACAAGAAGAAGCCCGAAGCGAAGAAGCGCCACGAGTTCAAGCCCGCCGAGTGGACGCACCCGAACGGTCACCCCCGCTGTCTCGTCTGCGGCGGCGAGGAGATCATCGGCGGCGTCTGCAACAAGGAGCCGTCGGCCAAGGACTACGCCGATTTCGAGAAGGAGTTGGACTCGGAGTTCCCCGACCGAGTCGAGCGCCGGAAGAAGAACGAGGCGCGGCTGGCCGCGCGCTTTGAGCGCGGGGAGATCACGCACGCGGACATGCTGCGCCGAGTCGCCATGACCTACGAGTCCGAGGTCCTGCTCGGGGCCTACTACTCGGGGAAGATCACGCAGACAGACCTCGACCAGAGGCTCCAGCGCCTCAGGATGGAATCGTGAGGAACCTGAACGAACTCTACGCGAAGGACCAGGTGCCCCCGGCGTCGCCGACGCCGGTGCCAGCCGCGTCCCCCACTCCGGTCCCGCCCGCGTCGCCGACGCCGGTGCCGCAGGCTTCGGACGAGAAGAAGGATGAGTCGCCGGTGATCGAGACGCCGCCGGGACTGCCGATGGAATACGTCGAAGTCAACCTCAAGAATCAGCCTCTGCCCAGCGTGATGGACATGGCGTCCATCGCCGGAGACGAGGTTAAACCTCTGAACGTCAGGCTCATGCCCGGCGCCGAGTCGATGATCAACGCGACCGACATCCCCTACAGCCCGGGCAAGCCCAGCAGGGTCGTTCAGGATCGGATCGACCAAGGCCCGCGCGTCTTCGTCAGCCGACTTCAGAGAGT
>Ga0181337_1000010_pt1 | contig 64448 bp, 87 predicted proteins | sample Sp13VDMM15DD_FD_168302 | JGI IMG/M metagenome (GOLD analysis project Ga0181337, IMG submission 168302) | Freshwater viral communities from Lake Michigan, USA - Sp13.VD.MM15.D.D | ecosystem: Environmental > Aquatic > Freshwater > Lake | place: USA: Michigan | collected 2013-04-23 | reverse complement strand
GAAGCCCACTCCCATTCGTCCCAGCCGTACTCGACCGCAGCGCGGTAGGTCAGCGGGCACAGCACCGTGATCACGTCGTCATCACGGATGAGGTCATACTCCACGTCGTCGTAAGCCTCCTGCGCGGAGAAGTAGTGGTTGACGCTGGCCAGCACCTTGTTGAGACCCTCGTATCCAGTGTAGGTCGAAGGGTCCGTGGAGACCTTGTATTCTGCGTCGTTGAGACGGTTGTATTCCTTGATCTGCGGCAACGCGGCCTGGAACTTGGAGACCGCCTCCGTGACCTTCTCATAGATCGAGTTCGCACCCGGCCACTCGCGCTTGAACCCGTAGGCTCCGGCGAAGTTGGCCGTCAGGTCTTCGTCCGCGATCTCAAACTCTTCCCAGTAACCGGCCTGCTTGGTCTTCCACAGGCGCTCCGCCGCCTTCGCGTCCATCGGCTCGACCAGCGTCTTGCCCGTCTTGGGGTCCACGAAGCCATGCCGCCGCCAGCCATCGATCTTGCGCGCCTTGAGATTCTCGAAGTGCGCTGCGGAACGCTCCTTGGCCGTGCCACCGCCAGCGGCCTGGTTGAGCATCCAGTCGAGCCAGGCCCGGTTGGGCAGCTTGTCCGCCTCCACGAAGCGCATGAGCACTTTGGGGTTCATGCGCGGGGTCAGGCCGATGGGCTTGTGATGCGGGTCAGGACGGCTGTGGCTGGGCGCGTTGCCGTTCCTGTCCATGTGCAGGTTGATGAGCGCGGGCTTGCCGTTGGCATCCACCAGCTTGTAACGCTGAAGCACACTGATGGCCTTGGGATCAAGGCTTAGAGGCGGGTTCGTGTCGTCGGGCATATAAAAAGCGTTCTCAGTGTCAGCTATCTAACTAATGCGATGGACAAAAGAACAGGTTGAGCAGCACCCCAACCGGGATGCGCTGCTGGGGAAGGTGCCGCACGTCCGGCGTTCGCCGGTCGATCCAGTGCCACTACCACCGCCTGTGCCACCAGAGCCAGAGCCTGCCCTGCCACCGCATTGCTGGCCTAATAAGTTCCCGGAGGGCACCCTGGAGATGCGTTTCATCGTCCCCGGCAAGCCGGTGGCCAAGCCGCGCATGACGCAGAGCGATGCCTGGAGGAAGCGCCCCGCCGTGCTTCGATACCGCGAGTTCTGCGACCGGATGAAACTAGCCGCAGGCGAACTGCCTCCTGTTCCACCGGCACAGATCCACATCTCAGTATTTCTCCCGATGGCTGCTTCGTGGTCAAAGAAAAAGCAGTTGGCCACTGTCGGCACCCGCCATCGGCAAAAGCCTGACTTCGACAATTTCATCAAAAGCATTGACGGCCTTTTTGACGACGACTCATCCATCTACTGGGGCGACTGCCTGAAGACCTGGTGCTGGCCGGGCGAAGAGCGCACCGAGGTTTGGGTTCTATTTCATACATGATGTCACCGAAATTCTGCTGTGTTCCCAGGGACTGCGTGGCAGGCATGGCCGACCTGCCTGAAGAGTCCGTCGATCTCGTGGTCACGTCGCCGCCCTACAACATCGGCATCGACTACAACAGCTACGACGACAACCGCACGCTCTCGGACTATCTCCGCTGGACGGAGGAGTGGAGCAGCGCCGTGCATCGTGTGCTCAAGCCAGGCGGCTCCTTCTTCCTGAACGTCGGCTCCGCGCCGACCGCTCCCATGCGTGCCTTCCAGGTGGTGACCCGCGTCCACCAGCAGTTCAAGCTTCAGAACACCATTCACTGGGTCAAGTCGATCACCGTCAAGCATAATGGTGAACAGCTCTCGGTCGGCCACTTCAAGCCGATCAACTCGAAGCGGTTCCTCAACGACTGCCACGAGTTTGTCTTCCACTTCACCAAGGATGGTGACGTGCCCATCGACCGGCTGGCGCTGGGCGTTCCCTACCAGGACAAGTCGAACATCAAACGGTGGGGTCATACGGAGGGGAACGACAAGCGGTGCCGTGGCAACGTGTGGTTCATCCCCTACAAGACGATTCAGAGCCGCAACAAGCAGCGCCCTCATCCCGCCACGTTCCCGGTCGAGCTGGTGGACAACTGCATCAAGCTGCACGGCGGGAACCCAACCACGATGCTCGATCCGTTCCTGGGCATCGGGAACTCAGCCTTCGCTGCGTTACGCGCAGGCGTTCCCTTCTTCGTAGGGTTCGACAACGATGCCTACTACGTGGAGCTGGCCCAGGCCGAACTGCTGGCCAAGGCGAAGATTAACGAGCTGCCGATGACGCCGGTCAGCTTCCATCGGTTCCTCGAATACCAGTCCCAAATGAACGAAGCCAGTCAGCCTATTTAAGACATGAACTACTACGATTCCAGACAGTTGAGGGGTGGTCCGAACGACGGCAAGTGGCACTACACCTGCATGAACGACGGACAGATTTATCCCGTGGGCTACTGCGGCGGCTGGCCGACCTGGTTGGATGAAGGCGCAGACCCAGCGCCGCTCCTGCCCATCCACCAGACCCTGGAGCGCGAACGCCTGCTGGGCTTCAAGCACAAGTTCCACGACCACGCCCACGAGACGCCGCAAGAGGCCCAGGACTGCTACAAGGCTTACCTGCTCGACACAGGGATGCGGGCGGTCAACGACGACCATACAAAGCAGAAGTGCGAAGTCTGCGGCGAGTGGACCAACACCGTGGTCAGTGTGGTGAACCACGCGCAGTATCGGCTGTGCCCGGCGCACGCCAACCGGGATGAGGTCGAAAAACTCTTCTCAGTCGGTAGCTTTGCCAGTTCTTAGGCCCGTGGCAGACAACAACGCGACCGCAGATTTCCACCGGCACCTGGACCAATGTTCCAAGTGCCGCAACAATCCCTTCTCACTTTGTTCCGAAGGGGAGTCGCTTCTATTCCGCGCAGCCGGTTCTTCTGAGCATGAAAAGCTATCCGTTCCTGTCCGTAACGCACCAGGCAGCAATCGAGTCCGCCCTGCGCAATCACGAAGTCATCACTGAGAAGCTGGTCGTCGGCCTCTACCAGACCTGCTCCTCGGTGCTCATGGCCGTGGAGGTGAAGGCGGACGGGGTGATGACCTCCAAGCTCGACGGCGCGGACTACACACTGGCCACGGCGACGGACGTGAAGACAGGCTACTACGTGCAGTTGGCCAAGCTGACCGGGAAGAACGGAGACGCCATCCTGACCATCGGCCAGAAGTTTGCGCAGGAGAAGTTGACCGGGGGCCACCCCGGTGCCGTCCACCAGTTCCTCTACTGGTGACTTAGAGCAGGTCGCGACCCCAGGTAAAGCGGAAGGTGAGCACCAAAGTCTGGGCGCTCGTCTTCGTCTGATTGCTGTCCAGCAGGAGCACGTAAGAGGGGAAGGCGTACTGGCCGTTGCTCGTCGATCCGATTCCAATGCTGCGGATCTGCGTGCTGTTTCCCTGCGAGGTGCCAATCGTGATGGTCTTGTCCCGGAAGAAGCTGAGTGCCGTGTAGCCGACCAGGGTCAGTTGACCGCTGAAGATGGCGCTGCCCGAACGGTCAGTCGGGGTAGCCGCGAAGGCCGACAGGGCGGCGCTGGACGAGGCCAGCCACGCCACCGACTGGTTGCTGCTGCCGACCGAGGGTTCCACGCTGCACTGGGAATTGTCGATGCCTGCGTTCGCCGTGGTGCCCGTAGGCGTAATAGTGGCAAGTCCGACCATCTGCCGGGATTCACTCCCACTCCCGCCAACAAAGCCGACCACGGTCGAAGGCAGTGCGACGGGCGTGGCCGGGGTCAGCGTCAGGAGCAGTTCATAGACGACGCGGATGAGCTGGCCTGCGAGAACAGTCACTGGGATCGGAAAGACCACACGGGCAAAATGTGTGTTGGCTCCACTGCTGGCCCAAGAAACGCCACCCTCGGTGTACTGGACGTTCGAGACCTCTGCGGTGTGATCAAAGGTTCGCCGGAACCGTACCACATTCCCTGAACGGCTCGCCCCTGTATTGGGCAGTCCTGTGAAGTAGTTGTTGGTGCGCTTCACCTCGCCAAACAGGCCCGTCTGGTTGGTGCGGAAGATCGTGAACTCGCCTGCGGCCCCGCTGTTCGCGTTCGGTGAAGCAGGTGTGACCGTGACGTTCTGCGAGTCAATGAACGCCGTGATGCGCCGTTCGTCACCTGTGTCCCACTTGATCATGTTGCCCACATCGCCAGACGGAGCGCCGCCTGTGACAAAGATGGGAGCGGATGCCGACACTGTGGACCCGACTTGGGTCGCCGTGATGACGCCAGAGTCCAGCTTGGTGGCCGTGGTGCCAGTGCCGACACTGCCATAGACCATCAGGTCTCCCCAGAATCGGGCGGCAACCTCGTCCATGCCGTTGTTGAGGATGATGTTGTTGAACCAGTCTGTCTGGCGGACGATTTCACCGGACTTTGCGTCCACCACGAGCCAGCGCATCCGGCCCCTGGCCCTCGTGTTTGAAGCCTCCATTGTCATGCGAGAGTGCGACCCCACGAGTAGCGGATGGTGAAGGTCAGAAGATGGGTGTTGAGCTTGGTCTGTGCTTCATCGAAGAGCACGCACCAGCCGATTTTCTTATATTCGTTGCCGAGCGTTCCAACACTGGTGCCCAAGGAGCGCAGCCCGTTGCTGTTTGCCTGGCCCACGCTGAAGGTGCATTCCTTGTCCTGCACGAAGCTCAGCGACGTGTAAGGCAGCGGCGACGTGTTGACAGCGGCCTGCCCACCTGCCGAGCGGTCAACCTCGCCAGGGAAGGTGCTCAAGGCTGCGCTCGACGTGGAGAGGAACACCAGACAGTCAGACCCGGAGGACGAAGGCTCGTTGGTGATGAGTCCCGTATCAAAGGTCGTAGTGGCTCCCGTGGAGGCGATGGAGGACATGCCGCAGTATTGCAGCATCTCGTCACCATCCTTGGCGGTAGCAGGCAGCACCGGCCAGCCGCCAACCGCAGGGTCAATGTGACTTGGCAGCGTGGGCGATAGCGTGAGCGCCAGCTCGTAAACGATGCGCAGGAACTGCCCGGCCAGGACAGGGATGGCAGGCGGAACGATGCGCGAGAAGATGGTGCTCAGCCCACTGGCAGCCCAGGAGAAGCCAATCTCGCCGTAGGTGACGTTGCCAACTTCGACCGGGAAGTCGTAGGTTCGGCGGTGATGCAAGATGGAGCCGGTGCGGCTGGACTCGCAGTTGGGTGCGCCGGTCTGATAGCTGTTGGACCGCTGGACCTCGGCGTCGAGATTGTTGCGCGACGTGTTCCAGATGGTGAACGTGTCCGTGGACGCGTTGGGCGTGCTTGGCGTGACCGTGACGTGCTGGTCATCGACGAACGTAAGGATGCGCCGCTCTTCTCCACCGTCCCAGGCGATCATGTCGCCCACCATCGCACTGGTGAAGATGGCCCCGCTCGCCGATACGTTGGCCCCGACCTGGGTGGCCGTGATGGCCCCGCTGCTGATGCTGCTGGCCGTAGTGCCACCTCCTGCCACACAATACGTGAAGCAGTTGCACCAGCTCCGGGTCGCCACCTGGTCGAGTCCGTTGTTGAGGATCAGGTTTTTGACCCAGCCGGACTCCGACACAGGTTTCCCGGTCACCCCATCGCAGATGGCCCAGTACATCTTGCCGGACGCTTTTTGATGGATGTTCATAGCTTACGGGAAGGCGACCAAGTTGCGGCTCCAGGTCTGGCGGAGGCGGAAGGTCAGGGTGTGCTCGCTGTCCTTGGTCTGAGCCGAGTCCCACACGAACACGTAGCCGTAGTTCTGATATTCCGAGAACGCGCCGTTGCTGTTGCTGCCAACGCCGATGGAGCGGATCTGCGTGGAGTTGGCCTGGCCGACCGTGAAAATGCCGAACTTGTCGCGGTAGAAGTTGAGGCTGACGTAGGTGTCCGGGGCAGCCGCGTTGGTTTGAAGTCCAGCCGACGCCAGATTGCGATCAACCGGAGCTATTCCTATAGCAGTCACTGCCGCACTGCTGGTGCTGATCCAGAACCGCTCGGATGTGGTGTGGGAGTTGCTTGGCTCACTGACCTGACGGGCGATGTCAAAATCACCTGTCACACCATTTAAGGCGGTGACTCCAGACAGTCCAATCCGTTGGAACTGCTGCGTGCCGTTCTGGTTTACCGCAGGTGCGACGGGCCAGCCAGAGACGTTGGAGGACACAGCGTTTGGAATGGCCGGAGAGATGTAGAGATTGAGGTCGTACACCACGCGCAACTGCTGGCCTGCGATGAGCGCGGGCGGACTGGCCAGGACAATGCGCGAGAAGTGCGTGTTGGCACCACTGGACGCCCACGAGAATCCGATTTCACGATAGGTGATGGGTGAAGCTTCCGAAGTGAAGTCGTAGGTGCGGCGATGACGCAGCAAGTTGCCGCTCAAGACCGACTGGCAGTTCGGGGCGCTGACCAGGTAGGTGTTGCTGCGCTTCACCTCCACGGTCAGACCTGTCTGGTTAGTATGGAAGACGTGGAACGTGGATGCCGCACCACTGTTCGCGTCGGGCGTTGCAGGTGTGACCGTGACCTGGGTGCCGTTCAGGGTGGAGACGATGCGGCGCTCATCGCTGTTGCCGCCCGTCCACTTCAGCATGTTCGCCACGTCACCAGCGGAGAAGGTCGTGTCGGTCGTGGACAACGTGACGATGGAACCAGACTGGGTGGCCGTGACCGTGCCGTTGGTCCGGTAGGTTGGCACCGCGCCGGTACCGACTGTGGCATACTCGAAGTTGGTACACCAGGCACGCGCTGCCACGGCGTCCATCCCGTTGTTGAGGATGATGTTGTTGTTCCAGTCTGACTGGCGGACGATCTTCTTCGTCTTGGAGTCAACGATCAGCCAGCGTGCCCGTCCGCTGGCGTGAGTGTGAGTGTGGCCGGTTGCGTTCATCGTCTTAACTAGCTGAGTGTCCCACTGAAGAACCCGACTGAGTGCGTTCCCGTTTCTGAGTAAGTGCCAGCGGAAATGGCGGTGAGGACATAAGTGCCGTCGTACACGCTGGTGACCAGGGTTCCGGTGTCGGTAAACGTGCCGCTGCTGACAATGGCGCTGAAATAAGTGCCGTCGAAGAGCGAGGTCGTCAGCGTTCCTGTCATCGACATGGTGCCTGCATGAGCGATGACGCTGAAATAAGTGCCGTCGAAGATGGAGGCCGACATCGTGCCGGAATCTGGCATCGTGCCAGAATCGACAATGCCAAGGATCATTGAGCCGCTGAAGAGACCTACGGCGCTGGCCGAGGCGTCCTCGTTCACGTAAAGGAACTGGGAGCCGGACAGGAGATTCACCGCCATCGAGCCGCTGTCGGTCACGATCACGCGCACGTCTGGCGAGAGAAGCTCCTCGATCTCGACCTTGGGCACTGCAATCAACTGGTCAGGCATCCACAGCTCTGGACCCGCGACATAGACGCCCACGTCGAGCATCCAGGGCATCAGCGCCACGACGTTGGGGCTGCAACGGGTCGGACCTTCTACTGCGTTCACCGTGCCGCCCACGAAGTCGAACTCCAGGCCCAAAGGAATGAGCGCAGGCTTGCCGACGTGGCCCGGACCAGCGCGCATGAAGCAGCCTACTTGGCCGATGGTGCCATCGCCTGTGTAGGTGGTCTGGCCTTCGACGCCTGTGAACTTGTCGCCCACGTCGTAGGACACCGAGTTGTAGGTCACCGGCCCGACCGTCACCTCATACTGGCGGCGCGGGATGAGGTTGCCGCCCGCGATGGTGTCGATCTCGCGCAGGCGCGGCTGCTTGGTCTCGATGAACGCCATCCACTCCTCGGTCGAATACTGGCTCCAGACGCTGCCGGTGCTGCGAAACTCCGGGATGCGCGTGCCGTAGGCTTCGACTGCACGGTTGAAGCTCTGCTGACAGATGCGCTCCACCCGGTCCACCATCTCTTGGCGGAACCCTTGGAAGCTCTCGGACGCAGGCGTCGGCGTGTAGGTGCCGATGGTCTGAATCTGGAGCTGCTTCACTTGCAGCGGAATCGTCGTGTCGTTGGTGAGCGCCAGCGCAAAGCTGATGGGGACGGCGATGCTGCCGGTGTTCGTGAAGTCGAACGTCATCACGTCCGGCATGAACGCCTGGCCAGTGACGCTCAGGTTCGCTCCTGCGGAGAAGCTGCCGACACCCCTGCCGATGCCCAGCGTGCCGGACATGTCGTAGTAGGCTTCGGTCTGGTCCGTGCGCGTGAAGGTCAACTGACGGATGTGCAACTGGCCCTCGTCGGTGGTCCAGGTGATGGGCAGCGTGAACTCGTTGCCGTCCGCAATGTCGAAGCCAAACTCCTGGCTGGTGACGAGTGTGCCCAGCGGCAGCGGGTCGCCATTCTCGTCCATGTAGGGGAGCGGCACCGTATCCTCCAGGATGGAGATGGCCGAGCGACCTTGAGGCGAGTAGAGCATCTTGACGCCGAAGCCCGTGACGCTGGCCGCGAGGTTGGCGTAGTCCATCCGCATGGACCAGGTGCCTCGTGGGAGCGCGAGGCGGAAGGCCAGGCTCAACTGACGGACCTGCGAGTCATCCAGCGGCGAGTGGTCGGTGACGCCCGACAGGCCGGTGAAGGTGTCGCCAGGTCGGTAGAAGACGCCGTTGTAGGTCGTACCACCGCCGCCACTGACGATGTAAAGGACGCCGGTCTGGATGTTGCCGCTGGAGACGTTGGTCTGGAAGGTCGCGCCCGCCAGGGTGCCGCTCGTGCCGGAGATGTTCTGCGCGCCGATGATCTCGACCACGGGCGACGGCTCGACCAGGACGCTGACCCGGTAGTTGCCATTCTGTACAGCTGCACCGGGAAACTGAATGTTCAGCGTGTCGGGCACGGTGAGCGACGCGGCTTCGCGCTGGGTGTAGCCACCCTCCACCGTGTCATTGGCCGTGAACGTGACAGCCGTCACATCCACCTGTTCAAAGCCGACCGGAACAATCTGACCGGCCTTGAGCCGCCAGAACATCACGTCCTTCTCGTCAGGCACCTGGGCAAGCGTGTCGAGCGTCTGGCCGTCCACGATGCTGGGGATGGAGAAGGCGAAGAGCTGTGGGATGTGCAGCAGGTCGGTGGACTCGCGGGACCACTGGAGCGTCTGTGCCTCCACGTCATAGACGAGGCGGTTGCGCCGGGCCAGGGTCGGCTCCATCAGATACTCGCGGCGCGAGGGTGTGCTCCCCAGCGGCAGCCAGTACAGCGCATTGGACGGCGGCTCAAAGCTGTCGAAGAGCGCCCGGTAGAACTGGTCGAGGTAGAAGACCTCCTCGGCCTGCTGGTAAAGGTCACCAGAGATCCAGTCGTTGCGCTGGAAGACGTACACCTCCGGCTCACGCTCCTCCAGGCCGCGCAGGCGCACGTAGAGCCGCTCTGCCGCCACGAACGGATTGCGCAGCGCCGCCACCACGCGGGCCGCGTAACCGGCGAGCTGGTTGTCGCGGTCGGCCAGGTTCTGGTCGGGCAGCTTGAAGAGGTCGCGGTTGAGCGGATGCGCTGCGTTGATGTCGCGCTGGGCGTGCGTGCCTTCCGCCAGGCTCCAGATGGCCGTGGAGGGGATCGTGCCCTGCGTGGTGATCGGGGTGATGGGTGGCGACGAGCTGAAGATTTCCTGGGAGGCACGGGCCAGCACCTCGTAGATGATGAGGTCGCGGGCGTAGAGATCCTTGTCCGCCGCGTGGAAGGCCGCGTAGGGCACGCTGGTCTGGCCGACGTGGCGCACCTGGCTCGTCACGGTCGGGTGCGTGCCTTCAAAGAGGAACTCACTGTCGGCAAAGGGCAGCGCCGTGACAGCCGGGCCTTGCAGGCGTGGTCGCGTGGTCTGGTAGTTCCAGACATCGGACACCTCCATCGAGACCTCGATGATGGCGGCGGCGGTGATGAGATCGCGGTGGGCGAGCTGGCGGTCGCGGAACTGGTAGTCCAGCGGGTTGATGGGCGCAGCCGGATCGACCTGGGTGAGCGTGCCGCTGGCCGGTGCGTCCAGGGCAGACTCCCACGGGATCGTCTCACGCAGGACGATCACCAAAGCAGATTCGAGATTCTCAGCCATTAGAAGTGCAGTTTAGCCGCGCCGGACACCACGATGCTCAGGTCCACGTTGGTCGAGTTGTTGGCGAGGATGATCTTGTAGGTGCCCGGAGTGATGAACACGCGCTTGCTGAACCCGTTGAACGCGGTCACCGACTGGTTGGCCACACCGGACTCGCTGCTGATGATCATCGCGCCGGAGCTGGTCAGCATCGGGCCGAAGTAGAGGCCGCAGGAGCACAGACCCAAAGACGAGTTCGCACGTTCCGGCGTAACTCCGGGGCTGAGAATGCGGTTGATGTGCATGTTTATGCAGCGCATCTCCAGCCGCTGGCCCCGCTCCAGGACGTGAGTCCACACGATGACGGTCTTGCCACGCCGCAGCTCCGTCTCGGCGAGACTGAACGGCAGGCTGACCACCTGGTCGAGCCGTGTTGGGGTGATGTAGGCCATTTCTAGCGAGAGTCGTATTCGATGCGGGCGTGTCCGGTGACCGAGAGACGGAAGTCAATGGACGTGCTGGCCGGGATGATGACGCTCTCGTCGGTGGACGCCTGCATGTTGTTGGCCACGATGAAGGAGTAGAAGCCTGCGGTGTCGAACCTGACCTGCGAGCCGCTGCGCGAGGTGACGCCGATGCCGTTGGAGATCACCGCGTCCAGGCCACCGGCAGCGCCGGGGTTGCCGCCCGTGTAGTCGCGGCGCAGGACCACGTAGGCCAGGCCCAGGTTGCCGAAGACCTTGTTCGCACCCACCACGTCGTCCGTGTCTGCCGTCGCACTGATGATCTGGAGGTTGAGGAACTTGAAGGTCAGGCGCATGGGAGCCACGATCTTCACCGTGGCAATGACGAGCCAGTCGCCCTGCTTGAGTTCGGTCGCGGGCAGGTTCACGCCAATGTCGGCGATGTTTGCCAGCTTGCTTTCGGTCACGTAGGCCATAGATCAGACGTTCAAGATTCCCTCGCTGGCGAGCCGGGCGCGGGTCGGCACCCGGATGATTGCGCCAGAGACAACGCCAACAAGCGGGTCAATCAAATTGTTCACGCGGGCAATCACCCACCAGAGGTGCGGCGTGCCGTAATGCTCGTTGGAAATCAGGTCCAGCCGGTGCGTTCCACCGGGCGGCACGTTGTAGAGAACGTCGCTGTTGTCCGGCACCACCACGTCACGCATCAGCCCAAGCACGATCTCTCCGCCGACCTCATAAATAGGGGTCTCTGCGAACATACTGTAGTTCGTTAGCTCTATGCGCTGGCCAGCCATGTCCTAAATACCACCATCGTCAGCCTTTGAAGGTCATGGTGCGCGTGAGGGTCTTGTCCGGGACGACAATCTCCATTGGCGGGCGGTCGTCGCCGGTTTCCACGACCTGTCCCTTGTGGATGGCCGGAACGTCGTGCGACATGATGGTCAGCTTCTCATCGCTGTTGAGTGCGTTGAAGAGCGCGCCTGCCGCGCCGTCGCTCGTGTCCTTGGAGCCGGTGGGCGGATGGTCGAACTTCTTGTTCATCTCCAGGAGGTTCTCCAGCTCGCGCCAGAGCTGGTTCTGGCGGTAGATGCGGACGCGCCATTCCTGCACCGCCGTGCGGAACGCGTTATACACGGTCTTGTCCCGGTCCACGGAGAGCTTGCCCACCTTGAAGCCGCCAGCCTCCAGCATTTGCAGCGGCATGTCCGACTGGTATTGGTCCGCCGTCACGATGCCGAACCGATAGCCGCACCAGTCGCGCAGCCAGAAGATGAACCGCTGGATCTTCTCCAGGTTGATGGGCTTGGTCTCGCCCGCGATGATGGTGAGGAGGAAGTCGTATTCGACCACCAGCCGGTATTCGTTGAACGGCTGGCCGTCCTTGATGATGCCCTCGACCAACTGGTGGCCGACCAGGTGGCAGATGCCCAGGCCCGCCATCGTCTGGGTCGCCAAGTCCAGGTGGACGTAGCGCATGGCGTTGGGGTGGCGCAGCGGCTGGTAGCGTGAAGCCACGCGGGTGAGGAAGGTCTTGTGTGTGAGGTAATCCCAGATGTTCTTGTCGTCCTCCGCTGACATCGGGATCAGCTCGGTCTTGGCCGGGTTGACCAGGCCCGCCGACAGCTCAACGCAGTGCTCCAGGTCCACGGTGCTGGCCAGGAACCTGAAGCTGCCGCCGACACTGATGCCCGACTGCGACATGAGGCCGTTGCGGGTATTGCGCCGGTAGTCGTCGTAATAGTCACTGGGCACCAGCTCCGTGCTCGCGCCGTTGGGCGGCAGCTCGTGGCCCTCGCCGATGGGTTCGCCCTTGGGCGTGTAGAAGCCTTCCAGGATGTAAGGCTCAATGTTCTTCAGGCCGTAGGCGACCTTGAACCACTTGTCAGAAAACTTGATGGCGTGCTTCTTGATCTCGTAAACGGCGAAGCGGTAAATCTTCTGCGTGGACGGATCGTTGACCTTGTTGATGTCACCGATGACGCGCTCGGTGAAGCTGGTCTCGTCCGCCGCTGATGACGCTAGGATGGAGATGGCGGGCAGGAACCCGGTGACCTTCTGGAAACGGTTTTTGATACGGCCACGAATCTGGTCGTACAGCTCGTAGGCGCGGATGTCCGGGTCTTTCTCCAGACGGAAGTTGCCTTCGTCCAGCACGACGCCGATGACGTTACGTCCCAGGACGTGTTGACCCTTTGAACCTGCCGTCAAGTGTATTGCGCAACGACGGTTGTCGGGCAGCACCTTCTTGATCTCGATGCGGCCACCGGAGTAGAGCGAATCCGGGTTGAACCCGCACTCGTTGATGAAGTAGGGCGACTGCGCCATGAAGTTCATGGCGTCGCCGAAGGCCGTTTCCGTGACGGCGCGCTTGGTGACCGAGAGCGTGTTGTAGATGATCTTCGAGCCACGGGAGAGGCCGAAGAAGTTCTGCGGGTTGCGCAGATACGTCACGACCGTCATCCGGTAGAGCAGGATGAGCACGGCCACGAACGTCTTGCCGATGCCCAGCGACCCGGTGATGACCGTGTTGTGGATCTTCGAGTCGATGTCGAAATCCGCCATCATCACCGTCTTCCATGCAGGGAAGAGACCTTCACTCTCCTCTGACCGGCGCAGCACCTTGCCCAGATAGAAGTCGTCCTCCATGAACTCTTCGATGGTGGGCGGCGGCTTGGTGTAGTCGTGCTTCCAGATGTCCGGCACGGTGCCGCTCAGCCGCAGCTCCGTGATGAGTTCCTCGTAGAGCGCACGGTCCTCCGGGCCAAGGCTGGCGATGAGCGGATCGATGGGTTCTCCAAGGAGACCCTCCTCGACCACCTTGTCGATTTTCCGCGTCCTGCGACTCATACGTGGGCGTTGGCGGCGAGCGCGTCAAAGCCGATGGCCGACAGATAGTAGGCCATGCTCATTTTGCGCGGCCCCGTCCATCGGTATCTCAGCTTGATGAGTTTCGTTTTAAGCATTCGTCGTCGCATGTAGCCCGCCGCCTGACGCGGATAAAGGTCGAGCAGATCCCCAATGTCAGCCGGAGACGCTCCTGGTTTCACGTAAAGAAAGCGCAGGACCAACAGCGTCATCGGCGGCACTGGGAACTGACTCTCAGAACGGTTCATTCTCACCCAGCGTCACGCAGCCGCGTTCGTCCCGGCGTGTGTTGTCCACGCCCTGCGCGCTGTTGTCCGCATGTGTCATTACTTGCATGTTCCAGATGTGATAACCCTCGTTCCAGTCTCGCCGGTCGATGGTCATGCTGCCTGGCTTGTTCCCTCGCTTTTCGAGGTATCCAGTTTCCTTACAGAACTCTGCGAAGGACTCGATTGTGAGAGTAAACGGAAGTTTTCGCTTCTTGGCGCTGTGCCGAAGCATGTTGAGGACGTAGCTGACGGGGTTCTTGGTCTTCGCCTGGCGGGACCGGCACTTCCAGCAGTGCTCCAGGAAATAGCCGTCGCTCTTGAGGGCTTTCCTGTTGCGGCAAAACTTGGTGACGCACTTCTCCTCCTTGTTCCTGGCGAGAGGAGCCTTCTTTCTCTTATGACGATTGCGGCGACGCACGCCGCTAAGAACAAAATCAGGTCAGTGACTTCCAGCGGTTGCGACGCCAGCACGGCTGATGAATGATCCGGCGCTTGAGACGTTTGATGTGACGGCAGATGACAGGTGGACGGTAGAGGTAGCCCAGGTTGCCATTGATGTGCCGGAACACAGGCGCGTCATCACTCGTGCAGGTCGGCGTGTTGTAGTAGTTGGAGAGCGTCTCCAGCAGTTCCATCGTGACGCGTGGATCGTCAGTGCGGTTGTATCTGCCATCAGAGACGAGGACTGCACCACCGTCCTGAGAGATGTGCATCGTCTCAGCCGTGTTGTTGTGAGAAAAGCCACAGGTGACGATGAGGATGGCGCGGCCTATCGAGCGTCCACGCGGATGGCTGGTGACCCGGAAAGTGGTCGTGTCACTTGTCGGCTGATCGGGGCACATCAATGACGGTCTCCTTCTGCATCGCGTAGATGCGGCGACGAATGATCTCACGGCCCTGCGGAGAGGTGCGCTGCAAGGTGCGCTCAATCTTCCGTTCGACCTGCTGCTTGCCGGAGTCGATCTTCTCCGTGAGCGTGGTGGTGTCCACGACTGGCTGCTCTGCTTCGAGGGCTGCACGGATGGTGCTGATTTCAATGCAGGCCATCCGGTTGAACGCGAGCGCCTCGGCACAGGTCAGGTCACTGCGGCCCATCGCCCGGTTGAGCATCTGCTCGGTCTGCTCACGCATCCGCACGAACATGCCCAGGCGCTCGATGTCGGCGTTGAGCAGCATCCCCAGGACGACCTGGGCCTTCTCCTGCGGGTTGGAGATGAGCCGGATGATGTTGTCCTTGCAGGAGGTCATCTCCTCGCCGTTGACGATGCCCTTGACCACCTTGTCGAACGTGTCCAGCACGCTGCTTGTCGGCAACGGGTCATCCGAGCTGGGGTTGACGATCTCGCGCATGAGCGCGGAGCTGATCGGGTCCGGGTTCTCCATCAACACCGGCTTGGCAAAAGGCTTGCGCTTGACCGGAGCTGGAGCTTCGGCCTTGGCTTGAACTGCGGGGGCGGCTGGCTTCGCAGCCATTAGCCGTTGATGGTCTGTTTCACGGCCACCGTACGCGGCGCAGGACTGCCCTGCGTCTCGGTGAGGCGCTTGCGCTGGCGTTCCGCTTCAGCATCGGCTTCGTTCTTGTTCTCGTAAGCCTTGCTGGCGCGCTTGCCGTCCACCACCACCACATGTTTTCCGTCTTCGTTGTCCATACCCATAAAAGTCAGGAGTAGATTTTACCGTCATCGCCGACGTAGAGGTTCACCTCGCCCTCTTTGCGAGCGAGATCCTGAAGCACTTCGCCGACCTCATCAGGATAGCCTCTATCAAAGAACCCGGCTCCGTGGCCATTTCTGGAGAGCCAGTAGTCGTGGCCATTCTGTTCTTCGTCGCCAGCCTGGTCGAGCAGCTCGTGGTGTTTGGCCTGAAAGTCAGCGCAGTCGCCCAGCATTCCGACCAGTGTTGCGGGCGCGAGGTCCGATATGCCGTACTTGGCGTCCAGCGGTTCCCCCTCTTCATCGTTGGTGGACCACAGTGCAGCCGTGATGTAGGCCCGCGAGAACTTGTCTTCGATGGAGGGCTTCTCCATCAGCTCGCGCTTGATGTCACCATCGTCTTCGAGCAGCGCAGTCACAACCTGGTCGGCATTGTCCATAGCTTAACTAGGTGGCGAGCGACACGTCGGCGCTCACGTCCACAGAAAGCTCCTTCAGGTGCTTGATGGTTTCAGCGGTCTGGTCGTACTTGAACTGCGCGCCAGCCGACAGAACCTTGCCGCTGTTGGTCACGAACTTGGAGGTGAAGTCGGCAGCCTCTTTCTGGATGTCAGCATCGGCGATGTCCTGCAAGGTGGACCCCACGGCACCGACCGTGTTGCACGCGGTCTGGGCGCAGCGCAGGTAGTCGCCCGCAATGGCGAAGTCCATGTTCATGTCGCCCTGGGCCTTGTTCATAAACTCCTGAAGCTTGCCGAGGCGGAAATTGGGGGAGTTGGAAAGCTGGCGCAGCAGGACAGCGTAGGCGTCCGTGACGCGCCGTCTCAGCGCCTGGACGGCGGTCGCTGCATTGCCCTCAGCGGGCGGAAGGTTCAGAAACTGGCAGTTCTGGCGCAGGCTCTCGTACGTGTTGAAGTCGATGTTCACCACCGGAATCAACTGCGACAGGTTGGGGAAAAGGATGGTCGTGTCACCGAGCTGCTCCAGGAGCTGGGAGAGCCGGAGCAGGGCGTTGAACTTGCGGTTTAGCCGCCGCCGCACTTCGACTTGGGCAGCGGCTAAACCGTCGAGAACTTGGCAGGGTGACGCGGCCATTGCTACTGGTTTACCGGAGGGGCCATCGAGAGTCCACGGTCAATTCCTTCCACAGCGGCGGTCAGGAACTTGGCGGCGTAGATGTTCCCACCAATCTTTCCCTTCACGTAGTCGCCGTAGTAAATCTCGAACAGACCGAGGGCGGTGCTGATCGCGACCTTCACTTCAGGCTTCGCGTTTCTGAGCTGTGGACCCAGGGCGTCCTGGAGGGAGCTGGGCGTGGTGTCACCCGTGGCGATCAGGCCGTTGATGACGTTTCGAGCGAGGATGATGTGGTTGCGCGTCTCCTGCTTGCGGTCTTCCGCAGCGAGGATGACGACATCACTCACGGTGGTCTTGAGGACGGCTGCCAGCTTTTCCACCCGGTTGGTGTCCACGACGGTCGTGCCATCGGGAGCCTTGGTGGTCATGCAGCCGGTGTTGAGGCAGGTCAGCCCGACGATGAGGGCTGCCAGGGCGAGGAGGCTTTGCAGGGGACTAAGACTGAACTTCATTTTCATTTTACTATCTCCATTTCTTTCCAGTCTGGTTCGCACAGAGGCCGTCAATATGAATGACCAACAAGGACGGGTCGCACTGCGCTCCGATTCCTTGCAGCCACGTTTGAATGACGACCTTCAGCGCGTCCTCAGTCTGGTGTTTTTGTTTGAACTTTGGCCAGTTGTTGGACCAGTCGTGGCGACCGACCTCGTTCTCCACGAACTCAAGCGACAGGTCTGCCACCAGTTCGTCTTGTTCGAGAATCAGCCGTTTTGCATTCATGCGTACTAACTAGCTTCGCCACGCTGGCCGGGCGGCGGTAGGCCACTTTGACCTCGCCATACTTAGAGAACACGTCTGCGAAGGCGTCGAGGTTGTCACCCAGGTAGGTCACGACCGACCCCTTGGTGACTCCGGCCTTCAGTGTGCCGTCCGGGAGGTAGTAGTTGGTGCGCGGCGACAGGAAGCACTGCGGATGGCGCATGAGCGGCCTGAACCAAGCCTCTGACGTGCAGGCATAAGTGATGCAGCACGCCTGCTCCACCCGGCCTACCTTGTATTCGTCGATGTACTTCCTGATCCAGTCGGAGTTGCTGGCGATGTCGTGGTAGATGTGGCCACGGGCCTTGCCGGTCTTCTTGTCGATCTTCAGGCAACTGGTGCGCTGGCAGTCCGGGCCGCACGCCTTCCAGCCCTGGTGGAACGGGTGGTTCATCCAGACGCAGCCGAACCAGTCCTGGGTCAGCCCGTCATCCGCAGCGGTGAAGATGTGCTCGGCCTTGACGAAGTGGTTGGCCGTCTTGCTGGTGGCCGGGTCCAGGTCGATGCGGCCCATCACCAGGCGGCTGCCGTCCGTGATGAACTCCGGCGTGTAGTATTCTGTGTCCCCGCTGGTCTGGTTGATGAGCTGATGGCTGTCCACGCTCAGAAGAACTCACATCCCCTGCGCGGCCAGGCAAACACTTTCAACTTTCGGCATCTCGTGGTTGGGCCACGGGTTGGCGAGATACTCCATGAATGTGTAGTGCGCGACGATCAGCTCCATGTTGCGGCGGTGCGCGAGGATGCTGGCCACCGACTGGTCGTGACGATGGCCCTTCACGCGTGGGTCGCTGGACACGCTGCCATCGTCGTTGGTCCACTTGCCAGGGAACGTGACGCCATCGTTGGCGTGCTTGAACCAGTCTTCGAGGAAGGACTGGCAGACCGGCGAGGTCATGTTGAATCCCATGCAGATGCCCATCAGCATGACGATGTTGAAGGACTCCTCGCGCCCGACGCCCATTGCGTTGATGCAGGCGTCGCTCGTGAAGATGCCAGCGTTGGCGTTGACGAAGAGCATGTGGGAGTGCTCCTCCAGATATTTGAACACGGCGTTGACCGGCTTGATGGCCCACACGGAGGCGTCGGCCCAGAGCACACGCTCGTAGCCCTTCTCGTAAGCATACTTCAGCGCGTAGGGCTTGAAGGCGTACGGAGCCTGCTGGTGCGTCGGACAGCCCATCGCCGCCTCGTTGTCGAACGTGAGCACGTCGCCGTCGAAGCCGTGTTCCTTCAGAGACTGGACGAGGCGCTGCTGGCCGCGAGGATACCAGGCATTGGTGGCGAAGTTGATCACACAATGTTTTTTCATAGCTGTTTAAGTAGCGTGGCGATGCGGGCGGTGTAGGTGTGCAGGAGGGAAAGGGCTTGGCCGCGTTGGGCGATGCTCTGCCGATACTCTGGCTCGTTGAGGGCGTCACGGGCGAAGCCGACCGCCTGCCTTGGGTCCATGTAGGTGAGACAGTTTTCGCCGTGATAAAACCCCAGGGCTTCCAGCTCCTTGCTGTAGTCAGTCAGCAGGCAGGTGCCCATCGCGATGGTCTCGAAGTTCCGGTAGTTGACATCGCAGTCGAGCGCCTTGTTGAACTGGATGTCAGCCATTGCCAGCAGCTTGATGTATTCGTAACCAGTGACGCCGTAGTAGCACTCCAGCCCGGCCTCCCGCTCCATCTTGAGCAGGATCTCTTCACGGGTGCCACGACCGCCAACGAAGATGATGCGACGGGACTTTACCTCGTCCGTGTGCCGCGCCGGGTTGAAGTAGCGGTCGTCTATCGCGTTGGGGAAGTAGATGTGCTTGGCCGGATACTGAATCTCGAAACCAGCCATGAGCTTCTTCGTGGCGTGCAGCACAATCTGTGGCTTGAGCCGTTCGCAGATTCTCAGGTAGGGACCGGCATTCTGGTAATGGAGATCGATGATCCACTGAATCTTGACCGGCTTCGTGCCAGAGAGATCCGGTATCCAGTCGAACTCGTAGTTCTCCGCGATGAGGATGTAATCGTAGGAGTTGAAGTCCGGTGTGACGGCGTAGTTGGGATGGCGCAGCCCCCACACCTCAGCCTGGTGGCCGTTGCGGAGCAATGCGTCCTGAATGCCGTAGCACTCACGCAGGAACCAGTTGGGTGCCCAGGTGTCCTGGCCCTTGTGCTGGCCGTCCGACTGGATGATGAGCCACCTCATTTCAGCACGAAGAGTGTGTCCCAGAAGCAGGGGACGGGGTGGCCGTGGCGCACGTAGCTCAGATGCTGGACGATTTCGTACCACTGGCTCATGTGCTCCAGAATCTTTGGATACTGAGTGGCGCACCAGGTCGGGTTCACGAAGTCATGGAAGGCGACAGTGACCTGATCGGCCACTGGGCCTGGCCAGTGTCGCAGGATCTCGAACTCCGCGCCCTCACAGTCCAGCTTCACGGCCTCGAACCGGCTGAGACAATACTTCGTCAACAGGTCCGTGACGGTGCTGCATGGCACCTTGTATTGAGGCACACCACACGTCTCACCACGGTGGTCATGGACCAGGTGCGCAGCGTCGGCGTTGTCGCAGAACATCAGCCCGCCCGGAGTTGGAGTGCCGACCAGGGCGCACTGCTCGAAGATCACGCCTTTGATGTTCGGCTCCACAACCTCACGGCTGGGGTCGATGGCGACGACGCAGTTGCCGCCATTCACGATCTCCTGGGTGAAGTCGAAGAAGCGGCAGCCCACGTCGAGCACGTAGCCGTTTCGCAGCCGGTCCACGTCCAGCGTGTGCTCCTTGTTTATTGCGACGAGTCTCATAGCAGTCCCATTTCCTTGAGTTTCCTATCGGTGGCCATTTCGAGCTTCTCATACTTGCAGCCGGGTTCAATTGGCTCGTCCCAGCGGTTGTGCCAGTGCCAGACGAAGGAGCCTTCAAACATGCTGTTCGTCCAGGCGTTGACCTTGAACGGCTCGCCGAAGTCCGGCGTCTGTGCCTTCTCGGCCTCCGTCAACTGTATTTGCCACTCTGGATTGAAGAAGGCGGCTGGGAAGATGCGGAACGGGTGCTTGGCATACGCCCGCATGTTGTTGTGGCAGCCCCAGTGCGTGCCGCCCGCCGTCAGCTCCAGGATGCCGTTGAGCAGCTCGCGGGCGACTGTGCCGTGCCGGTGCAGATACATCACGGCGCTGGAGATCATGTCCTTCTGGAAGCTCCATTTATACATGAACTCCTTCCCGAAGAGCGGTTCAAAGGAGCGCAGGAACACAGAGTCCATGTCCACGTAGCAGCCGCCGTAATTGTGCAGGATGAGCGCCCGGAACAGGTCACCGCCGCTGAAGACGGCCTCGTCGTCATGGAAGAGTTGTGAGCGGCCCTCCAGCACCGTGTTCCGACCTTCGGCGGCAGGGTTGTAAAGCCGGAAGGTGATCCGGTCCAGCCAGGGCCGCAGAAACTCATTGCTCGTCAGGTCCGTGTTGCTCCAGAGGTTCAGCTTGAACTCAGCAGGCTGCGTGGCCAGGAACGACTTGATGGGGAGAATCTGCTTGCGGCCAAACGGGCGCACCGTCTTCCAGTAGAGATGGAAGTCGATTGGCGCGGGGACACAGTGATGGTTGGGCAGCTCGCGCAGGAAGCGCATGGCCGCGTTGATGTCGTAGTAGAGCGGCTCGAAATCTACGCTGTCGAATGGATCAGTCATGGGAAGCAATACCAGCAGGTGCCCGTCGTGCTGAGAGGGTAGATGAGTTCGTCCACGGCCTGCTTCACGCCGCAGGGTTCGCCGTAGTCGTGACCGGCCAGCATCCCACCCGGTTTGATCTTCGGCTTCCAGGCTTTGATGTCCGCGACGACGTGCTCGTAGGTGTGGTTGGCGTCGATGAACACGAAGTCCAGCGAGCGGTTTGAGAAGCGTGACGCAGCCACGGCGCTCTCCTCCTTCACGATGGTCACGCTCTCCTTCGTCCCATCCGCAACCAGACGGGCGAGGAACGCGTCCAGAACGTCCTTCCCCACCTGCCGGTCGTAGTCCGTCTTGTTGTTGACCTCATCCCACAGGTCCACGGCGTAGAGACTAAACGGCGTGCCGCGCTCCTGAAGCAGCTTGGCCAGGAACGAACAGCTCGCGCCCTGGAACACGCCGACCTCGACGAACGCGGAGAAGTCTTTGAAGCTGCCGACGTAGCGGTAAAACGGTTCAAAGTTGAAGAAGGCGTCAGGCATAAATCAAAGTCCCAGGTGTTGCAGCAGTGGTTCAATGCGAGCGTGGTTGGCAGCCAGCGGTCGCGGCAAGTGACAGTCCACGTAGTAGTCGGCCTTCAACTTCACCGGGTCGAGCTGCCAGTTGGCGCGGTCAAGCATCCGGTCTGGAAAGTGGACCAGCGGGCGCTCGTCCAGCGGCACCGTGTCTCCGAACAGCAGGTAGCGTAGGAGCGACTCGTCCGAGAAGGTGTCGGGGTGCTCATGGTGAATGTTGTTCAGGATGTTCTCCTTCGAGTCGAACCTGCGGATGCCAATGAAGGACTGCACAAACTCGGCCCAGCCATTGTGAGGCCCGACGTTGAAGAGCTTGCGGAACACGCTGCTCTCCGCCGTGAGGTAGCCCGCCATGCACTTCCCGTCCTCCGCGTCGGTGTAGAATTCCGAGCCGAAGGTCATCAGTGCTCCCTCTTTTCGGTTGGCCATCATGCCGAGGATGTGGTGCTGGTTGAGAGGCAGGAGGTCGATGTCATTGGTCATCACCACCAGCGAATCGGGGAGCATGGACGCCACGTAGTAGCGGGCGACCTTGGCCTGGTTCGCTATCGGCACGCCGTCCACCGGCTTGAAGAAATGGATGTGCGTGTAGTCGAAGGTGGCCAGTGGGCACGCTTCGCCCACCACGGCCAGGTGGACGGTCACACCGAAGAGCTTGTGCCACGCCTGGGCAACGATGGGCCAGAACTCACAATACTTCGGGTTGAGGTTGGTGCTCAGCACCACGGTGTCGAACGGGTGGTTCATAGGATCTCGAATACGTGCTTGGAATCTTCAGGCGAGACTTGCTGGTAATCCACCGCGATGCCTGCCGTCACGAACTGCGAGGCGTCCATATAACCAGCACCGCTGCGTCCGGCCAGGTAGCGGGTGGCTTTGAAGTGACGGCATATATCAACCAATCGCTCGGTCCCCGTCAATGCTGTTGGATAATCCAGGACGACCGGCGTCCTGATGCCCAGCAGGCCCATCATGTGGATGATGATGGAGACATTGGTATCGACCAGGCTCTCCCGGATGTACGGCGTCAGGTCGTCCGCCACCGGCTTGTTCACCCTGCGCCGGATCTTCGCCCAGTCCTCCTGGTGGTTGACGTAACGCTTCTCGCGGATGGCCTCTCCGAACTTGTGGTTCACGCCCATGCTGTACCACTTCCCGGCCATGTTGAACCGCTGCTGGTAGCAGTCGCGGGTGTATTGGCAGTGAGTGAGGATGACGAACAGGTCAGCGGCCTCGACCTTCTTGAAGAAGGGAAGCCACGGGCAGAAGTTGGGCTGGTGGATGGCGACGATCACTTGTAGAGCGCGAGCGTGAAGTCGTTCTTGGCGTGATAGCCCTGAATCAGTTTGAAGTCATGGCACTTGAACCGCTCGGCCAAGATGATGGCGTAGGACGGGTGGTAGCGGCAGAGCATCGACTTGCGCGCCTTCACCGGGCTGAACTCGCTGAGGAAGTTCACGATGAGGCCACGGCCTGAAATGCTCCAGAGGCGCTCCAGCATCTCCGCGTGCTGAAACTGCTGGTCAGCGTGGCACATGACGCCGCACGCCACCACGTAGTCATACCACTGGCCGTTGGTCACCAGCGTCGCATCCAGGATGTTCGCGCAGAGTCCTTGGACATTCTCATTGACCTTGTTCTTCTTGATGAGACGCTCAACGAAAGGCTCGTGGGCGTCAACGCCGGTATAGTGTCCAGTGTAGCCTCGCCCCACCACGTAGTCGTAGAAGTCACCCACGTTGCAGCCGTAGTCCAGCAGCCGGTCAAAGGGCGGACGCAGCAGGTCGTAGATCACGTCAAACCGGATCTTGTGCCCGTCCTCACTGAAGTCGGTGGCATCGTCGATGCCGTGCTTCTCAATGAGGGTTGAGTAGAACTTTTCCGATACGGGCGGCAAACGCGTCGAGCGCGAGGTCGTGGGTGTGGACATAGTAGTGCGTATGTTGGCGCGAGACGTTGTGGAACTTCAGGTGCCTCCAGCCGTGGGCGCGCATGATGGTGATGCCGTGCTCGGTGCAGATCCGCTCCGTCTTGGCATTCCACTTGTGGAAGGGCGGCACGAAGAGGCTTGTCTTGAGCACGGAGCAGGAGGTCAGGATGCTCAGCTCCTGCGTCTTCCGGCTCAGCAGCCGGTGGTCAACGTGGATCATTCCGTGGGCCGCAATCTTGTCCGCCAGCTTGAGCACGCTGATGTCCGGCAGGCCAATCCAGTCCGGCTTGTAGAAGACCCGATGGTCGCTCTCTACGTGGAACATGGACGGGAAGACCCGCTCGACCTCTAGGCCGGGCGCGTCAGCCATTTCGTGACCCGCGATGGAGACGGCGAAGATGATCGAGCAACTGGAGACCTTGCTGCGCAGGACATCGACCATTGCCCAGAGGCGGTCCTTGTCCGTGTTCCGGCTGATGTCATCAAAACGGAACGTGTACATCAGAGCACCCGGTCTCCTACATGTGCGCCGAACTTCGGGTCCATGATGGCGTCCGGTGGGAATGGCAGAAGCAGGTGGTCACCGTGGAACTCCGTGGGCCGGTACTTGAAGACCTTGTAGAGCGGGTCTTTCTCCGAGATGTCAACGTCCGTACCTTCCGGCCACTGGTCGTGAACCATTGCCTGCTCGCGCATCCGGGGCCAGACCTTCTGCTGGAGGAACGCCTGGTCGTCACCCTTCGCGCCGAAGGCCGTCCAGGTTCGGATGAGGTCTTCCATCACGGGCCAGTAACGGCAGCCCCACATGCCGCCCATGATGGGCACCGTGGTATGCTCGATGTGATCCCGCATGGCGTGCAGTTCCTTGGTCGAGAGCAGCCATTCCGCGACCGCCTTCTTCTCGCGCACGTTGATTCGGCTGTCACAGTCGCGCACGATGGTGTGTGTGACCTGCGGGTCGAAGATGGGAAAGAAGCGCCAGAAGAGACCCTCCCAAGCGCCACGAGTCTCCTGCATGACGACGACCTGTGCGTCCAGCGCCTCGAACTTCTCGCGGTAGTGATGCGGCACGTCATCCCGGCAGTAGATGCGGCACACCCAGCCTGGATAGATCACATCAGTCAGGTGAGCGTTAGCAACGGCCCCGTCTAGGAACGTCGGGTCGTTTCCCCACACACTGAAGCTGATGATCTTCATCGACCCAGGATGATGTTCTCGCCGTTGAACGCGATCTGCTTGTAGCCACAGCGGCCCGCAATCGACTCCATCTCCGCGTGATGGCCGTCATGCTCGACGCAGATGAGCCGCACCTTGGACATGATCTCCAGCGGCAGCGCCCGGAAGAGCTGGATGTTCAGGCTCTCCACGTCCAAGTTGATGAACTCGAAGTCCGGGCCAACTTCGTCGAGCAGCATCGGCACGGTGACCGTAAAGATTTTGAACTTCGTGAACTTGGCCTTCCAGCCTGCCTCCCACTTTTGCCGGTGCGCCATGTCCAGCGTGGAGATGGCATCGCCACCACTGTCATGGAAATCCATGAAGCCCGCCGTCTCGCCCAGGGCGACGTTCACGATGTCGATGTTAGGACGTTCGGCGTGGTGCTTGAGCAGTCCAATGAGCGGGTTGGGCGAAGGTTCAACGCAGACGCCACCCCAGCCCAGTTCGGCCAGGCGCATCGTGTTGCTGAACGCCTTGCCGTCGTATGCGCCGATGTCGAGGAAGCGGCCTGTCTTTCCGTTGAAGAAGTCCGTGATGATCGCCTCTTCGTTGTTTTGGGAGTAGCTCATAGTCAGTATTTTGATTCGTGGTCGCAGTATCGCCGTCCGCACTTCTCGCACAACGCGTCCAATGGAGTGCGGTCAACCTCTCTGGGCTTGACCTTGCGCTTCTTGCGCACCGGACTTTTCGCCTTTTTTGGCATAGATGACTACAAGAACCGCACTCGATCTCAGTCCTGCCCCGCCGTCCATCTGCATTCCAAGTTAAACAATACTGTTGACGACCATAGTGTCGTGTGGAAGATTGCCTGCATGAACTTAGAGCTGTTGAAGAAGATCCTCGCCATTCCGAGCTACTCAGGCCGGGAGGAACGCCTTGCCGCATTCCTGCTCAATTACCTCTCCATCGAGCTGGGCCTCCACGCCTGGATTGATGACCACTGCAATGTCTTCGCCATCAAAGGCAAGGCCGCGTGGTATCCCTGCCTCTCTGCCCACATCGACACCGTTCACCAGGCCGAGGAGGGCGTGCAGATTGTGGAGCGGGATGGCAACCTCATCGCGCTGGACGCCGAGGGCAAGCAGACGGGCCTGGGCGGTGATGACAAGTCCGGCGTCTTCATCGTGCTGGAGCTGCTCAAACGGACGGACGTGGCCAAGGTCGCCTTCTTCGCGGGTGAGGAGCGCGGCGGAATTGGCTCCACGCGGGCCGACGAGGACTTCTTCTGGAACATTGGCTACCTGCTCAACTTCGACGCGCACGGCTACGGCTTCGTCTCCTACACAATGGGCGGCACCAAGCTCTTCGATGACGGTGGCGAGTTCATCTCCCTGGCCAAGCCCGTGCTCGACGCACACGGCATGACCCAGTGGCAGTCGCACCCTTTCTCCGACCCTGCTGTCCTGCGCAAGCGGTTCACCTTCTCCATCCTCAACCTGTCGGCGGGCTACTGGAAGTGGCACACCAAGGTCGAATACGTCACCATCAGCGAGGTGGCTCGGTCCATTGATGCAGCCACGGAGCTGGTCGGCGTGCTGGGCACCCGCTTCTACGGCTTCTACGCCAAGGCATTCTCCAAGTTCGACGGGGAAATCACGTCGCTCAGGCTGTAGCACTGCGCGGATCGCTGTCGGTCGTCTTTGACCGCATGTCCTCCAGGACTTCGTTCGTGGGGTTTCGGTCGGATTTCGGAGCCTTCTTCAAGCCGCTGCTCCGTTTCCAGCCCTTCTTCTCGTCCGTGTCTTCCGTGGCTTCCCACGGAATGCGCTCGACCACTTCCACCTGCATGACTTCAGGACGAACATCACAGCGGAAATGGTGGCCTTCTGCACCATGCCGGTTCAGGAACACAAACATGCGCAGCTTGTTCTCCATGTGCTCCTTCTCCGTCGCGCACAGGCCGATGCCGATGTCCACGATGCCCGCCTTTTCAAACGCGCCCTGGAAGCTCGTCATGCTCGGCGTGGCCTTGTCCACCGTCTCCTTGTTGCAGCGGTCGGCCACGATGACAGCGCACTTCATCCGGCGTCCCATCGCCCTGGCGTCAGTGTAGATGTCAGACTGACGGCGGTGCTCCGGCGTGTCCTTGGTGGTCGCAGGCTTTGTGGTCTCAGCCTGGTCAATGATAATGGCCCGAAGGTTCTTCAGGCCGAGGTGGGCCACGATGGAGCGCGCCGACAGCTCCATGTCCTGCACGGTGGCTGACTTCGACGGAAACCCGCGATAGACGAGGGTTCCACCAGCAAACATCTGCATTTTAACCGCAGCCTGCTGCTTGAAGTTTTCCTTGTCCTTGCGCATGTCTTCAAAGGTCAGCCCCGACATGTTGCAGAGGTTGCGGCCCATCGCCAGATACTCGTCGATTTCAGCAGCGAAGTAGATCACGTCGCCTTTGATGGTCGGCCCGATCATGTTCAGCGCGAGGTTCAGGCAGGTCGCCGTCTTGAACCGCTTGGGCGGCGCGAGAATGGCGATGAGCCAGCCCGCTCCCCAGCCCATAGGCCAGACCTCATCGAGCGGTTTCCATCCGGTCCTGACGCCAAACTTCACGCTGGTCAGGTGCTCGACCACCGCATCGACATCCAGATGGTGGATCAGCCCGAACGCGTCCTGGCTTGTGCCGACGCTCAATGCCTTCTCGAAAAGGCTGATGACGTTGACCTCCTTGCCCTCCTGTTGGGCGACCACCACTTCCTTCAGCGCGGCATAGACGGCCCGCTCCTTCGCGAAGGCGACGGTCTGCTCCACCACGAACTCCACGTCACGCGTGTCAATTTCCGAGAGGATGCCAACGAAGTCGAACAGGGCGTTGGCGCGGTCTGGATTCTTCTTGCGGAAGCGGTCGAAGAGGAACTGTGCGAGGCTGTCAAACTTCGGGAAATGGCCGTACTTCTGGTAGTAGTCTTCAATGGCGATGGTGGTCTCGATCTGGTCCATCGAGTTGAAGTAGGACGGCTTGATGATGCTGGCATAGCCCTTCTCAACATAGTGGTCCGGGTGACGGATCAGGCAGGCCAGGACTGAGTTGCTGAACTCCTCGCTGAAATTGTATGTCTCGCGTTGCATCAGATTGTGAAGTCAGAGAACTGTGAAGGTTTGCCTTCCAGTGCCCAAATCATGTGGACGTGCTGGATGGCGATGCCTAACCAATACCAAATCATCAGCGGCCTGCCCTTCTCGGCCTCGTAATTGATCTCAAAATCGTCCGGCTCCAGGTGCCATTTGGACAGCACGCGGCGAATGGCGATGGACATGACGTGCTCGCGGGTCGTGAATGCACCAAGGGCCAGCATGTTGCGCCGCTTCAGGATTCCAGTGCGCTGGTTCACCGCGTAGCGCACCTTGCGGATCTTCTCCGGCACCTTCAATTCTTGGCCTGCAATCTTCACCTCCACGATCTGGCCGTCATCGCGCATGACCTTCTTGGTTGTCACGGGCCTGATCCGTTTGGTGTAGCACTCCTCAATGGCCAGCCAGTCCACGTCGAGGTCAGCCTCGTGGGCGTCGAACAGCGCGGCCCAAGGCTCGCCCTTGTGCGTCTGTTTCCACTGGATGATGAACTCTCCCGCCAGCATCTCGCTGGCAAGGAGCCGCCGTGCCAGGTCGTCGTGCGCGCACTCGATGTCGGTCATCGCCGTGACGGACACCACGTCAAATGTCCCGTATTCGCGCAGGCACAGCTTCTTGAGGAGCAGCACATCGTTAAGCAGGTGCGGGCTGGCCAGGCCGCTGGCGCGGAACACCACCTCCACGTCGCGCTGGTCGAAGTCGATCAGCCGCTTCTGGTTGTCCCGGTGCGCCAACATGCAGGCGATGATGTAAATCTTCAGCGAGCATCCGACCTTGGCGCGCTGCGCTTCGATGGCCTCAAAGTTGGACCCAATTGTGTCGCCGCTGTCAGGGAACCGGCCATACACCGTGCTGTAGCAGTGGCCATAGATGTGCCGTGCGTAGTTCAGGGTCGGCTTGTCCTTTGGCACCTTGAACTGTTCAGGGACAAAGGCGAACTCCGCCGCGCCCAAGGACCGCTGCCGGACCCGCCTGCCCATCGCATTAAAGCACTCCATTTTGTGGAGGCAGTTGCGGCAGGTGACCGTGCTGAGGTTTTGGTCGATGCCAAAGCAGAGCATGGGCGTCTTCTTCGCCACGGGTTTTTGATCGGCCAGAATCATCGCTCTTGAGAACAGTTCTTGAGGAGCATGACAACGCAGACCGAGACGCCCGCATCCAGGCCATCCCCGATTAAGTTTTACCTGCCGGACGCCCAGCCTGGAGACAAGCCGATGGCGATGTCCAAGGTGAAGACCATTCAGAAGTATTACCGCGATGCCGTGGCGCACCGGGATGGGATTCAGAAGGTGGAGATAAAACCTGGCAAGTTCGAGCGGCGCGTCATTTATGACCCGGCCAATCCCGACACGGGCAAGGCGCTGGTGCCTGGACTGGCCAATCCGTTCTGCGGGAAATGCCAGCTTCACGAGGGAAACGACAACCCTTTCTTCGGCCCCAGGGGCAGCAACGCGCCCTTGGTAACCATTATCGTTGACTCCGTTACTCAGAAGGCGGACCAGATGAACGACATGCTGGTGGGCGGCGCGATGAACACCCTGCGCAACACCATCCGCGAGCTGGAGTCGGTGACCGGGATCACCCTGAAGGACATCCGCTGGGTGCCGCTCACGCGCTGCGCGGGCGATCTGGTCACCAACTACAAGTCCAAGGGCAACTGGTGCCGCAACCATCTGGTCGATGATCTGCGCCGTTTCCCGCCCAAGCTCGTCATGCCGATTGGCACCACGGCGCTGGGCGCGCTCTCCCACAAGAGCAACGCGCAGGAGTGGGGCGGTCGCCTGCTCAACTGGCGCGGCTGGCCGGATGACTGGCTCACCAACCAGGCGTTTGTGTGGCCTCGAAAGCACCCGGTCGAGACGATGCCGGACATCGTGGGCCATCCGCTCTTTGGTGCGCCGCCCGTGGGTGTACGGATGCCGATGATCCCGCTCCAGGTGCCGCGCATGATCTACGGCACGCAGAACCCGGACATCATCAAGGCGTGGGTGCTGCAACTGGCCAACGCGCTGAAGGCTGCCCGTGAGGGCATCGTCGCGCCCACCTACATCCGGCCCTGGTATCGCATCACGGAAGACCCGGACGAGATCGAGGCGGCGATGCGCGAGATAATGAAGGAGCCGCAGCGCATCCTGGCCTACGACACGGAAACCACCGGCCTGCGCCCGCAGTCCGATGACGCGGCCATCGTCTTTATGATGATGCGCTGGATGCACGACGGGAAGCCGCGTTCCATCGGGTTCCCCTGGGACTTCAAGACCAGCGGCGTGCGCCGGTACATCAACCGGCTCTCCCCGATGGTGCTCGACGCGCTCTACCAGTCCCGGACCATCGGCCACAACCTCTCCTTCGACATGCTCTACACGAGCGGCGTCGTGCCCGGTGCCGTCCTCGACTGGCTCGCCGACTCCATGTGGGCCGATACGCAGCACATGGCCTACACGTTCAAGCAGCAGCGTGGCTCCCTCGGCTTGGAGGCCATTGCCTACGACTACGCCCCTGGTCTGGCGGGATACGAGGAGGAAATGGTCATGCTCATCGAGCTGGACTCCGAGAAGCTCGACCCAGCGGCAGGCAAGGGTGGGCATTACGCCGCGTGCGACCGCAAAGTGTGGGACACGCACCTCAAACCGTACGTCATGGGCGACGTGGAGGTCGTCTGGGAGGCGAGCACGGCGATTCAGAAGAAGCTCGATACGGCCAAGGAGTATGCCTTCCCAATTGCACGCCCCGGACACCTGGGCACGTTCCACACGTTCCATCCTCCGCGCCGTGACTGGGTTTACCGCAGCATCATGGTGCCGTCCTCCCGCGTGCTGACCAAGCTGATGGGCCGTGGCCTCTACGTGGACCAGAAGGCGCTCAAGCACCTCTTCCTGGACTACCCCGACAAGATCACGGCCCAGATCAATGAGTTCAAGGCCAGTGACCCGCGCATCGGAGCCTGGTGTGAAGAGCAGGCGAACACTGACCAGAAGTGGGAACTGGACCTGGAGGACAAGACCCAGTTAAAGACGATCCTCTTCGACGCGGACGCTGGCCTCAACCTGCCCGTTACACGCCTGACCAAGAAGGGCCGCATTCTCTTTGGCGAGACGAAGGCCGACTGGAAGGAGCACAACATCACCCGCGAGCAGCTCCTGACCTTCGCGGCGGTGGACAAGTTCACGCTCAACGGCATGTCCGTGGATCATCCACAGGTCCGCCCGCTCCAGAAATATCGCAAGCTCTACAAGCTGTGGACGGCGTTCATCAGGCCGCTGGCGACTCTGACAAACGACGGTGAAGGCCCGGAGCGCCTCATTTACGGCGGGCCTAACCAGCATCTGCGGCCAGACGGCTGCGTCCACGCGAACTTCAACCTGACTGGAACACGCGGCGGTCGTCTCAGCTCCTCCAACCCGAACCTCCAGCAGTTGCCGCGTAAAGGCGAGGTGAAGTCCATCTACGTCTCGCGCTTCGGCAAACGCGGCTGCATTTACTCGGCGGACTTGTCGCAGATCGAGCTGCGCCTGCTGGCTGCGGCCTGCGGAGACTCGTCAATGGTAAATGCCTATCTGAATGACATCGATCTGCATTCGCAGACCACGAGCCTCATTTTCGGTGTGCCCTACGAGCACTTCTCCAAGGATCACATGGAGAGCCTGCAAAAGAGAGGCCGCGAAGTGGAGGCCAAGGCTCTGGAAGAGCAGCGCCAGGTCGGCAAGACCACCAACTTCCTCACAGGCTACGGCGGCGGTGCCTTCGGCCTTCAGACCACGCTCGCGAACAACGGCATCTACAAGTCCCTCGAAGAGTGCGAAGACATCATCAACGCCTTCTTCGATGCGTACCCGTCCCTGCGCCGACACATCCAGCGTTACAAGCAGTTCATCTTGGACAACGGCGTGGCGCTCTCCATCTTCGGACGCGTCCGCATCTTCCAGGAGGTCTTCGGCGGAGACGAGGAGGCCATCTCAAAGTGCCTGCGCGCCGGTTACAACCACCTGATTCAATCGACGGCCTCGGACATGATGCTCCTGGCCCTCATCGTCATCGAAGACCTCATGCGCCAGGAAGGGCTGGAGTCACTCCTGGTCTCCACCGTTCACGACTCGCTGATGATCGATGCGGTGCAAGCCGAGCTGCCGAAGGTTCACGAAATCGTGATGACCGTGCTCAACGACTTCGCGGGCGTCTTCAAGGCGTTCTTTGGACCAGACTACGACACGTCCTGGATGATCGTTCCATTTGCCGGTGACGCGGAAGTAGGGTTGAACTACTTGAACATGCGGAAGATTAAGGGCAGCTCGCCGGACTGGGATGCGCTCCTGCGGGCCGCGTGATAGTTAGACCAGAATGAAATCTATACTTTCCAGGGCTATGGGCACGACAAACGAGAGCGTGGTGCCGGTGGTGGCCACCGTGCCGTCCTCGCGCCATACCGCCCGCAACGAGCGCCTCAAGAAGCGCCGTCATCAGGGCAGCACCGTGGCCCAGGCGCTGGGCATGATTGGTGAGCGCGACGAGAGCGATGACGACCGCAACATCTTCCCCGACGAGAAGGAGGAGGGCGAGCCGGTCACCGCCAACGAAATCGACAAGGAGCCGGTCATGCGCGAGGAGAAGGACGACGCGGCCAATCCTTACGAGCAGGCGGACGAGCACGGCCTGCCGCCCAGCGTGGCCCTCGTGGCCCCGGACGTGACGCCCAAGGCGCTCATTCCGCTGGACGCCTCCAAGATCCCCAACTTCAAGGAGACCAAGTTCACCACCACCCAGGCCGACATGGCCGCGCCGCAGCAGGAGCCGGAAGGCGGTGACGCCGTGGACGCCATCCTGGGCCGGTCCACAACGCCGGAGGTGCCGGACCTCGGACCTGCTGCGCCGCGAACAGTGTCAACGGAAGAGGCCAACGCCATGATGGGCGTGCGCCCACCCTCGCTTTACGAGGATGCAGGCGGTGATGGCCTGGGCGGTTTGAAGGCAGGCTCGGAGATGCCAGCGCACAAGGACGGTGACGTGAAGAAGATCATGAACACGTTCCGCAGGTTCAACCGATGAGCCAGCCCCTTCTCGTCAAGATTGGCCGTGAACCGTGGGGCGAATACTTCACGCTGACCCTGCCCAACGGCCATACTGAAGAGCTGGAGCCGGATGACGCCCGCGCATGGTTCAGGGAGCGCGGGGCTGAGATGGAGGCGGTGGAGAAGGCGCTGGACCGGACCTGGAACTTCTACAGCGCGAACTTCATCATCGAGAACTACGCCGAGCCTGTGATGAAGAAGTCGAAGTATTCCCCCAACCTGGACAACTAGGATTCCATCACTGCGTCCTGGACGATCTCCGGGTGATGCTGGGCGATTCTGAGGAGGATCTGCGCAGCCGTGTTCGGCTTGGTTCCCTTGTCCCACTTCTCCACGGTTCGATGGCTCACCCCAAGCAGCTTGGCGAAGCTACCGACCGACAGACCCAGTTTGGCTCTTACCGTTGCTGCACTGACATCTTTCACGTCAATGCTTGTACCCAACTTGGGTACCCTTGTCCATTTGAACTTCAATCGTTTCTTCGGGTTCGTGTTGTGTTTGCCAAGTTCCAGGGAGTAGCCCGCGTTTCTACATACGTTGACACGCATACTCACGTAACTTATGGCCAAACAACTTCTTATCGAGGGAGCAACGGGAGCCTTCCCCTTCATCGTTGACCGCACCAAGTCATTTGTCACAGAGAGCCGACCCAACGGAGTGGTCTGCACGAAAATCCCTGGACGCTTCTCCGTGTGCGATTGCGTCAATGGCAATGGCCGGACGTACAGCCGGTCCATCTGGGAAAAGAATCTCGCCCCTGGCTCGCTGCTGGTCGATTCCATCAAGAAAAACGCAGCGTTCGGCCTCCTCGAACACCCCAAGGACGGCATTGTCACTCTTCTCTCCCCCATCTCCCACCTCGTTACCGGCGCAAGAATGCAGGAGAGCGTCGATGCCACCGGCAAGAAGGTCTATGAGGTCTTCGGCGAAATCACCCTGCTCAGCACGCCTGAAGGCGCAAAGCTGGGTGCGCTGATTGAGGCCGGTTACAACCCGCTCGTCTCCAGCCGTGGCTACGGCTCGCTCGTCAAGGACGCCCAGGGCATCGACGTGGTGCAGGAAGATTACGTCTGCGAGTCCTTCGATGTCGTCATCAAGCCCAGCTTTGAAACGGCGGAACTGACTCCCGACCGCACCGTCGTCACCGCCGAGGCCACTACCATCCGCGACCAGAAGGTCGTGGTTGAGTCCGCCCAGACAATCACTCCTCCCCAACCCGCCAAGCCAGCGGCGGTCACCGAAGTTCAATCCATCACAGAACAAAAAGTTATGCCATACGACATCAAAGACATCCGCAACCGAATCGCGGCGCTGCGCGGCTTGAATCACACCAAGCTCGACCCGACGCGGTTTTCCGAAGGCATGGGCCTGATGGAAAGCATCCACCAGGACATCGCCGTTTACATCTCTGAGGACGCCAAGCGTTCCTGGGAAGGCCAGAAGCTCCACAACGAGGTCGATTCCATCGCCCAGCAGTGGAACGAATCCGTCACTGCACCGGCCAAGCGCGCCACCAAGCTCACGGAAGACAACGTGAAGCTGATGAAGGTCATCGCTGCGGTCGGCAAGACCGGCGTCGCCTACAAGGCCAAGCTCGGCGAGTCGATGAAGCTCAATGCCGAAAACGGCAAGCTCGTCGAGGAGCTGACCAAGCGCGGCAAGGGCTGGAAGCACCTGGCGGAATCCCGCGAGGTCAAGCTCAAGAAGACCGACAAGCATTTCGACACTGCCTGCGAAGCCCTGGACATCATGGCCGCACGCTACCATGCCGATCTCACCGAGATGGGCCGTCGCATCATCGTCCTGGAGTTCGCTGAGAAGGCCCAGGCACCTGAAATCGCCAAGATGCTCAAGGAAGCCACCCGCCTCCGCCACATCGTCGCCATCCGCGAGAAGCTCGAAGGCTCAAAGGAAGCACTCAAGCCCGAACCCAAGGTCGAGGAAGGCAAGAAGCCCGCCGCGCCCGTCAAGGCTGTCACCGAGTCCAAAGAGGCGAAGGTCGAAGCCAAGGTCGAGGAAGGCAAGAAGCCCGAAGCGAAGAAGCAGGGAACCATTGTTGAAAGCACCTCCTTTGGCGGTGCGAGCAACGTCAACGAATCCATCAATATGGTGCGCCGTTGGAGCACCCCCGCCACCAAGTAATTGGCGTCCACCCCCAACACTTCAACGAAATAACGAACACATAAACCTATGGTAATCCTACATGAAAATGGACGCCCGATGATCGCATCGGAGGGCGGACACATCAACCGTTTCACCGAAATCTACGAGTGGGGCCATCGCCTCGCTGAGACTCCGGTCGGGCTGCCTGACAGCCACGCCAAGGGTCTCTGGGAAGCTCGCGGCTGGAAGGAGTTCGTGGAGCACATGCCCGAACACAAGCGCCCCATTGCCGCGATCATGCTCGAAAACTGCCGCGCCCGCTTCGGTCGTCTCGACGAAGTGACGCGCACCAGCAGCCTGGGTACGTTCGACAAGTGGATCTTCCCCGTCATCGCGAACATGAGCGAGAACGACGTGATTGATCAGCTCGTCGCTCTCCAACCGATGGCTGGCCCGGTGAGCCAGATCGTGTACATGGACATCGTGACTGGTCGTCGTAAAGGCCGCACTCCTGCCGGTTCGCCGATGTGGCGCGCATTGCAGGGCGCTGTGGACCGTGACGATGACTCGGATGAACTCATCCAGGACGAATCCGCGACCTCTGATGGCGGCGGCATCGTCACCCTGGAGTGGACTCCGATTCGCGCTGGCACCCTGTCCGGCACCTACGGCTCCATCTCCGTCGTCGATGACGGCAACGGCAACGTGCTCAACGCGTCCACCAATGCGGTGGTCGGCACCATCATCTACTCCGGCACGAACGTCGGACGCATCACGGTGGCCTCGCAGACGGCTGCGGCGGTCTCCCTGTCGTATGTCTTCAACTCTGAAGGCAACCTGGCCATCCAGGACTACGAAATGCGCCTCTCGTCCACTCCGGTGACGGCGAAGGTCATCAAGCTCAAGACCGTGTGGTCTGAGGAAGCGGATCAGAACCTCCAGGCGATGTACAACATCAAGGCCGAAAGCGTTCTGCTCAATGCGCTCACCAATGCGCTCCAGTATCAGAAGCACCGCCAGGTGATCTTCGATCTGCGCGCCAAGGCGGACGCTGGCTTCGTGGTCTGGGATGCGATTGCTCCTACCTCCGTGAACTACCAGACGCACAAGTTCTCCATCATCGACGCGTTCGAGACTGCCTCGAACTTCATCTTTGGTGCGACGAACATGGTCTCTGGCAACTGGCTCCTCCTGGGCCTGCAAGCCGCGACCGTGGTGGCCACGCTGCCGCAGTTCGTCTCGAAGAATAATCGCACTAACATGCAGGGCATCACCTACATCGGTGACCTCGGCAACAAGAAGGTGTTTGCTGATCCGCACTACCCGGTCAACGAGTGGTTGGTCGGTCACAAGGGCGATGAGTTCCTGACCACGGGCTACGTCCTGGCGGAATATCAAAAATTATACACAACCCCCGACATCATTCTGCCTGACTTCCTCCACCAGAGGGGTTTCGCGAGTTCGTTCGCCCGCAAAATGATCAATTCCAAAATGTTCAGTCGCGGCCTGGTCCAGAACAGCCCCACGGCGTTCGGCCAGACCATCGGCTAAGCGTTTCGCTCTGACCCTTCGCACGAACCCGCTCCAGGCAACTGGGGCGGGTTTTGTTTTAACGAGTTCTTCCTTTTATGCTGACCGTAACTGACGTAGTGGAATCCTGGCGCGACAAGCACGGGATGGCCTACGCCAACGGCAAGGCACCTCGCGAGCGCGTCCAGGCTGGCTCTACCGTCGTGGACGTGACCGGCACGCTCTGGACGGTCCTGCGCTGCCGTGATGGCATGGTGAGCCTGGCCAGGTCGCTCATGCCGGATGTCTCGACGGTCGTGGTGGAGTGATTCAAGGCCGGTGGAAGACCAGTGACCCCATCCAGGTGCCGCGCTTGCCCGTCCCTGAATACTGGTAAGCCTTCTCGTCGAACTGCCAGCCGTTGTCGAACACCTGCTGAAAGTGACGGCTCTTGCTCAGCCGATCCCCGATCTCCCTGATGGACGACTTATGGTAGCGAGTCTTCAGGATGATGTTCGCGACGAGAACCACCGAGCTGTGGTCGGATAGGAGAGACATCAACCTGGGCAGGTAGGCGCAGGCTGACTCTGGCATATCGAGCGAGTCGTAGTTGACGACGGCGGGCCGGAAGTTGCCAGCCACGCTCGCGTTCACCATCGCCTGATACAGATCCTCGCAGTGCCAGTGTGCCTCCGGGACGGCCCTGCGGTTGCCTGCGATTATCGTCTCGTTGCGGTCAACACCGTGGAACTGGTCGGCAGACTTCAGGAGGCCCAGCGAGAGCATCTGATGAAGCTCGCAGGAGTCGAGCAGGTTGAAGTCCTCGTCGTAGTTCTCGGCGCACAGCGTCCAGTACTGCCTGTCCGCAGGAATTGAAAGTGCCTGCAAACGGTTCCAGCACGGCATCACCACCGTCTTGTAGCGGGCCTTCGACTTCTTGGTGTCAACGTAGCTGCGCATTATTTTTGCGTTTCTCCATGTGGGCTGTCGCCTCTGCCAGCCACCCCGCCTTTTTTGCCGCTTCGTAAGCTCCAGGGTATTTTTTAATCCAAGGTGACATGGACTTAAAATGTTTGGCGCGGACAACCACACGCTCCTTTGTCCATCTCTCTGTTTTATCCATGTGGGCTGTCGCCTCTTCCAACCACCCTTCTCGTCTAGCTGCCTGACACGCCCCTGAGTATCTTTTGATCCAAGGCTTCTTGGTTTTGAACGGCTTGGCGCTGGCAATCACCTTCTCTTTTGTCCATGACTGAAGCATTCTAGTCATGTGGGCTGTCGCCTCCTCAGTCCATCCGTGGCGTCTTGATGCGTTACGAGCGCCTGGGTACGACTGCTCCCATGTAGATAAGGACTTGAACAGCTTGGCGCTGGCAATCACTCTCTCCTTCGTCCACTGTTCCTTTCTCTTTCGCATGTGGGCTGTCGCCTCTTCCAACCACCCTTCTCGTCTAGCTGCCTGATAGGCTGATCCATTCCTTGCAGCCCAGCATCTCCTGATTTTGAACGGCTTGGCGCTGGCAATCACCTTCTCTTTTGTCCATTGACCTCGTAGCCGGGTCATGTGGGCTGTCGCCTCTATCAACCACTTGTGGCGTCTTGCTGCCCTATAAGCTCCAAAATCTACATCGATCCAGCGACTGAGAACGCTGTGCCTTTTGGCAGAGGCAACGACTTCTTCTTTAGTCCAGTAATGAACAACATTGCGCATGTGTGCTGTTGCCTCGAAATACCATTCATTATGCCTGGCCGCATCGAACGCGCTGCTACAATGCTTCCTCCATTCCTTCTTGGTTTTGAACGGCTTGGCGCTGGCAATCACCTTCTCTTTTGTCCATGACTGAAGCATTCTAGTCATGTGGGCTGTCGCCTCCTCATGCCAATTGTTGGCCAAAGCGGCGTTGTAAGCACACGGGTGCGCGCCCGCCCAGCGACTTATATTCTTGAACGGCTTGGCGCTGGCAATCACCTTCTCTTTTGTCCATGATTCACGAGACACCAGTGCCTCCTTGAGCTGCCTCCATCGGTCTATTCCAAACACTCCGCTGGTGTAACCAAGCATGAAACCGAACGGATGATCATGTAGCATCTTGAAACCAATATCAGTCACGTTCAGCCTAGACGCCTGCAACGTCTGTGTCGTCAGAAGTTTCCAGAGGTATGCTACAATCTCGTCTCTAAATTCAGTCTTTCCAAGTTGTCGCATTACTTCAGTGACAGCTTTCTCAAGCTCTGGCCGTGCATCAGTGCCAAGTGCGTTGCGGTCGTCTAGCCGCATCTCACACCAGACGCTGTGGCAAAAACTGAGTGCCTCGTAAGCATCGGAAAATAGTCGTAGTGCAGGGCTTGTACGCTCAGGTGTGAGTGCAACCCCCTCTGGAACTGAGATGACCGGCGTGCTCAGCCGCACCGGGTTGAACATATCCCCCATGATCATCGACGCGAACAGCGAGGTTACGTAGTCGTTTAGATTTTGTTTCGTGCGGTCATCAGACGTGAGAGGCCCAGTTGGCAGCACATGATGAATCTGTGCGTGTGGCTTTCCTTTGGCGTCGCGAAGGACTCTGCCGACCGTTTGAACCATGTCCGTCAGTGAGTTTCGCGGGCCGATGATAATCTCCCGGTCAGCCCACATCCAGTTGCCGCCCTCGCGAAACATATTCAGCGCGATCACCACGTCCAGCGTTTGGCTGTTGACGTGACTGTGTGCCTCCTCGATTGCTTTCTTCTTCTCGTCTCGCAGATCCTCGTCAACTAGATTGATTACTCTGAGTTCAACATCGCCGCGCATGACGCGCATGACAGCCCTGCTGCGGTCTCGCACCACCGGCTTTTCAGTTCCAGCGATGGCCTTGATGACCGCAGTCACGTCGATTTCCTTGCTGCCCAGTGAGCAGTGGCTGCCAACAGGCGGGATGTAGATGATCAGCTTGCTGGTGTGGTATCTGTCGAGCAGTCCGCACAGCGCCTCGTAGTAGGTTCTGCGGTAGAGGATGAAGTCGTAGCCGATGCTTCTCAGGTGCTTGCAGCACGCGAGATAGTCTGGGTGGGACAGGTTGTATCTCTTGAAGCGGTCGAGGTGCTTCTTTGGTATGATCGGAAACCTGTCGCCTCTCCAGAACGTCGCAGTGGTGAGGCCAATCTGGATGTCCGGCCTGCTCATGGCCCATTGAATGACCGTGCCGACTCCGTTCACCACTTCACGCTCTTCGGCGGTCTCCCCGTAGGCAACGTGGTGAGCCTCATCGACCACGAGCGTTACGTCCTTGAACGCCTCTCTGCACGCCTTAAACGCGGCAACCAGGGTGGAGTGCGTGCAGACGAGCACCCGGTCCTCCAGCATGTTTCGTCGCGGCTTCTGAAGGAAGTTCAGTAAGGCATCGGCTTTATTTGTGCCCTTGCCGCAAAGGTCGTGATTCGTTCCCCAGGCGACAACGCCAACGCCCGGCACGTTAAGCCGCTTAGGCCCGAAACTGCTTCCGATGAGGTTCTGCGGAACCGCGATGATGGCGCGCAGCTTTGGGTTTAGATTGAGGCTGATGGCAGCCAGGCAGCAGATCAGGCATGACTTGCCCGCGCCGGGCGGTGCGTCCACCAGCCACCAGTGTGCGTGCTCAAGCTTGATGCGAGCTTCGTCCTGCCACTGAAGAAGCGTGTAGGCTCCTCCCGGCTTTCGAGGTGCGAAGTTCTCCAGCTTATTCCAGCCTGTCCGATACTCCGTCTCAATCCTGAAGCTGGTTTTCTCAACACAGTCGGTCATGGCATAGGAGAACTGCTTTTATGTCTCGTTTGCGATAATACCAACATGGCGGTCAACAGTATTGTTCACTTCGTCTTCCGCACCACCTCCCGCACCTCGATCAGCTCTGCTCCGTCCTTCATTGCCTTGGCTGCATTCTCCTCGTGCTCGAACACCTTTCCGATCTTCCCCGGAGCCTTCACCAGCCAGAAGGTGCGCGTCTTTGGCTTCACGTCGGCCTTGGTCGGCACGTAGTCCGTCGTCTCCCAGAGCAGCGCAGTCATCCTCGTCACCGAGCATTCGCGACTGCCGCTGGAACGGATGACACCCAGGCTCTCCAGCTCGGCGAAGCGTGGGCGGATGCTGTCGAGCTGGTGGCCACGGAAGACAGGGTTTTGTGCGACTTCGTTGGCGGTGAGCGCCGGGGCGTAGTGGAGCGTCTGATAGACCTTCCAGCGCAGGCCGGTGACCAGGCCGCTGGCCATAACTTGCGTGTACGCCCGTTGACTCGTCGGTTTCATGGTAGCTAGAACGGTATGACACCGCGCCAGCTTATTGAACAACGCCTCCACCCGGTCCAGGTCATGGGCCTGCTCCTGGACGATCTCGAAGCCGACATCGAGCAGGCGATTGAGGATACCGACGTAACGCCGACCGATGAGGAGAAGGAGAATGATGACTACGACAAGGGCGAGTTCACCTGGAACGGCCTGACCATCGCCATCGAGAATCCCAAAGGCTCCACGCGCTCCGGCCAGGACAAGGACGGCAACGAGTGGTCCGTGACCATGCCCGCGCACTACGGCGAGTTCGTCGGCGTCCACAGCAAGGACAAAGATCCGCTGGACGTTTACATGGGCGACACCCCGGAGTCCGACCTCGTGTTCGTGGTGAACCAGCGCAAGAAGGACAGCGACACGTTCGACGAGCACAAGGTCATGTGTGGCTTCCAGGACGAGCAGAGCGCCATCAACGCCTACGACGCCGCCTTCAATGACGGCCTCGGTCCAAAGCTGCGCAAGTCGGTGATCGAGGTCCGCGTGGACGACCTCCTCGACTGGATGGACAACGGTGACACCAAGAAGGAGTTCACGGACGAGTGGTCCAAGCCTTGATCAAGCAGGCACTGTAAACTATACTGTTGACCGACCTATGCGCCCAGAAACCATCGTAAACGTGCTCACTGAAAACATCAGCACGGCGGACATCCAGGAGTTCCTCAACGACGGCCAGCGGGCCTACCGGCTGCGCAAGTCGATTGCGGACTGCCCGGCGTTCGACAACGAGGTCTTCAGGCGTGCCTGGAAGGCTGGCTACCACTCGGCCCGCCAAGGTGTTTCTCCCGACGCGGCGATTCAAACTTTCCTGCGCGACCTTCAATGAGTTCTCCAGGGTGTGAACGAACAAACGACCACCTACGCCATCCTTGAACTCAGTCCGGCTGCCTTCCAGGAGATCAAGACCAAGCTGGAGACTGCTGGATACTCTCAAGCCTTCTTCCACACTGCCACCAGGCTGTTGATCAACATGCAGGGGATCGCCGTGGCGTCCGAGATGGACAAAAAGGTTGACGACTATATTCCGATTGTGACAGCTTCGGGTCGATGAACGAAGAGGAACAGAAGGAGGCGACGCCTGGGTTCGCCTTTGTGGAGGGGTACTACTTCTCGATCATGGGCTTCATCGCCATTCCGGCCAAGGACTCCATGCTCGGCAAGGGCGGCAACCTCACCGTCCTGCTCTACCGCAAGCTGGCCACGCCCACGCGCTGGTACATGAAGTATCGCTTTCGCCACTACCACGGCCCGGCGATGGATGATCCGAAGGACATCCGAAACTGGAACTTCGCCGCGTTCAACAGTGACGAGGGCACGGCGGTCAAACGGACGCGGGAGTGGCTGGAGACCATCGGCAAGATTTCAGACAAGATTCCCGACTTCTTTGAGATCAAGGGCGACCATCACCAGATCGCCAAGCTGCCTCAGCCCTGCTGGCTGCATGTCGTGTCCATGTCCACGTCTGCCTGAGTTCTTAACCCCATGAGCGATACACCAACACCTGGGACGCTGATCGGCAGTGAACCCCATCCAGCAGCTTACGCGGCGAAAGACTGGATAGCACGTCAGTCGCCGGAAACCCTGATGACCTGGCGCGAGGCGTTTGCCTCCATGTCCCTGGCGGACAATGGTCGGCTTTCCGTGATCTGCGGTGAGACCCTGGAGCGGCTGCTCAACGGCCAGATGGTCAGTGACCGCTATGTGCTGGGCCTGGCCTGGGTGATGCAACAGGGAGAAATTGAAAAGCGATGAAGACGATTACCTGGCAGTCGGTCACATGGCGGATGGTGTTCCTGGCCGTGCTGTTCGTCGTCTGCATTGGAGCCAAGGAGGGCTGCACATCGCAGCAGCCGAGCACGCTGGCTTCGGAGAGGACCACCATCGAGAATGCCACCGGCTCCACCCTGGCCACCGCCCAGAAATTTGCGTTCGAGAATCACGACTACATCCTCATCACCTTCACAGGCGACGGTGGTGGCGCGCTGGCTCACGCCGAAAGCTGTCCGTGCAGACCAACCCCTAAAGTGGAGAAACCCAAATGAGCGAGAGCAAGCTGAAGCCAAAAGACCTGAAGAATCCAACCGCCTGCTGCGGAGCAAAAGCATTGCTCTGGGACCGGGCCAAGCTCTACTACTCCTGCCCTTGCGGGACGGTGAAGATCAACGAGACCGGGCGTCCGGTCGGCAAAGTCCACAACTTCATCAGCAAGACATTCACCAGCAAACGATGACCGACGAGAAGGCAGCCCGCCTGGAGCGCATCCGCAGCGAGTCCTCTGTCTGTGCCCGCTGCGCCCTGGCTGAGACGCGCACCAACGTGGTCTTCGGCGAAGGCGATCCCAACGCGCAGCTCATGTTCGTGGGCGAGGCTCCGGGCGAGCAGGAGGACAACGAGGGCCGTCCGTTCATTGGCCGGGCTGGGAAGCTCCTCACGCAATACATCAACAAGATGGGCTTTCGCCGGAGCGAGGTGTACATCGCCAACGTCATCAAGTGCCGTCCACCGGAAAACCGCAAGCCGCACCGGCTTGAGATTGAGGAGTGCCTGCCTTTCCTCCAGCGGCAGATTGGAATCATCCAGCCCAAGCTCCTGCTTGTGATGGGCGCGACCGCCCTGGATGCGCTCTTCGACGTGGAGAGCAAAATCACCCAGATCCGTGGCCAGACGCTGATGCTGGGGAAGACTCCGGCCATCATCACCTGGCACCCGTCCTACGTGCTGCGCAACGGCAAGCCTGCGGCCAAGGAGATGTGGGAGGACTGTCTGAAGGCTGTGGCGGCGCTGGGCTACCAGGTCACTGAGGATGACTCCTTGTGGACTCCTGAACTGTAGAAATGGCCCTGAGCTAGAACTTAGCTCAGGGTTGTCTTAGTTATGCCCTTGTCGGGCTAAATCACACGGCTTCCGCCTGCCTGTCGTCCTCGTCGTCGTGCAGCCGCACAATCTTCTCGGCCTTCGCTTCACGTTCCTTGCGCTGTGCAGCCGTTTCGTCGGGATAGTTCAAAGCCTCGGCGTCCAGGCGGTCCTGGCGGGCCTTGGGTGTCTCCGGGCTGATCAGTGAGTCCAGGCGGGTCAGGTGAGGCTGGGACTTGGGGATCTTCGCGTCGGCCAGTTGGAACCGGAACTCACGCAGCTCGGCGGCGATGGCGGAGCGCAGCCGCACGGAGTTTCCACTGGTCAGGTTTTCGATGTGGCGCAGGTGCTTCCAGCAGACTTCAGGGAGCGAAGCGGCTTCCTTCTGCAACGCCTTCTGCAACGCCAGAACTTCTCCGTGGATGCTGGAGAGGCTTTCACCCTTGGGGCGCTTCTCGTCGGGGTCAATGGCCTCACGGCGCTCACGCAGGTTTTCGGCTTCGTTGGACTCACGCTTCAAGCGGGCTTCGCGCTGTGACGGAGTTTCGGTGTCGGCAGCTTCGCGCTTCAAGCGGGCTTCGCGCTGCGAATGGGTCTCGGTGTCGGGATGCGGTGTCTTCATGGTAACAGGATGGTGGCTCCTAGAAAGGAGGTACTGGGATTAACGGCTTAAACAACAGTTACCATCCTGACCTCCCGACTGACACCGACAATGGGGTGTTCACCCCATAGGCTTCGGGTCTTTGATCGCCGCCTTGGCCTCTTCCCGACCGATGTCACTTGCCTTTCCGTTGCCCAGCCAGGCTTGGGCACGGGACCGTTTCGTCCCATCGGCGTCGTAGAGCGCGATCAAGTCTCGCCCGGACCCAAGGTCAGCTTCGTCGATGCAGACCAGCTCGCCGCTGCGTGGGTGTTTGAATCTTATCAGGTTCATAGCTCAGTTACCTCTCCCGTCTCATTGTTCACAATCTGCGCCCGGCCATAGACGCTGCCCAGGCAGTGCCGTGTCGCAAAGCGCCTGGCCCGACCGATGGTGTTGAACTCGGCCACGGCCTTGGTGCCGTCACGGTGCCGGTAGGACTTCCAGCGGCCAGTCTTGGCCCGGTCGTCCCGCTCGTAGGTCTCAATGCGCAGGCTCATGCTTGGTGCTCCTCAACGGCCTTGTTCAGCTTCTTCATCGCCCGCTTGCAGGCCCGCGTCTGCTGCTCGTCACCAATCCATTGGGCGAAGTCTCCATCAGCCCAGCCATTTCCGACCACCTGCTGAAGCATCCGGGCTTCAAGCTCAGTCAAGGTGACCACGATGTTCTCCGGCTTGCTCATAAACTTCCAACCAGAACGGGGTCAATCCAGATGCGGCGGTGCGACCGCATGAACTTGTCCTTGGTATCATCTGATACCTCGGTCCACCTGATGCCGCCCTCCTCGTCACGCGGCAGGGAGGACACAGGCACAAAGTCCTCCCGGCTGCCAGTTACCTGCCAGGTCATGTGGCCACGACGCCAGTGCGTTGAGACGGACGTGCCTTCGCCGGTCGCGCCCTGGCGCATCGTCCGATAGCCGACGCCGATGAAGTTTGGTGCCCAAAGCGCCTCACGCACCTTGCCCTTCTTCTCGCTGCGCGGCCGTACACACTCTCCCATCCTGATCAGTCCTTCGCGGGCGCTCAGGATGAGCAGCACCTTGAAGACGAGACTGGCGACCATGTGCAGGCGCTCCTTGAGCACGTCCACGTCCTTGGCCTCCGTATGGTCCGTGTAGCTGTAGCGCCGCACCACGTCATTGACCTGCTCGTGAATTGGGAACGACCCGACGAATATCTCTGGCTGACCGCTCTCCTGATGGAGCTGGTAGTATTGCAGCGACACCTTGGCGAAGGCGGGTTCGATGATGGGGCCGACGATGCCGTTGGGAGCCGGGTAGCCCTTGGCTTCCAGGCTGGAACACCAGACGTAGCTGCTGTCCAGGTCGGCGTATTCGCGCATGAACTTCGTTGGGAAGCCCAGCACGAGCGCCAGCATCGGCCAGCGCATCTCGCTCATCAGGAAGTCGGAAGGAAGCTTCGTGGCGGCAGCAGCACGGGCCAGCGCCTCGGAGACGTAGAAGACAGGCATCTGGTATCTCACCATCTCGTAGGCGATGGCGACTCCGGCCAGCTCCAGTGGCTGCCCACCTTCTCGACGGGTCAGCCGATACTGCTGGCTCATCAGGTAGGTGGCCGGGCCAATGCCGTGAGCTGAGTCGTAACCGGCAGGCGTCTGAATGCGCTTGGGTTCCACCAGAGGCTGGATGCGCGGCAGCTTCTCCAGGACACGCTCGCGCTCGGAGACAAAGTAGTCGCTGATGCGGCTGAAGGTCATAGGACTTGGCGCTTTCCGAGGTCGAACATCTTCGCACCGATGGTGCAAAGAGCTTCGTAATACTCCTCGCTGAGATGGTCCGAAGAATACTCATGTCCGAATTCGTGGATGAGCAGCGCGACGACCTGCTGGTTGATGCCGCGCTCGAACCAGGCGTTGCCCAGCTTGAGCTTGTTGAAGACCAGCCCGCAGGACGGGCCGTAGGATGCAGCAGCCTTGTGGTGGTGCGTGGAACAGAACTTCACCTCGATGTCCTTGTTCAGAACCTTCATCGCCATCGTCCGGGCAAAGCCTTCGATGTCTCTCATGCCTTCGGTCCACCTGGACTCAGGAATCCAGTCGGTGAAGGCTGGGGCGTTCGGGTCGTCCTCACCGCTCCAGACTCTCGCGCTGGGCGTCACCTTGCCCGCAGGCTTGATGGCCTCGGCCTCCCTGGCATTGGCCCAGGCCGTCTTGCCCATCATGGAGCCGGTCACCACGGTGTAGCCTTGGCTGGTGGCAATCTTGTTGGCCTCTGGGTCGGACGCGTCATAGCTCACGCGCTTTCCGCCGAAGCGCAGCTCCATGTAGGTCTTCATCGCGGCCTGGTCGCAGTGCGGGTCGTTGGCCGCGACCTCGATCCATTCGGCGTTGGCGTCCTCCGGGGTGAGCTTGTCGTGCAGGATGCTGAAGACGGCCACGCGGACGGCCTTCACGAACGCCGCAGGGATGTCGGCACGGTCCAGGGCCAGCGGCACCTTCTGCTTGATGTTGTAGTGCCATTTGTCACCAGTTGGAGACACCGGCACGCCCAGCTCGTAAATCATGGCCGTCTCACCGTCGCGCACCCGGTAGGCTTCGATGGTGGTCGTTCGATTGGACCGGCGCAGAAATCCATCGGCATCGGCGATCTCCGTTTGAAGCGTGGCCATCGTCGCGCCAATGGCGATGCGCGGAGCCAGAGGTTCACCGTTGATGATGGTCACGATGTTCTCGTGCTGGAGGAGCAGGTTGGCCTTGGCCAGCATGTCGCGATACTCCTGCTCGGTCACCTTGACCCAGCAACTGATCTTGCTGCCGGTCTCCCGCTTGTTCTTGCTCGCCCTCCGGCCTTCCGAGTCGAAGTAGAGCGTGCCCTTGGTGGTGGAGATGCAGACGTGCTCACTGGCCGCGAGCACCAGCTTCTCACCCAGGTTGAAGCGTCCACGCTGCGTGGCGTTGCTCTTCTTGCCGCTCTCGGCGAACAGGGTGAAGGCGTTGGCCAGGCTGCTGAAGCCCAGCGGCGCGTCGTCCTCCACGGTAATCTCCACCACGTTCGCGTGAACCTGCTTCACGGTCACGTCCACGCGGGTCACGCCAGGCTCATCCCAACTGTTCGAGACCAGCTCGTACAGAATGAATTCTTTGCCGCGCCGGGACAGGAGCTTGGCCAGCCCTTTTCGATCCACTTCAAACCAGTTTGTGCTCTTCATCGTTAAACAATATAGTTGACGACCGTCGCTTTGTCAACATTAGTGTTGACGACCTTAGCGAACTGTTTACGGTCCTGCAATGATTCATCGCCTCCTGATTACTGGCACCCAGAAGCAGCTCGAAGGGTGCCTGGCCAAGTGCAATTTCCTGAACGTGGTCGAGCGCCGTGGCAACACGATCTTCTGCACGCTGCTGGAGGATGACGGGTTCGTGGGGACGCTCCAGGACGTGATGGATGCAGCGGAGGAGTTCGACCTTAGCCTCCAGCAGCGCATGGACAACGTGCCAGAGGGGCGCAAGACGAATGACTACTGGAAGGAGCTGCGAAGAGGAGAGCTGCCGCCCTGGGACTCCGAATCTGATGGGCTACGGCACCGTGGTGGCTGAGTCCTCGTGGTAGTCGAGGAACTCCTGCGGCATCGCGAACACTGCCGTCTTGTCTTTCGGCAGGATGAGGATCTCCGGGTAGCGAGGGGTCTTTGAGACGTTGGCCCGGTAGGTGGCAGCGCCAGCGCACTGGTGACCGTCCTTGGTGTGGCACTCGATGACTGACTCAGCGTGCGTCGCTGCAATCCACTCCTCTTTGGACATACGTCCAAGCCAGCCCCGAACTGCCTTTCGACGCCAGGGGCAGTCGGAGCATGGCTTGGTGTGTTGTTTAGGGAAGCTCAATGGGCCGGGGCCAGGTTGAACTGAATCTGTGAAGGAGCCGAGTTCGTCTTCATGTCCTCGAACTTCTTCTTGTTTTTGGCACAGGCTCGGACGGTCATCACGCAGACGTACGCAGCGCCAGCCAGCAGCCCAAGCCCACAGCCAATGGCGAGGGCACCTGCTGAGGCTTGCACTTCGCCAGCCGGTTGAGTGTCGAGGCGAACACGGTAGAACGCTGAGATGCCGTCCGGCGTATCCTGATACTGAATCATCGTGTTTGCAGGGATGGAGAAGCGAGAGACCGCGCTCCAAGCCGTGAACTCACCGGCAAGTTCGGACGTGGTTTCGACGATCACCTTGTATTGTTCCTTATCCGGTTGATAGACGAACTTCTCGGTCATGCTCTGATTGAGAATGAACGGCACTTCGGATGGGTCTGCTCGCCGTCCATTCTTCGCGTATTGCGTGGTGTTCTGTGCGTTGAGGTCGATTCCTTCTCCAGCGAAGGTCGAGGCAATCTCCGCCCAGCTTACCAGCTTGCTGGGGTCAGCGCGCCTCACGGACACGATGCGCGGCGTGGCGTCGTTGGCCAGCGGAATGGGGCCGTTGGGGACATCGACGACGAAGTGCAGGATCACGGCGTTCTGCACTTCCGGTTCGGGTGCGCCCGCGCTCGCCGCAGTGAGGTCGTCGCCACCGCCAGGTTCGAGGCAGTAGCACGACGAGCCGGTATAGCCCGCGTAGGTGTCGCCCTCGTCAGCAATGAGAAGCACAGGCGTCACTGCCGTGCTGGAGACCAGCACGCACCCGATGACCTTGCTTGCAGCCTTCCGGCCTTTCGATGAGCGGATGATGGCCCACAGAACAAACATGGCGATGGCACCGCCAAGGCAGATGAATGCTGTAGTCCAGTTGATGCCGTTTTCGCGGGCGATGAGCCACGACGCGGTGAGTCCGATGATTAGTCCGAATGTTACATTTAATGCTGTCTTCATGGGATGGTTTTTACTTGGGTTTATGTGCGTTACTTTACGCGCTTTACTTTATACGCACTTTACTTTACACGCCGAAATATGGGTGTCAACTGTATTGTTCATACACCGGGCCTGATCATCACTGGCGGGTTCGTCAGTGCAGGTGGTGACATCTGCGGCTTGATGGCTGAGTTCCTTCTCCATTCGACGATGCACAGCGCGACCGCGAGGACAAGCAGGAGCGACACCGTGACAGGGTATCCTTCAACTTTTGACGTGCGCGCTGGTAGCATGGTCAACAGAACAGAATGGGCTTCAGTTCTAGCTACTCGACGTGTGCGGTAGTAAACAAGTAGCACTCGACAGATGACCGTCAACTATATTGTTGACTGAGGGATTAAGGACATGGCATGACTGGATTACAGCGACTCTGCAAACTCTACGGACGGATGACGGCCACGGGCGATGACGGGACCAAGATCGTATGGGTCTGGGATTATGCCAACGACGTGGCCCGCCACGAGAAGGACATGACGCCTGAGCTGTTTGCCGCGTCCGAGAAGGCCAAGTGGTCGAAACTAAAAGCACAGATCCCTGATGAAGTTAAACGACTGTAGCGAGATGGACGTGGTGCCGAAGCAGTGCGGCACCTGCCCGTTCAAAGACGGTGGCTGCGAGGAGGTCCGGGAAGCCGTGATTGGACGGACGCTCCAGGGCATCAATCAGACCTGCCACAGCACGGGCGCGAAGTACGGCAAGAAGGACACGCACCTGTGCCGGGGCGCGAGAGACTTTCAACTCCAACTGTTCCACCGCTGGGGCGTCATCGCCGAGCCGACAGACGCGGCGTGGGACGAAGCACGAAGGGCGATGAATGTGTAATTGTTTAACGGTGATCGACGAAAAATTGAAGGAGGCTGGAAAGCCGTTCCGATTGAAACGCATCTACGGCGTGAACGACGCAGAGCTGGACCTGGAGGTGAGCTTTGCGGTTGCCACTGAGATGGTGGACACGAAGAAAAATGGCACCACCAAAGCAGGTCCGTTCATCAGCGCCGCCTTCTGTCCGTTCTGCGGAGCGGAGTGGGCGAAGGTGAAAAAGGAGCCGCTGAAGAAAAAGGGTTGACTCCGATTTCAGTCCGGTTCTTTAGTGTTGACGCTGGTCATGCCAGCAACGCCACCGACGAGCGTGAATCGTCGAGAGAAAACGAAAGACCGACTGTATGAATGAAGCAACCGCCTCAACGGCCCAGGCCGACTCCTGGGAATCCCGCGTGCAGAACATCGCCAACGCACTTGGCACCACCTCCGATCACGTCTTAAAAGTCCTGACCGATCTCGGCTATGAGCCTGCGACCGGGCTGGAGATGCTGGACGATGACGACGTGACCAAGTTCGGTGACTTCCGCGACGCGTTCAACCCGCCGATGCCTTCGTCCACTGAAGGAAAGACCATCGACACTGTGCCGCTCATCAAGCTGCGCCTGGCCTTCAAGTTCGCCAAGGGCAGCAAGAAATCGGAGGACCGCCCAGGCGTTGATCCTCGCACCCTGCAACTGCGCGAACTCGGCTTCAAGGTGAGGCTCGAAGACGCCAACCTGTCCGTGCTGCTGTCCATGTATCTGCCGGACCAGCCTAGTGACGCCGTGACCCTCGCGCTCAAGAAGCGGTTTGGAGACAAACCTGTGATCGCGTTCAACCAGGACAGCAAGGTGGCTGTCACCGAGACCATCGGTTACGCGGCTGACCTGGAGCAAGGGCTGCCAGCGCAAGACGCCATCATGGTGGACGGTGAACTGGTCACTCTGGTGCCGGTCGGCGTGCTGCCTGACATCGTGCTGGAGGAAGACCCGCTCTACGAGCATGTGCCCCTGCGTGGTGGCCGCAGCACGAAGAACCACCGGAACTGGACGAGCATCAGCCGCGAAGCACGGCAGTTCATCCGGGTCATCGTGGAACGCAACGAGATCAACGTGGGCGACCGCGAGGCCGTCATTCGTCTCATGGAGCGCGCCGCCGACATGAAGCAGTTGAAGGAGGCGTATCCTGAAGCGGCGCTGGAGTTCCGCACCCGCAAGACGGCAGACACCCTGCCCTCCCTGAAGATCACGCGCACGTCGGCCAAGCCGAATGCACCGTTTGGTCATCGCAAGTATTAACCAACCTCGGCGCGGCTGCTCACCACCAGCCGCGCCGAACTACTCTCAATCACCATGTCTTCTCCATTTCACGCTCAACGAAACTCGAACGCCTACAAGATGCGCTCAGGTCCACTGTCCTGTGGCGTCAACACGCCACCGGCCAGCACGTCCAACAACGCAGGGCTGCCACCCTACGCACCAAGAGGCGGCTTCCTGGTGGACGAATATCCCGCGTGCCCAAAGAGCTGGCTGCGCAGCAAAGGCAGCCAGGCCAGCTACTTTGTCGGCGTCGATGAAGGCACCGGCCTCTGGCTGGATTTCAACGACACGCTGGTCCGCACCCCGCAGCATGTCGCGATGGTCATCAGCATCCAGGGCGTCAACGCCATCACCGGCATGGCCTGCGAGGACGCGCAGCTTGAGCAATACGTCGAGCAGTGTCCGAAGCACAAAAAGGAGTTTGGCCCGAACCGCTTCTGCGCGGAGTGCAACTTCAAGTGGCCGAAGCAGAACTATCTCTGCTCGACCGGCACCCCAAACGGCGCGCTCTGGATCGACGGGTTCCGCGCAGCGGACGGCATCATCCGCCAGTATGTGTTCACCAAGCAGAAGGAGCGCGGCGTGGCCAACGCCATCATCGGCGAGAACCGCGTGTTCGCCCTGGGCATCTCCTGCTTCCTCTCCAAGAACGCCCGGCCCGAACCGCCCACGTCATTCGTGCGCAGCTTCGGCGGAGGTGGTGCGAAGTTCAACTACTGCGGTGGCGACGAGGAACTCTATGGCAGTGTGTCAATGGACTCCCTGAGCACGTCCAAGGGTATCGGCGGGCCGACAGCCGCCATCTACAGTTGCTCGGTGGGCGAACCCATCGCCAGTGCGTCGAAAGGTTCGGACGCGTTCCGCAACCTGCAAAAGAGCGCGCCCAACAGCCTGAAGGGTGTTCACACCAGCCGCCTGGCCGGGAAGCAGAACGTGCAGAGCTACAGCGCGGCCATCAACCACGTCAACGTGCAGCAGGTCGAGATCGCCGCAGGTGTGACCATCGACCAGCCGATTCACGACGACCCGAACCCGCTGGACTTCTGGAACGACAAGCCGGAGTCCATCCTGATCATCAACTACGCGCTCATCGTGGACGCGCAGCAGATTCTCGATGGTGGCCGCATCGACCTCAGTGGCTCCTCTGAAGGGTTCCTCCAGAATGTCCCAGTCGGACAAATCACCAACTAATTCCTGCCACACCTGTGCGAATCTCCACAAGGCTACGGAGTCTTGGGAGATGCCGCACATTTGGTGGTGGGAGTGTCTGGGGACCGCAGGTGCCGACAACCTGCGCAGCTTTCCGTTCAAACGAACGAAGTGCAAGTCGTGGCGCGCATGTCCAGCGCCGAAAACATTCAACGAACTCCTCGCGAGAGACCTGACCTATGCCAAAAGTGAAACCGGATTACGAAAAGATCAAAGCGAAGCTGAAGTCCCACGGAGCGAAGCTCCGAGCGGGGGCCAAGATCGTCATCGACACGGAATCAGGAGAGACAACAGCCCTGCCGGTGATTGAGATCAAGCTGCCCAGGCACCCGACGCAGAAGAAATACGCTCCGCTGAACATCGCGGGGACGTGGCACTACAAGACGATTGAGGCGCGGGATAAAGTCCTGGCCGCGATCAAGGCTTAGAAGCCGAGCTTTGCCTGGTCGGTGGGGACGGCTCCAGTCGCGTGGTGGACCATGCTCGACGGGCGATGGCCTGCAATCGGAGGCCGTCCTTCCACCTTGAATCCGGTCGTGGCATCAATGTGGGCGATCCTGGCGTTTGCCTCTTCCTCTGTCATGTCGAGGTCCATGAGCAACTGTTTGGTGTGCCTGCGGCACGCGCCGTGAGTGACCTTGGTGCCGGGCGGATACGTGGCTCCGTGCTCCTTGTCACAGTAGGCGCACGCGGGGACGACGCCACCAGCGTCTTCGATGAGTTGTCGAGCAGTCACAACCTACCTATCGGTGCTGCCCTGGAGAAGCTTTAGGAAGGCAACGAGGTGATCCACCAGGCCCGGCAGGGTGGCCAGAGGTCGTCGTGATGGACGTGACAGAACCCGCAGTACCGGCGTTTCACATCCTCGGCGCTGTAGCTGGTGCGCTTGCAGCGTTTGCAGGTGATGGACTTCCCATCCACGGCCAGGGTGAAGGTATCAATTGGCACCTTCCCTTCGCGGCACTTCGGGCAGGTCACCTCATCCCAGTCTGACGACCACTTGTGACCATCATCCCACTTGGCGGGCGGCATCGGCAGGGACATGCAGGCCAGGTGCCCGAACTGGACGAAGTGGATGATCATACGTCGGCCTTCCAGTCGCTCTCCTTGGCCTTGAGGATGTAGGTCATGCCCGGCCACTCCAGCAGGCCGTAAGTCTTGGTGACCTGCATCTGCTGCTGGACGAAGGACGTTTTGAAGGCCACGCCCATGTAAGCCCGGCCCACGCCCCAGGTGGGGTCCACGACCGCGCCGGACTCGTCCATGCACCAGGCGTGCAGCACTGGAATCAGGTTCAGCGCGTAGCCCTCGCAGTAGATGAGATTGCGGTTCGTGATGGCCATCCAGGTGGCGTTTTTGTAGCACTGGCGGTTCGGAGTGGATGCGTGGGAGACACGTCTGTGAAACCGCTTCCCGTGGGCGTGGACGAAGTGCTCCAGCGAGGTGAAGAGGCTGTCGCGGGAGAAACCGGCCTTCTTCGCCACTTCCATCACCAACTTGAAATAGCGGTCCAGCTCATCCCGGTCGGACTTCTTGAACCTGATCTCGGTGTCGATCATTTCTTCTTCCGCCGCTGCTTGGTGTAAACCGGACGGATGATGCGGATGACGTTCGAGGCCACACCTGCGACCAGCAGCTTGTCCTCCAGGACGACGCCCTTGACCTTGCAGAAGGTCGAAGCAGAGATGAGGAGCGACCCGTCATCATCCAGGACGACGGAGAACAGCGCCTTGCCGTGGTCGCCGAGGATCTCGATGGCGTGCTCAGGGAAGTCGTGCTCCGTCTTGTCATCCGTGAGGATGCACATGCTGTTGCGGATCTTCATTCTTTGGTGCTTTCGCGTATGAGGCGCTTCGAGGCCACTCGCCGCTGCCGCTTCGAGTGGCTCTTGATCTTTTCCGTGTGCTCCCAGTGCGTCATGTTGGAATGGCCGCGCTTGCCGCCCTGTCCGCCATCCGGTTTGCTTTTGTAGCCAAGGCTCATGTATTGATGCGTCGCAGATTGTCGAGCATGGCGCGCTGCTCCATCTCCGCCTTGTCCGGGTTGATCTTGAAAAACTGGAGGAGCAGACCTTCAATGTTCACCGAGGCCATGACGAAGCTTTCGCCCGCACCGCACTGGGGAGCGTTGAACCGGCCCTTGGACAGTTCCTTCTTCGAGGCGATGCCGAACATCGCGGCCAGGCCGGGAGTCATCTGGCGCTCCACCCGGTACTTCGTGCGAAACTCTTCCTTGGTCAGCCCCATCGTGTAGCACTCAGCGCAGTGGACGTGCTTCGTGCAGAGCGTGAGCTTCTTCTCCGTCATCAACCATTCCAGGAACTCGCCACATGCCTGGCTCTGCTCCTTGACGGCCACCATCCGGTCCAGGGTCGGCGTTTTGAGGGGTTTGATCTTTTCACTCATAATACGATGGCTGGAACGAGTTCATCGTTCTGCTCCGCGAACAGAACGGTCATAGCTGGAACGTCTTTGCCGTCCCAGGCGAACGCCTTCTCCACGCACAGCCTGGAGCCGGGTGTCTTGACCCGGTTGTCCTCAATCCATTTCAGAGCTTCCTCGCGAGTGTCGTATCCGACCGTGTGATGGCCGGAAGACTTGTGACGCACGGCCATTTCCTGATTCTGCGGTCCTGGGAACGGTCGCTCGGCGAAGATGATGGGATGCCAGCGGTCGGTCGAAGTGTTGTGCAGCATCGCGTAGATGGGATTCAGGATCATACGAAGCTTTTTCCTTTGCGGGTCAGGAGGCGGGTGCCATGCGGCCCGTGCTTGATGAGCCGCCTGCGGAAGAGCGAACTCACCGTGCGGGCATCCAGGACGTGCAGGGTAGGGCCGGTCTCGGTGTCAGCGAGGGTGCGCAGGGCATGACGCTGATGCCCGGAGATTTTGAGAGACGTGCTCACGGCTTGGCCTGCTTTATCCGGGCCAGCACGTACTTCAGAATCTCCTCCATGTTCAGGTGGGCGGTGCGTTCAGTCGGCATCTCAATGTCCGGGTCTTCGTGCGTGTCCAAGACGCCGCGAATGAATGCGTGATGCTCCGGGGTGTTTGGAACCTGAATGTCAGTGCAGCCGCTGTTGGCCAGCATGGTGTTGAGGTTATCAAACACCTCTTCAACGACCAGCATCTCGGATGGCGTAAACATTCGTGGAATGTAACACCGAGCAGATGACCGTCAATGGAAAAGACTTATTGGGAGAAGCCCCGGTAGCTGGCCACCTTCACGAGACTGCGCGTGTTGTAGAGACCGGCCTTCACGACGCCCGCGTACGCCTGCGGCTGGGTGCCGAGCTGGGAGCCGGGCTGGCTCGCCTTGAAGTTGAAGCTGTTCCCGTGTCCAGGCCGGTGGATGAAGGTGAAGGAGAAGTCACCGGAGGTGGGCAGGTTGTAGCCGCTGCCGGGGCCGCGCAGCCAGGGACCGTTGAGCTTCACGTTCACGTCGCGCACGTAGCCGTTGCAGCAGACGCCGATGCCGTCCTTGCTGGAGAGGAAGATTTCGAGACGGCAGGTCACAGGTGCCACCACCTGCTCGCCGCCCGTCTGCTCGACCGCGAGCGAACCCGCTGCCGTCGCGGCCTGCCGCTCCTGGGACGCCTCGTGGCCGGAGGGAGCTGCCTCTGGTTCCACCTGGGCGCTGATCTCGACCTCGCCGGTACCGACCTTGATGGGCAGCACGAAGGAGTGGAGACGCGCCGCCATCTTCACCAGGGTGAGCGCGCCCTGCGGGCAGAACTCCAGGTCGAGGTAGTGGAGCCGGAAGCTGAACGGGATCTGGAGCGGCTCGGTGTGCCGGTACTGGTGGACGCCATCGGGCAGCAGGAAGTTGGGCAGGACGTTGTAGTTCGTCGAGCGGGCCAGCTCCAGGCTGTCGGGCATTCCGGGGAAGTCGATGGAGACCTGGTTGTCCAGGTTGAGGTCGCTGTCGGCGGGCCGCATCACGCTGCTCGTGGGGAGCGCAATGAGACGACCGCAGAAGGGGAACGTCCGTTCGCGCCGGATGAACTGGTCCGGGCCGTTGCTGGAGACTTTGCGTGGTTCACTCATTGTGCAGGAGTTCCCTGGCCCGTGGAGGCCCATTTAACGTAGTCCATGAAGCCGAACTTGCCACGGTTCAGAATCATCTGACGGTTCATGTCGCCCTCAACGTCGCGGCCCTGACGGCGTGCCTCGCGCTGCTCCTCCGCCATCTTCTCGGTCGCAATCTTCTGCGCCGTGGCGACGTGCTCGATGGCCTTCAGGCTTTGCAGGCTCTGGTCGTTCTGCTTCTTCTCGCGCTCGGTGAAGCCGGTGGCCGAGCGGTTCATCTCGGACATGTAACGCGCTTCGCCTGCGACCTGCACGCCTTTCTCCAGGAACTTCGTCACGGCGTCTTCGAGCCGGGCACCACCCAGACCCTGCGTCTTGAAGTGGCTCCGTGCCTTGGACTGGATGTCGTTGAGGCTCTCACGCGACAGCACGCCTTCGGTGGTCTCGCGGATGATGCGGCGGCGCAGCGCGCCCTCCATGCCTTCCTCGCCACGGATGGTCAGCTTCGCCTTCGACTCGTTGATCTTGTCGAAGGTTCGTTCCATCATCTTGTGGATCGCGAAGCCAGCAGTGGCACCCGCAGCGGCAGCGGCACCGATCAGGCCGAGCCTGGCCACGACGGGAGCCAGGCCACCTTTCAAGATGCCGGAGAACGAACCCAGGAAGTTTGGACCGAGCGGACTCTTGAGCAGGCCCGCCAGGTTGGCAATCGATCCACCCTTTCCAGAGACGGATTTCTCCAGCAGGGCTGACGTGACGGCTGCCTGCGCCATTGCTGCGGCCAGACGATACATGCTCCCGGTAAGCTTTATCGTGACGTAGGCCATTCCGATGCCCATCACGCCGGTCAATGCCATTGCCACGCCCTTGTAGCTGTTCAGTGCCTGAACGCCTTTGTTTAGCACTCCGACGAGACCATTGAAGATTACGACGAACGGTGCGAGCGACTCTCTCATCAAGGCACCCAGACCCTCTTTCAACTGCGACAGTCCCTTGCCGCTCTCGCGCATCTGCTCCTCGAACATCTTCTCCAAGTCGGTCATCCGCTCCTGCTGTTGCTCGCGGCGCTCCAATGCCTGCATCATCTGGTCGGCCTGCTGCGCGGTTGTGCCGAACTGCTGAGCCAGGGCTTCCAGGCGCAGCACGCGCTCCCAGCCACGAGAGTCGCCGACCGTCTGCTTGGCGTAATTAGCGAAGCTGTCGATGACCTGCTTGGTCGCCTGCTCGCTCTTCATAAACTCCGGCGACTGCACGCCGAGGACGCCAGAGCTGGCCATGCCTTCCAACGTGGTGAGCCGAGTGAGGAAGCCGCTGAACAGACCAGTCTCGCCGCCGAGTTCCTGCAACGCGCCTTCAAGCCGCAGGATGACTTCTGTCACACGCGGCAGCTCGTCGGTGAAGCCCTTGCGGAAGATGGCTGCGGACTTGGCCAACTGCGTGGCGAGGTCCACGGCCTTACCTGCCGCCAGGCCCGTGTCTTTGACTGTGCGCGCCACTGCATCCGCGACGCCACGGAACGACGCGCCGAGCCGCCGCTCAGTGATTGCCGCCAGCTCAGCGGCGGAGTCAACAGAGACGCCTAGCGCCTCCTTCATCTGCACCACGGTCTTGGTGGTGGACTGGAAGTTCTTGTCCAGGTCATAGCCACGATTGACCAGAGCGGTTGCTGCCTCGGTTGCTGACTTCAGCCCGACGCCGGTCTCACGCTGCGTCTGGAGAATGCTCTTGGCCAGACCGAGCCGGTTGCTGTCCGCACCGATGAGCGCCGCGTTGATGTCGGAGTAAGTTTCAAAGGAGTCCTTCAGGAGCCTCCCTGCGACGGTGGCGGCAGCCACGGCTTTGAGGTCCAGCTTCTCGGAGGCCACTTTGACGCGGTAGATGGCCTGGTGCGAACGCTCTTCGTGCTGAACTGCGTTCAATCGCAAGCCTGCTGATCGAGTAGCAAGCGCGTCACCTGACCTGACGGCTTTTAGCAGGTCATCGTAGGCTTCTCTGTGCTCACCTTCGAGCTGCTGGGTAATCTCTTCCAACGTCTCCTTGGATTGAGTCAGCCCCATCCGCATCTTGTCAAAGAAGCCGGAAGCCTCCTTCATGCCGAAGGCGGCTGACCACTTGGACGATACAGTCGAGATCCTGTCAATACGGTCGGCCACCATGTCCAGCTTGAGCGCGGACCTGTTCACCTGGTCGTAGATCCGGGCGAAACTAGCGTGTACTTCATCTAGGCTTGTTGCCATTTCACCTAATTACCGGCCTGGCATCAGCCTCTCGTTGGCAGGCTTCTCATTAAACAATACCATTGACAGACATCGTGTGGATGTTACAGTAGGACATGATCGCATTCTTGATTTTAGGTGCATGTGCAATGTTCTTCCCGGCCCTGACCGGCCTCTTCTTGGTTGCTACCGCGTCGGGACGCACCCTGTTCGGAGCCGGAGTCATGTTCACCACGCTGTTGGTGGCAGTAACAGTTGGCTATGACCTTGTGCCGGACCTGGCGGTATTTGGGGCACAGCCCATCGGGTCCGAACCCGCGCCACTGGCGGTCATGTTGGTTTCGATGCTCGTTTACCTGCCTGCCCTGGCTGCGGCGTCCACTCATGGAAGGAGCAAATACGCATTCATGTATGCCTTTTTAGGTGCGGCGGCAGCTTATGCGTTGACCATGCTGATCAACGCCTTCGGACTCTTCGGAAGCTTTCAAATCTGGGCCTGGCAGGTGGCCGTCGCAATCAGCCTGTTCATGTTCTGTGGCTACAAGGTTCGCCGTCTCTGGGGCTGTGGCGTAATTGTCAGCGCCCTCTTGGTGACGTTCCTCGCTCTCGGCTACAGCCTGAACGCGGTGCAGATTGCGGTGCTCTTCGTCCTGGTCGCGATTGCTGCGGCCCTGACCTACTGGTGCCTGCCTGCGAACAACTGGGATACCGAGGTCATCAAGCTGGCAGCGGCGACGAAGTGGAACTGCGAGATGTGGGAACGGATTGAGCCGAGTGTGATGCGCCGGGTGAGGCTTGCCCACACCGACGAGAGCCTTCCGACTTTTACTCGCGAGGACATCGAGTTCGTCACGATGGAGTTCAAGGACATGAGCATCAAGCTCCAGGATCAGATGGCGGAAGTGGTGCTCGGCTTGATCAATCGCCGCTGGAGCCACGAGGAGCTGGCCGTCGTGTGGAACAATATGATTGACGAGCGTGATCCAATGCTCGTGCCAGAGTCTGCGACCTTCAAAGGTCTTCGCAAACAGCACGTCTAATCGAGCAGCCGCTGCACGACCTGGGCGGCGGACTCATACCTCTCCGTGGACCGCACGTTGCGTGCGGGTGTTGAAACAAGGCGGCTCGGTTCCGGCTCAGGCTCAGGCTTCTTCGGAGGCGGCTTGGGCTGGTTCTCCGGGAACTCACTGCCCCGCACAGTAGGCGAACCCCTCTCCTGATAGTCCGCAGGCTGAGCCTCGGCATCTGGGTCGTGATACTGCGCGCCAGGCTGCTCTGAGTAGCCAACCCCGTTGGGAGGCATCTCGCCCAGTGACATCTCCACTGAGTCCCACACGAGCTGCTCATCCGCAGTGAGATCCTGCCCCATGTATTCCTTGAACGGGAGGCGCTTGGTCTTCTCACCGTTGAAGTAGAAGACTGGTGTGACGGCCTCCACGCTGAAATTGCGGACCACATTCTCCGGGAGCCTTACCTTCTCGTTGGAGGCGATGACGATCCCGTCCCCATACCGGCCACTGAACGCGCCAGGCATGTACTGGATGGCGACCGCGTAGCCGTTTCGCACGAGGGAGTTGATGGCCTCCTTCTCGTTCATGGCACCCAGGGTGCGCAAGACGGGATGGTTGACCGTCCGTTTGCGCAAGGCATCGAACACTCCCACCCCACGCGAAGTCACCCGGTAGCCGTTGGCCGGAAGGTCTTTCCCGAACAGGTAAAGCTTGGACTCATTGTCCGACGTGGACTCGATAGGCGACGGCCCCTCGTCCTGCTCCAGAATGAGATGCTTGGCGATCATCGGTCGTCCACGCCGCCATTGGCAGGCACGTAGGTCACATGCTGGCCGGTGCTCGTGCTGGTGCGGACAATTTCTGCCGCGACGAGCGATTCATCGGTGATGTCGGTGACGGGCTGACCCACGTCGGTGCTGGTTGGTAAGGCCATGCACTAACTATGCGGCACGGACTGTAGTTAAGGCATGTGGCTGATCTGGGTACTGCTGGCTGCGGTGCTTTTCTCCCTGGGGTTCATCTTCGGGCGGATCAGCCGTAGTCCTAAACCCAGGCCCGGTGTCACAGCAATGATCCGCATCGGGCCGGTAACGAACAAGTAAAACGTATGGCTCAAATCATCCTTACCGACGAACAAAAGGTGTCGCTGACCGTCTCCTTCAAGACGGCTGCTGGCAATCCCGCAGTGGTTGATGGCGTCCCCGTGTGGGCGTCCTCGGACACGGCAATCATCTCCCTCGAAGTGGCTGCGGACGGCATGAGTGCCGTGGCAACCACGGTCGGCCCTCTGGGCACGGCTCAGGTCTCCGTCACTGCTGACGCGGATCTCGATCCAGGCGAAGCCGAAATCCGTGAAGTCACGGCCACCATCGACATCGACGTGCGCCCCGCTGAGGCAACCACGGTCGGCATCGCTGCTGGCACGCCCGAACCCAAGTAAGCTCTCGGTCATTGGTCACACTGACCCGGCCTGTCACAACGGGCCGGGTCTTTTCGTATCTAGGCTATGGCAGTCCCGTTCACGTTCGCCGCGACCGACAACTTCGTTTATACATCCAACGGGACGCTCGTGCAGGCCACCGGCACGATGTTGCGCAACAGGGGAGACTGGGTGGAGGACACCTTTTACTCGGTCAGCGACGTGGTGACCTACACGCAGACGCAGTTCGTCGCGCTGCTAGACAACTCGGCCCAGCCGCCCACGGCCAACGTGAATGACGAATGGTCGCATCTCACGCGGGTGGACATCAGCATCTTCGGATTTGGAACCCAGGCGTTCAGCCTCTCGCGCAGCTTCCTGTTAGGACGCAGGGTCTAGCCCGTCATCTCCAGGCCGGTCGCCGTGAAGGAGCAGTTGCCATCGCTGGACTTCACCCGAATCAGGTCAGTCGAGGACAGCATGATGGGAGCGGCCACGGGGAACGTGCTGTTGGATGCGAGAGAGTCAGCGTAGTGGATGGCTTGAAGGAGAGAGGATTCAGCACCACCACGAGCCACTTCGACGGTGAAGGCGGTGCTTCCACCGCTGGTGTTGCAGACGAAGAGGGACGTGACCGTACACTGCGCGCCGAGCGGGACCGTGTAGAGGACTTCGAGCGCACCGGCTGCGGGCCGGGCTTGACCGAGGATTTTTAACGCGTCAGCCATTACAGGCTCAGGATCGGGATGGAGCCGCCTGAGCTGCGGTTGGTGTAGCGGGTGACGGAGAATTCCAGGAACGCGCCGCCGCTGGCGTTGCCGACCAGTTGCACCTGGGCGTAAGAGCTGGTCACCTTGAAGGACTTCACCTCGTTCGGAGAAAGCGTGTTGTAGTAGTCGGTGCCAGCGGTGCCCATGTCCACGAAGGCGGTGCCGTTGAACTCCTGGAGGCGGTAGTTCATCGTGTTGACACCGCTGTTCTTGAACACCACCAGCATGGACACCGGCCCTTGCTGGATCGTGCTGAACAGGGTGGCAACTGTTTCACCAACAACTTGGCCGTCTGTGACGTGAGCGATCATACACGCTAACTACTGCCACGCGTACACTGTTCCACCGGCCTGCTTCGTGACCCCCAAAATGTAGTTGGCGTAGCTGCTCGCCACGGCGTTGTGGTCGGCCAGGAAGATGAGCGAGGTCTTGGCCAGTTCCGCGAGGTAGGCGTAGAGCGCCCGCGCCACAATCTCATCCGCATTGGTGAACGGCTCGTCGAAGATGCGCAGACCCACGCGGGATGAAACACGGCCCAGCTCCGAGAGGCTCTCCAGGATGACGAGGTTGGTCAGTGTGGACTCACCCTTCGAGCACCCGTTGGCCTTGTTGCTGCCCATGCGGTTTTTCACCTGCACGTTGAGCTGCGGCTTCTGCTCGCCGCTGACCAGCTTCTTGGTCGTGCTGAACCAGACCTCCATCATGCCACGACCGAGCTGGTGCGACACGCGCTGGGCCACGTCGTTGAGCGGCCCGACTGTCTCGTTGAGCAGCATGTTGGGAATGCCGTTCGGGCTGAAAGCCTTCGTCCAATACTCGATCATGCGCAATCCTTCCTGGGTCTCGGCCAGGGCTTCAGCCGCCGTCTTCACCGCCTGCTCGGCTTCCGTCACCCGCGTAGTGTTGAGGGTGACCACCGACTTCGCAGACGCTACTGCCGAGCCGTCCACCGACTGCTCGTAGCGTGTCTTCTGCACTTCCCATCGGTGCGACTCGCGCTGGTTGGAGGTGACCTGAGTCTCTGCGGTCTCGTAGCTTTCCGACAGTTGCTTCACATTGAACTTGTCCCGGAACTCGCGCAGCTCCTTGCCAGCCGCCCTGGCCTTCTCACGAGCAGCCGCCAGGTCTGCATCCGCCGCCTTCACGATGGTCGCCTGTTTCTCGTAGGCAGCCTCGGCAGCCTCCAGCGCCTTCCGAGCCTTCTCGATCTCCTCGGCACTATGCTTCTTGTCCCAGGGCTTGTTGCACTTCGGGCAGAACTCCGGTTCACCCATCAGTGCATTCACGGCATCCTCCGCCCGCTCCACGGCACCTTCCAGCCGCGTCTTGGTCTCCAGCAGCTTCTCTCGCTGGGTCACCAGCGTGGTGACGTTATCGTCCATGTTGTTGCGGCGGATCTCGACCTCGTGCTCCTCCTTGGCCAGTTGCTTCTCCTTGCGCTTAATCTGGTGCTCCAGGTCTTCCATCTGCTTGGTGAGTTCCTCGTCGAACAAGGCAATCGCTGCAATCTGCTTCACGCACTCCGCCAGGCTGTCGGCACGGCTCTTCTCCTTCTCTGCCTGCTCGTCGATGGCGGCTTGCAGATCTTCCTGGGCCTGGGTCAGTTCATCCTCCGCGCTCTTGAGCGCAGTCCTGGCAGTCGTGCAGGCAGTTGTCTCTGCGGTCGCATCGCGCTTGAAGGCGTTGAGCTTCTCCAGCGCCTTCCGGTAGTGTGCGTCCCACGAAGGCTGGTTGAGCACCTGCATGACGAGACCCACGAGGTCGCCCTGGCCCATCCGGTTAAACTTCAGCCGATCACCGTCAACACAAATGAGCGACTCGGCCAGCTCACGGCTGATTCCAAGGATGCCGTTAATCTCGCTGCGTGTCTCGGCGATGCGGCTGCGTTCAACCGGAGCACCTCCGTCGTAGCTGTAGCGCAGCGCCTCCCCCGTCAGGGACATCTCACGGCAGCAGAAGCCCGACTCGATGACGAGCGGCTTGCCACGGAACTCCACCTCCAGCTTCAGGTAGGTGTTGCCCTTCTCGTCCAGGCTGTACTCGCCGAAGTTGTTGAATCGGCCCACTGCGCCAAAGAGCATCCGGCACAGCGCCTCGGTCAATCCAGTCTTGCCGCTGCCCACCACGCCGGAGAGCAGGACCAGCCCAGAAGGAGGGAAGGCAATCTCGGTCTCTTTGATCGTCATCCAGTTGCGAGCCGCAAAGCGTTTTAGTATCAGGTCAGCCATGCGGAGAAGAACGTGTAGCTAAGGTGTGTCATATCTCGAAGAGCGACTGACCTACGACAAGCTGTTCCGTGTTTCGGAACCGAAGCGTGTTCGTCGTGCTCAGACGGTTCGAGGCCCGCCGTTGGAGATCGAAGGCGGGCAGAGTGCCGAGACCTTCTTCTTCAATTTCAAGTCGTTCCCGTCCACCACCGGACTGCGGCACAAGGGCTACGTGAAGTTCTTCAAGCCCAAGAAACGCGGCCAGCCTTTGCAGAAGGTCGAGTGCTTGGTTGATTGCACCTGCCCGGACTACAAGTTCCGCTGGGCCTGGGCGAACAAGCAGCGTGGCTCCGGTCGTGTTGGCCCGCAGAGCTTGAACCAGGCGTGGAACCTCGCGCCCCGCATCACCAATCCCGGCAGCCGTCCTGGACTGTGCAAGCACATCCTGGCCGCACGCGACTTCATCTACGGGCTGGTCTCCAAGTTTGAACCGGGCACGCCGGACACTACGGACAAGCTCGACAAGCTGACCCGCGCCGCGACGAAACGCTGGGCGAACTTTCCTGTTC
>Ga0181337_1000009_pt1 | contig 64623 bp, 98 predicted proteins | sample Sp13VDMM15DD_FD_168302 | JGI IMG/M metagenome (GOLD analysis project Ga0181337, IMG submission 168302) | Freshwater viral communities from Lake Michigan, USA - Sp13.VD.MM15.D.D | ecosystem: Environmental > Aquatic > Freshwater > Lake | place: USA: Michigan | collected 2013-04-23 | reverse complement strand
GGCGCTCGAGAACCAGCCGTCGTTGCCATCCGCCACCCGCGCGGCCTTGATGCTCGCCTTCGCGATCTCGATGTTCTCCTTGCGCATTTGCATGCCGAATTTCTTGTCCTTCGCCAGCGGCAGCGCAATCTTCTGCGCCAGCATCGCCACGAAAGCCTCGCGGAACAGCGGATCCCAGACGCTCGGATATGGGTTGAAGGCGGTGTAGACGCACTGCGCATTCTGCACATTGGACAGAATGACCGTGCGCGCGATCGGGCTTTCCCCCGGGGTGTCGAAAATAAGCTGGCCCGGGGGCGGGGGGTAGTTCGGATCGGTCGCAATCACGAACCGCGACGGGATCAGCCGCTGGCCCGTGAGTGGCGCGGCATTGAATCCGGTGGTCAGCGGCGTCGTCGGGATTGCGATGTTGCCGCTCGGCACCGTGGGGGTCTGGTAGTAATTCCACGGAATGAAGCGGACCTTGAGGCAGTCGATCGGCCACGCATATTCATAGGTCCACGGAATCGGTACGGCGGTGCCGACGTTCGCGGTCTGGCCGGTGGCGTCGGCGAGCAGCACGAGCGGCGCCGTCTTGCGGCACCAATTCCAGTGCGCCGCCCTCATAAGCTGCCGCATACTCTGGTCGTAGGCCCGCAGGATCACTTGCGCCGGCCGGGTGCCTTCCTGCAGGTCGCCCAGCGTGTGCTCGATCCCAGCCGCATCAAGCGCCTGGTTTGCCACGTCCTGAGGAAGATAGCCGCTCATGGATCACCCCCGAGCGTCCGCCTTGTGCCTCCTGATATATACGGCAGCGGCTTCCAGACGATCTGCATCGTCTGCCAGATACCCGATGCCCGAATTACATGGGCTGCAAAGGATGCCTCTGACTTTTCCGGAGTCGTGGTCATGATCTACTGCCGCCCTGCGTTTTGCCGCCCTACTCGTCTTGCCGGAGATGTCGCCTTGACATATTGGGCACCGATATCCTTGATCGGCCATCATTTTCTCGAATTGCTCTACGGTCAAACCGTATTTAGTGATGAGTTGGGATTTTCTTTCGGACGCCCTGGCTTTTTCCAGATTATTACCCCTCCATCCATTGGTCTTTGCTCTTTCTTCCGGTCCCTCCCTGCGAATCCTTTGTCGCTCCAACTTTCGGAGCTTATATCCCGCCGATTTCTCCCGGCCCGTAGCCAGGGCGCGCATGCATGCTATGCATTTAGCCATCCGCTTTCCTGAGCCGCGTCCGCTCAAATAAAACCCGCTCAATGGAAGTTGAGTCCCGCATGACGTGCATGCCTTGATTAATTCTGGTAGAACGGCGTCAGCCATATCCGGATGCCCAACATCTGGTTTCGGTTAAGGGGTCGTCGCTGCCACAACAGCTTCGGCCCCTGCTCATTTTTGAGCGATTTTTAGATAAAAATCTACCCCTCTGTTCGATCAGCCTCGTCCGTGGCCTTAGCCGCAACCGCTGCGGAAAATTTGGCTGCGTCCATGGTGGCCAACGCTGGTGCCAATCTCCGTCCCAACTCTGCCGCAAAGGCTTCCGTAAATGAAGCCTCCCATGTCGACGGGTCGGTGACCTGGCCCGTGTAGACCATCTGCGCGCTCTCGATATTGCACAGGATCACCTTGCGGGCCGGGGTGTAATAATTGTCGTTTTCGATCTTGAAAACCACCGGCTGAGGATCGTAATTGAGCGGGAAAAGGGGCTGCGCCTTGATGGCGCGGACCTTCAGGCAGTCGGTCGGATAGGTGTACGAAAACAGCCAGCCCGGCGGCGGGTTCAACGTCCCGTCCCACTGGTTCGGCGGGAAATAGCCGTTTGCATTGGCCCATTTGAGCACGGTCAGGTTCACGTTGCGCTCGGCAAAGCCGTAGTCGACCGTCCGCATCATCTCGTCGCGGGTCTGGCTGTAGATGTCCAGAGCGGCTTTAGCAGCCGCCGAGCCCTCGTAAATCGAAGCAATGCGGTCCCGGCGCCCGATGCCGGCGAGGGCAAGGTTTACGACGTCCGGGACCGTTGTGATGACGGATGCCACGGCTAATCCTCCCGGCTCTCAGCGAGTGATTCGAACGCACTTCCCGACTCCAACATGGATTGAGCCACATCCGGCTTCCCGGCGATCGCCATCGCCATCGCGCTCGCCAGCAGGCGAACCACCGCCATCTGGAACAGCGGATCCCATGTGCTCTCGTTCGGAGCGTTGTTGTAGATCGCCCGCGGTGCCGTGATGTTCGTCCAGATGACCTTTTTCTGGACCCCGGTCACCAGCGTATTTCCGACGGACCAATTCGCCGGAGTGGGGTTGTTCGCATCCACCCCCACCGCCGCGAGATCGCCGAACAGTTGCCAAACCTGGATGCCGTTCGTCGGGTAGAGGTATTCCCCGATGAAACCCATGGGGAACGGTGCGACGTTTCCCGACGCCGTGAGCGTCACCTGGTTGCGCGCAAAGTCCCACCCGAATTGCCTGCCGACCGCGTTGACGCACAGCCCATAGAGTTGCTGCGCCGCCTTCCCCGCCGTCGAGTCGTCGAACGTCGGCGCAACCCCCGTCACCGGCGGAATATCGTTGCCGATGATGTTGATTGCCTGGTTAACGACGTCGGTCGACGTGAGAGAGGTCAACAGTCACTCCTTGGGCTTTTCGGCCGGGCTTGGCTCAAGTTCCTTGATGCGCGCGCGCGCTTTGACGAGATCATCCGCCAACCCCGCCGCCCTAGCCTCCGCTACTGCAGCCGCGTCCTGCGCCGCGTTCCGCTGCGCCTGCAATGCAGACACCGCGCGCTGCATAAATGCCGCGTCGGGCGGCTGCGTCTGCGCCGCAGCCGAAGTGACGATAAGACTACCAAGCAGGAATGTAACGAGTCGTGCCGTTGTCATCGACGGGTATCCATTTTGTTGGGTTGCCGGCTGAAGGAGCGTTGGTGATCGTGCCAGCGCCAGCGGCGGCGCCATTGGTCCATGATGTTTTAGTGCGATGCATGAAGGTCGCGGCATTGGTGTAGATCATACCAGTACCGGGGTCCGATGACGTGCCGATAGACAGCCCTCCGCTTGGGTGAAACCGGGCGGAGAACGTCAAGGTGGTGGAACCGGTCGGGACCGTTCTTATCTGCACGTATCCAGCGTGGTCTGTTGGGCTTTGAGTGCCATTGGCGAGAATATCAATTGCCCCCATCGACCCGTAAGCAGCTGTGTCCCAACCTTGAGCGAAGAAGCTAAATCCCGCTCCCGCAGTTAGTGCAGTTTTTGATGCTCTTGTCCCTCCAGCCATGCGACTGGCCAAGAAATTTTGGCTTGCAGAAGTGCCGTAACTATCCATGAAAATGCCGCACAACGTAGTGTCTGGGCATATGAAGTGCGCAATGTTAGTGCCGAACGAGTCCGTATCCGGGGTTCCGTTGTTGGCGTTGACCGTCAAAATGGTGTCGGTTGCGCTCTGGTTTCCCACCAGCATCTGAGTAGTGGCACCAAGCTGCGTAAAACTGCCAGCGAGTGGCGTTGACGTACCGATGATGACGTTATTGATCTGGTTTCCGCCGCCGGAGATCGTCCCGCCCAGAGTATGGGCGGGGAGCGTACCTGCTGATGACGGTGAGCCAAGGGCACCGCCATTCACCACAAACGATCCAGCAGTACCGACATTCACGCCGAGCGCCGTCGCTACACCGGTTCCAGGTGTGACCGTTGCCAGCGCGCCCAGCGCAACGTTGTTTTGGTAAATCGTGGTCGCGTTGATCGTGCCAGCGCCTTTGTCACCACCGGTGACAGATGCTGGAATCGCAACTCCCTGACCTACGCGCATACGCTCTACAGAGGTTGTCGCGCCGGTGGTGGCAGTGAAAATTCCCCAATAGGAGCTCTTGGCGGTGTCGGTGAAATTCTCGGCGGCCGACATCTGGATTGCACCAGAGGCTGCACCGTAACCGGTCGCACCATAACCGGTGCCAATCCATGCAGCAAGAGCATCACCAGTCTGTGCTGCTGTAGGCGCCGCCTTAGTCCCACGGGATTTATACATATCCAGCACGCCAGCATTTGCCGTGCCAAAGGCGTACATTCCAAGGCGTGTCGACACACTATCAGCTTGGCTAAGCTGCAACATAGTGCCCGTAACAGCCGTCGGTGGTGATGCGGTGTTCAGGTTTCCGTAGTGAATACCCGATTGCTGAGAGTTTTGGTAGATCAGATTCGTTTGGGTGCAGCCTTGCGTCCCAGCAATCGCTGGGGATACCAATGCATGCAGTCGTGGGTTGATTAGTTGGGCACAGTTTCCTGTGTTGATATTAATGCCGGTGCCGCTGAGGTTGTAATAATCACCATCGGATTTCAGTACCGCATCGGTGCCGGCAGTGAGGGTGAAGACCGTACCGCCAGCCATGGTCGAGAAGACATTGCCCCAACTGTTTACTTGCTTACAGTCGGTGTTGATAAGCAGCGTACCAGCCTGTGGATCATCAAAGTCGTTGTTGCTGAAATTGATTATAGAACATCCGGCAACGCCTGCTGATTGTCCGTAAGCAACACCAGAGACGCTGCCTGTGAAGGTGTTCTTGTCTACGCTCCAAAGGGTGGCGTTCTGGAGATGGATCGTGTTGCCTGAAGTGAAGGAATTCTTTTCGATCTGGATGACATTGGAGGTATGAGTAGCACCGACCGAGTCAATGCCGCGCATGCCGATGTATGCGTTAATTACGTTCGAGGTAACCGACGAGACAATGATATTGTCGAAGCTGATACCGATGCCTGTCGCAGTGGTCTTGCCGAAGATCGTGTTGTCGTGGATTCGCGCATAAGCCGCCTGCGTAGCACCTGACGCACGAATAACGTAATCAGCAGATTGTCCCCATATTTCAAGCCCTGCGATTTCAGTACCGGTAGAGCCTGAAATATCAATGGCTGTACCTGTACCAGTGTAACTTAAATAGGTGCAAATCGAACCACCAGAATTGAGACTCGCCCCACCGATCAACCGCACATTGCGCATGTTGCGCATATCGAGGCCAATAGCTCCAGACCCAAGTAAAATGGTTGAATTGATAGGGGGCTTGCAAGGAAAGTATACGATGCCACCACCCGCGGTATTCGCAGCTGTAATAGCTGATGCTGCCGTAGGGTACTCAGCCGACCCGACTATGTACCATCCGAGAGCGTTCCCCACGACGCCGCTCGGAATCGACGTGGAGAAGGCCGGAACGCTGGACGCATTCGTGACGAGAACCGCATTTGCGAGAGACGCGGTGTTCCCGAGAACACCCGCGTTGTTGTAGAGCATCCCCAACGATGTGCCGCTGGCGATTGTGGTTGTGCCGACAGTCAGAGGAAAGTTGATTCCGCTCGGAGCGGTAGTCGAAAGCGACGGAACGCCAGAGCCATCCGTGACCAATATGGAACTGGCTTGCGTGGCGAGGCCGCTTACCGTGTTCGCGGCGCTGGAATACAAAATCTGGTTTATCGTCGTGGTCGCCGGCCATGTCGACGTGGAATAACTCGGGGCCGCACTCGCTCCCGACTGCATCATTCTCAATGCGACGGATGGCGCCGCTACTTCGCCCAGAATTCCGGAGTTGTCGTAAAGCACGCCACCGTTGCCGCCGCCGGCTATGGTCGTGGTGCCGACCGTGAGGCCGGCAATAGTGCCGCTCGGGGTGACGCACGTCCCGTTTGAGCAAAGATACAGCGGGACCGCGGACGTCGCTCCGCCAGATCCGGCCGTAATGATCGACCCCGTGACGCCCGCAACGGTGGCGTTCGGGCTCATGCAAATGTAATGGTATCCCGTCGCGTTCGTTGTCGGGGCGTCGTAATTGCAGAAGTTCGTCCCGCCTGGGCCGGTCCCCTGCGCCACAAAGGGCGGGGTGCCGGTGCCGCGGGCCGTCAGGAGCAATTCCTTGAGGCCGAGCCCCGTAGTGCCGCCGCCGGCTGGACCCGAATCTTGTACAACAGCTTGGCCGGATCCGGTCCCGACGTACATCGGGGCTCGGCCTGCCGTCCAGCTGCCGCCCTGCAAGACGGTGCCTTGGCCAAACGCGGCCGACGAAACCAGAAGGGCCAGCAGGCCCGCAGCAATCCGCAGCATGTGATGCACCCTCAGCAGTGGGTGACGATGCCGTTCACCGTTGCAAAACTGCTCGTGGGCGTGCCCGAGCACGTCACGCCGACGATGGACGTACCGTCAATGTTGAAATTCAGACCGATTGGGCTCGCGCCGACGGCGCCGACCGATATCAGGGCCTTCCCTCCGGTCGCGTTTGGAGAGAGGCAGAGGTAGTGGTATCCGGTCGCGTTGTCGATCGGCGCGTCATACATGCAGAACGCGGAGCCGAATGCGCCGGTCGCCTGCCCGCTGTACGGCGCCGCTCCAGTGCCGCGCGCGATCATCCCGATCTCGGAAACGCCGGTGCCGACACTGCCGCCTCGAGCCGGGCCGCTGTCTACCACGATCGGCTGGCCGCCTTGGGTGACATAGGCCGGCAAGCGCCCCAGCGTCCAGCTCCCGCCCTGCAGCAAGGCGTTCTGGCCGAACGCCGCGGCGGGCATCCAGATTGCGATGGCGGCAAGAATGATCGCGATGCGCCTCATTGGGAAATAGCCCTGCGAGCAATCTCAGACCGCGCCAGAGCGGCCTGCTCATCCGCCTCGCGCTCGATGTCGGTGCGCCAATCCGGCGCGGTCATCTTCTTCACGATCACCGCGACCACCCGTTGGGCGATCTGCTCAACCTGAGCGTCCGTAAGATAAACGTCGTCTGGGGGCATCCTTGATCTCCTCGGGTTCATCGTCCTCGTTTTCAACCGCGATCTTCTCGATCTGCAATTCCACCCGGCAGGTCTCGCCCCTGTCGTTTGAATCACAGGAAACGGACTTGACGCAGGCGAACGCGCGCAGATCAAGATAGTCGCCAACCTCGGGAACTGGCAAGCCCAGCTTTTTGAGTTCCTTTTCCGAAAGACACAGACGCAGACCGTAGGGAAAATCGGGCATCGCGCACGCGATCGGCGCGCAGAAGTCCACCTTCTCCTCGTCGTCCAATTCCATGTCTACGAGCTTGGTGAACATCTCACGCCTCCGCCGGAGGAGCCGCAGACACCGCGCCAGCCCCTTCGGCCGCCGCCGCATTACCCTCGCCAGGCACTGCCGCAGCGCCGGCCATCTCGGCTTCATGAGCCACCTGGAGCGCCTTGATCTCCTTGTCGTGCCTCGCGACCATCTTCCGGAGAGCGTCGCGCTGGTTGCCATGGAAGTCCCTCCGCTCGCCCTCGTGGCGCTTGTGGAGCTCGGTGCGGGCCTTGGATTGCGTCTCGCCCATGTTCGGCGCGGCCGGCGCGGCGCTGGCGGGATCGGCAGATGCGGGCGCAGCAGGCTCCGCCGGTGCCGCGGGCTTCTTCTCCTCGGCCTTCGGTTCGGGCTTCTTGCCCTTGTCGTACATAACGCTGCGGCGGGATTTCTTGTCTTCGGCCATGGCCTCAATCCTTGTGGTTGTAGAGCTTCGATCGGTGCTTCTTGGCCGCGCCCATCGCATTGATCGCGAAACGGGCCTGCTTCCCCAGCTTCCCGGGCGAATCCTTGTGCTCTGCCGCAAACTGGCGCGTCGTCTCGCCGGCGGCCTCGGCCTTGCGCCGGAAAAGCCCGGGATGCTTCTTGGCTCCCTTTTTGATCCAGTCGGCCATCATGCCCTCGCTCGATACAGGCTGCGCATGCGGCGCGGGGGCGCGTCGTCCTTCTTGGTGTAGGCCGTCAGCATCCAGCCCCATTTCGCGTGCTTGTCGAGGCGATCCTGGAGGAAGTTGGCCAGCCCCTTCTTCCCAGCCTCCTCGGCGGAGGTCTGCGCCGCGGTCAGGGCATCAATGACCGTCTTGTTGTCGGACGACAATTGCTCGAGCATCTGTTCGGCGTCGTCAGCGTGGGAAAAAATGATCCTCGCCGGACCGGTGATCTCATCGATCGAACTCGGGGCGGCCTCATCCAGTGCCCGGATTTGCTCCGCAAGATCATCCACGGCGCCATCCGCGTCCTTGTAGATATCCCCGAAAAACTCGTGATATTGGGAAAACATCGGTCCGCGCACATTCCAATGAAAAACGTGGGACTTAAAGCCCCAAACCCACGTTTCCGCCAATGCGGCTTTCATCGAAGTGCTGAGGTCCATTTCAGTCCTTCTGACCCTTTCCCCGGTACAGATCCCGCATCCGCTTCTTGCCTACCGCCTTGTCTGCGGCCACGAATTCCTTGCCTACCGACTGCGGAACGCCAGTCTTTGCCGAAAATTCAGGGTTGTGGGCTACCGCCCTCATGAATTTCCCCTGCTTTGGCGATACGGTCGGCATTATCTTGCTCCCGCCGCGCGACTTCCCGATAGACCCACCGCTGATAACTCCTCAGCCTCAGGTCCAAGGGGAAGGTAGAAACTGCGCCGTCGACCTCCGCCAATAACTGCTCCGGCAGCCGCGGGATACCATCCATCGCGATCGCCAACCGAATCTCGGCCGCCATATTGAAGCCCGCGAACGCCAAGGCGATCACGAACCAGATACCCCGCAAGTAGGGCTGCCAGAAATCCCGTGGCAGGGACATGGATCGGGAAAGAAACCGCCAATTCCGTGCAGATGACGACAAATGCGGCGCGCTCGGCATGAGCCCTCCTGTTTCGCAGAGCATAGACCGGAATCAGCGCAAAAAGTAGCGCCCCGATCCCGATCTCCGCAAATGCCTGGAGAATGTCGCTATGGGCGAATTCGTCGCCACCGTGCGTCGCCCGGAACCAGCCGAACCCCTGGCCGGACGGCGTGATGGCATAGGCCGCGGTGAGCCACGACACAATTCGCCCCGCCGCGCTGCCCAGCTTGAAGTGGCCGAAGGTCATGTAGGCCACTACGGAGCACGCCAGCACGATCCCAGCCATGCCGAGAGCGAGGCGCGCGCGCCAATCCTTCGGCCAGAACGCGAACATCAGCCCGATCATGACGGCGACGATAGGGATTCGGGAGTTGTTGAGCAGGATCGGCACCGCGGCGATCGCCACGAAATGCCACCGGCGCGTCACCGCCGCCCAAACCAGCAACGGCGCGCAGAGCTCAACCAGCACCTCGGCATTGTAGAACAGTCCGGGGAATAGCTCGGGGTGGGACGTCGCCAGAAAGTGCCCGTGGCGCCATGCGATGAGGCATACCAAGGACGAAAGCCCAAGCCCCCAGCACATGCCGGACAAGGCCTCGGTCAGGTCGTCGACTTGGGATGCGACGCCCATCACGCAGATCAGGCACAGCATGAAAAAGAACTGGAGCAGGCTGTCCAGTTGATCCGGCGCGTGGATGATCGATGCCGCCGACCACGCCACGCCCGCGGCGACGGCGAGTTGAAGCCCGGTCGGTATCTGCCACCTGATCTGCGACACCAGCGGAATTCCAAGGGCAATGACTGCCCATCGCGGGACGATGGCCGCTGACATAATGCCGGGGACGAAGGCAACCGTAACCAGGAAAGCCCAGACCCCGACCCTATGGGCGGCCAGCCAACTCAATGCGATCGGGTCCAGGTCTGGTCCGACAGCGAGTAGAGATAGCAGACTTGCGCCGCGGCGCCGATCGTGGTCACCGCGTTGACGATGGTCTGCGTCGAGGCGCCGGCCGCCAGGTTGAGCGTGGTGACGATGTTCTGCGCGTAGATGCACTCCTGCGCACCGTCCGACGGCGCCGCCGCGAACGTGATCGTGCCGGAGGCCAGTGTGGTCGAATGGCTCAGGGCGATCAGACTGTCCGAATTGCCGAAACTGTAGGTGAAACCGGTCGCCGGCGATTTCTTCTGGTAGCCCATCTGCGACGTGATCTGATTCGGGTAGGCGTACTTGCTCTGCGCCGACGGCACGCCGCCCGGGAGCACCTGGATCAGATCGGTAGGGCCGATGATGGCCACCTTCGGGACGCTGATGGTCTGCGCCACCGCAAAACTGGCCGCGAAGGCTGCCAGCGCGGCACCGGCGATAAGAGCGAATTTCTTCATGGGTAGCCCCTCCTGTGTGTGGCCGCGATCAGCCGAAGATGACGTAATTATAAGTCGATGTGTCACTACCGCCGCTGTTGACGGTGAACCCGGTCCCGGGCGTTACCGTGACTTGGAACGGTGCCGCCGGCGTGCCGCCCGGGGTCTTGAGGCCGAACCAGATCACGGAATCTGCCGTGATATTGGAGTTTGTCACCGTGACGGGCGTCCCGCTGTTGGCTGTGAACGTCCCGCCGTTGGCGTTGACGGCGCTCACCTGCGGGCCACCATCGAACGGGATCGACCCGCTGACGACCACGGGGGAGGTTTTGATTTGGCCAGTAGATGCGGTCATGGGTCTCTCCGATCAGGTCGAAACTGCGATCTTGTAGCCGGGCGGGACGCCGAAAACCATCGGCACCCCGGAAGGCAATAGCATCGTCGACGTGCTCGCGGTCGGGCTCTCGCCGATGGAGAAATGGCACGGGCCATCCGCCACGATCATGATCGCGCGCGTCTTGTCGCTGAAGGCGTTGGATTGCGTGGTCGCGCCGATGGCGATCTTCTGCACGGCGAGCGCCGGCTGGGGCAGCACGGGCGGATTCGCGGTGCCGATCGCCGACGCCGCACTCATATGCTCCGAGATGTAACAATCCGCCACGCGCTATCTCCCTCAGATCGACTGCCGAGCGGGTTCCTGGATGGTCCCGAGCACGTTCACGGACTTGTAACGGCCCGGCTCGTTCTCGTGGTGAATGACAAGGCCCTCGTCGCTCTTGCCGTCGCCGACGTGCGGGGCCTCGCCGTTGGTGCGCTTGGACATCGTGTCGGTCACCGCGGCGTTGCGGACCACAAGGCCGCCGGGCGTCACGCCCAGGCGATCCTCGGGCGCGACGCGCTCGACCGTGCCGATGGAATCCATGAACGCGCCGTGGATCTCCTTGGCGGTGTCGTTGATCGGCACCATGACCTCGTTCGGCACGCCGTACCAGTCGATTTCGGTCGGCTTGGTCTTTTTGTCCGACGTGATCCAAAACGGTTCGATGACCCGCTCGGCCAGCACCACCTTGTTGCGAAGCTGGTACTTCGGCGCCCGCTTCTCCGCGCGCGCGGCCACGATCAGGTCCACCATCCGGTCGCGCGCATTCTCGCGCTGCTTGAGGATGTGCGGTGCGACCGTCTTGCGGCCGGTGCCTTGGCTGCCGATCTCGGCCAGTGTCACGGCGAGGGTCTGCATCCAGTCCTGGGAGCCAACCGTCGGCTCGATGCCGGCGGCCGCGACCTTGGGCGCAAGGCCGGACAGGGCGGCCTGCACGGCCTCATTGGCGACGCGCGCCACGGCGGCCTGAAATTCGGGGGTGTCGGTCAGCGGCGGGCGCGGCTTGCGGCCCGGCTTCCTGCGTTCGGTGGTGGCGGCTTCGGTCATGGTTTCGTCCTTGTTTCGGGTAAAAGGCCGGCGCGCACCGGATGATGCGCGCCGCAGGCTGGGAGGTCCGCCTATGCGACGCTGTAGTTCTTCGCCGCGTATTTGTTGAACTGATCGTCGCGGCAGGGCACGACGAGCGCGCTCGAGATGGTGCCGGCGGTGAACAGGGTTGCGGCCGGAACCTGGAACAGCAGGCGCAGGAACCGCGGGCGGAGGTTCGCCGGGAACGGCGGCAGCCAGGGCAGCCGCATGATGGTCTGATCCGCGGTCAGCTGCGCCGCGGTGAGCTCGCCCGTTTCGGCGATGGTCTGCCAAGTGCCGGGCTGCCACGTCGGGGTGCCGGCATCCGCCGCCGCCTGCAGCGCCACATTGAGGGTGGCCGAGGTGCCGGTGGTGAACGCGTCGCCGATATTGACGAGCAATTCCGGCCGCAGCCCGCCGACGCCCATCGCATCCGGGGCGCCGAAGTTGGTCACATTGCCGATAATGCTCGAGGTCGGCGGGTTGCCCGCGCCGATGCCGAGCAAGTCGATGACGTTGGTCGAGGGGACGTCGATACCCGCGCCGGCCACAAGCGAGAGCGGAGCGCCGATCGGAACGAAGGAAAGCTGGCTGTCGATAATCATGGTCTTTGTCCTTTTGGTCTACGGCCCGCGGGCCTTGGTTCCGTGTTCGGCGATCAGATCAGGAAACCGCGCCCTCGGTGATGAGCAGCTGATCCGAGACCTTGACCGGGATATTGTTGATGCCGGTCACGGGCTTGCCCGCATAGTCGTTGATGGTCAGCAGCACGTTGCGGTCGCGCATCGCCTGCACGTCCATCCAGTGACGGACGGTGCGGTTGCAGTAGATGACCGGGCGGATGCCCGGCGCCGGCTCGTCGGGCGCATCGGTCTCGGTGATGGCGGACGATTCGGAGGTCAGGGTCGGCGGCAGCAGCATCAGCTGGCGCAGGCCGGCGAAGATGTCGTAGGCGTTCGGCCCGGCCAGGCCCGCGGTGGTGACGTCGATATTCGCGATGCGGGCGCAATACCGCCAGTCGATCGGGACGATGCCGATCATCTGCCGGAACCATGAGGTGTAAGCCTCGAACCGGTTGCCGAGCGAATCATAGCCCGGAACGGTGTCGCCCTTGTCCTCCATCGCGAGGCCAGCCTTGGAGCTGCGGGGATAGAGGCCATGGAAGGTGCGCGCACCGTGGCAAAGCAGCCAGATCGACGCATTCGACGATCCGACGCCGCCGCCATTGAGCACGTTCTGCCCGTTCTGCGCAGTTGCCGCAGTCAGGGTGTTGTAGAAGGTCGAAAGACCCATGAACTCCGCCGGGGTCGCGGCGGTGTTGCCGTACCAGGTGGTCTGTTCGATGGTCTGGCCCATGCCTTCCAGGAAGGCCACGTCCTCGGTTTCACGGAACCGTTCGACGTCGCCGGTCATTTCGGCCAGCAGCCGATCGACCTGCGAATAATCCTCCAGCGTGCCGAGGCCGACGCGGGATTTCGCGGTGGTCGACTTGCTGTACGGGACGCCCTGGTTGATCTGGCGCCAAGAGCCGGCCGGGATCGACGTGCGGAACACGAATTCGTGACCGCCGAACTCGCTCGCCTCGACCATGTAGAGGTCTTTGGCCAGCGCCACGGACTGCGAAAGCATTTCCGCGATGATCTTCGGCTTGCCGGTCGGGTCCGAACGGCTCGCTACGTCTGCAATGGTGGGCCAAGAACCGGTCGCCATGGTGGTGTCCTCTCAATAAACGGGCCTCAGCCCCGTGGTTGGGTCGATTTGTACATATCCCGCAGCCGTCCGCTCGGCGGCTTTCCGCCGTTCGGGGCGGGACGCGGATCCGGCGGCGGCAACGGCGCTTCGTCGAACAGGCGGGCGGCGTTGTGGAGGATGCGAAGGAATTCCGGATGATCGCCGGCTCCCGTCGTCGTCAAGAAACTGTCGAAGGCGGCGCGGTGCGATTCGGGCACGAGCAGGTCGCGCATCCGCGCCACCGCGCCCATGGTGGTCTGGAAGCCGGACCCGCCCAGCTGTTCATCGGCCATCACCTGGGTCTGCCATCCCTTGCGGGTGTCATTCCAGACGCGCTGCTGCTCGTCGGCGACGTGCGCGGCGTAGTCGGTCATGGTCTGGTTGTGCAGGTCGATCAGGCCCTGCGCGCCCTTGGTCGGATCGGTCCGGAAGGCGTCGAGCGCGGTGTGGAAGGTGCTGCGCGTTGCGTCGTCGAGCTTGATCGTCTCCGGCAACTCATAGGCGTATTCGACCAGCTCCAGCGGAGCAGGCGCTGCGGGCGCCGGCGTGGAGGCGTCGGCGTCCGCAGGCTTGGAGGCCTCAACCGGTGCGGCCGGCTCGGCAACAGGCTTGGCGGGTTCGGCCGGTTTTGCGGGCTCCGCAGGCTTGGCCGGATCGGCGGGAGCTGCGGCCGCAGCCTCGGCGTCATGCTTCTGGAGCAGCGTCGGCTCGGGGCCGGCCGGGGCAGCGGGCGCGGCAGGCTCAACAGCCGCCGGCGCGGGCTCCGGTGCCGCAGCAACCGGTTCCGGCGCCGCAGCCGGAGCCGCAGCGGGCGGGGACGATGCCGCCGCTACGGGCTCCGGCGCTGTGCCTCCGGGAGGAGCTGCAATCGGTTCGTCAGCCATTACTCGTCCTTTTTCGTCCGAAATCGATGGTCGTGCTCTTGGTGCATTGCCATGACGGCAAGCGGGAAGCGCGCGAGCCATGTCTGGTACAGGCGGAGGGCAAGGGCCTGCTCACCTGCATGAAACCATGTCGCCTCAGTCTGCGGAAAGCCGTTCGGGCCGCAGGCAAAGCGCTCCTCGAAAGGATGTCCCTCGTTGAGGAGCTTCCACATGCAGCGGCGGCCGATCTCGTTCTCGAACACGCCTTGCCAGAACCTGGCTTCCTCGCGATCGAGGATTTTCTGGGTGAGTTTCCGCTTTTTGATGGCCGCTGGATTGCCAGCATCGACCGTCGGCTGCTCGGTTTCGAGCGGCTCGGGCTGATCCTGTTCAATATCATCGTCATCGCTCATGCGAACTCTGCGCTCGGGACAATGATGCCGCTGGGTCGACGCCAGCCGGTCGGCTTGGTGTCGCGCAGCGGCGCGCGGCCGGTCGCCGGCAGAATCATGCCGACCTTACCGGTGCGCTTGGTCCGAATTTCCTCGGCGCGGGCATGCGCCAACCTGAGGTTTTCGGCCAGTTTCTTGAAAAGTGGGTGCATGTGGCCCTCGGCCACCTTCACGCGGCCCGGGACACCGGCAATCTTGATGCCGCGAATCCATTCGCCGGCGCGCTTGTGGGCTTCGGCCATGGCCAGCCCGATCTGCAGCCAGCGGGTGTCCTGCCGCCATACGCTGGCCTGGCGGCACGCGCCCTCCAGCAATTCGAGTTTTTCCCTCAGCGCAGCATAGTTGGCTCCTCGGCGGGGGGATCGGGCCAGTTTCTCACAATCCTCCGCCGCGAGCCGAAAATTCGTGCTCAGGCAGTCGAAAATCTCGGATTCTGTGAGTGCGCCCATGTTGGAACGATTTTGTGCATGGGCTTTGAACATTCCGCAATGTCATCTGGACATGACGGGGTAATATCCCGCATAATTAAGATAAACGGAGATACCATATATGGCGGTCAAGGACTTCGGGATCACAAGGAAAGAGGCCGCAGCGTACCTGTCGGACCTCGGTTATCCCATGACGGCGGAGAACCTTGGCAAGTTAGCGTCCAACAACAACAAGGGCAAAGGCCCTCCCTTTACGCGGATCGGATGGAAACACGTTCGCTATGCAAAAGCTGATCTTGACGCTTGGGCGGCAAAACGGATCGAGAGGGTGGGATGAATAGTCCGGGACGAAAACGCATCCCTCCGATGGCAAAGCGCATCGCTCCGATCATCAGACGTTCAGCTTGGGACAGCATCCACGTCGGTATCATGAAGGCAATGCGCGAGCCTACCGAGGATATGCTGCGTCTCGAAATCAGCTTGGACCTCGGGGAGAGGGGCTATTTCCTCTCCCAAGAGGAGAAACGGGAAATATGGCAGGAGATGATCGACGAGGCTATGAAATGAAAATGGGCCCCGTCGCGAAAGAGCATTTGGCCTTCCGTCGGCAAAACCGCGATCTCACGGCCAAGGGGTACGAGATCGTCGGAGAGCGCGGCGGCCGCCTCTGGGAGCTTTACCGGGGTTACCGGGTGGATCACCGCATTGTGGATGCCGTGGTCGGCGCCGACGGCAAGTGCATCTTCGTCAAAATAGAGCCGAGGACCAAAATATGACCTATGTGCTGGCCGCCATCGGCGTTGTGTTCCTGATATTTCTGGTCATGGTCGCCATGTTCTGTTTGGCGGTCTGGGCTATCTCTGCGACGGCTGATTTGGAGGGCGACGTATGATCGAGACATCCCGCCGAGGCTTCATCACTGGGCTGATCTCGCTCGTCGCCGCGCCCGCTATCGTGCGGGCCGGATCCTTGATGCCGGTGAAGATGATGCCGCCAGAAAGGGCAATCATCACGGAATTCTACCGCAACCGGGTGATCCGCTATTATCTGGATATTCAGTCCATCAGAGATTGCAATGTACTCTTGTGCTTGGATGACGCTGCTGGCCTGCCGTCACCGTCGTTTCGCGGCATTCCGGTCCGCATCATCGACGGCATCCCCGGTGCGATAGCAGGATAAACAGCAGGAGCGTGCTACCTACCGGGCCGTAAGTGCCGACCCGGCCGTAGTACAGCGCCCAGCCGAAAATCAGCCAGAGCAGCATCAGTATCCAGAAAATAAGACCGAGGGACATGGCTCAGACCTCGGCCGCCTGGCGATCCTCGTCGCGAATCCGGCGCTGTTCGCGCTCCTCCCGCTCGGCGATCTCCCGCGTGGCCATGGCGCTCTCCTGTGAATGCCATGGCCAATTCGCAAGGGGCTGGATTGTTCCCGTCAGAAACCGTGGGCCGGCTTGACTTCGGCCTCGTGCCGCTTTGCCTGCCCGACTTGGAAAGGCATCCATTCGACATATGGGCTATCTCCGGCGGTGTACGGTGAGCCGTCCTGCACGACCGGAACGGAGGTTTTCCCGTTCTGGGCATGGCCCTCAGCATTCCAAACACTGAGATTCACCATGTTGTCGCCGTGGACATAACTGACGATAGCCGGCCAAGGCTGATCGCCTCGTGACACCTTCTCAGGCCAGTACCACATGATGCGACCAATTGAGGGTTTAATCATCTTCGTCCTCTCAAATGCCGGATACCGCCGGCGCGGATTACCCGATCGACCACCACATCCAAAAGAGGATGGCCGCGCCGCCTATCGGCAGCATCGAAATGAGGCAGATTTCGACGATATCGTTCTGTCGGGGCGTCATTGAGGCGTCCCGAGCAGCTGCGATAACGCCGTCTGGCCGCCGGTGTTCGTCTCGCTCAGGGTCTTGGCAGCGTTCACGGCCGCGGTCATCTGCTCCGGAGCCTGCGCACCCTGCGAGGCCTGCTCCCTGATCTTGTCGTGTTCCTTCACCTCATCATCGGTGTAGAGGCAATCGGACGGGAAATTGGTGACGTCGGCGAACTTCTCCGCGGTCTTGTCCAGGTTCACCTTGCGCAGCGGATCGGGGATGCCGGCCGCCTTCGCCGCGCTCGACATGCCGCCCATCGTGGCCATGAAGTCCTTCATCGAAACCGCCGTGGCCGATCGCTGGGCAATCCGCATCAAGGACAGGAAGTCGATCCGCAGCGGCACGTCCTTGAGCGCGGCCGGCTTCGGCTTGAGCATCCGGCGCCGCTCCATGATGTCCAGAATCCGGGTCAGGGCTTGGCGCAGCTCCTCCTCGACCAGCGTAATGACCGGGCCCAGCTTCTGCAGGCGCTCGAGGTCGCGCTTGGTCAATTCGAGCTCGTTCCGCGGCTGTACGCCCTGCATCTGGGTAATGGCCATGAACACGTCGACAAATAGCGCCTTCTCGATCCGCGCGTTGACCTGGGCTATATCCTGCACCATCGGGGCCAGAGCGGCCGGCGCCACCTCGAACAGGGGCCAAAAGCCCTTCTTGGTGCCCTCGGTGTTCGTATAGGTGATGTTGCCCGGCACGATCGACGACGGCTCGTTTTTCATCTCTGGATTGGCGCCCATCGGCGGCCGCACCAGCTTTTCGATGAATTCGGCCTTGCGCCTGGTCTCCAGCTGGACCTGCTTCGAATCGCCCAGCGCATCCATGCACGGTGACCGGCCATAGGCGTCGTTCGAGACCCTGGACCACAGGAGAGCCATGAACGGCTTGGTCCGGAAGCCCGCCACACTCAGCGGCCGCGCGGTCTGGATGCCCTTGAGCCAGTAGACCTCCCGGTAAATGAACGATCCCGGCACCACGCGCACGGTCTTGTTGGTGCCCCGCTCGGTGAGCGCGAAGTTGGGCTCGATCGCGTGGGCGACCACAAATTCACGGTCCAGCGACGATCCGCCGGTGTTCCACAGGTTCGTTACCTGCTCGGGGCAATTCGCGACTTTGAACTGCTCCACGATCTGGGCGACCGTGAACGTGAATTCCCGATAGAACGTATCGACCGACAGCCGCGCCCCGGTCCCGAGATAGTATTCGCCCGCGCACGGCAGATAAAGCCGGATGACGTCCTCAAAATCCTCATAGATCACGAACGGCGCCGTGCCGAACACCGTCAGATCCTGAAACGCCTGGGCGAGCACGGTGTAGAAATTGGACTGTGCCAGCACCGTGTAAAGCCGCTGCTCGGTGTCCTCGATCCATTCCTTGCCGTCGGCGTCCAACTTCACCCACGGCAGGCCGCTCTCCATCTTGATCCACGGCCGGGCCGGGTTGGTGAGGCCGGTCCACATGCCGCTGGCGCAGGTCTCGACCGCGAGCAAGCCGGTCGAATCAATAATCGCGTCGTTGAGGGCGTTGCCGCGCGACATGCGGTTGGCCACAACGAGCCAGTGATAGCGCCGCGGGTTGAAAAACTCTGCGAGCCGGGCCCAATACGCCCACCACGAATAGCGCCAGGTTCGGAGCGAAGCCAGCCGCGCCTCGAGGTGGGAGAATATCGTCGTCCACTTGAAATCGGGGTTGGCGTCGATCTTCGTCTGCGTCGTCACCGGCTGCTGCGCCAGAAGCGACGGGCCCATTTGGATATAAGCCGGCGTCGCGGCGGCCACGTCCTTTTCGAGAACCGGGGCGTTCATGCGCGAATTCCATTCATATCAAGGATACGAGGATGATAGACGCGCCGGGAGTTTTCTTCTTGTGTCACCCATTCGCAATTTGACGGCATATATCCTTTGGAAGGGTCGAGCCGGTCGATTGTGAGGGTGTTGTCGTAACGAGCCGCACGAGCCCAAGCGCGGAAAGTTGGAAAATCTTCCCACTCCCTACAAACCTTGATGCCCTTTCCGCCGTAGTGCGGGTTAGACATGTCGCGACACCGTTTAAGAATTCCCTTCCAAATTGAGTAAAGACGCGTAACGCCTTTATGAGCCCCCCCGTGCGTTACCTTGGCTGCCGCCCGGCGCTCGGTTTCACAATCCTTACATCCAGGCTCGGATGTATTTTTCAGATTGCTGGTCGTTCTCTTTACGTGGCCCTCGCTGCCACAGGAGCAGGCACAAAGCCATAGCGACCCGCTCGGAGTTCTCTCGATAAGAGAAACGACAGTAAGCCGGCCGAACTCTTGGCCCACGAGGTCAATTCCGCGCCCGGGGAATTTACACCCTGTTGACCCTCGGGTTGGTTTTCGCACTCCGCATTTGGAGCAGCTATTTCGACTGCCGCGCCGAATGTTGGAATTGAGATCGCAAAATCGTCGATAAACCTCATTCCCACAATCGCATAGGCACCGCCACTTATTGTCGGTGACACGATAATCAATCGCCTCAAGGGCGCCGAACCTGCGCCCAGAGATATTGACCGGCTTCTTTACGGGCGGGATTCTTGGCATCTCACTGGCCAAAAAGGGACTTGCTGCCCTTCGTCGTGGTCGGGTCCGGGCTGCCCTGGCTGCTGGTCTTGGTCGTCCCGCCGGCGGCGGCCGCTGCAGCTGCGGCCCGCTGCGCGGCGCCAGCGGTCTTTGCGCCCGCGTCTGCAAATGTCGGCGGTGCGGGCGGGGGCGGCGGGGGTGTCGGAGCGGCTGGCGCTTCGGGGGTAAGAAACGACATGATGAGCAACCCTATCGCATGGCGGTGATGGAAAGAGAAATCGGCGTGTTGTCCGTCAGGGCTGACAATGCACGAAATTGAAGCCGAACGCTATCGTCCGCCAAAGGCCGGGCGTTTACGAGCAGGAAGCCGTCGGGCACGACCACAACCATGGGCGGGGCGACAAGCTCCGGCGTTGGGCCACGCGGGATTGGGACTAAGGGCGCGATTGCCTTTGTGGCCACGAGCAAACCATCCCTGCCGAGGGTGAAATCGGCTCGGATGGTATGGCGGGGCGGCGGAAATGTCTAGGTGTGGGGCGGGGATCGGTCAGCAGCCAAATAGACCGAGGTACAAGGTCACCTCACTCAGGCTCGCATTCTCGTCGAGAGCATCGGATAGCCGGCAAGCGTTGTTGCCAGACGCCCCCGTGCATGAAAACTTCTCGCCGCGGATTGCGTGGTGCAGGAGCCATGCGGCGTCTGGCATGGGGATGTCGTAGGCCCTCCAGCACCAATTGCCGTAGCCGTGGATCGAATTGTTGTAGACGCAGCGGCGGCGGAACAGCCGCATAGCCTCGCCATCATCGGAGATATCGTGGGGCGCTACCGGTGCGCAATTCAAGGTCCATCCGCTCGCCCCGAGCCGACAGGGCCAGTGCCTCGGCCACACCGCGAAAGCCGCCACCGTCATCGCAAGCGACTTCGAACCGCACATAGGCGAGGGGCTCGCGTCGATCCTGCCCGCGGCGCTTGAGCGTGCTCACAATTGATCTCTATCCTCACTTAAACGGATCATAACTCGAATCGATCGCGCTCGCCAGCCCCACATCGGCCCGCACCTTCTGATCCGACAGCGGATCGTAATCCGCCATGTTCTTCGGCCGGAATACCTGCCGCGCCTTCGGGCTCACCGGCTCGGCGAATGTCAGGATCAGCCCGTCGAACTCGTCCAGGGTGAAGCCCAGCCGCGCTTCGATATCGTCCTTCGGCTCGAGCAGGATCCGGTCTTTCTGGAACGTGTAGGTCGTCTCGGTCAGGGTCCGCAGCAATTCCTCGCTTTCGACCAGCGCGCCGCCGCGCTTGATCCACTGCACCGCGTCAAATGCCATTTCCGCGCGTTTGTTGGCGTATTTGGTCTTTTCGTGCGCTTCCTGAGAAAACTGGATGCCGATCGGCGCTTTGCCGATCTGGATCAATTGGTCAATCCAACCGGCGCCGAAACCGCCGGTAGCGTCGACAAAGCACGCATCCGCGGCCCAATCGTCCCACGCCCGCGCCACGATGCCGGCGCCTTGGACGCTATTCACCCCGCGGACCTTGCGCATCGGGAAGGATTGCAGGCCCTGGCGCTTGTAGACCACGCTGGCCGCGTTGCCGTACCGGGCGACGTCGACCCCGAGCACCTTGGCCGCATCCCGGTAATCCCATTCCCGGTACATCCGCTTCATCGCCTCGCGTACCTCGTCGACGCCGATCAGCGAGTTGAATGAGCTCGGAGGGAACTGGCCGAACACGTTCACCAATACCCAGGGGTTATCGCGGCCGTGGGTATCGATCTGGTTCCGGGCCCATTCGACGCTCACTCGCGGCGACCGCTTCGGGTCGTCCGGATCGCCGGTGATGTTGATGACCAGCCACAGGCCGCCCTTTTCCTTGCGCGACCGGTTGGCGCGGTAGAGCGGCCCGGACAGCTGGGTCGGGTTGCCGGCCTGCAGGATATGGCCCTCGATGCAGGACGACAGCGCCGCCTCGGCCGCGACCATCACCGCGTCGGGGATGCCGCCCGATTCATCCAGCGTGAACATGATGTAATCGGCGTGCAGTCCGGCCAGCGTGTCCGCCTGCTTCTGCGGATCGGCCGATTGTGGCCATGTCCGCGCAGACAGAAACCACGTCTCCTCGGCCTTTCGATTGTAGATGCGGGATTTGGTCCACTCGAACTCGTTCTTGAGCATGGCCGAGCGATCGCGCCATTTGGCCATTTCGGCCCATAGGTTGTCCCGCAGGTTGTCGCCCGAGATCGACGTGGCCGCCATTTTCGGGAACGGCCTGGTCGCGAGGAAATTCCAGTTGAGCCACGCCAGCACGCAGGTCTTGCCCGGGCCCTTGCACGCGGTGAGCGCGACCATCGGATTGCTCGGGAATTGCTCGAGCACGTCCGCCTGCCACGGGTCCGGCTCAACCTTGAACTCCTCCCGGACGAACGCGAGAGGCGATGCGCGCCATCGGGCGATCTGCTGGCCGCCGCGGCGGATTGCTTCCCGCTGCTCGGCCGCGGTGGATTCGGCACCTTCGACGGTCACAGTTTGTAGTCTTTCAGCGCCTTGTAGGCTGCGATCATGCCGGGGAGATCACCATCTGCCATCGCGCGTGCAGCTGCATCCAGATCACGCCTCATGAATGCGAGCGCAAACCCACCCGCCGGGCCTATTTCTTGATAGGCCGGCATCACCACGTCACGGATACGTGCCATTTCCTTCGGAAGATCATCGCCCAAGGTGCTCATTCCATCTCCCTCCCTGCGCCTTCGGTCATTTCCACATTATTTCAAATGGGCCAATCGCGCCCATGCTATCCAGCACGGTCTCGTCTATCTCAAGGCGATAGGTGAGTCCGCGCTTGTCCACCATAGCGCGGTCAACGCGAGAATAGCGACGCGGCCCGTTCTTGAACCAGAGTGCGGTGGTGTAGACCTCCTGGCCTCGAAAAACACGAGCGCCGAGATCCTTCGCATGAACGATCGCAGTCCGGCCGTTTGTGCGGGTGCATCGCATCTTGATCGTCATTCCACATCCCTTCCGCATTGCGCACAGCGCCAGCATATCTCGTCGTCGGACGCGAAGCCAATCCTGCCGCCCGCTTCGGCGCCTTCGGTCATGCGCGGTAGGTTCCGGGCACGATCCACAGACATCCTGAGGGAGACTCGGCAGAGCCATATCCAGCAGTTGAATAACTCACGGCATCGCCATCAAGTATCCAATCCATCCACGCGATGAAACGAGGCTTTGGCATCACTCCATCTCCTTCCCGCAGCTTGCGCAGCGCCAGCAAATCCCGTCGTCGCAGGTGAACCCGATCCTGCCGCCGCACATGCGCAGCCAGCACTTTAACCCGAACCAGCGGCGGAATGCGCGGATCATTTACCAACCTTCCCGAATTCGTCGATGAAGCACAGCGCCGACGGCAGATCCCGCTTGATGTCGCCGATCGAGAAGCCCTTGGCAATCAGCGCGGCCTCGAGCTCGCCCTGGCGCGACGTCGCGATGATATCCATGATTGCGTTGCTCATGCGGGCGAGGGCCTTGATCGGCTCCAGCGCAGGGTCGTCGACGAGGCGGCGAATCTCCGCGATGCGCGCCGGGGATGCGGTCATTTTCTCACCATGCCTCCATGGAAATGCCAATCCATTGACCTCTCGTGCATCAGGATTGGGGGATTTACCATCTTGTTCATGATGTCGGCGCGCGTGGTGGCTGGCATCGTGGATCCGAAAGTGACAAAATCCTCCATCTGCCGCTTGGCATGGATGGCAAGTTCCTTCTCGGTGCATCGCTTCCACCGCCAAATCTCGCGCCACTCCTTGCGGCCGATCGTGCGCGGAAACGATCTGAGATTAAATGAGAGTTGGATCATTGCCAGAAATCTCCTGCAGGCGGCAGCGGGTCGCCGAGGTATATCCCAAGGATGGTGAACAGGACCACGGCCGCGACTGACAGCATCACGAATGTAGCAAGCTCCCTCACGCGCTCGTCCCCACGACCTTGCCGTCCGCGCTCACCATGATCTGCGGGTGGCCGGCCGGGCACCACGTAACGATCCCGCCGCCGACCGCCGGACGCAGCTGGCTCAGCGCACAGCATGCCCGACAGATGAATTTCATCCCCGGCCGCGATTCGATCTGCGGCTGGATGTCGGGGTCAAAACTGACTGTGACGCTCGGCTTCATTGCTTCGTCTCGGCCGTCGCGTCGCGGTTGACGCGCCACAGCTCAATGATCCCGTCCACAGCCTCGATCGCCAGCGCCCGAGCGCGCGCCTCGTCGCTCTGCTCCTGCGTCCAGATCATCGCCGCATGCACCGCGCTCAGCGTCGCCATCGCGTCCCGCGGCGTCGGCTCGGTCTGCAGCACCGAGAAAATCATCTGCGCGTTGCCCTGGCTCTGGGCGAGCGTGGCGCGGCGGCGTTCGGCGCGGCTCATTGTTTTTCCTTCTCAGCGGCGCGCTTTATCACGTCGCCCCGCAATATGTTTACCGCTCTCTCAATCTTGGTGAATGCGGCCATCGATTCCGGAAGATGCTCGGCCATCGCGTCCAAGGCAATCTCGCGGTCGGCGCCTGGCATCTGCAGGGCAGCCACAAAATCATCCACCATCCGGTGATCAATCTCACTCACGGCTTCGTCCCATCCCCGCGGTTAGGCTGATCCAAGGCTTTATCAAGCCCATCCAAGATCGCCTTCCAATTGTCCTCGGTATCGTATTCGCAGACGATCTGGCCGCCGACCATGGTGTACTCAATGACAAACTTTCGATTGCCGTACCCCTCCCGCCAAGACTGAAAACCGATCAGTTTCGTGACGTCGATCCGTAAATGCGTCATGCTGCCAAAACGGACCTTGAGCGCGTTGAATGACATCTCGACCGTTGGTGTCACGGCTGTTTCCCCTCGGCCTTGCGGCCATGGCCCATCTCCACCATTTCGTCGGCGGTGTACTTGGCAAACATGCGATCGCGTGTGGACTCCCAGAACTTAAAACCCTCCTTGAAGAATGTCCGATTGTAAGTCTGAGGAATGCCGATGATCAGATGCCGCTCTAATTGCAGGGCCGCATCTTTGTCGTATGTCCCCATGAAGCAGCACATGCGCGGGATATCGCCTTGGCGCAATATTTGCCGACACGCCTCGTAAGCCGCCGAATCTCGATTGGTCATGTGCTGCCCGAGCCGCTTCTTCAAATTGGTGGTGATGCCGACGTAAAACACCCAATTGTCCTCAGGAGCGATAAGCCCGTAGACATACCAAATTGGCCTATCCATTTTTTTTGACCTTCTTCCGCAAGCGATAGTTCCGCTGGATCTCAGCCCGGCTCAGTTTTGGCTTGGCTGGCGCGGCCGGACTCGAACCGGCGACCTGCCGCTTAGAAGGCGGATGCTCTGATCCGGCTGAGCTACGCGCCAATGATTGCTCGGCGTAGTCGCACACAGCCATCACGTCCTGGTTCCGCGGCATCGCGCGGCGCACTCGGCTGATGGTCTGTGAAATTCCGTCCATGGCGTTACCTAGCACAGGTAACGCGCGTTACCAAGCGTTACTTGGCATTATTCGTCCTTGTCGTGCTCGATCAGCTTCGGTGCCACCGGCTCGGGATAGCTCGCCAGCACCAGGTCCAGCAGATTGACCGAGACATTGAACTCCACGTCCGGCTTTTCGCGCCACTCCAGGCGCCGGCGGTTCTTGAGCCAGAAGATCGCCGCCGTGGTGTCGGGCGGAACGTGCTCTTTGTAAGGCACCAGCAGCGGCTTGTCGCGCTTCCCAGAGGGCGGAAAAATCTTAACCGCATCATAGGTGTAGCCGTTCGCCCGGTGGTACAGGCTGCTCTCCACGCGATCGTCAGCTACGTCTCGACCGACCTTTAGGGCACTACAAAACTCTGGGTATCGCGTTCGCCAGCGCCAAATGGTGACGGTCGTCACCTTGAAGAAGTTGGCCAGATCGGTTTCGGTCGCGCCGAGTTGGCATAGTGCGCGGGCCTGATCGACATACTCGTTTTTGAATACGGTCGGTCGGCCGCCTGGGTGTTTCGGCTTGGAATTGCTCGGCATTCTGGAAATATCGTCCCGTCAATAGGTTGGCGTCAAGAGGATGGTGGCTGCGCTCGGCTCATTCGCCCTCGCATTTCGACGGAGGGAGTGGGGATGACAGGTCGATGGCTCTCCTGGCATCGTTCAGAAGATGGCCCGCAAAGCAGTCACACAGGCCGGTATCGTTGTCGGCTGGGCATGTATGATAATGGTAGTCTCCGAACTCGGCTATCATGCGCCGCAATGCTTCCTTGATCGGGTCGGGCTGCTCTCCCATTTCAAGCATCGCCTCGCGGTGATCGTCGCTCATGTCCGCTCCCCCGTGACTGATCCGACATCCCCATCGGGGATGACGGCCCCGTCCTTGGTAACGATGGCCCGCCAGCGGTAGACCATTTCCTCTGCCTTATTGACGAGGAACGTCGGTTCTTCCGTGAATGTGCCTGCATCTGGGCTGGTAAGGAGACTGACAAGCGCGGTCGCGGCCTCGGCGCTGAGGGCAAACTTAGTGACATCACCATCCTTATTGCGGAATCCGATGCCGTAGCCATCCTTGTCGAGGAGGTCGCCAACGAACACCAGCCGATTATCGTCAAGCTCGATAAATCGCCCCGCTGAAACTTTGCTCATGTCTTGCTCCCTGTTCCCACAACAGCGCCAGTGCGACTGCGCTTCCACCGCAGCCCGTACATCGAAACGGCCTGCCATGGCATTGCCTGCTCCAGCCCGTTCATGCCGGCAATCTGGTTGGTGACGCTCGTCGGGGCGCCGCGGCATGTCTCGGCATACATGAACCCGCTGCCGCCGCAGAGATGGCTGTCACATGGTCCTGTCATCGTCGGCGCGTCGCAGTAGCGCTGGACCTTCTTGCCGTTTCCCAGGCAGGAGAAACAGACGATGATTCCGGGCGGCAACTTCGGGCTATCGATGTCTCGGAAATCCAAGTCGCCGGAATCGATATAGACGTAAGGGCGTTCTTTGCTTTTTGTCATGACTGCTCTCGCGACGTGACCACCGAAACGGGTATGACAGGCGGCGCAGGAATCGGCTGAAAGTGGGGCCGTGCATAGCAAGCCGAGCAAACGTTCATTTCATTCGGGTACAGCTTGCCGGCGCATCTAGCGCATCTCATCGTCAGCATCTTATTTCCTCCATTTAATTTAAGCGGTTCCTTGGCATCTCATGGCCCCGCTAACCGTTGTCAGGGCGGGTCTTGACGCCCAGGGCACCGCTTTCCTGTAGCGCGTCGATCACCTTGTTACGGGCCGCTATTTCGTCAATGACTATCATCAGGCGGGCTCGTATCGCTTCATTGCGTCGCCCTCGGTTTCTTCGACGCAATCGCCTTCCTCGCAGGCCATCATTTCGTTCCAACCAATGCCGCAAGTTTTGCAGTAGTAGGGCTTACCATCCCTTGAATCTCGGAAACCTCGGCGGCGGTCGGACTGCTTATTCAAATCAATTTCTCGGCTCATTTGCGCCTCGCTGGTTCATAGGTTTGAAGTGGCCGTCCTGCGGTCGAAAGCGACGATGCAATCTCGGAAATTCGTTGACCGAGGGCGGCTGGCGTCGGGCGCTTGTCTGCCGGACACTTGAGCCAAGCCTTAATGGCCAGGTGCATTTCTGCCTCCGGGTCCATGTCCTCTGATTCTCCGTAAGGATCGGCAATGTCGCCCCGACAGACGTAGCAAATAGCGCGTTGGCTCTCCTGACAGGATTTGCAGGGCACTTGCTTGCGGTCGCAGGTCTCGCAATCGGCAATCATTGGTTGGCTTCTCCTCTGGTCAGTGACTAAAAATCCACCGGACGAACAGCCAGACGGCGAACATTCCAACGGCGAAATACAAGATCATCTCGATTGGCATCACTCGCCTCCTAACTGGTGTCGCGACGTGACTGGCGGGGCGGGCCAACGGCGCTTGTCTGGGTGCGACAGACCAACCTGCGTTGCCATGTGCCGTATTTCGGCGTTGGCCTCGTCAATTTCCTTCGGCAGATCGACGCGCCCCCAGGCAACCATCACCCTGCATATCGGCGTAGGCATTGCAAAAACCTTATCGGGCCACAGCCACATAAATTGCCGTGTGCTGTGCAGCACCTCAAATCGATACCCGAACAGTTCGCGGCGCTCTCCGGCCAACGGGTGCCGCCATTGGATGCTGTGCAGCTGAGCGCCGAAGCCGTGCATGAACGTGTACAGTTGGCCGCTCAGCCAATAGAATTTGTTGTCGAAGTATGGCGAGCCGAGGCCGTGCCCATTCCCGAAAATTTTATGGTCAAGCCAGAGGATCACTTCTCGCCTCCCGAGTGTTGCAAAAGGACTCGCGATGAAAGCTTCATGCGATCACACGTCGGTTTCATATCGTCCCAGATGATGAATGGCGCAAAGATCGGCATCACCGCTGGCGCCGTCACAAGCCCCGCAAACGGCATCGGCCGGCCGCAAGCATGTTGCACTTGGATGTTCCAAGCGTGCGTCAGCAGAACGCCGGCAACCAAGTATGCGACAACCCATTTCATTTGCTTCCTCCGTGATGCGAAGAGAGCCGTGAAGTGCCGCGAACAGTGCGCGCAGCTTCAATTCTCCGCCGGCTGAATTTGTTTATCTCTGCCGGCTTGATCATCTTGCAATGCAGAATGATGGCTTCGCATCGCCCGCAGCGGATTAGATCGCGCGTCAACTCCATCGGAGTGTCGCCGTTCTCGCCTTCTAGGGCATCCCCGCAAAGCGTATAGTCTACGCCGCCCGCGCTTTCGGCGTGGACAATGCTTTTGTCGTGTAATTCGCGCCAGCGTTTCATGTCACTTGCACTCCGTGGAGGAAATCCGCGATGCAATCCGCTCCAGCACCTCGACCTCGCGCTGGCGCGACGACTCGTCACCCCGGCGCCGGTTGTCCTTCTCGGCCTGACGGTTCTGGATGAGGCGCATGGCTTCGGATAGAAGGCTCATTTTTGCACCCGGTCGGGTGAGGAGATCGCGTCAGTCATCCAGCACGCCGCAATCGCGCACGTCTGAAACCACGTTCTATCAATTGCAATCGCCCAGTTGGCATCGCCAAAATATCGATACCCAAAATTAGCGGCGGCAAGCGCAACTGCCAAGGTGACGTACCTCATTTGCTTCCTCCGTCTGCCGATGGAAGCGGGGTGGTGGGCTTCCAGAAATCGAAATAGTTCTGGTTGTAATAGAGCGCTGACCCGTCTGCCGTGGCTGCATCGGTCCAGTGCGGATCGAGCAAATCTTCCGACAGACCCTCGTCGGTCCATCGAACGATAACCGGCGGGCGCGACGGATGCCTGGTGTTGCAAACCTCGATCGGCGTTCCGTCCCGCGGCGCCGTCTCGATCGGCTGCCACTCCCGCCCCCTTGCCGTATCAGGGGAGAGGGCGGCTTCGTCATGCAGCTCTAGGGCCACGCGGAGCGCTCGCAGCGCCCCGTAGCCGTCGCCCTCTGCCGTGTGAACGATTCCGCTGGCCACGTAGTAATCATGAACGCATTCACGCGCGGCCTTGATGATTGCGTCCACAGTATGCACCCCGCACTGAGGTTGCGGCGAGCGAAGGGCGGAGGCAGCCAAAACTTCAACGTCCTGGTGAAAGTTCGGTTCTGAATTGTCCGCGTTCTCGTCGGAATCGTGGCCACTCGTAAAAGCGCGCAGCCTTGCAACAGCGGCCAGCAGTTCATCTTGTTCAGGGGAGGTAGGGGAGGTCATGGCTGGGGCTCGCTTCTTTAATTCGTCGGCCACTGGCTGGGAGTGGGGACGAGGCGCGGTCATTCGCTGCTACCTGAAGACGACGAACCGGAATCCGACGACGAAGACGACGAGCTATCGGACGAACTGGAGCTTGACGACGAGTCCCAGGAACTGCTGGCACCCTCGCCGCTGTATGATCCGCCACCACCGCTGAAGCTGTCGTCGCTCGATGAGGATGGCGAGGCGGCGGCCGTGGAGGATGATGGGTGCAGCATCGCGCCCACGATCCCGGCGCCTGACGGCATCGGAATGCCCGTCGCGTAGCCGATCAGGAAGTGGGTCATGTCGAAGCCGCTGCCAGGTCCGGTGCTGACGGCCGTGCGTGCCTGTGCCGGCGTGATAGGCGGCTTTCCCTTGCGGCGCCGCTCGGCGTTGATGAGATCGAGATCGTAGTTAGACATGGTGTCTCTCCTGTCGGTTGTCTTCGCTAGTGTGGTTGCCGGAGCGGGGGTGTCAGTTGAACCCGTCGATGAATTTCCGCATTTCCGGCACCGATGACAGATGACCGGAAATCATCATCATCATTCCGAGTTGGATGGCCGGGTGGCCTTCCGTTTCCGGGTGTTTGTTGAGGTCGCCCGCCATCGATGCATAGGCGTTCTGGACGTCACCGCTGGCGAGATATTCGCTTGCGCGCTGCTTGCACCAATCCAAATGTTGTTGCCGTGTCATCATTCACTCTCCCTTGGTTGTCGTACTCAGTTGCCCTTCAGCACTGCCTATCCATCAACCGTCTCTTGCGCCGGCGCGGCCTCGAGGTGCCTCGGCCACCGCGGAATCCCGTGCAGCTCCATCATCCACGCCAATTTTGCCACAGGCAACGGGATCGGGCGCTTGTTGCGCTCAAACCTGGCGATCGTGTTCCGGTTTCCGGTTCGCGTTCCCTCGTAACCGAGTTCAATGGCGAAATCGTCCATGGTCAGGTTGAGTTTCTTCCGGATATTTCGGAACTCGTTCGGCGTCATGGTGGCTCTGCCGTTCTGGCTCATCTCCGCCCCGTCACGGTTGTATCGGTGCGCGGCCATATCGTCGACCGCTCCGGCTCGACCGCAATCAGCATCACGCCGCAGTAGGCGGCAAAGCCCATCATGGCGACGTCCAGGTTGTCGTGGCCGAGCGCGGCCAAGGTGATCTTTTCGGCGGCGCCGACGCGATCGGCGATCGCCATTTCGATGGATGATCGGCTCATGGAGATTTCCACCCGCTGAGGGCTTGCTTGATTTCGTCCGACGGCGCTGTGAGCATCATTACCGCACCAGAAAGAGTGCCCGATTTGGCGTTGTACTCATTCCTATTCTTCAACCGCAGCCGGATCGAAACGCCACCGCCGCTGTACGTAACGGCGACGCCCGAATATTCCGATTTTTCATCCTGCACAAAAGGCAGCAGCCGACGGACTAAATCTGATACTTCGGCGCTGCCGACCGAAGGTGGGGGCGGGGGCGGGGTTAAAAGCGCAAGCGATACCAGCCAATGGCTGAAAAATCCTCCTGCAAAGCTCAATGCGGCAACCGCCGTGATCTTACGCATGGCACCGCCCCTCCGGTCCAATCCCAGCCGCGCGCTTCGCAGCCTGCCGCGCCGCGATATCGGCGAGGTAATCCGGGGCACACCACGCCGTCATACGAGCGTGCCAGCGAAAATCCTGAATGTGCCGGTCATACTTCGACGGCGCCATCGCGGAAACGATGATCTCGGTCGGAGCGATGAATACTGCGGTCATGTGATCAGCCCACCATCTCAAACATGGGTTCGAGAGTTATATTGAGCGCGTCCAGCTTGGGCTGGTCCGATCCGGTTTCGGCCGCGATCATGGCCTGCGCGCGTTCGATGAGGAATTCCAGAACCGCCTTCCAGTCGTCGGAAGCGATCAGCGCGTCGTCCTCCGTGAAGCAACCATCTTCATCCAGAGCCTTGACGACGAACCGGCTGCCTTCGCTGAATTCCCGCATGGCCACGTCGGCATAGTCAACGAAGATAGATACGCACAAGACATCGCTCCCGAACGACGGGCACGTATCGTTCCGGAACGAATCGTCCCTGAACCCGGCGGGCATCTTCGGCATGTCGGCGGCGGGGAAATCCGGGAATTCTGTCTGGAACGTCATTTTGTCATCCTCTCTCTGAGCGAGCCGCTACCGGCTCCTGACAACCTCAATCTAATGGCGGTTTTAGCTATGTCAAGTGATTAATTTACGCACCCCGAAGAAAAGTCGCCGCGATATGGCGGGATAGCGGCAGCGGTATTTTTGCGATCATGGCGCTGGCCATCTTGCGGCCGGGGTGATTTTTCCCGTGTAATCTCCCTGGCGAAACCGTCCCATTTGCCTTCTGCTCGGAATAGTCACCAAACCAACCCTCTTTCCCACGTCCGGGTAGCTTTCTCCCATCAGGATTTTGCCCCTTCCCGCTTGTGGTGTTGTGAGCGATGTTGAACCACGATCCGCCGTTGTTTTTGGTGTGCCGCTCGGCGTGCGTATTGAACCCGAGCCCGGGAACGTGCTTTGGGTGCCCAGGCGGATACCAGCCCGCGCCCATCGTCGGAACATTGATAGCCTTGGCCGTCACCGGCATCAATGCCGGCACGTCGCCCCAAAGGTGAAAGCTGCCAAAATTCCACCGGCTGCGCCCGACCCACGGGATCGCGCCGCGGACGTTCTCGACCACCATCGGGACATGCCTCCCGGCCGCGATGCTGGCCTCTTTCTGGATGCGGAAACATGCGTCGAACAGCCGGTTTAGATCAGCCAGCGCCTTCCCTGTCGTGTCCGCGCGGATCGCGGCGGCCTTGGCCTTCGCAAGCGACCACGGCATCGCCATGTAGCTGTATTCCTGGCAGGGCGGGGAGGCGACGATCAGGTCTGCCGTCTTGAATTGCGAGCCGTGCAGGGTGGTCACGTCCTGCACCACGAGCTGCGCCGGGTATCTATGGTCGCCGTAGACATGCCGCTCGATATCGAACCCGATCACGTCGTAGCCTTCGGCAATCAGGCCGTCAGTCCAGCCGCCCAAGCCGCAGAAAAGGTCGATCGCCAGCGGTTTCATGTCGGAGCCCTGCATCCCGGTTGCCCCGGCTCCGGCCCGAATTCCCGATTCCATCGTCCCGTCGCCCGGTAGATTTTCAGCGCGGCCGGCCAATCGATCTGCATGGGTGCAGAGGGTACCGTCGGCGGCACCACGATCGTCTCAAATCTCCGCTGATTGAGCCATGTCGCGGCGTGGCAGATGAATTGCTCGTCCTTTCCGGACATCATACGGGCGAATATGGGCAGCACCGCCAGCGCCTGGGCCTGCATCTCAGCCGGCAACTTTGCCCATGATTTCGACGCCTCGAACTTTGAGCAATTCAGCTTGCGCGGGTAGCCCATCCAGAATGCCTCAAACTCCTCGGTGTAGGTGCTGGCCGGTTCCTTCTTTGGCTTTGCGGGACGGCGGCGGGCAGGCTCGGGGAATTCGAATAGCATGGCGGTCATGTGATGCTCCCTGTTTAGAATGCGAATCGTTCATCCATTGCGTCCGGCCACGTCTCGCGCGACCATCCCTGATCGCGCACCGCGTTGCACGTCACGTCGACATGGCACCGCACCGTCCCGGTCGCGCCGTCCCGCTGCTTGCCGATGATGATTTCCAGATCGTTGATGCACTTCTCCATCTGCATCTGCCAAACCTCGTATTCGGCCGTGCCGACGCGCGGCTCCGCGTTTTGCAGATAGTAGGCTTCCCGGTACAGCAGCAGCACCGTCGCGGCGTCCTGCTCGATGTTACCGGAATCCCGCAGGTCGGAAATGGTCGGCCGCTTGTTCTCCCGGCTTTCCACACCCCGCGACAACTGCGCCAGCGCGACCACCGCCACGTCGAGCTCGCGCGCCAGCCTCAGCAGTCCCGAGGAGATTTCCCCAACCTCATTGACCTTGCTGCCGCGGTACCGGTCGCTCGCCTGGACGTGGCCCATGTGGTCGACCACGATGAAATCCAGCCCGTGGCGCCGCTTCATTTGTCGAGATCGAGCGGATATTTGGGAGATCGAAAGCCCCGATTGCTGTTCAATCCGCAACTGCAGTTTTGCCAGATCGTCCGAGGCGTCCCGAATCCGCGTAAAATCGCTCTCGTTGATCTTTCCGGACTTCATCCGAAAGTGCGGCAGTTCGTATTGATTGAAAAGCATATCCGAGATCAGCCGCCGGCTCAGCGAAACGTCGCCCATCTCGAGGCTGAAAAACACCCCTTTGTGTCCATCCTGGCACAGCGCCCGGGAGAAATTCAGCGCGGCACCGGTCTTGAACATCCCCGGCCGGCCAGCGAGGATCGTCAACTCCCCTTTGGATAGTCCGGACGTCTTGCGGTCCAGATCCCGCAGCCCATAGCTCATCCCGGTTAGCGCACCGTCGCTCTGGTAGGCCTTGGCGGCCGCGTCGACCGCGCGCACCACGGACGCCTGCAGGGTCAGGGATGGCACTTGCCCGATCGTCCGCGCCGCCACGATGCCGTCCAGCCCATCGATCGCCCATGCCGCCAGGTCAGACGGGTCCGCCGTCCCATCCTGCTCCTGCACCTGCCGGGCGAGGTCTGCAATGTCCCGATGGTCCCCGAGGTCGCGAATCACCCTGGCAAAGTCCGGCGCGTTGATGATCGTCACCGCCGAGGCCGCCAGCTGCGCCAGATACACCCGGGCCGTCATGTCGCCGATCTTCACGTCCGCCGGCAAGAATGTCCGCATCGTAATCGGGTCAGCCAGTTTCCCGGCCGAGATCAATTGCCCGCAGATTTCCCATATTGTCCTGTGGATCGGCTCAAAAAAATGTCTCGGCTCCAGGATATCCTCAATCCGGTGATAGGCGTCATTGTTCAACAGGATGGCGCCGAGCAGGGCCTGCTCGCACTCCAAATTATGGTCCTCGCCGACCTTCATGTGGCCAGCGCCGCCGTGTTTGCCGCCGCCGTGGCGAACATCTCGTACATCTCCGCCTTCGTCATCTCGACCGGACGGCGGAATACCATCGTGTGGCGGTTCGGCTTGAACGTCACCGGAGCCGCGACCGGCGCCCTCGCAGCCCGTTCCTTGGCGCGATTCTCCCGCTTCCGCTTGTTGTCGCGGTATCGCTTCCGGGCCAGGTAATCCTCGTTTCGTTCGCGCATCACAAATCCTCCGGTTTAATTACGCGCACCTCGCTCGCGGCACCGTGCGATATTTTCCGCATTTCGTGCCTATCAAGGGTTCGCGCGGTCCGATTGTATCGACGCATTTCAGCCTTCTGGTTTGCTGTCTTTGGCAAGATCGCCTTTATCCCCTTCTCCCGTTTCCACTTGGCCATTTCCTCCTTGGCCGCTCGACTAAGCCGCGATGTGGCGGCCTTGAGTTCATCTTCCTTCATCTGCCTAGCCCTTCCTTTCTTACACACGTGGGTTTTTTGCCTCTTGGCAAAAAAGCTACCGAGCAGAGGCACCTCACCCACCGGAAAAAGTACCGATCGTCGGCACCCGATCTAGGAGTATCGTCCCGGGGTCGCTCTGTCGGGACACTCTCTGGCCTCATGCGGCGGTGGATCGAATCCCCCTGATCGGGCAAAGGGACCGTTCGTGCTGGTCAGCGGACTGCCAGCTTCCTTTTGGTGAATTTTGGCTTGGAACACCCGCAACAACCATGGCTAGGCTCGCAGGGTCCAGTCCCGGTGGACGGGCTGGCCTATGGAACCGAAATGCTGTGGCGGGATTGTCAGGTGGGTTGACGAAACGGCGTAAATTGCCTATTTCTCAATTCCTGACCGATCCCGTGCAAGGTATCTCGGTCTTTAGTTTACGGCCTCCGCTTCGTCCAGTCGCGGGGGCCGTTGCTTTTTGTACGAGCGAGTCGGGCTAGGAGTCAATACCGCAACCGGTAGCGGCTACGGCTCCCGGTCCCACGAGATACGGTTTAGCACCGTCGGCCCGATGCAGTTTCGATCCCAGACAAACCAAGCGAACGCCATCGTGTTCGTCGATTTCGGGCCATCCCAGCCGTCCCGGTGCATCATGGGCAGCCGGTTTCGGAACACATGAACGCGCGCAAGCTGGCCGCCGTCGAGGATATCGGACCGCGCTGCGCTTTCGAGAAACGCCAACCGCAGCAGCATCACTACCCGCGGACACAACGCGAGTCCTTTGGCGACGAATTCCGCTCCGTTTTTGAACGGCGGGTTAGATACGATCGCCTGCACGCCGATCGGCAATTGGGTTTCCATCAGAAAATCCCATCCGGCCGCGTCTTGGTCCTGCGATTCGTAGTCGACCAGATCCGTGGCGTAAACCTGCCGCCCGGTGGCGCGCAGCACACGCACGATTGATCCCGGACCGCATGCAGGCTCCCAGATCACGTCCGGCAAATCCTCAGCCCGCAGCAGTGCGCGGACGGCCTCCGGCGGCGTCTCGTATAGGTCATCCTTGCGGACCTTTACCGCGTGCCGCTTGTCGCCGGCGCCGGATGCCAAATCGCCCATCAAAGCATTCCTATAGAATCCAGCCCGTACAGCGCCAGCAGCAGCGCCTCGGCCCTGTTGTGATGTTTTTTCAGCCCCAGCCACGGCACCGCCGACGGCACCAGTTCCAGCGCCTTCATCCGCGATTGCTCTTTGTCGGAGCCTTTCAGCCCCGCCCATCGCTTCCAGGATTGAGGGTGGACCAGCCGGACCTCCATCCCGTAGCATACCGCCACGGCCCGTATTTGCCCCACAGCGAAGCCAAACCGGAAAGACGACGCAGCGCCCATCCCGCGCCGGACGCCATTGGCGCCAGGTATAGACGGCATGGGCTGCACGTTCTCGATGATGCAGTGCCGCGGCTTCCACTTGTCGATCCGCCGACAAACCGCGTTGACGTCGACCTGACGATTGGACCCGTCCGGGAGGGTCGGCATGTCGAGCAATTCGACCACCTTCCCATCCCGAACAAAGCACAGGCCGCCGCTCAAACCTGGATCGGCGGCCATCAGGTCCATCAGTTGAACTTTGCGGCCGGCGGGACCGGCAATTCATTCGCTTCACGGGCGGCCGCCAGCACGTCCTCGCGCTTCGGGTTCGGCTTCACGTCCGATCCGATGCCCTTTTTGATCCGGCGCTCGGTTTCGTCGTTATATCCGGCCATGTACCGGCGAAACTGCTCGGTCGATGGATCGAAGCCAGGCTTCGCGGTTTTTCCCTCGATACTGTCTTGAACACCGGAGTCATATGCCAAATCTACGGCCGGAACGCGCGACGGTTCGAGAAACAGGCTGAGCTGGGTGCCGATCTCGGCGCCGACGTATTGCGCCGCAATAAGCATGTTGGCGGTGTGCATCCGGAATTCTTCCTCGCCCTCCGGTGTCCCCAGCTTGTCCGCAAGGTGGATCTGGTCGAGCAGGAAACCGTCCGACTTGATCTCCTTCTCGAACGCGCGGCGCTTGGCGCTGGCGCTCTTTGCGGCCTTGTCCAGCGCCTGCCATTTGCGCAGGTCGGACAGGAATAACTCGCGCTTGTCGGGATCGACGCCCAGATTGTGACCGATCGCAGATGCGGGCATTTTAGCCGGAGCCGCCGCGTCAGCCTTCTTTTCCCGGGGTTTTCGCTCTTTCTTCGGCCCTTTCGGTGCCGTCGGTTTTGCCTTCTTCGCTGCCTTCGCCATGGGTGCTCCTTTTGCTGGCGTTCACTTCCTGATGGTGTGGTCGAGCCCGACGCGGATCAGCGCGATCTCGGTATCCCGGACCGACATGCGCCACCTCCGGGACAAATCCACGATTTCGTCCGTCGGGTCGCCCTGCAGTTCCGGAACCGGTATCTTGGTGAATTTGCTGATCTTTGCCAGATAGCCGTCGGGGAACCGGCCCCGGTTCTTGAAATTGGTCATGGCCTGCTTCTGCACGCCGATTCCCGTGGCGAGCCAGGTCATCACACCGACCTCGGTCCCGCGCTCCTCCCGGTATTTGGCTGCGACCGCCGCCATAACCCGCTCGAAATTGGTCTGTTTTTTTGCCATGCGCCGTCTTAAACATATTTTCAACCGGCGTCAACTTTGTTGTTGACAGGTCGAAAAACCGCCCCTAGATTTTGAATTGTCGGAGCCGATTGTGGCTCGCCCCGAGAGGAGATAAAAATGAGGCTTCCCCGAGAAATGCAGGTTCCAAAGCAGGCGATCAAGGTCGCCGACAAGCAGTCCGATGCCGTCGCCTTTGTCTATACCAATCGCGTCGGCCAACTCTGCGCCCGCGTGTTCTACGGCAAGTGCAACAAGGCGATCATTGCCTGCTACTTCCGCGATGCCGGTCAACGCGAGAAGTCGATCAAGGTGGCATTCGAGAGCCGCCGGGCCTACCTCGCGACCAAGGCCGAGCAGCGCGCCAAGCGCTCCGCCGTCACCAACGCTTACAAGGTCGGCGACCTGTTCAAGTGGACGTGGGGATACGACCAGACCAACGTCAACTATTTCGAAGTGATCGAATCGAAGGGCCGCTATGTCACCGTCCGCGAGATCAAATCGAAGGCCATCGAAAACGGATCGACGATGACGGGACGCTGCATTCCGCTGCCGGGCAAGTTCATCGAACGCGAGGAGGCCAAGCGCTGCCTCGCTGGCGACGGTTCGATCCGGGTCCAACCGTGGGCGCGCGGCGGCCGCGCCTACTACCTCAAGCCGGAGAAGATGATCGGCACCGTTCCGGTCTACGGCTCCGACAATTTCAGCACCTACGCATGAGGGAGGACGACATGAACCGAGAACCGAACGCGCTCGACGCGCTGGCCTATGTCGGCTGCAAGGTCGCCGAATATGGCTCTTACACCATCTTGGTCGCGGCCGTCATCGGCTTCGGCATTGCAACGGGATGGCTGGGGTGAGTCGCCCGCGCCTGCACGATGACGGTTTTCTTGAATTTCTGCGTCAGAAGCCGTGTTGCTGCGGGTGCGGGCGTCCGCCGCGAAGTCAGGCGGCTCACATTCGGATCGGGTTCCTCACCATGGGAAAGAAGCCGGACGACCGATTCGCTGTCCCGCTCAACCAATGGTGCCATCTCGACGGGCCTGAGAGCCAGCACAAGAACGAGAAGCGGTTTTGGGCCGTGCGCAATATGGACCCGTTCGCGATCGCCGCGCGCCTCTATGCGGAATATGGCGGGACCGGCGGAAAGCCGAGGAAAAAGCGCAAGCCGCGCGCCACCATCAAGCCGAAGGGTTTCGGCATCACAGCGAGGACGAGCGCATGGCCACCGAAGGGCAGCAGGAAAATACCAAATCGAAAGTCACCGGGCTCCTCGAAATCCGCAAGCACCGCGGGCTCGACGGGACGGCGGCCATCCAAGCTTGGGTGATCGGCGCGCTGGAATGCCTGCTTGAGGCGGAACTGGCGCGGATCGAAAAAAGGGAAATCGACAATGCGTGATGCTGATATGCTCGCTGCACTCAAAAACGAACGCGATCACACCATCTTTGCGCAGCGCGCCGAGGTTTTCGTAAAGCGATGGTCGCCGGATAATCCGCGCGAGCGCTGGGAATTCACAGGCGAACTGATGAGCCTGTTCCGAGACATGGTGATGACCCAGCAACACGTTCACCAATCGGTCGCCACCCACTATTTCGATCAATCCATGACCGCGATGAAAGCCCAGCCGATGGCGCCGATCATCATATCGAAGGACGAAAAATGACCAATCCATACGCCTACTGGAAGGCCGCGCTCGCCGGCGAGAAGCCGAAGATGTTCGTCGACGACCCGCAGCCGGGATTTTACCGGCGCGGGGTCTACGAAAAGCAGGAGAACAAAGCCCGCAAGCGGGTCGGCTGGTCGCCGGTGGCGATCTTCATGAACCAGGCCGAGCTCGCGGCGGTAGTCGGCGGCGACGCCATCACCGACCGCGACAAGATCAACGAGATTTGGTCCTACTGTGCGGCATATCCGATCAGCGAGGAGACGTACCGGGCGGTCGCGGAGCAGGGCGCCCAATGGCCGGACAGTCATGAGGAGAAGCCGAAGGCCAAGCGCAACCCCGGGGCTGAGGCTGCGACAGAGCAGGCATTCATTGCCGAGGACGACCGCCGCAACGCCGAGGAGGACGCACAACCGTCGACCAAGGTCGCGGCTGGCATAGCCGAGGCCAAGGCGCTTCTGCCCAAATATGCCGCCATCGATTCGGACGAACTGGCGTCCAAGGCGCGGTCCCTGCAGAACCGGTTTCTGGACCTGCGCTCGGAGGCCGGGAAGCATTACGAGGCGGCGAACCGGCCGTTGCTGGAACAGCAGAAAAAGCTGCGGGAGGTCTGGTTCCCGCTCCGGGACGACGCGGACGCCGCCGCCGGGACGCTGCGGACGGCCATGGGGGCTTGGGAGGACGAGAAGCGCAAGGCCGCCAAGCTCGCTGCGGAGGCCGCTGAGAAGGCCGCGCGGGAGCATGCCGAACAGGTCGCGGCGGCCGCCAAAGCCAACGAGCCCGCCCCGCCACCGCCGGAACCGGCCAAATCGAACGTCCCGCCGCCGGCTGCCCAGATCAGGGGCGGCGCCGGGCGCGCGGCCAGCGTCAAGGGCGAGACGTTCGTCACCGCGATCGACGAGGAAAAGGTCTTTGCCCAATTCAAGGGCAACCCCGATCTGGTCGCGCTGCTGACCACGCTGGCGCAGAAAGCCATCCGGGCCGGCATCCAGGTTCCGGGCGCTACCACCGAGGAGAGGAGTGTTGTTCGATGAGGGACCGGACGGAACTGCGGTACAATGCCCGCACGGAACGCGCCATTGAGGATGACATAACGAACCGGAAAGAAGCGATGGAATTGCTTGACCTGATCGACGCCGAGTTTCGCACGGACCCGACCAGCACCCAATGCTTTGACCTCCGAATTGTGGAGCGTGTCCGGATGTGCGTTGCGCGGCACCAAGAAAATAAAAAACACCTGCCGTTCGGCGGGTAAACAATCCGATTGACATTACGAATTGCGTTGCGCCATATTGGCGCGACATTGGAGGACGACCGATGAACCAAGTTACCATAGCCGAGCGCCCGTCGAGGCTGGACGAATACCGGGTGCAGGTGCTTCCGCCGGAGCGCGCCCGCGACCTGTATCAGTCGCTCCCGACGCACATCAAACCCGCCGTGTTCGAGCGAAACCTCGTCAATGCGCTGATGGCGAATCCGTCCCTGATGGACTTCGACCCGCGCCTGATCTTCCGTGAAGTGTCGAAGGCCGCCGGCCTCGGGCTGTTGCTCGATCCATTGCTCGGCGAAGGCTACATCGTCACGGCCTACAACTACAAAACCCGCAAGGTAGAACCGCAGCTGCGCGTCGGCTACAAGGGAATGAACAAACTCGCCCGGCAGGCCGGCAACGTGGCCGGCATCTATGCTCACGAGGTCCACGCGCTGGATGACGTAGAGTGTGACTTGGGATTCCCGAAGGTATTTCACCACAGGCCAAAACTGTTCGGCGATCGCGGCGATATCATCGGCTATGTTGCGCTCGTCGCATTCAAGGACGGCACGTTCGATTTCGAGCCGATGTCGGTCAAGCAGTGCCAGGATATCCGCGATCGATCCGACGCATGGAAGGCGTTCAAGGAAGGCAAGATCAAATCGACCCCGTGGGCGACCGACGAGTCCGAGATGTCGAAAAAGACGGCGCTCCGCCGCTTGATGAAGCGGCAGGATCAATCCCCCGAGCTCGTGCGCGCCATCCAGATCGAGGACGAGGCTGAGCATGTCGACGCCCACACGATCGAGCCGATGCCGCCGCGGCTGCGCGTCCCAAGCCCGGCCGAAATCGAGAATTCGCCCGAGCCGCCGGAGGGCCGCGACGATCCCGACCACGGCTCCGACAAGTACCGCCCCGGCGACGTGGTGGACGTGTCCGGCGCCAAGGCCGACCCGATCTCCTCGGGCCCGCCGCCGAAGGCCAAGCGCGCCGGCGTGCCGAGCATCGAAAACGAGTACGATGGCTGGTTCTCTTGGGCTCTGGATCAGATCACCAAATCCGATGACGGCGGCGCGCTGGAATCGTTTTTCAACGAGGAGATTGAGCCGCACCGCGAAACCGTGTTCCCGTCGGATTTTTCGGATCTGACCGACGCCTACACGCGCCGGATCAACATTTTGAACGCGGATGAGTAGCCATGCCGAGCAGTAACGGAAAATGGCTCGCCGGCGAGCGGTACGTTACGACGCTATGCGTCAAATGCGGCCAATCATTCCAGTGCCCAGTCGAACAGCGCCGCATCGAATGCCGCGCGTGCGAAAGCAAACCCCATGGTTGAGATCGTTTTCAAGAAGCGCAAGGCGCAACCCGGCGAGATCGGGCTATTCCTCGACACCGAGGTATTTCGCGAGGAGTTTTCCAGCCTCCCGATGGATGCCGACGTCAAGGCCGAATGCACCGTCCCAGCGAATTTGAAATATCTGAAATTCTTCTGGGCGCTGGTCGGCAAGGTCACCGAAAACTCGCCGGACGGGTTTCTGGACAAACAGGATTGCGCCGACCGTATCCTGCTCGAGGCGAGGCATTTCAAGGTGATCGTCGACAGCCTTCGCAACAAGACCGAGGTCAAGCCGAAGTCGATCTCCGGGCTGAGCGCGGATACCTGGGTTCGTCTGCTCCGGCGAGTGACCGACGTCGTGGTAATGAAGTTCCTGCCGGGGATGGATCGCAATGTGCTGAAATCCGAGATCGAGGCCATGGTCGGCGTCGACAACACGCCGGACCCGGCGCCGAAGCCGCGCGCCAGCCGGGCCAAGAAATCGGACGCCAAGGCCACCACGCCGCAGGCCGAGGCGTCCGATCCACCGAAAGGGGGTGAAGCAGCGGCGCGGGCGGATGAGGGGAAGGAACCCGGTAGTCCGCCCCGCTCGGCTCCCACCAACGAGGCGGAGTATGTCGCGGCGTGCCTGTCGTGGCTCAAGAAGCAGCCAGCCGACGCGCGCCACGCCGCATTCGATTATTTCAACGGTCCCGTGCATCAGAAAATGCGTCTGGACCTGAAAGTCCGAACCGAGACCCGAAAATCCCTCGAACGACAGATTGGAGAATACTTCGATGCCAAAGACAAGGAAGCCCGCGCGAGTTAGCCCGCCGCGCAAGCCAAGGGGTGAGCCGGCGGGCATCACCATCGGAAACCTGCGTCGGGACGTGCATAATCTCACTCAGCGGTGTGCTGAGTTGGTGCGGCAACGCGATTCCTACATGGAGGAATGCACCAAATTAAAATCGGATCACCACAATTACGGCATGCAGCATATTCTGACTGCCCAGCGCCTTAGTGATGTCGAGCGGTCCTATGGTCGCCTGCAGGGCTGGCAGGACTGCGCGCGCGAGGTCATGGGCGTCGATCGCGCGGAAATCAGGATCGACCGTCCAATGATCGCGCCTGGAGCATGACGGCGGCCGACCAAATGAAGCTGGCGGTTCTACGGGCGATGCCGCTGCCGCCAGCCTGGGTCACGTCCAAGCAGGTGTACGCCTTGATGGATCAATATTCTCGCAACACCATCAAGCGAGTGCTGCTGGACCTGTCCCGCGATGGCTTGGTGGCAAAGTTCGGGCCGATCGACGACCCGGCCTTCCGGCGGATGGATATTCCGGACAGCGACGTGAACGCTGAGCAGTCGATCACGCGCGCCGCGGCGATGCTGGCAGCGAAGAAATATCGTCGGGATTTGGCTGTGTGGAAGGGGCGTTCATGACCCACGATCCCGAGGAACGATCTGAGAAAGTCGCAGGCCTTGTCGCCAGATGGCGCGCGGGTGAGTTCTCCGAGGTCGTATTCACCGCATCGCTCAAAGCTGCAGGCATGCGCCGGGACAATATCAGCGCCTTGGTTTCGCAGCACCGGGCCGCGTTCGTGGAATCTTTGCCATTCAAGAGGGGGGACGTCTCATGAAATACCAGCATGGTCAGACTGTTGGACTGGTCACCATCGGAACCGCTCGCGACAACTGGCGCAAGACCGTTAGCGAGGCATTCGCCGACCTGCGCCTCAACAGCATCGCGCCCCGGCCGCGCCTCCAATATGAGGAGGCCCTGCTTCGCGCCGCAGTATCGGAAATACTTTCGATCCGGCTTTGCGCGGCTTACAATCCACTCCTAGCCGGACTGGAGCGGATTGAGCGAAAGGTCGGCGCTCTGGCGGACCTGCGTCGGGAGCCGTGGGCTCCGGCATCACATCCGGTTAACGGGCCGAGGTGAAAAGTGACTAACGATTTTGACATTCCGGCCGCCCGCACGTCGCTGCTCAAACTCCGCAAGGAACTCGGCGCCGATACCCGGCCGGGCACCGCTGCTCGAACCTCCTCGAACAGCTTGAGAACCTGGCCAAGTCCACCGACGCCGATCAGCGCCGCCGGCTGGAAAAGGCTATCGGCCAGTCCGTCGCGGAGTTGTCCGCACTATCCAAAGGAGAGCGCAAGTGAGCGACAAGGAACCGCAGGGAATTATCGCCATCATGACGGCGCCGGATGGCGACGTGCTCGCGACGGCTACCGACTTCAACCGGTCCGGGATGGGCGGCTGCAAGCTCTGGGAGGCGCAGATGTGGGGCGCCCGGCAGCAAGTCAAATGGGCCGCCGTCAAAGCCTACGCCAGCCCAGCCCTCACGAAAGCGCTTGGCGGCTACATGCTGGAGCAGATCGCCGACGCGCTCTGCCAGGACGGCCACAAGATCACTTATCGTGCGGTCGGCTATCCTGACGACGTTGCCGCCGATATCCGTCTCCAGCGCTGATCAGTAGGAATCGAGCATGACACAGCCAGCATTCCGAGCAATGCCATTCCCGCCTGGAGCCGAGCGGATCGTTTCTATGCTCAACTTCAAGGAGCGAGTTCTCGTTGCGACAGACGCCGGGGTCTATGAACTGATCGATGGGGCGTGGTCGCGTATGGTGCTCGTTGAAGCAGTTTCACTTCCGAATGGAGATCGAGGATGATGCTTTGGAGCGGCGGCACCACAACGAGCTTCGATATTGGTTGCTCGACGGGATGCCCCGCTTTGCAGTGCTGGAATCCGAACTGTCCGCGCCAGATGATAGTTCTGAGCTATGTGCGAGAGCCTACGTTCGACTTCAATTTGCTGCCAGACCCTACGGAATTTTGGCTAGCAGAGCAGCGCCGGACGCCACGGAAGATGAAGCGACCATTCCCGGCAAACAAGCCGGCTCCGCACCAGGCCTACCGTCGCGCGTGTTACTGACTGCTGACCGAACACCATGGAGGAGAACATGATCTGCACTCACACGCATTCGTTCTTTACTGGCATAGTAAGCCACTGTGCGCGCTGTGGCGCGACGCGACCGCCAAAATCTCTTGGCCTCCCCGCCGACCTCTCGATTGAGGACGTTAGGGCCTTTTTCGACCGACTGGATGATGACGACACGATGCACATGGATAAATCGCGTCCCCGGTCTTGAGCAGGCAGTGCATGAGCGGTTTACAATTGGCCCAGAGAACACAGTCAGGTTGAGCAAAAATGCAGACAATCGAACAAATCAAGTCCGCCCATCAGCGGGCCGAGGACAGCACGAAGGGCGCCGGGCGAGTGGTTGGCCGACTACGCGGGTGACGCCCACGATCACCGAGGGGTGATACTGGCAGAGGTTGAACGAAAACGAGATGGCTTGGAGGCAGCTATAAGGGCAGCAAAACTCGCCCTATTCGTAATCCGCAAGCAAGGCGTGATGCCCAATAGTAGCTGGGAGTCTGGATTCGACGCCGACCTAAAAGCAGCAGAGGCGGCGCTAGCCGCGCACCCTCAGTCCTAAACAGGGAGACACCATGCCGTTAAAGCTGACAATCGAGGATACCGGCGTCGGCGTCACGATCTCGGGCGACCCAGGCAAGTACCGGCTTTGGCGCGGGACCGATCCGAACGGGACCGAGTTTCTGTTGCTCGGCCGCAGCGTGATCTATGGTTCGCCGTTGACGCCGCTGGCTGCGATTGATCGCTACGTCGAACTGACCGAGGAAATTCTTGAGCGAACCACTGGGCCGGACGAGGTGCTGGCCGCACTTCGCGGCTCCTAAACAGCCACCACCTGTCAAGGAATCCTTGACAACTGAAACGCCGCACAAGTCTTAAGCGAACACGGAGGATGACAATGGCCGACATCATGCAAAAGCTGGCCAAGCAGATGGAGGCCGAACTGTTCGCGGCGATCTGCGGCCCTATCCGAAAGCCGCAACGGACGGCGCTGCGGGCGCGCGGCAACGGCTTCGAAGTGGTTGAGCTAGACGACGCGGGGAAGATCGTCGAACCGCCGCCCAGGTGCTGCTACGGCAGCGTTCTGCACGCGCCGGGCTGCAAGACTTGGGGTAGCCTCACATAACCACTGTTGGCCAAACAGCGCTTGAATAGACGACATCAGGACGATCTGACCCCGCGACACCCTTTTGCTTCGGCAATTCTGGCCGCGCTCCACTTGTGAGATTTGGCCCAAGTCGCCGCAGCCTTCTCTCCGTATATATCGACATATCCATTGACGATTTCGCAGAACATCGAATTAAGCCGGACCGGGTTTTCTCCCGCGCCCGGCGTGGCACTAAGGGCCAAGAGCATCAGAAATTTCATTTCTTCATCCTCTCGATCGTTACGCGACAATACCCCCCGCAACCTATCGCCAGATTAACCGCTGGCGTCATGTCGATTTCGCGGCGGGGCCAAAACCTTTTGTGCCGATCCGGACCACGGTCTTGGACTTCGCAGACGGCCGATCGGCCATTCGCGATATTGGTCACGCGCAGGCGCTGGCCTCGTGGTTCAAGAAGGTGAGCGCAGACAAAAGACCCTGGCTTGATCCGGTTTCCCCATGCCCCGATCCGGTCTGTGAATTGGGTAGCTATCCCGCCGTGCGGCTCAGGCTTGATTCTGGTTAGCCAAAGATCACCGAAGGTGCTGGCGTTGATGACGCCTATCATGGCGGAGTAAGCCATAACCACAGCCAGAAAAAGCCGCATCGCTAATGTGCGCCATTGGTCGAAACAACAGATTTATGCGATCTTGATAGCGCCCGCTCCCGCATCCTTGTTGTTATTGCTCGCATGGTGAGGTTGAAATTAAATGCCCAGATCAAGCCAACCATAGGCGGCCACGGTTCCCAATCTTTCGCGACGGAATAACTCAGGCACCACAAAAAGGCGATCGCAACAGCTGCGAGGGATGCGCGCCGCGCGGATCTCATCAAATAATTGTCCCCCGCAATGGACTGTGAACTTTCCGTCAATTGCATCAGAACTATTGAAATCACGACGCCATACGCGACAGAAAGCACGAACAAAACCTGTGCCATTGGCGAAACCTCAAGTAGGCGGTCGAGTAACATCGGACGCTCCTTTGCTGGTCGGGTGCCAATTCTTCGCAGCCTCCACGATCCCTTGGCAAATGGCCATCCCGGCCAGACCAACGATGAACGCGGTGGCACCCCCTGACGTTCCGATCATTCGGCCAATCGGATCGCTCAGGTAATTCGCCGTGAGCGCCCCCACCACCATGGAACCAATGATGGACCATGGGTCGGACCTGCTAAAAACGAACGCATTGACCACGCCGCCCATAAGGCCGGCGATCAAGTCCTGCAGCCTCACCCCGATCTGCACCAGTAATCCAGGATCATCCGACATTCCAAATTCCCACCCTATCTCTTGGCCGCAGATGTCGTCACTGCCGCGTGGTGCCACCCGTGACGTTCTTGTCCTTGGCAAAGATCAGGCCGAGGCCGCCCACGATCGACGTGACGGCTACGCTGGGGTCGGTACCGCCCTTGATGCCGAGCAGCCCGCCGATGCCGAGCACGATCATGATGATGCCGCTACCGGTGGTTTTCCAGTTGGTCAGAAAGTTCACTGTCGTTCTCCTCGTTGGTGGTAGATGTATTTCAGAGTCCGCAATCTCTAAAGGCTTGATCAATTTGAGCGGCGGAATAACTGCTCCAGGCTTTGGCAGTAGATCGATCAGACTTGCGCATCAGGTCGCATTCCCTGGCGGTCGGCTTTCGCTGCCGGTTCACGGCGGCGCGAGGTTTCTTCGCGCCGGCCTTTTCGGGCTTTGGTTTTGGCTTGGCTTCAACTTTCGGCCGCGGTGTCGGCAGCGGTGCGACATCGTCGGGTGCATCGATCGTGGCCGGTGCATTGATCGGCTCGGCGGGCGGCACGGGATCGATCGGAGCCACAGCCACCGGCGGAACCGGAACCGCAGACGGCACATCGATCGTCACACAGCGCACTTCCACCGGCGGGACAGGCGCGGTCATCCGGCCGCCGACGAAGCCAATGCCCACCAAGAGCGCGGCGACCAACAAAAGTCCGCGCCCCTCGTCGGTCACTGCGGCTTGCCTCCCAGCAGCTTCACCAATAGCGGCCCGACGGCTTTCAGTGCAGTGCCCCATGATCCAAACATGCCAGTCGCACCCAAGGCGGCAACGCCGGCCGAAATGAGTAGCGGCAGCTGCCCCGTAGACGCAGCTTCTTCGCCCGTCACTGGCCCGATGTAGCCGGAACTGCTCAGTATTCCAGTCAGGATAGCGCCGAGTACGCCCAAGCCGACGCCCGGCTTTTCGAGGATCGGTGTTGTCGAGGGCGGCACCACCACCACCGGCGGAACAGGCGATGGCGCTGGATCGGGCGGTAGCGGCGCGGAAGGTGGCACAGGCGCGGGCGCAGTACCCTTGAGCGCGGCCACGATAGCGGCCGGCAACTGTGCGAGTTCGGCCCGCAGGCTCTGAATTTGCGTGACCAGATCGTCGGTAGGTTCAGACATTCCGTTTTCCTTTATGAATTCCCAATCAACCAATCCCTTTCCGGGAAGGTCGATGGCATTGGCTGCTGCTCGTGTGAGGTCGATGCCGGCGAGGTTGGTTTTGCGGCCGGTCATATCGAAGCCGGTCTCCGCTTGCGGCCGTGTTCCGGATGCCCAGTACGGATCCTTGGTGTTCCATGGACCCACGTCAATCACCGGGCAGATGACGGACTTGCCGTTGTAGGTGACCCTGACCAACGGCAATGGACGGTCGTTGATGCGCGCCGGCAGGGCAACGCCTGGACGGTCCCACCAGCCCGGCGCAATCAGGCTTCCATAGGCAGTCTTGGTTCCTGACATGGCGTCGGACGGCCCGCCGAAATACGTCGCCACGATGCCGCGATGCACGCCGGGGCGCTCCGGCGCACTCTCGATGTCCCACGCCGATGCGTCGTCATAAACCGAGGCTGAAGGCTGACAGGAGATATGGACGTGCGCCGTGTGCGGGCTGGCGCCCGAATAGCTCTGCCACTGCCACGGCATCGCGCCGCCAGCATAGAAGATGCGCCCGTTCGAGATCACATACTCGATACGGCGATCACGCTTGTTGCGCAGCAATTCCGCGAACACGTAGCTGTCGAACCCGCCGGCCGGATCGTGCGTGACGTCGATTGCCTCGACAACGCCGTCATCGCCCGGATTATGGTCTGACGGGCGCGTCTGATGATCCGCGTCTCCGATCCATCCATCGTTAGACTTGCTGCGGTTCGGCCAGCGAGCGTCGATCTGGGCGCGCAACGTAACAAGGCAGTTTGCGAGGCGCGCCATGATCAGGACTTGCCCCGCATCTTGGCATAGCCTGCATCTCGCAACGTCCATGCCATAGTTGACGGGCCCCGTGTGCTGTATATGTCACATCCTAGGACGGTTCGGCGGGATTATCAACCTGTGGCGGTGGATCATCCGACGGCTTCAACATATGGCGCGTGGTGCGCGCCGTAACGATGCGGATAGCCGGCGTCAATATCGGCGCGACGCGCGGGCGTTCCGGCTTCTGGGCCGACTGTGGCGGCATCGGCGGCGGAACGGTCATTTTTCGCCCCTCAGTTTTTTCAGTTTCAGATCGGCGGCGTCGCGCGGGATGTTCGGCCACTTCGCCATGGTGGCGCCGCGGGCCGTCTCACGGCAGCCGTTGATAACCTCCTGGATCACGCTCACCTTGGCCTCGCGCGGCCACCGTTCAAAATCCGGGGATTTGACGATCGTATCGAGCCGCATCTTGGTCATGCGGCCGGCTGTGCGGGCGTAAAACTCGTATTGCTCTGGCGAGAGCTCAAAGCCGCGAATCTTCTTCTCGACCGCTCCCGGGGTAACGCCCAAGGCGAGCATCGCCTTGTTCACGGGGTCGTCGTTCATCTTCTTCACATAGATGCCGGTAACACCCTTGCCGCCGAGTGCTTCCTGGTTCGGCATCGGCTCGCCCCAAATGTCGATCTTTGGCGCAAGCGATTCGGAAACGCCGGGGATGCGCGCCTTCATCGCGTCGATCACCGTCCGCGTTTCCCGCATATATGGATCCTCCCGCCGCGCGTGCTGCGCCAGGACGTTCGGGACATAGCTGGAGAGGAAATTGCGGATATAGCGCTCGCCGTACCGGTCGGGGTCACTGACGGCTTGGATCAGGTCGGCCGGCCCCTTCATGAACGACTGATCGAGGATGTTCTGCACGAATGCGTGATGCAGGAAGGCCGCGGCCTTGGTGTATTCGCCGGCGGATGCCTTCTGCGAAACCTCGTAAAGGTCCGCGGCCATGCCCATCAGCAAGCCGAGCGGACCCAGCTTGTCCACCTTGTACCAGAGGGAGCCGATCCGGACGCTGTGCGCCTGGTTGCCGGCCATCCGCCACATCGAATTTTCCTCAGGCTTTTTCGGCCCCGAGCCCGTGGCGAACCCCTCCGCGGCCAGCATGCCGACGCCGACCGTGATCGCCGTCCCGAGCAGCATGCGTGCCGTCGCCATGTCCTGCGCGACGGAGCCATTCTTGCCAGCCAGATCGGCCCGGAGTTCCTTGGAGAGCAGTCCGACTGGGCTGCGCTGGATGATCGACTGGTTGAGGATTTGCCCCGCGATGTTGACGAACGGGGCCACGAATTTAAGGGGCGCAATCTCGCCGGCCAGCGGGAGGTCCACCGTCGCCGATGTCAGGCGGTTCATAGCCTGCACGAATTGACCGCCGCGGCTCATGAGCGTGGCGGACACGGCCACGCCGCGCGCCTCCTCCATCATAGCCTCGGGCGGGCTGCTCCGCAGTTCCGCCACGCGCGCGTCGAACTCGGTCCCGCGCAGCCCCTCACCCGCCGCAGTGCGGTAAGCAAGCGCGTTCTTTGCCATCGAATAGTTGAGCGAGCGGAAAAACGAGTCGGCAGTCGCGAGAAATCGCCCGGGCGCGCGAACAATTGTTCCGATCGGCGCCACGGTGACGCCTCGCACCTGAATATCCGGGATGGCCCCAAGGTGCGAAAACTGCGTCCCGATCAGCGGGGATCCCTCGACGCCGCCCTTGAGCAGCACGCCAACCGATAGCATGGCGTCCTTGAGCCCCTGCATGGCTCCGAACGTACCTTGAACCAGGTCCGAGTATTTGGCGGCCTCGTCCAGCGTCCCGCGCATCGCCAGCGCATCGTGGGGCTGCACATCCATCGGGACGTGAACCTTCTCGCCCGGCAGGAGCACCGCGGCGCCCTTTTTGGCCGCCTCGCCAGTCGCCATGAGCGCCGGCGCCATGCCGCTGCGCGCGCCCCGGACCGCTGCGCCGATCTCGCCGAACCGCACCGTCTGCCCCTCGCGTCCCATCCCGCTTCGCACGCGGCCGAGCAGCGCGGCGATCGCCGTCTCAGGTCCGAAATGCTGCGCCGCCAAAATGGCGTTGCCGATGATGTTCGTGGCGTGCGTTGACGGGCCGGACAGGATGGAATTGATCCAGAATTCGAACACCATCCGGCCAAAGGACCGGTTCTGGGCGTCCATCATGAATTTGGACACCTGCTGCGGGGTTTCGAGCGAGAGCCCAAGCTGGGCCTCCTGGCGAAGCTGGAACAGGGTTTTGCCTGTCGCCTCGCGGATGAATTGGTCGACGCCCTTTGCGGCTTCCTGCCCGGCCAGCGAGCGGAATGCGCGGAGAGCGCGGCCGGCTTCCGCAGTGATCCCGGACACCTGCGCCTGGATCATCTGATGACGGTCCTTGGCCTGTGCATAGGCCATGACGTCCTCGTCCGTGCCCGTGGCGGCCCGGCGCATCGCCGCGGAGACATCTGTCGCCGATTCGATCAGCAACTTGCGCGCCGCCACGATCTGCTCGGCGTTAAACGCCTGCCCGACATGGCGCTGGTTCAACTTCGCGGCGTCCATCCCGAGCGCGTCCGCCAACTCCACCACCTGGCCGTCGGTAATGACGCCGCGGCGGTCCCCGATGAAATCGTTGTTCTCCGCCGCCGAATCCCGGATCGCCTGCGCAACGTCGTCATTCGTGGTCAGGTTCTCTATGCGGATGTTCCCGGCTCGGTCGGTGAACTGGGACTCTCTGGGGCCAAAGAGGTCTGCAGGCCCGGGTGCAAGGGCGGTTGAAGCATGGTCGCCAAGGCCGGATCGGCGGTCGGTGACAGGCTTAACGCCTTCTGCCCGAGTTGCATCGCCGCTCGGCTTGACCGGGCCGCGTTCCGCGCCGCCAGCGCCGCCTTCGGGCTGAGCCCCGGGCGGGCTGCCACCCGGCTCCACAGGTTGAACTCCGATTCCGCCAGCGCCACCTTCTCCGGCAGCGATAGCATCTTCGGCTTGGATTTCGGCTCTTGCGGTTTCGAGCTCACGGGAGACCTCCGGCGGGAATTCGGTCGTATAACGCTGATGCTCGGCCAGAACGCGGTCCATTGCCGGCTCGGCCTCGTGCGGTTCGATGGTGCGGGCTTCCGCCTCATGGATATCGTGCAGGAGCGACGGCTGGTCCTGCGGCCGCGCAACCACGGTTCGCTGCGGCTCCATTTCCAGCAGCCGATCGAACACGGCGCGGATGTCCGGGTTGATCTCCTGCCCGAGGCCGCGAATGCTCTGGTAGATCGAAAGCAGCCAGTCCCGGAACTTGGAAAACACGCCCGCCAGTTCCTTCGACGGTGCGACACCCTCCCGGATGTATTGCTCGAAACCGCGGGCGAATTTCTCATGGTGCTTGGTCTTGATCTCGTCGTCGGCGCCGATCCCGAACCAGTCGCGGACCGTCTTGGCGTCCTTCTTGATGACGTCCGGCGCGTCCTTGTGCGCCACGTCGCGCATCATCTCCTCAAGGTACTGATGCCCAGATTCGTGGACAAAAGTACTGGCATTTGCATCCTTGAGCAGGCGGATGATCGGCCGCTTGTTCGGGGAGATGGTGATCTTGCCGCGGGCGATCTGGAACAGTTCTTTCTGATCCATCGAATCGCCGAACAGGCCGCCGGCATCTTTCTGTGCGACGCGGGGCTTGAGCGGCTTGTTCGCTGCGGCTTGGATCAGGTCGCGCTGCGTGACTGGCGCGACGCCGGGGATCAGTTGTTGGGGTTTGCCCTCGGCGCCGGGCTCGAACAGCGAATCGCTGCGAGAGGCAGAAAGCCACGCCTCGCGCGCGGCCTTCTCGGCAGCCAGTGCGGCCGCCTTCGTGTCGGGGTTGGGCTCGTCGACCTGATAAGCTTCGCGCGTTACTTCTTGGGCGCGGTGGTATTCGGATTCGAGTTCTGCGACGGTTTTGTTTTGCGCGAACTCTTTTGCGGCTTGCGGTTCAACGCCTCCGATATCCCGAGGCCGATTAAGGCCATGCGCTTCAACCTGGGTCCGGAGGGCAGCGACAATTCTCTCCGAAGCGTCGGCGAGGCTGGATTTTCCATTTTTCAGATCCCTTGCAGCGGTAACAAGTTCGTCCCGGATCGGTCCCGCAGAATATGCATCCGAAGATAGCGTTTTAGCAAACACTTCCGCGTCCGAAGCGATGGATTCCGCCGCGCCGCGCTCAATCTGTGAACCGGTCTGCTCAATCCGCTCGGCATTCGCCAGAACGCGGCGGAATAGCCCCTTGTCCTTTTTCAGGTCCGCGATCGCCCGGCCGACGATCTTCATCTCCTCGCCGGCGGTCGATTCCACCGTCTCGAGGTCGCCGAACATCGACCCCTGCGCGCCCTCCTCGGCCTTGGCGAGTTCGGCCTGCGCAACCCGCTGGGTCAGCACCGCTGCCTCGTCGGCATTCTTCGGCTCGAACCGGGCGATGGCCTTGATCGCCGCCTCTTGCCGCGCCGGGTCGTTCGGGATCAATTCCCCGACCACGGCCCCGTAATGCTCGGGAACGACGTCGTTCACCACCATTTTGAACGGTTCATCGCCCAGCCGCGCCAGCGCCGCAGCCTGCTTGCCCTTGCCGACCGACAACGGCAGGGAACCATCCATCAGGTCCGGCCGCGCCCGCAGCACCTTGGCGCCGTCGATCGCCGACCCGGACCCGTTCGCAATGTTCGTCACCGCGGCGATGGCGCGGATATCGTCCGCCGAAACCCCGTCCTTTTCCCGGTACAGGATGCCCGGCAATTCGATGCCCTTGGCTTTGCCCTGCTCGGTCAGGCGCCGCGCCAGGCCCGCGCGCTGATGGCCGTCGGCCACGAACAATTTGCCGTCGGTCTGCTCCCAGACGATGATTGCCTGCGCTTTCGCCGGATTCCATTTGGTGACGCTCCGCAGCGCCCCCGTCACCCCGTATTCGTCGCCGCCGCTCTTGAACTGGAATCGCTTGGCGTCGACGTTGATCGCGGTCGGATCGAACATGAACACGCCGGCCGGCTGGTCGACGCCTGCGGGCTGCTCTGCGGTCGCTGTGTATTTCGGCAATTCTCGCTTTTGCTCTCCCGGCGAAAGCGAGTTAATCTTGTCGGCGGCGTCAATCGCGGAGTTGACAGGTTCGGCGTGAGGCCCTACATTCTCAGCAGGAGTCCCAAACATGTCAGAAGTTAAATCCTGTTCGCTGGACGGCGAACCCTGTTTCTGGACGCCCTCGGAGGCTTGGGTGCTTTCCGGCGGAAAATGGTCCGAGGTCAATGCCGCAGACGCCTCGGATGCCGTGGTGCTTTCGGCCGGCGCGTTCGGCAAGCGGTTCGGCTCGCTGCCGCCGCTGCCCAAAACCGCCTTCCACTCGTCCGAGAGCGCGGCACGCACGGGGGCGTAAACCTCTGCGGCTGATTTGTTGATCTGCGGCACCATCGGGTGCCACGACGGCAATTCCCGCACGCCCTCATAAAGCCCGTGCGCGCGATCCTTGACCGGGAACATGCCGGGCGGCCAAATCTGCACCTCGCCGATCATGCCGTCCGGGAACCGGACATAAGCCTTTCGGTCGAAATACCCCGCAGCCGTGGTTTGCCAACCCTCGTCGACCACAGGAAAATGCTTCGACAGTTCGGCAATTACCTGGTCGGCCTGGGCCGGCGTCTGGACGTCGAACCCGCCGCGAACCTGGTCCGTGACGCCGCCGATGCCGTGCTTTTTGGCCTTGGTTTCCAATCGGCGCCGGCTGGCCTCGGCCAGTTTGCGCTTTCCCTCGTCCTTGATCGTGGCGATATCCTCGGTCGACCGCGCCTTGATGCCGGGATTTTTGAATTCGACGCCGACCGCGGCGGCGATCTGATCTCCAACCCCTCCGAGCGCCCGCTGGTTGTGCCACGACGCAGCAACAAACGGTTCCGTCTCGGTGAACGTCGCAGCCTTGCGCCACTCGTTTTTGATCCGATCGGACGTGTCGAAGTCCTGCGAGATCAGGCCGGGCTCATGGGGTTTCGCGGCTGTCTCGACCGCCGCAGTGTCCGCCGCGCGTGCGGCCTCGTTCTGTTGCGCGCCGCGCGCCGCGACCTCCCTGATGACCTGCGCTGGCGGCCGCGGGCGACCTTCCGGGCCCGCGATCGCGGCACCTTCCCGCGCATAAAGCTCCTCGGGCGTGCCAAGTTTGCCCTCGAACCGGCTGGCCCTGGTGACATACCGCGCCGCAACCAACTGCCCAGCCGCGCGCGCCTCGTCCTCCGGCCGGCCGGCCGCGATCAGCTTTTCTGCAACATCGTTGGCGATACTCGCCCGTTGTTCACCAATGGTTCGTTGAGGGCCAGGAACGCCAGCATCCGCAACTGATCCAGCGCCGACGACGGGATTTGGTATTTTACCGCCATCCGGAATGCCCGGTCCTCCGCCGGGTGCGGTTTCTTGCGGCGCTTGGATTTGTCCTGCATCGGGTGGCCTCCCTGTTTCATTCTCTCGCGCCGCCAGCATCTCGGCAAAGGACCGGAACGGCGCTGGCTCGTCGACGACCGGGCCCAGCGTCTCCTCGGCCCGCCGGTACGCCGCCGCGATCTCCGGCGACAATTCCCTGAGTTGCGCGTCGGTCGCAGCCAGGTGCGCCTCTGTGGCCGGATGACCGCCGCCCTCGCCGTGCCACGCCGCAAAGGTGTCCCGCTGGCGCTGCAAGTCGTCATAGGCCGCGAATAATTCCGGCTCCATCTGCCGCGCGATGCCGTGCAGATCGGGCTCCGGCGTCTCACCAAGCGCCATCCGTTCGGCGCGCGCGGTTTCCTGCGCTGTCATCGCAGCGCTCGGGGCCTGCTCCTGTGTGCCCTGAAACACCGATTCCGTGACGCCCGGGCCCATCACCTTGAGATCGCCGGCCTCGGCCACGGTTGGCGCCCGGACAGTCGGGGCGCGGAATGGCCGCTCTCCGACCGATGTCAGCGCCTGGCCGAACTTCGTCGGCTGGTTCCACACCATCCCGAATGCGGTCGCGATGCCGACCTTTTGCCAGTCGACCTCGCCCTGGATGTATTCCTGCCCGAGTTCCATGCCGCCGTTGATGGCGCCGCCGAACACGGCCGATGTGGCCTTGTTCGACATCACCCGCTGCATCGCGGTAGCGTTTTCTGGCAGCGCAATAAGAGGCTGTGAGCCGGGGCGCATGGCCAAGGTGTACGGGACCAGACCGCCAAGGAACGACGCGGTGCCGTGCTGTGCCTCGTCCAGCCGCTGCATCCGGTCATCCAGCCCGAGGGTATCGACCCACGAATCCGGCAATTTGGACAAAACCCAGCTTTGCGCTACCTGCCCGCCATAGCCCGCAGCCAGGCCGCCGACGATCGCGCCGCCGACGGTTCCCCATGGGCCGATGGTCGTCCCCAGAGCCGCCGCGCCCGCCACCACACCCGCCGCGCCAGCGCCGGCACCAACGAGGCTGGCGGCCGCCGGGAGAGCCGCGCGCTCGGCGCCGCGGGCGAATGCCCCCTTGGCGGTCGTTTCGCTCAGCCCGACGTCGCCGAACTCGGCGAAAGGGTTACCCTGCTCGTTATCGTTGGCCACCGGCGCCACGACGCCATCCGGCAGCGAGATCGGCACCTGGGGCTTACCGGCCGGCGCAGTGGGTGCTGGCGCGGCTGCGCGCTCCGGATCAAGGTCGGCAAATGGATCTTCGGTAGGAAGCAGGGCCCCGTCGTCCATTATTGACTAATCCCAACCTCAGCCCTTTCGGCATTGGGCGCAAAGGGCGGTGCAGCCACGACGTTCGGACGCTTCACGGCATTCGACGGCGGGAGCCTACTCAAAATGTCCTTGGCGGTATAGCCGCTCGGGCCAAAATGCTTGTCGAACGCCTTTTTCATGTCCTCGGACGGATTGGCTCGCAATTTCTCAATCGCCTTCGCCCAATTTTCGGTCGTCCACGGCTTTCCGGCCGCGCTGTTCGGCGGCGCGACCATGAACCGGTCCCACGCCTTCTGATCGACGCCGGCTGGAGCGGGCGGCGGCGGCACCGGCGGCGCGGTTGGCGCGGCACCGCTGGAAAACAGCATGTCCATGCGCCGTTGATCGGGCGGATAGATGCGATTTGCGATCGCGTCCATCTGCTTCGTGTCCTGCAAGAATGCGATCGGATCCTTTCCGGCCTTGATCCATTGGGCATAGGCCGATTCAAAGGCCGGAATGAACTCGCGATTGTACCGGTCGAGCCCCTTCTGGTTGCGGGGCATGCCCTTGTATTCCGGCTCTGGCGAGAACTGGCCGAGGTAATATTCAAGCTGCTTCGACTTCACCATGGAGACGCCGGCCTGATCCGGCTGCTTCCTGATCGCGGTCAGGGCGTTGACGAGTTCGGCGACGCCGCGCTTGCTCAGATCGCCGCCGGGCCCGCCGCGCGCGATAATCGACGCTACGTCGGTGATTTTCGAGGGGTCGTTATCCGGCGCCAAGATGGCCTTGAACGCCTGCGGGTATCCGGGTCCATATTGCAAGTCATCCTGCACCCCGCCGCGGCTCGTGGCAAAATTATAGAGGTTCTGGATCTCGGTGGCGCCGAGCCCGGAATTGGCAATCTTCCCGATGATATTAGGGTCGTTGCCGGCGATGATCTGGCGCGTGAGTTCCGCCTGGACCTGATCGTTTGCTGTTTTCTTGGCCTTGTCGTCCTCCTCCATGGCGATCTTTTGTGCCGCCATCTGCTGGTTGACGTAGGTAATGGCGTGCGCCTGCGCCTGCGGCGTCAGGTTGGGGTTTTCCAGCACCGCCTGCAGTGCGCTCGCCCGCCGTTGCGCGGTCGCCATCCCCGGCGCGCCGTTGAACTTCGTCGTCCACATGTTGGCGAACTGCGCCGCCGACGCTTCCGGGTCGCCGCCATTTACCCGGATTGCTCGAGCTGCCGCCGCGGGATCGTTGGCATATCTCGGCAGCGTCATCAGCGCTTGTTGAGCCGTCATGGTGGGGTTTGAGAGCAGCGCGGCCGCGCCGCCGGCGCCCTGCTGATGCGCCAGATAGAGCTCGGCGTCCGTCGGCGCGCGGCCGAGTTGCCGCGTCAGGCCGGCCTTGTTGTCTGCCGCCAGACGCGCGGCGGCGGCGGCCGCTTCCTCCGGATTGAACGGGTCTTTGAGGCCGTACTGCTTTGCGGTGGAATCGACGAACTGGAACGGTCCCTTGGCGCCGGTCGGGCTCACCCCGTCACCCTCGAGCGCATGCACCCGTGACAGATAGGAGCCGGAAATCCCATAGGGTGCTCCCGCGGTAGAAAGTTGGACCTCTGTGTAGACCGTCTTTTGCCCCAGCCCCGGCTGGTATGTCCTTTTGATCGCCTCGAGGCCCGCACCGATGCCTTGCTGCTGCTCGGCGCGCGTGCGGAACTTATTCGACATTTCGTCGTATTTTACCCCGGCGATATCCCGGTTTTTATCCAGCACACTCATTGCGCGCGCCGGATCCTTGACCGCCATCGCGTCCAGCTGCGCCCCGAGCGCGTCCCGCCGCGCATCGTTCATGGCCTGGCGGATTTCGAGTTCGCTGCCGCCCTTGATCTGGGCATTTCGGACATAAGCCGCGGTGAGATCAGCCGCGCCGGCCGCGACCTCGTTCGGTTTGTCCCAATTGTTCGAGATGTGATCCATCGCCAGTTTGGCAGTCGCGGTGTTGACCGAGGCATACCAGCCTGTGGATTGCTGGTCGGCATGGTTTCCCACCCGCTCGACCACGCCGGTTCGATACCGCCGGGAGAAATTGTCGAATTCCAGCTGTTGCTCGGGCGTCTGCAGCCCGGAGCGTAATTCCTTGATCCGATCGTCGATCTGTTTTTGCACCGCCGGGCGCTGATCCAGCGCGGCGCGGCCCTTGAGCCCGAGATACCCGGTATCCGGAACGTCGGTCCCGTCGGGCCCCTTGGACATCCGGTTCGGGTCGCCATGGAGCAGTTTCGACGCAAAGTCCTGGAACTGGTTACTGGCGTCGTCGGCGGCTACCTTGCCGAAAAACTTGCCAGCGGTGACCATGCCTTGGCCCAGCTGCTCGCCGCCATGTGCGAGGCCCGCGCCGAACGCCTCGGCGTCCGCGCCGCGTCCGCTCTGGTACGAAGCGCCACCCTCCGTTGACGGGGAAACCGTCGGGACGCCCTCGGTGTATTCGTTCTGCGCCATGGATCATACCGGCCTGATGCCGGAGGCTAAATCCTCGGCTTCCGTGCTTTGATCGGCGCCGAATCCACCTCCCGTCGTCCACTTTCCGCTGAGCGATGATGCGTTGGCGAGCAGGCCGCCGCCGGCCTTCAACAGCGCCGCGGGGACGGCATTGTCCGCTTTGGATCGCTGCGCCCGCTCCTCGGCCTCGAAATTCATCGCCTGAGTCCGGTAGCCGTAGGCATGGAGCTGGGCGTTGCTCAGCACCGTCTCGGTGTCCAGCTGATTGATCTCGCGCTGCCCAGCCTGCACGTCGACTGGCGTTCCCTTGTTCACGTCGATCCCGCTTGCCGCCTGCCCTACCTTGATCCCGGCGAGCCGCGCGGCTCCCTTGCGGCCCTGCGCCTCGGCCTGCACGTTGCCTGCCTGCTCCGCGCGCGCGGCGTTCTGGATGGCGATGGTCTGGTTGTTCTTGGCGATTTCCGCTTGGTAGTTCGCCTGGTTGCGCGATGAAATGCCGCCCATGACGGTGCTCACGGCGCCGACGCCGGCGCCGATCGCGCTCAAAACCGGCAATGCTGCTGCCACGAATGCCACGGTTATGCTGCCCTCGCCAAATCCGGCCTATAACGAACCGCTATCACACGCCCCGTGCCATAGGGAACCGGCGCCGTGTGCGCCTGCTCAAACCCGAGAAAGTCCGCAAATCGCAACGCGGCCCCGTCCTCCGGCAAAAGCGTGGTGTAAAGCTCCCGTTTCGTCTGCATGATAGCGCCAAATTGCCGTCGCGTCTCTTTCACAATCTCCACGGGGTATTTCGTCCCCTCGTGAGACATGGCGAGCCAGCAATAGCCGCGCGCCGCCAGCAGAGGTCCGGTGACCCCGAACAGCGCCCCCAGCCGGCCGTCGACCATCCACGCGCGCCGGAATGCCGACGTATCGAAATTCGTCCTGATCTCCCGGTGCGGGTTGACCCCAAGGCCGATCAGGGCGGTGCGTTGCCCCTCTCGCAGCCGCCGGACGATGGCGCCGCAATGATGCTCCCGGGCTTCGATGACGCGGAATTCAGCCATTGCGACCTCGTTTCTCCGGCGCCGCCTGCGATGGCTTGTCGCCCGACAATACCTCAGGAATAAACGCAAGGATCTGCAGCGGGTACGGATGCGGCTGCTCGATCGCGACCTGCCCTGGCTTCTGATAGCCGCCCTGGACCGGAATGCGGATGTCGCCGGTGAACAGGGGCTTGGTCCGGCTGTTGTAGGGATTTTTGGCCGGGTTCGGCGCGTCCGTCATATTCTGCCATCGAGGAGCGTTCTGCATCGGGCTTTGCACCGATCCGTCCGGCTGGTTCGACCCGATCGTGAAATCCCCTGACGCCTGCACGCGCGCCGTCACTTCGGCGATCTTCTTGCGCTGCCCTTGAACGGTCGGCTCGCCGGCATCGAGGTAGACGCTCTGCAATTGGGGCAGGAACGCCATGCCGACGATGATCTGGCTGGCTGCGACGTCCAGCGTGATCGTACCGGTGGCGGAAACCACCTGCGGATCGATCTCCACACCATCGGCAATGCCGGTCACGGTGGCGCCGACCAAGGGCCACAGGCCGCTAACGGTGGTCGTCGGGGTGCTCAATGTCCATGTGCCCGACGCGGCCGGCGCCGCGGTGCCGCCGCTGTTCGGAATGACGGTCCGAATCGGACTGGTAAGCTGGCCGGTGACGACGGTCCCGCTGGTGCGCGCGGTAATCGTGGCGACCCCGCCGCCCATGCGGATGACGCGCCCGATATCGCCGACCACGAACACGCTGGCGCTGGCCGTAAAGGTCGCGACGTTGCTCAATACGACGTCCGCCGAGGCCCCGGTGCCCCCAGCGCTGCCGGCCGGATCGGTGATGACCAACTCAGGGCTGACATAGCCAGCGCCGGGCGTGGGGAAGGTAATAGCGGTGATGACGCCGGCGACCACGGTCACGCTTGCCACGGCGCCGGTGCCGGGTCCGAGCCCGTTATCGTCGACCACGGTCGCCGTGGTGCCCGCGCTGTAGCCCGATCCGCCGACCAGGTTCGTGACGCCCGTCAACGAACCGAGCCCGGTAGACGAGCTCGCGACCAGTGTCGCGTCCGGCTCATCTTGGGCGTAGGAGAGACCGCAATCGACGCACCACGGATCCTCTGCGGTTTTCCAAAGCCGATCGTTCATGCGCTCGACGACGTAGGCCGTATTCGATCCGATCAGCCGTTGCGTCGCACAATAGAGGGCATCCACCGGCGGCTCGGTCACCGAGCACACGCTTTCAAACGTGCCGAATGTATCGTGTCGGCTCCACCCGTTAACCTTCTCGGCCTTGACCCATGTATCGCACAGCAAAATCCCGTCGCTGCGCACGGCCCAGAGCAACCGATACGGCTCCTCGCACCATGCGTGCTCCTCGATCGTGTGGCCGTCGAACAGATGGGCGGAATTTTCCGTGATGTCGTCGCCGGTATAGGTGTTTTGGTTCATGTTGAAAGCGAAGTCCCGATATTTCGAGCCTTTCGCCTGCACATAGAGCACATCCTGGTAAATGCGGATCGGCGGCACCGTGGCCGAACAGCCGTTGAACCCCTGCGGCACCGCGGACTGACTGGATGGCGTGACCGGCTGCGGAGTGAACGCGCTGCCGCCCTGGCCTGTCAGGAAGTAGGCCTCGAGGCCGGTCAAAACCACCAGGCCACCCGAGGTCGGGACCATGAACTGGATGCCATTGACCTGCACCGACCACGGCGTTCCGTCGAATGCGTCGCTGTCGATCGTCGGAATGCGCCGGTCGAAATTGTTGAACGCCCCTGGCTGCGACGCAAAATAGGTATCGGGCTGGTTCAGGGTATAGGCGTAGAATCGGCGCTGCTGGAAATACGCGACCACGCCCGGATAGGTGCCGGTCTGTGCTCCGATCGTGAGCGTAGCCGTCGCGCTCGCGCCGCCGCCGCCCGAGATCGTGACGGTATCCGTTGGCGCGTAATTGGAGCCGTTGTCCTTGACGATGTAGGCCACCACGGCGCCACTCTGCACAATAGGCAGGATCACCGCACCGCCCCCGGTGAATGTGTTTATGGTCACTGTGGGGGCCGAAGTGTAACCGGAGCCGCCGGCGGTCGTTCGAACCGCAAGAATCTGCCCACGCGCGAACGGGTTGCGATGGAGAGGCGGCACCTGAGAGAAGTCCGGGACGATATTCGTGTCAAAAAACGTCTGCCCATAGGCGGACCCGACATAGCCGAACAGTGCGCCGGACGACGGAATTCCGGTCCCCGAGCCGCTTTTGTTTACCGACGGGGTGGCCTTGTAGATGAAATATTCGTTTGCCCCGACAGATCCGGACCATGAAACATAGATCGTTCCGGCCGTCGAACCGATGTTGATCACATCGGCGAGGCTGCCGATATTGGACGCGATGCTTTCGGTCCCGTCGTCCGCGATCGCGGTCACGACGTAGGAATACCCCGCGTCCGTCGTCGGGCTCGCCGGCTGAGTGCTTGCCGAGAGCGACGTTCCCGTGGGAGGGGATATGGACGGCACCGGTACCGCCGGCGTGAAAGCCCAGTCGGTATCCGAAGATCTGGACAGGTCGACCGGTGGATATTCCGTTCCCGTCGACTGATTGACGCAGCACAGCGACATCGTGTCGGCGGATTCCGTGAACTTGATCCACCGCAGGTCGACCTCGGAATATTGGGTGGCGAGAGTGTAGATGCGCGAGGCCGTGCCGCCCGAGGTATAGGCCCCATAGGCCGAGGAATTGATCTGATTGCCGTAGACATCGAACAGCGAAATGTTGCTGCCCGAAACGCTCGCGACAAATGTCCGCCCGTTCAATTGCGTCATGCCGCCGACGTCATCGACATAGACCCAATCTCCCGTCGAAAGCGTCGGCGAACTCAACCACGACGCAGTTAGTGTCACCCCAGCCCCGGTCCCGCTGGTCGCAAACTGCGCAACCGGATTGGTGGGTAGTACCGTGTAATTTCCCGCCGTCGTCACCGTCGCGTTGTAGACGCCGAAAATTACCGTCTGGAACGTCGCTCCTGTCCCGCTGCCCGTGGTGGAAAATTGAGTGAACGTGGCGGAGTTGGTGAGGTATTGGCCCGGATTGACGATCGAAATCGTGGCGATCTCCATCGCCAGCCCGAGGATTGGAGGATCGCCAAATCCACCCCCGCTCATCGTGTCCGTTGACGCGCCAAAAGTCCCGGTCGACGGATTGGCCGTATAGGATCCAACCGCGACAATCGACCCTACCGCCGTGATATTCCCAAGCCCGCCGATCGTGACATTGACTTGGAATTTCGTTCCGGTCCCCGTGGTGCCGGTCAGGACCGCAGCGCCTGGCGTGCCGCCGGCGCCAACATATTTCGGTACCGGATCAACCGCCACAACGCGCGTGGTCACGACTTGGACTGACGCTCGCGCAACCGCGCTGCCGCCCGATAAGGTGATGATCTCGCCGCCGTTGTAGCCCTGCCCCCGCGCGTTGATCGCCACACTCGAAAGCAGGGTCTGCCCGACCGTCACAACCGCCCGGGTCGAGAATGTGCCCCCGGCCAGCGATATCGTGTCCCCTTGGACGTATGAGGCCGACACCGCCGAATTGATCGGGGTCACCGAATCGAGCGAGCTCGTGGCCGTCACGGTGAGCACGCACGGGTTGGCCTGCGTCGCGCCGCTGATGATGTACGGGGCCTCGGTGACGTAGCCACCGTCGAAAATCACCCGCATGTAATAGTTGCCGAATTCCAGAGCGAGGCCCTGGTTGATCGAAAACTGGAACGGGATCATGCGCGGAGGATAGGCGCGGCCGGTCTGCTTGGAAAACCCTACAAATTCAGTTCCGGCGCGGGAATAGGCGCCGCCGCGGTACGATGGCCACAGGTTGCGCATCGTCGATGCTGCGGCGTGCATGCGCACCAAATCGACGTGGCCGAACAGCGCAGGCGAGACCTCGCCCGTGACGAATGCCGTTTGTATCACAGGCGTAGCGATTTTTGCCTCCTGCCCCTATAATGCCGGGACGCCCTGCCTGCTAGTCACAGACTGAGCGCCCCTAACCTTGGCCAGTATGGAGACAAGCCAATGGCTGCTAAAACCTTGCCAGATGTCGAGTTTCTTCGCCAGTGTTTCTCTTACAGCAAGAGAACGGGCGTCTTGCGCTGGAAAACTCGCCCTCGCGGCCATTTTGTGGACGAGCGGTCGTGGAAGATTTGGAATACCAAGCACGCAGGAACCGTGACGCAATCTATTCGAACATTTCAGATAGGCGGCATACACATAAAGCCGCACCGCGCTATATGGAAAATGGTGACGGGGCTTGAGCCACCGCCCCTCATCGACCATAAGAATCGAATTGACACCGACAGCCGCTGGACCAATCTGCGCGAGGCCACGGAGTCGCAAAACCGGTGCAACTCCACTGGTAAAAAATCTCATAAACACCCTAAGGGTGTCTCGCCATTTCGCGATAAATGGCAAGCTCACATATGCCTCCACGGCAAGCGAAAATACCTCGGTCTTTTCCTGACGTCCGAACTGGCCGCAATTGCGTATCGCAGGGCGGCCAAGGAAATACATGGCGCATTTGCTCCTCAAAATGCCGTTCCATCCGCCCAGCCGACGCTATCGTACCCGCCCCAATAATTGCCGGGCCCGTCGCTAAACCACCATTGCCCGTCGCGGTTGCCGATGTTCCTGGTCGCCATCCAGTCTACCCGGATATCGCTCGAGAACCAGCCGTCGTTGCCATCCGCCACCCGCGCGGCCTTGATGCTCGCCTTCGCGATCTCGATGTTCTCCTTGCGCATTTGCATGCCGAATTTCTTGTCCTTCGCCAGCGGCAGCGCATC
>Ga0181337_1000008_pt1 | contig 66904 bp, 93 predicted proteins | sample Sp13VDMM15DD_FD_168302 | JGI IMG/M metagenome (GOLD analysis project Ga0181337, IMG submission 168302) | Freshwater viral communities from Lake Michigan, USA - Sp13.VD.MM15.D.D | ecosystem: Environmental > Aquatic > Freshwater > Lake | place: USA: Michigan | collected 2013-04-23 | reverse complement strand
GCTCTGCCTGCTTGGCTGCTGGCTGCGGGGTGGCGTCATCTTCACCGACCAGCGATTCGATGGCTTCCTGCGCGTCGTTCCACAAATCCATCGGCACGAGCATGGCAAGCCCATCGTCGCCTTCGACTTCTTCACCGTTGTGCAGCATCTTGCAAAGCGTATTCAGCGCATCGGCTCGCGCAACAGGATCACTCGCTGGCTGCGTGTGGGTTGCCTCGGTGGGTGCCGCATAGACGATGTGCGGCGTGCAGTCCTTCGCGCCCAAAAACTTGTCACGCATCAGGCACCGCTGGCAATACTTCTCGCCTTCCTCGGCGCTGTACTTCGACGGAATCCACGGGCCATGCTCGGTGCTGATCGTCGGCTCGGGCACAGGGGGTGCCACTACTTTGTCGGTCATGCTCTCTCCTTAAAAGACTCGCCCCGAAGGGCGAGTGTTGTTCACAGTGGGGCCAGACCTTCACGTGCGCGGACCAGCGGGTCGGTCATCCAGGGCTTTTGCACACCTGCAGTGGGCGCCGGTTTGCTCGGGCACGGCGTGCCGGCCGAGGACATGGCGGCTGCGATCTCGGGCTTCTGGCACAGACGGGCCAGGGCCGCCACGGGCTGGCCCAGCGCGCGCAGGCTCTCGGCGTCGTAGCGCATGTCGCAGCTGTCATCGGTCCAGGTGGTACCGAAAGACAGGCCGAAGGTGCCCTGGGCGCCCACGCTGCTCGAGCCCATGCAGGTGCCGTTGCTGGCTGCCAGGGGTGCGGCGTACGCCGTGGCTGCGGTGCGGAAGTTCTGCTCGGCCTCGACCACCACGCTGGTGCTCTGCTGGCTTTTGTTGACACCGGTCGCGATACCAACACCGACCCCCGTTGCCTGCGCTTTGGCGCTTGCTGCCGCAGCTGCGCCTGCAGAGGCTGCGGCGTGGCCGCCATCACCCCCGTCGCCACCTCGACCCCCGTGGTTGTTGGTGGTGTCTCCGAACACAGTGGCGTGCGCGGATGCTGCGATGAACAGTGCGATTGCGATGAGACTCTTTTTCATAAAAACTCCTGATGATTTGGCAGCGGTTGATACAGGCCCGCTGCCGATGCCTGTTTACTTTGGCTGCTGCGCAGCGGCCAGCATTCCGCGCAGCTTGGCAATGCGCTTGTCGTAGCCCTCGACCTGGGCGGCGTGAAAGTCACGACGCTGGTCTTCCTTGTAGCGCAGGAGTTCAAGCTCTTCGAGCTCGGCCTGCATCAACTCGGCGGGTGTGTATTTGCGGAAGTATTTGAGCATCTCAAACCCCCTTCCAGACAAACAGCGCCCACACAAAGAAGCCCATCACCGCCACGGTGTCGAACGCGAACGTGCCGAAGGTACGCTCGGGCGCTTCCCCCTTGAGCAGGTAGTAGCAGCGCGCCACCAGTTCGATGCCCCAGACGATGCAGAGAGTGGTGAAGAATGCGTTCATTTAGATACCTCACAGGTTGAATAGTGTTTGACGATGGCGCTGTGCAGCGACGGCTGCCCATCGTCCGAATAGAAGAGCACGATCACTGCGAGCGCGCAGACCCAGAACAAATCGAGCTTCATTTCATTCCTCCTGAACAGGTTTGTAGGCGGGCGTGAATATGGCCACGAGGCCGATCTGCTGCTCTTCCGTCAACACCTCCACCATGGCAGCGCACAGACGCTGAAGACGCTCGATCTTCTCCTCCAGGTGCTCCAGCTTGCCTCCGTGGGACGGGTCGAACACTTGCAGTTCGCTGGTGACTGCTCCGGCAGCAGAGAACGGTGTGCTCGTGAAGTAGCTTTTGAACTGCATCTCACACCCCCACCAGGACTTCGAGAGCGCGCTGCTTCATCTGCGCACCTGCACCCCACTGCGAAAAAGTAAAGATCATTTGTTTCTCCTAATGGTCAATTAAAAACACTTGTGTATAGTAGTCACTATGAACACACGACGCAAGGCGGGCGAAGTCCGCGAAGATGGCTTCATTTTTCGTGGCTACCAGAAGGGTGCACACGGGTACTTGGAGCAATGGGTCAGCCCCGAAGTATGGGAACGACGGAAGGTGTACATGCGCGCTTGGTCCGCCAAGCACCGCGAGCGCGTGAAGCAAGACCCCGTGCGACTAGCGGCCGCAAACGCGTATGCCAAGCAACACCAGCAACGTCGCAGGGCCGAGGTGCCAGAGCAGTACATGCTGGTTCGCGCAAAGATCCGAGCTAAAGAAAAAGAGCTTGCGTTCAACTTGACGCTCGCCGACATCGAGATACCAAAGCGCTGCCCTGTGTTCGGCATTCTGTTGCGCAAGGCGACAGGGGTGCCAGACGACGCGTCCCCTGAACTGGATCGCATCGATTCCAGAAAGGGGTATGTGAAGGGCAACGTCATGGTGATCTCAAGGAAGGCAAACAAGATGAAGCAGAACGCTACGCTTGCCGAGCTTCGACGCTTCGCGCAGTTCTACGCCACGTTCACAGGGCGACCAAAGTCTCCAAAGCCCTCTGCTTGAGTTGTGCGCCCGGGCCCCATTGGCTGGAGGCAAACCGGTTCTCAGCGCTTCGGGCGCGTGCCCAGTGATCGGAGTATTCTGTAAACCCCTGCAAGAGCCCGTAGGCCGTGCCGATGACGCCGTCCGCCCCTGCACCCACGCCAGACGCGGTGAACAAGTCCATGACCTTGGCGAAGCCTGCGCTCGTGCGCACCTTGGCTTCCTCGCCGCCGATGATGGACACCGCCAGATACTCGGCGTGCTCCAGCGTGATGTCCTTGTTGGCCAGATCGGTGAGCGTGTGCATGAAGCCGTCGAAGGCTGCGCTGTTGATCGCCATGAAATCCTTGACCTCCTCGGGCTTGAACACCGAGCGGTGCGAGATCTTCACGGACGCTGCGCCCTCACCGTGCGCCATGGCCAGCGTGTTGCGGCAGACGACGCGGATGGTGGTGCGGCGCACCTCGGTGGCCAGCGAGCCGTCGGCGCTGGTGGAGAGCAGCAGGTAGCCGCCCACCTTGTCCTTGAGGGACGCAGGGCTCGCCTCGCCGATCTTGGCCGTGGCCCAGAAACGGGCGCCCGAATAGATCGTGCCCGCTGCACTCAACTCCAGACCACCGACGTGCACGATGTCGCGGAAGAAGTCCAGCACCTCGCCGGGCTGCACCACCTTGTACTTGTCCGAGACGATGCCCAGGGGGTGGGCGTTGTCCGAGCGGAAGAGCACGTGCTTGTCAGGTACCTCGACGTACTGCGTGGCGTCGTTCACGGTGTCGGCGCTGGTGGGGTAGCGGACCTTGGCGCGCTTGATGCGCCAGTCCATGCCGGCCTTGACGCGCCACTCTTCGAGGCTGGCTTTGTCTTCCATGGGTTGCCCCAGGTTGTGCCACGGCAGGCCGTCGCTCTTGAGGTACGCAAATTCGGTCATGCCGTTGGCACGTTGTGTGAGCGCATGTGACATTTGATTTCTCCTGATGAAGTTGACAGTATGCCCGATGTTTTACAAAAGCACCACGGTGGGCAAGTCCGTGATGCTGCTTTCCGACAAGTGGTCAGGTGCGCGTGCGCTTGTCCAGCGTGAAGATGGCGTCGGCCAGGATGATGAACTGATGCCGCATCTGCGCCTGCTGCAGATCGCTGTACGAGTCCAGTTGTTTCTGCAAGAAGTCGATGCGCCGCATCTGCAGATACACCACCAGCGCCAGGAACAGCACCGCGATGCACGCCATGAAGCCTGTGATGTCGTTCATGACAAATCCTTCAAGTGGTTCATGCACTGCTCGGGCGTCGCTTGTCGATAGAGACTGATGTCCACCATCCGCTTCGCGTCTTTCGGGCGCCCCGCCTCGCGCACAACCAGCGTGAACTTGGCCGGGTGCTCCAGCACCTTGAACACGGTGGCGTCTGCCAGTGTGTTGAACACCACGAGATCGCCGACTTCGATTTCCTTCTTCATACAAACCCCTTTCCGGCGCCGTGCGCCACGATTGCAACGGAACGAGCAACCTGCTGGCTGCCACCACACAACATGCACGAACTGCACGTCGCTCGCCTGCCTGCTTCTTCTGAAGCAGGGCACAGCACTTCCTTGCCCTTGATGAGCTCGGACGTGTGCGACACGATGCGGAAGGTGCGGTAGCTCTTGGACCACGCGCGCTGCGCCGTGGGCAAGTCATCGGCCGAGACCATGGTCATCCACGGCTTGAACGCCGCAGTCGGGTGCCCCATCTGGTGGGTGTACCCCGTCCACCCCTTGGCCCGCAGGAGCAGGTCCTCCCACACATCTGCAGGCACCGCAGCCGGATCACCGTATGTGCCCAGGCGCACGCGCTGGCCCTGTCCGAGACCCGCGCGTGCTTGGCGGCTGTCGTTGAGCGCGTAGGCGCCCTTCTCAAACTGCTTGAACACCATGAGTGGGCCTTGGAACAGCTGCACGTAACAGCTACGCTTTTCGGCCTGCTTGCGCTCGGGGTCCAGCGTCGGCTCGCCGCGGTGTTTGCACGTGCCACAGATGGAGTAGTCCTCGCCCAGCTTGCTGGCCGTGAGCGGGTCAAGGTCCGCGCGCATCACATATGTTTGAACCATCGACCCCGTCTTACGGTTGGAAGAGTTCCACACTGCCGCCACAAAGATCGGCTGCGCGTCGATCAGTGAAGGCCCTTGATAAATAATTGTTCCCGGCATTACTTACTCCTATGTGTATGAAGCTGTTGTGCAGCCGCACGGTATGCGGCGGCTGCTTCACGGATGGTTTTGAAAACACCGATGCTCTTCTGTCGGTTCTCGTATTGGATGTGTGCTTGCCAGCGCTGGCGACGGCTGCACCACGACACCCCCTTGACACCGCTCTTGTTGTTCTTTCGGAGCGGCGTGCAGTTCTGCTGGTTTTCTGCTTTCGACAGCAGCCGCAAGTTCTTCCACCGATCATCAGAGCGCCTTCGGTTCTTGTGGTCCACGATCTCCGTCGGCCACGCCCCTGTCACATACAGCCACGCCAGCCTAGATGCTTTGTACAGCTTCCCCGCAACGCCAATCTGCACGTACCCGTGCGTGCCCAGGGTGCCGGCAACGGCTCCTTTTTTCATGCGCCCCACCTGCCGGCGGTACCTGAAAAGACCTGTTGTCTTGTTGTACGAAAGCTGTTCTCGTAGCTGCTCGGCGGTCAACATCGAAGTGCTCCTTTGATATGTGTTGTTGCATGATACTGCACTTCATTTCCCCTTCTTGGGTTGATGCGTTGCGGCTTTGGTCCGCCCGCGCCAGAACTTCACGACCATGGGGAATGGCACGAGAAAACCTTTGCCGTCCCAACGCAAGCGCCAGAAGAACAGCGGCGCGTTGCTGGTCAGCCGCACCAAGCACTCGTACTCGCCGTGGCGAACAGGCTCCACGTGCCGGGGGAACCAGCGTGTCTTTCCTTTTGCCATTTCACTTCCCCTCAAGAGGACGACCGAGGTAGTCCAAGTTGAACCACTCACCGCGATCGGTGAGGCCGCGATACCCCATGCGCGTGCCGTAGGTGTACTGATGGCTCGTCTTGTCCCAGCCGAACTCTCCGCCGTTGGTGCCCAGACGCTGCAGCATGCGGTTTGCCTGCTCGCATATCTCGACCGCGTGGGCTTCGTCTTTCGGTTTCTCCAATTCGATCCAGATGTTGTTGCTCATGTCATTGCTCCTTGATGGTGATGGTCCAGGGTTTCGCTGCGTCGACGAACTGTGCTCGGGTCGAAGGCAGGCTCTTGTCTGCACGGGTCTCGTGCTCAAGCGAGAACACACGCTCGAACCAGTCGTTGATGCTTTTCTGCACCTCGGCTGGCCAGCCGGTCTCCGCAAGTGGCGTGTCACGGCGCCCTGTCACAGCACCGAGAACCTTGCCCAGATACACGACCGACTGCGATGCACCCGTCGTCTCAGGTGTGCGCACGTAGAGCAACGCCGCAACGCTGCCCGGGATGAATTGCCAAGTTCCGTTCATGATGTCTTCTCCGGCAGCCCGAGACGGGCGCGACAGTTGGGGCAAGTGACGTCGGCCTTCACCTTCGTGCGCTTGAAGTGGAAGCTGCCATAGCCACACAGCGCGCTGTCATGGTCGTGCGTACCGGGGCCCTTGCCTGACCGCGAGTCCATCTCGCGCGGCGTGAAGTAGTAGTGAGAGTGTTCCATGTGCTTCTCCTTCAGCTGGTTTTCTTCGCACGAACGTCGATGCGGTAGTAGCCGGCCGTGCTTTAGGTGTAGGCCACGATCTTCTGCTTGCTGGGCTTCATGCTCATGGCCAGGGCCTGCCAGTCCACCTTGGTGCCGCCGGCCACCTCAGCCACCGTGGCGCGGTAGAAGTCGCTCTCGTAGGCGCGCTGGTTGTGCGTGATGAGGATGTCCTTGCACGCGGTCTCCTCTTCCTTGAGCGACGCGATGGCGCTCTTGATGTAGGCCAGCCGGTCCACGGCTTGCTCGGGGGTGAGCTTGTTGGTCAGTGCACTGGTGGGCGCGTTGTGCACGGCGTTGTCGATGGCTTGGTTGAAGGTCGTGTTCATGTTGAAACTCCTGATGTGTAGAAACAAAAATGCCGCAGAACCGCTGCGGCGCCGGACTCAAACGTGAGCGGTGCTCACACTTTGTCGATGGTGATGGTCAATGTGCCGTCGCTGAACAGGTCGGCGATGACGTCCGCCACTTCCTGGCTGTCCAGTTCGGGGGCGCGGCTGTCGCGTTCGGCCGCAGCCAGCCGACGCTGCATGCGATTCATTTCTTCTTCCAGACACTCCACAGAAGCCACACTGGCGCGCTCGTCGAGCACTCTGTTGATGCCCTCGATGTCCGCATTGACCACGTCCTTCAAAGCGAAGCGTTCCTGCATGCCGCTGAGGGTTTCCTTGACGGTGCCCATGTCCCGCTCGAAGTTCAGCAGCATGCGCTGCCCTGCGTTGAAGGAGTCGTTCACGTTGTTGATGCGGTACTCAAGCTGCTGGATGTCCTCGGCAAACTGAGCGCGCAGCGGGCCCAGGTCGCTCTTGTGACGCAGCGCCTGCTCGATGCCTTCGATGCGAAGCTCGATTTCGTCAAACTTCTTGTCGACTGCCTCGGTGATGGCTTTCTCGAGTGCTTGCTGGATGATGGTGTTGATGTCGATCATGTTGATTCTCCTGATGTTGGCGTCACCGCTCGGCGACGTAAGCCATGTAGAACGAAGACCCCGGGCCGAACTTCTCGAAGAGGTCGGGAAAGGCAGCCATGAGGCGCTGCTTGTTGTAGCTGTCTGCGGCATGCCCTGCCTGTCCGATGTGCTGCGCGAAGCCGCCACCGTACGTGCGCATGGTCCAGCAGGTGTAGATGAACTCGTCATCGGTCATGATGGTTGGTTGAATGGCCATCACGCACCCCCTTCGATCAGCTGTGCGCCGTACATCTGCGCCTGCGTGCGCGCGAAGGCCGTAGCGTCTATCCAGTAGTTGAAGTCGGCGAACCACTCGAACGCACCGGGCTCGCCCTTGTAGACAGACCACAGGCACGCGTGTGCCGCCTGCTCCTCTGGCGTGGCTTGGCGCACGTTGCCGTCTTCCTCCACAGTGGCCAACAACTGAATGAACTTCGGATCTTTCATACCTCTTCTCCTAAGTGCGGGAATGCCCGCGTCATGCGTTCGACGAACGCTTCATCTTCTTGGTGCCGAGCGCGCTTCGCTTCGAAGTCCGCGGCCACTTGCCGCCGCTGCACGATCGCAGCGAACAGCTTGTCCACACCGAAGTCACTGCGATACGGGCGCATGCGCCAGCGTGTGTTGCCCGGCCAGTAGTCGAAGATCGCACCGCCTTCCTCGATGACGATGTGTGCGCCGTCGTTGTGCACGGTGTACTTGATGTCCGTGCGTTGCAGCTGCCGCTCAGCCGTGGCACGCCGCTCCGCGCGCTCCAGCTTCTGCTGCGCCTTGTAGGCGGCCCAGTCTTCTGAGGATTCGCTCATGGCTTAACCTCCGTCATGATCCCCGTGGTGACATCGATGTGGTAGTTCACAGGCTGGTCGCTCTCGACCACGCGGCACTCGACGACGAGCATCCAGCGGTCCCTCAGCGCGTAGGCGCTGTACTCGGCCTCTTCGCGTGTGGCGAAGGCGAGGTTGTTGCCGTAGAACTTCGGGTCGGTGCTGCCCGTGCGGACTTCTGGTTTGAAGCTCATGATGGGTTCCTTTCTTTGGTGTTGTCGAGAATGCGCAGAAACTTGTTGCCGTCCACGCCGGGGTTGCAGCACACGATGGTGAACTCGGCCCCGCGATAGACCCACTTGGGCAAGAATCGCTGCGTGTAGATCTCGTCCTCGTAGTAGACGCTGCCGGCTTCGTCATGCAAGTCGTGTTCCGTGGGCGCGTAGCAGAGAACGCCGCCGACACCCTCGCCACCTTCCAAGCGCCAGAACATCTCACGGTCGTCGTTGAGCGGGATCACCACCCAGTTCTCGACGTAGCCGACGTGATCGAAGATGGCCTGCTTGGCCGCGTTGTATTGGTCAATGATTGCAAGCATCTCAATGCCCTCCGATGTGTTTCGTTGCCAAGCTGCGGGCCAGCGCACCGGCCTCGGTGAACGCGTAGTCGTTGCTCATATGGCCGAAGCGGCCGCGCTCTTCCCATTTGTCGTTGACGCGCTCCTCGACGAGTTCGTAGTCTTGGTGCTCGGCCGTGTTGCGCAGCGTTCGGATGCGCACGTTGGGTCCGTAGGGTGGGTGGTTCATGCTTTCTCCTCGATTTGAGTGATCTCGTCTTTGTCCAGTAATTTGGCACAAAGCATGCAGATGAGACGTCCCGTCTTTTTGATGCGGTACTGCGCGCCGCGCCGGCAAGCTGGTTGGCTGCAAGCCGCGATGAGCTCGCGCACTTTTGGCGTTGTCTTCATGTCACTTGTCCTTTGCGCAAAAGATACCGAAGTCGTGCAGGCTGCCACTGAAGACCTTGCCCTTGTAACTCTTGACCACAACAGTGAGCGTCATGTTCTGCTCGAACGTGACCTCGTAGCCGTAGTCCTCACCGTCGAGCGTGACGCGCGGCGCAGTCATGTAATGCCCGCCGGGGCCGTCCTTGAAGTGCTTGATCATCTGTGCAGCCAGACACCCTGCGCCGTTGGCCCACTCCATTCCCTGCGGAGCCTTGCCGCCCAGGCCGTTGCAGGGCTTCATCTTCACAAGGAAGTCGAAGAGTGCCTGACCGTGGCCACTGGGGTAGCCGTCGAACTGTGCGTACATGGTGCAGACCTTGGAGGGCTTGCCCCATTGGTTGTCGATGATGGTGGTGATTGAACGTGTACCCATGATTTACTCCTGATGATTTGCAGCAGGACCCCTGCTGCGCGGGTTGTGTGAGCAGCGCTCACATTTTTGACACCGGTCGGAACTACTTCTTTACCGGCCACTTGTCCGCCCACGCCTTGGCCTCGGACATGTTCGCGCAGTTGAGCGCATGGCCGCCGTCGTCCGGAGTGGCGCGGACGTAGTCGATGTCTTTGAGCGTTGGTTTGCGGTTGATGACGCGACCGTCCTTGATTCGGAACGTGCTGCCCGGCAGGTAGTGGTTCTCCAAGGTGTAGCCCTTGTATCTCATGCTGTTGCTCCTTGAAGTTCAAGTTCCATCTGCTGCATCGGCGCGATGCGTCGAGCCTCAAGCTCGAGCAAGAGCGTGACCTCCTTGACCGTCTCCTCCAGGCCGTACATGCCCCAGCAGCTGTCCACTTGCTCGCCGTTGAGCTCGATGCGGTAGCCGTACACGTCGCCGTTGAGCCACTGATTGAACGTCTCGACCTCACCCTTGAGCACGTCGAGAATGCGGAACTTCAGCTTGCGCGATGGCAGCTTGCGGCCAAACTCCTTGAGCGCCTTGTCCTTCATCACGTACGCCCAGCCACTGCGCCCGCTGTCCCATGGGCAGCCGAAGGGATTGGTCAGCGCAGCCTTGATCGTCGAGCCGCTGTGCACGTAGGCCCACACAGGCAGGCCGTAGGCCTCACCGTCACGCACCATGCGTGCGATCTCGGCGTCCTGCTCGGCGGACTTGGGGTGCGTGCCCAGCACGTAGCGCGCGGCCTTGTTGTAGGTGATCTCGCCCAGGTTGTCCCACTCCGCGGGTGACACGGGGGCAAAGTCTTGGTAGATGTGCGCTACGAGGCCGGGCACACGCGAGTTGATGGTCTTGATGGGGGTCATGCTTCTTCTCCTTAAATGACTTCGTCGACAGGCTTGCTCTTGGGTGCGTTCTTGACAACCGTACGGGTGACTTCCTTGGGTGCTTCGTCATCGTCAAGGCGAATTAGAAACTTCTCTTTGTAGCTCCGCGCCGCGCAGTCCGCGTCAACACGCCCTCGCGCGCTGCGCCACTGAAGCAGCCCGTGGACAGGCTCGACCCACCAGCGTTTGAGGTTCGCTACCTCGGGCGGGAGCGGTATGAAACGTATGCCCTTTTGCTTAGCCACCGCATTCGCTTCAGGGGGGCGCTCTTCGAATGCCGCCACGCGAAGAACACGTACCGTCTTCCCGTTGTTTTCGGGGTTGCGCTTGGACCCCACGATCATGGCCAGACATCCTGGCTCGATTGGTTTGCCTTTCATTCCGCACTCCCTTCGATCGCGGCGATCTGCTGCCTGATGCGCCAGAGCGCAAGGTCCTTGTCGGTGACGCTGTCCGGGAATACGCACTCGTCTTCGTCGTCTTCATCTCGCTCCGCCATAGGGTGGTCCAGGTCTTTCATGCCGCCGCCCCTTTCGCAGAAGAGCATGTCGAATGCGTGCGGGCCGAAGTGTCCGTCAAGCCACCCGAAGTAGTACGCGCTGTCTTCCACAGTACCCTCGACCCAGTCTGCGGGGCGCAAGTTGAAGAAGTGGTGAGCGTTGGGGGTCTGTACTCCGAAAGGCACCAGCTTCATGATCGGCGCAAAGCGCTCGGACATAGCCAACCACCCTGCAGCGCATGCGATGGTGCCGCAGCTGAGTTCTTTCTTGAAGGTGCTCAGCTTAAAGATGGGCTCTTCGACCTTGGACAGAATGTCGTGCGCATCGCGCAGGTTCTGGAGGATTGCTTGCTTTTCCATTTGGAATCTCCTGATATGCAGCGGGACCGCCGCTGCGCCGGGTGTGAGCAACGCTCACGTTTTTGACACCGGTTGGATGTCAGCGCATCTTGGCTCTGTTGCGTGCCTTGGCGGCGTGGCGTTGATGTTGCTTGACGGATGCGCGGTAGCGCTTGCCCACAGGCGCCTTGTGGCGTCGGTAGTACCCAGTGCCCAGCCTGTCGCTCTTCGTGTCACCGGGCACGTTCTGGCCACGATCTGCGGGGATATTGCGCAGCTGCGTGCTCTCGTCGATCACAAGCACGCCGCCGGGTCGAGCGGTTGAGTTGGTGCCCGCTGTCACAAGTGCGGACATGGCGAGTGCTGCGAGCAGCGCGGATTTCGAATTTCTCATGGTTCTCTTTCAGTTGTTGATCAGAATTTCCACTCGGCTGATATGTGCAGTGCGTGTGCACCTCCTTTGTCTGGGTTGAAGATGTAGCTGGTGCGCAGGCCCAGGTTCTCGGTCACTGCGAGGCGCAGGCTCGGCACCACCATCGGCAGCACCTTCGCGCGCTTGTACCCCGTGATCAGGCCCAGCGTGAGGCCAGCATCGATGCGCTTGGTCAGTGCCCAGTCGCCTGTCCACCCCGCGTAGTAGGACTGCGTGCGCTCGGAGTTGCGCATGGTGCCCAGCGTGATGCCGTTGCCCCAGCGTGCGTACACACCGACGTTGGCGTCGTTCCACTGCTGCTTGTAGCTGCTGTGCTTGCTGGCCAGATGCAGCCCGACGGTCTCGGGCATGAGGCCTTGTGCGTGGGTGGTGAGGGCTGCGAAGAGCAGCGCGAGGGTTGCGATGGTGCGTTTCATTTGCTTTCTCCTTCAGCTGTTGTTGCTATCGACCATGGCCTTGGCCAGATCCGAGATGTTGGTGTACCCCTTGTTCTCACGCACGCGCTTGTACAGCGTGCCGAAGCTGCGCACCTTGCAGTCGTCCTTCTCGCTGTAGTCCCCGACGAACACGATGCGGTCCCCTGCCCACCGGCCAACGTGCGTCAAGTCGCTCGGATCCCCACCACCGCGCCTGATAGGTAGTGGTGCGAGCAACAACACCAATGCGGAGGCCACCCCACCCGCGCTGAACGCCTGCTCCCACAACTTGGCGCCGTCACCCATGTCGTGGGGGTGCAGGTATTCTTTCTTGTCCAGATTCACTGGCATCCAGTATTGACCCATTGCTTTCTCCTGATGTGTGAGCGATGCTCACGGTTTTGCAGCAGGACCGCTGCTGCGCCGGCCGACACCGGTCGGATTTAATAGCTCTTGCGTGTGCGCACTCGCCACACTGTTTGCTTGGACACACCCATTTCAAGGGCCATTTCGCTTAAAGGCTTCTTGCTGAGGCGGATGCGTTTTGCCTGTGCTGGCGTGAGCTTGGACCTCGGGTGTGCTGCGCCCGCTGGTGTGCAGGCCTTGCGTCGCTTGTTGGCCCACGAGTCGAGCAGGTTTTGCGACTTTGTACCCCACACAAGATTGCCTATGACGTTGTGCTTCTTGACGTCGTCTTTGTGCAGCACTACGTGCAGCGGGCAGGGTTGTGGGGGGCCGAAGGCCCGCATGATGAGTACGTGCATTCGCGTGTACTTGACGCTGCCATCAGCGCCTGTGAGCACGGCTCGCGGGTAGCCGTTGGCGTCGAGCCCAAACAGTTCTCTACCAACGCGCGTGCGTGCAAGGGGCTGCACTCTTCGCACACGCCCCCCGTCTTTGCCTTGTCTGACTTCGTAGATGCCTTCGTACCCTGGAACAGGGCGCCATTCGTGCCGCATTGCTTCTCCTTTCAAAAAGAAATGCAGCGTACATCAACTCGTCAGATATGACAAGACTATATGTGACAATCACAAATTGTGATCAGCGTGTCGTCGGGCAGCGCGTCGAACATGTCATTGAACTGCTGGTCCCAGGCGTTCTTGTCGCCCTCGTTGCTGACCATGCCGAACCAACCCATCTCACCGCGCTCGGCCCACTCGCCATCTTTCAACACAGCGAAGGTGCCGATGGCCCCGTTGCGCGCGATCTGCACGAACTCATCCCGCGGGCGCAGGTACTGCTGCACATCGTCGATCCACACGAACATCTCACGGTGCGGGTTGCTCTTGTCCTGTGCGACTGCCTGCACTGCCATCATCAGGTCTTGCCCGTGGTACGTCTTGCGTGCGAGCTCGTAGTCCACCTTGCCGTCACGCATCGACATTTCCTGCGCCAGTGCCCAGTCCATGTAGGTCATCTCGTGCGGGGCGATCACCGGGTTGATGATGTCCCACTTGGCACCTGCTTTCTCACCCGCTTCGTCGCGCATGCCCGCCACGTCGATGTCGCCCTTGCGCGCTTGGTCTGCACGTCCACGCCTGTCATCGGGGCTGCTGTCCAGCAGGCTGCGCGAGCCGAGCTTGCCCTTGACGCCGGCCTTGAGCTTCAAGAAGCCCGACCAACGACCGCCGATCTGGTACCAGTCCCACTTGCGGTTCGGGTTCGTCCAGTGGCCGTAGGTGCCCGGCTTGTCCTCGCTCTCCTCGTAGCCGAACCAACTTTCAGCGAAGTGGACAAGGTTCTTGTACTCCGCCTTGTCATCGGCACTGAGCCCCAACCACTCCTTGCGCACCTCCTCGGTCTCATCCACCCAGATCACGTACTGGTCCTTGATGCCCGTGCACTCGTACTCGTGGAAGGGCTGCAGCGCTGCTGCGACGTCGGTTGCTCCGATGACCATGACTGTGAAATGACTCATTGCTTTCTCCTGATTGAACTGCCACAGGTCCGCTGTGGCGCCGGGTGTGAGCGATGCTCACGTTCTCTTCGAGAGCGGCCGGTTTGCTTTGACACCGGTCGGATTCAGATGTCTGCCTCCAGCCTCCACTTGCATGGCGCGAAGACGGGAGTGTCCTGCTGCGTCAGCATGAACGGCGGTGCGGCAAGTGGACCTCTATGGGAGCGCGCAAGCTCGCGGAGTTCGGCGTCGTTTTCGTACAGCCTGCGCAGGTTTTGTAGATTCACAGCCCCTACCAACTGCTCCCACGTCGTGTGGTCAAGGGTCGCCTTCCCTTGTGCTTGCCATAGCTTGGCCTGTCGGGCAACTGCCTGCAGCAATTGCAGATACGTGCTGAGATAGTCGTCTCTGTTCGCATTGCGCACGCCCAGTACGCCGTTGGCTCCGTGCCCATGGGCTGCTTGCAAGCGGTAGCTGCGGCGTTTGTAGCACCGCTTCTGTTCTTCCCGGCACAAGTCAATGAGCCACTGCCAACGCAGGTGGTCGAAGGCCGAGCGGTGCTTCACGAATTCGAACTGCGTCATGTCATGCATCCCAGGTGTTGTCGACGTGCGGCTTGTGCACGTAGTGTTTGAAAGGCTTTTCCTTGACCGGGGCAACCCGCTCGGTGCGGGTCTTGACGGGGCAGCCTTCGAACAGGTCCGCATCCCGGCGCGCCAGCAACAGAGGCACGTTCGCCGGCCGCCCAGGCTTCGCGTACTTCTTCTTGCCCCCCTCTTCGCGCTCGACAGGCCGGGCCATGTGGTCGATCACACCCCACAACTGCTCCAGTTCAACCATCCGCAGGGCGCCGAGCAGGTCCCGCCACTTGTGCTCCCCCTCTTTGGATGCGCCCAGACCCACGACCGCCTTGTTACGTGCCTCACGCAGCGCCTGCTTGTACGCCACATGGAAGGCGAGCTTCGCGCGCGCCGTGTCACCGCCGCCATCGGCTGCGTGCTGCAGGCCGGGCATCTTGGTGGCCACCCGCTGGAGTTCCTTGCGCAACTCGTTCGCAACCCACTGCCACCGCTTGTCGTCGTGCTTCTCCCATCGGTTCAGACCGCCAAGCCGGCCGCCTTCCCGGCGCTTGCGCTCTCGGTCCAGGTCGCGCTGGTCCAGTTCATCTTGCACCGCGGTTTGCTTGAGGCGCCCTCGTTCGCGTTCGAGCAGGAGTTTGGCGCGGGGTATGGCGGGTAGATCGGCCGGGGTGTAGTGGCGTGGCACGCCTTTGAGCATGTGTTCCTTGCCTCGTGGCGGGGTCTTGCGGCAGTACGAACAGAACTTCGATGTGGCGTGCATCGGTCGCTCCTCGTGGTTGTAGTAGCCCCGCGCTTCGGCTTGAGCCAGCGTCAGGGGGTAGCGAAAGAGCTTCACGTGCCTGAACTCCTCGCATGCGGGGCACACTTTGCCTTGTATCAGCGGCTCAGTGTTGCATGCGATGCAGGTGAAGGGAGCACGCACGCCGAGGAAATCGACGTCGGCCTTGAGGGTTTTGCAAGTGCGGCAGAGAGTGTGGGTCATGCTCACAGTATACGCTATTTAATTGAACAGGTAAAGTGTCCACTTAATAGGCACCGACCTGAACGCAGTATGAAAAGCACAATCTTTAATAGAAACATAGGCTTAGGTGCATGAACATGCAGGGTTACCTATCTTTTTGAAGATGCTTTTCATGCTGGCCGCGACAAAAAACACAGCAGTCTGAACACGACATTTTGCTCGGCTGCTATAAGACTGTTGTGTAAAAAAAAAACCACGGCTATAACTATAACTATAAAGAGATAGGTTATATATGTTGTTGCCAACGCTAAGTTGTTGATTTTATTGGCGATTGATCCGCTCAAACTGCTTGCAAGTCGATGTAATTAAGTGGGTAAGACCCGGAATACCCCTGAATAGGAGTACTCCGGTATTACTTTCAGTGCTGCAAGTAAGCAGAACGTGTACGCTTAACGAAGACGGGGATCTCGCGCGTGGGCCAGAACTCGGCATCGAGCGGGACAGGGCAGTGCACCGAGTAGACGTAGCTCCTCAGGTAGCGCACAGGCAGACGCACGGAGTGCACCGAGGGGCGCAGAGCGCGCAGCGCCATGGCGCCAGCAGGCAGGGAGAGACGGGCGAAGTGGGTGTGGTGCGCACCTTGCGCCCCCTGAAGAGTTTCGGTGCGGGTGGTGTTTGCGTAGGTCATTTGGAACTCCTGAAAGTGTGAGCAGTGCTCACGGTTTTGATGTGCAGCAGGACCGCTGCTGCGCCGGGTACTGACACCGGTCGGACAAGGTCACAGTTCGGGTAGCGCTCCATAGGCAGCGACCCACGCGTTCTTGGCTTGGATCAGGCGTCCGGTCGCACGGTACATTTGCAGCCCGTCGACGAACACGCGCGCGGTCAGGAGGTAGTGATCGGTGGCTTCCCGCAGTTCACGCAGCAGACGAGCGCGTGTGTCTGCCTCGGCGTTGTCCGTGGCCAGTGTGAGATCGCCGGCCAGTTCGTTGGCGCGGGCCAGCTGTTCGGGGGTGAAGAAGGATGGGTGAAGCATGGGTTACTCCTTGGTGGGTTTGAAGTCGACGAGGTCGGTGTGTCGGCCCGAGAGCAACAGGATGCTGACGCGGACGTCGGTCTTGTCGTCGAGCGCGCACATTGCGCCGTACCAGAACGTGTGGATTGCAGTGCGCCCTCGCACGCTGTTGGTCTTGATGGCGTTGGCTGTGAGGTAGCTGGCGCACTCGCGCTTGAGTTGGGCGAATTTCTCTGGGGTCATGGGGTTCTCCGAAGTGTGAGCACTGCTCACGGTTTACAGGTTGGGCAGGGGAAAGCAGGCGTGGCGACGTTGGAACAGCGTGCAAAGCCACACGTACGCGGCATCACCGAGCAAATTCCAACGCCCACCACGCTGTAAATCAAGCCTTCATTGCCTTGATGACAGCAGCCATGCGCTTGGTGTCGCCACCGCACGCTGCATAGAACGCGTCATACGCGCTTTTCTCAGCGGCCTTGACCCGAACCTTGGTCACGACCGTCTCGTGCGCCACAGGGCCTTGCACAGCACGCACCAGCTTGCTCAGTGCGGTACGCGCGGCCATGCTGACCTTGTCGTCGTCGCACACGAACTTGCCAGTAGCACCGTGCTCAGCGCACTCGATGCCGTAGAACTTGGCCACGCCGGGGCGCAACGCAATGACAAGCGCATCACGATCCTGCAAAGTAGCGCGGGGCAGCGCAGCACGAAGATCAGCGACACGCAACTGAAAGGATGCGGCGGCCTTGAGGGTGTTGATGACTGCGGTGTTGATGATGGAAGACATGGTGTAACTCCTGATGTGTGAGCATCGCTCACGGTTTGGTATGTCAGATGGCCTATCCAACTGACACCTATATTGTATGAATAGAGCTTTTCTGTCGTTGCGGTGTGCGGTGTTTTGCGGGTGCGGCGAGGGTACGGGTGGGTGGGGGACCAATATCTGTGATGTGTGTGGCGGCGTGTAGTAACACTGTTTCACACCAACGCCGCGCAACCATGTCAAAGTAGCGTAAAAGTACTCCAAATACAGAATTCGCCCCGTTTTCGCCGATCGCCCTACCCCCGGGGCCCACCAAAAATTCGACGAAAACCCCGTGTCAAAGTAGCCAAGTGCCACCGCGCGTGGGGTACACTGGCGGCTGCGGTGAATGCGCAGGCTGATGCGCTCAACGGGAAGTCGGCTAACCGAGCAAGCCGCCGACTAAATGGCTGGTAGGCATACCGGCATGAGACTGGCATCAAAGCAGGAGATCAGCACCTGCCACCGCGCCAAACAACCCCTCCAGACGAAAAAAAGCCCCCAGGTTTGCACTTGGGGGCTCAAGGTCGTTTCCAACCATCAGGAGAAGCAAGGACAACGCCAAAGCGTTGCACCGACCTCGGAAGTGAGGATACACTGCGCTCACCCCGGGGGCAACCCCGCATCGCTGAAACCCCAGCGCCAACATGTTCGACCACCTGCTCAGCATCCAGATCGAGAACGAAGCCGACGTCGAGCTACTGCAGCTGGATGAGGCCTCCTCTGCCCAGGTGCTGAACGCCATGCACAAGAGTGCTGGCAAGGACAACCCCTTCGCAGCCTTCGGCGTGCCGTCCGACGACGAGATCGACCACGCCATCCAGACCCGCGACGCGCGGGAAGCCTTCGTCACGCTGATCACCGAGCCCGAGGACGATCAGAAGAAGTTGGCGCTCACTACCATCAAGACGCCAGAGGCAGTGCAGCACCTCGTGGCCAGCCTCACGGCCTACGACTGGGAGTTTATCGAGCACGCCAAGAGCATCCGCGGCAAGATCGTGGCCAAGTTGCTCGAGGACATGGAGCACCCGACGCCCACGGTGCGCCTGAAGGCCATGAAGATGCTGGGCGAGGTGACCGAGGTGGCCCTGTTCACCACCAAGGTGGAGGTCACGACCAAGGTCGAGCACAACGAGGAAGAGCTCAATACCAAGGTGGCCGAGCGCTTGAAACGCCTGCTGGACGCGACCGTTGTCGCAGACGCCTCCGGTGCCCCGGGGGTCCCCCTGGCCGGCGAGGATGGCGCCCTGGTGCGCAGAGACCCCACGTGACCACCCGCCTGGAGCACCTCAGCCCCGAGCAGATCCAGCTGCTGATAGCGCGCATCCCGGAGATGCCAGCGCTGGAGAAGGCTGCGCTGCTTGAGGACCTCGAGGCCTTTGACGTCAAGAACGCCCGCCGGCGCGCGCGGGAGGACTTCCTGGTGTTCTGCCACCGGGTTTACCCGGGGTTCAAGGAAGGGCCGCACCACCGGCACCTGCGCCCGCTGCTGCACGACATGGCAGCCGTCTGGAGCAACACCGAGGAGATCCCGCCCCACGCGCTGCGCCTGACGGTCTCCATGCCCCCACGGTTCGGCAAGTCCGAGTCGATCGCGTTCCTCTACGTGGCGTGGTATCTGGGGCACAACCCCACGCACCAGATCATGATGGTCACCCACACGGCCGAGCTTTCCGAGAGCTTCGGCAAGAAGGTGCGTGACTTGATCGACAGCCCCGAGTACCAGGAGATCTTCGACCGCTCGGTGCAGGTGTCCAAGGACAAGAGCGCGGCCGGCAACTGGACCACCGTGCAGGGCGGCGTGTACCTCGCGCTGGGTGTGGGCGGCAACGCGGCAGGCAAGGGCGCCAACTTGCTGGTGGCCGACGACTTGGTCTCCGAGCAGTCGGTGCTGTACGGGAATCCGGCGGTGGCGTTCGAGACGGCCTGGAGCTACATGCAGGTGGGCCCCCTGCAGCGCTTGATGCCCGGCGGGCGGATCATCATGATCGGCACACGTTGGGGAAAGCAGGATCCGATCGCCAAGGCGATCCAGTGGTCCAAGGACAAGAAGGCCGACGGGGCGCTGCCATGGCACGAGGTGCGCTTCCCCGCGGTGATGGAGGTCGAGCGCGACGGCAAGATGCAGATGGTCTCGCTCTGGCCCGAGCAGTGGCCCCTGGCCGAGCTTTTGGCCAAGAAGGCCGGCATGCGCCCCGCGTTCTGGGCGGCGCAGTACATGCAGGAGCCCACCAGCGACTCCGCCGCACTGCTCAAGCGCGAGCACTGGAACATCTGGCTCAAGGAAGACCCGCCCGACTGCAGCTTCATCATCCAGACCTGGGACACGGCCCACGAGCAGAAGACCCGCAACGACTACAGCGCCTGCACCACCTGGGGCGTGTTCTTCGACGAATACCGCCACCGCCACGCCATTATCCTGCTGGACTACTGGAAGGGGCGCCCCGAGTTCCCCGAGCTCAAGAAGAAGGCCCGGGAGTTCTACGACCGCTGGCAGCCCGACGACCTGATCATCGAGAAGAAGGCGGCCGGCGCGCCGCTGATCCAGGAGATGCGGGCCCAGGGCCTGTTCGTCATGGAGGTCAGCCCGTCCCGCGGCAAGGTGGGCGTGTCCAACGACAAATACGCGCGCACCAACGCCGTGACGCCAATTTTGGAAGACGGCGTGGTGTGGGTGCCGGACACGCCGTGGGCCCGTGAACTGATCGAGGTGTGCGCGGATTTCCCCAATGGCGACTTCGACGACCCGGTGGACTGCACTGTGATGGCCTGGGAGCGGTTCCGCCGCGGCGGCTTCATCACCTTGTCGGATGACGAGGACGACGGCGATAATGAGCCCGCGCCGCCGCGCGTCGCGGCCTATTACTAGGACCTCAAATGAGCCAAGCTGAACGACAGGCCAAGTACCGCCAGACAGAGAAGTACCTAGAAAAAGAGCGCCGTCACGGGGCAAAGCGCCGCCAAGATCCGGCGTACAACGCGGCAGCAGCGGAACGAACACGCCTGTGGCGCCTTGCAAACAGCGAAAAATCGCGTACGACTACGGCGGAGTGGCAGAAAGAGAACCCACACCGCGTCGCGGAGTACACACGCTTCAGGAAAGTGGTTTCACGCCAAGCAGCAGCGGCCTGGAGAGAGGTCGACATGCAGAAAGAGGTGCTGCGCCTCTACTCTGCAGCGGCGGAACTGACGCAGAGCACTGGGGTTGAGCACCACGTGGACCACATCGTCCCCCTGCGCGGCAAAAAAGTGTGTGGTTTGCACGTCTGGTGGAACATGCAGGTACTGACAGCGGCCGAAAACCGCCGCAAGAACAACCGTTTCGACACTGCACAATACCCGGAACAAGGCCGCGCGGCCTTCACTCACTGAGGACACCCCATGGCCACAGCAATTCCGTTTGAGAACAAGATCCGTGAGCAGGACATGCTCTTTGACACCGAGCAGGACCAGGATCCCGTGGAGGTGGTGCTGGAGACCGGCGAGCCCACGGTCATCGAGAACGCCGACGGCACCGTCACGATCGAGTTGGACGGCCCGGACGATCCTGAGGACCCGGATGACGACTTCGGCCAGAACTTGGCTGAGGTTCTGCCGGAGTCAGTGCTCACTAACATTGCGCACGACTTGCTCTCCGACATCGAGGACGACATTCGGGGACGTGAGGACTGGGAGAGCACGTACAAGGACGGCATCAAGCTGCTCGGGCTGAAGTACGAGGAGCGCACCGAGCCCTGGATGGGCGCCTGCGGCATCTTCCACCCCATGATCACCGAGGCGGCGGTGCGGTTCCAGTCCGAGACCATGATGGAGACGTTCCCGGCCCACGGCCCGGTGCTCACCAAGGTCCTGGGCAAGGAGACCAAGGCAAAGATGGCGGCCGCGCTGCGCGTGCGCGCGGATATGAACTATCAGGTTACTGAGCGCATGGTCGAGTTCCGAGATGAACACGATCGTATGCTTTTTAACCTCCCCGTGATCGGTTGTGCGTTCAAGAAGGTCTACCCGGATCCGACCCTGGGTCGCATGGTGTCAAAGTTCCGCGAGGCCGAGAACGTGATCCTGGCCTACGGCGGCACCAACGCCCGCAGTTCGGAGCGCGTGACCGACCGGATCAAGTACACCCGCAACAAGCTCAAGGCCTTGATGGCCAAGGGGTTCTATCTGGATTGCGACCTGGGCGACCCGCAGCGCAAGCAGACGGAAGTCGAGGAAGAGAAGGACAAGGCCGCGGGCCTCAGCAACATCAACGACGACCGCTTCACGGTCTACGAGAGCGTGCTACTGCTGGAGATCGAGGACGACCCGCTGGCCAACGGGCGGGCCATGCCCTACGTGGTCTCGGTCTGCGAGGACAACGACAAGGTCCTGGCCGTGCGGCGCAACTGGAAGGAAGGCGACGAGCACCACAAGCCGCTGCAGCACTTCGTGCAGTACGACTACGTGCCGGGCATGGGCCCGTACGGCATGGGCCTGATCCACCTGATCGGTGGCTACGCCAAGGCGGGCACCTCGATCCTGCGCCAGCTGATCGACGCAGGCACGTTGTCAAACTTGCCCGGCGGCCTGAAATCCAAGGGCATGCGGGTCAAAAACGACGACACCCCGATCCGCCCGGGCGAGTTCCGCGACGTGGATGTGGGCTCGGGCACCGTGCGCGACAACATCATCCCGCTGCCCTACAAGGAGCCCAGCACCGTCCTGCACATGCTGCTCAAGGACCTCATCGAGGAAGGCCGCCGCCTGCCCGGCATGGCGGACATGAAGATCAGCGACATGTCGTCTCAGGCGCCGGTGGGCACCACCCTGGCTCTGATCGAGCGCCAGTTGAAGGTCATGACGGCTGTCCAGGCCCGCACGCACAACAGCCTGAAGGAAGAGCTCAAGCTGATCAAGGAAGGCGTGGTCGAGCACGACGAGTCGCCCTACGACTACGAGCCGGCCTCTGGCGAGAAGAGCGACCGGGCCACGGACTACGCCATGGTCGACGTCGTGCCGGTCAGCGACCCGAATGCGGCCACGATGACCCAGCGGCTGGTGCAGTATCAGGCGGCCATTCAGCTGTCCCAGTCGGCCCCGCAGCTGTACAACTTGGCTTTGCTGCACCGCGACATGCTGGAGACGATCGGCTTCAAGAACGCCGACAAGCTGGTCCCACTGCCTGAGGACCTGAACCCCATGGACCCGGTGACGGAGAACATGCGCGTGCTGCGCGGCGACCCGATCAAGGCCTTCTTGCACCAGGACCACGAGTCGCACATCGCAGTGCACACCATGGCCATGCAGGATCCGATCCTGATGCAGCAGATGGGGCAGAACCCCGGCGCCCAGACCATGATGGCGGCGGCCCAGGCCCACCTCGCCGAGCACATCGGCTTTGCGTACCGCCAGAAGATCGAGGCCGAGCTTGGTGTCGTGCTGCCGCCAGAGGACCAGGAAATGGCGCCCGAGATCGAGGTGGCTGTGTCCAAACTCATGGCGCGCGCGGCGATGCGCCTGCTGCAGCGCAACCAAGCGGCGGCCCAGGCCCAGCAGGCCCAGCAGCAGATGGAAGACCCAGTCATCCAGATGCAGATGCGCGAAGCCGACCGCAAGGACCGCGAAGTGGCCATCAAGGAGCAGCTGGCCCAGGCCAAGATCGCCGGCGACGCCGACAAGATCAAGCAGGCCGAGCAGCAGCTGCAGGTCAACGCGGCCGAGAAGGCGGACAACATGCGCCTGAAGGAGCAGGACCAGCGCGCCAAGCAGGAACTGGCCGAGCAGAACCTCGTGGTGTCGGCCGCCAAGGTCGGTGTCATGGGCCGGGCCCAGGATCAGGCGGTGCTGGAACGCGATCGCGACGACGCCTTCCGCTTGGTCGAACTGCTGCGCCAGAACAACGCCGGCAATGACGTCGGGGAGAGCTCGAAATGATCGACGACTTCGTGCGCGTGGTGGTCAAAAACCTCGAGGAGGCGCGTCAGTCGCGCGTCAACTCGCTCATCGCCGGGGCCGCAGACCCTGGTGCTTATAAATACGGTTGCGGTGAGATTCACGGCCTCGACATCGCAATCGCCGAAATACTGGCCGTGCAAGAGAAAGCAGAGCACCACAATGACCCAGACGATTGAAACCCTGAACCCACCCGGGCTGATCCTGCCGCCGGGCGTGTACGAGGTCCCGCACCTCAAGCAGGCTACGGACGAAGAGTTCGACAACACGCCGATGGAAGAGCGCGGCAAGCAGATCCCGACCCCCTGCGGATACAAGATCCTGTGTGCCATCCCCAAGGCGGAGGATACTTTTGAGAACTCAAGTATCGTTAAAGCCGATGTCGTCAAGAAAAACGAAGAAATTGGTACTACCATTTTGTTCGTCGTCGCTGTGGGCCCGCAAGCCTACAAGGACCCCGAGAAGTTCCCCGACGGGCCTTGGTGCAAGGAAGGCGACTTCATCCTGGTGCGCACGTACACCGGAACCCGTTTCAAAATTCGCGGCACCGAGTGGCGCCTGATCAACGACGATCAGGTCGAGGCCACCGTGAGCGACCCCCGCGGTATCACCCGCGCTGCAGCCTGAAGGAGAACTAAATGGCTACACAAAACCCTGCTTTCCCCCACGAAGAGTTCGATCCGGACTTTGACAACATCACCAGCGGCGAGGACGGCAGCGTCACCGTCGACCTGCCGGGCCCCAAGGACGACGAGTTCGAACTGGAAATCGTCGACGACACGCCTGCGGCCGACAAGAAAGCTCGCCCCCTGGACCGCGAGGTGGCCGAGCCCACCGACGAGGAACTGGCCAGCTACGGCCAGAACGCACGCAAGCGCATCGGTGAACTGACGCACGCGCGTCACGACGAGCGCCGCCGCCGCGAAGCCCTGGAACGTGAACACACCGAGCTTGTCAACGCGGCACGCTCGATCCAGGAAGAGAATGCCCGGCTGCGCAAAGCGTACGAAGAAGGTTCTCAGGAATTCTCCAAAGTGACGGTGGCCAGCGTCGAGGCGGAGGTCAAGACTGCGCTCGACAAGCTGCGCAAGGCCAACGAGACCCTGGACCCCGACGAGATCACGGCCGCGCAGGAAGCGCTCACTGACGCCAAGATCAAGCTGGTGCAGGCAAAAAACTTCCGCGCACCTGTTGTGCCCACCGCGCAGGATGTGGTACAAACGCGTCAAGCAGCACCCACGGCGCCTGCGGACCCCAAGTTGAGCTCCTGGATGGAGTCCAACAAATGGTTCACCGCCCCGGACAAGGTCGCTGAAACCAGCTTCGCACTTGGGCTGCATCAAGAACTAGTGCAAAAGGGTTACGTTGCAGGCAGCGACCCCTACTACGAGCAAATCGATGCTCGCATGAAAAAGGTCTTCCCGGATCTGTACTCCAAGGCCGGTGCAACCGATGACGAGCCAGCACCACGCCGCAAAACCACTTCACCAGTGGCCGCGGTTGAGCGCACGCAGTCAGGCAAACGCCGCGTCGTCATGACGCAGTCGCAATTGCTGATCTGCAAAAAACTCGGAATCACCCCGCAGCAGTACGCTGCTCAAATTGCATCGAAAGGAGCCTGATCATGGCAAACCGCACACCCCGCGAAATCGAAACTCGCGTCGAAGAAGAACGCTTCGAGTACACCCCGCCTGATCAGTTGCCCGAGCCCAAACCAGAGCCAGGGTACTGCTTTCGTTGGATTGCCACCCACGTGATGGGTGAGGCCGCCGGCCGAAACGTCTCGCAGAAATTTCGAGATGGTTGGGTCCCAGCCAAGGCAGTGGACCACCCCGAGATGCAACACCTTGCCAGCAAGGACGGAAACATCGAAGTGGGCGGCCTGATGCTCTGCAAGAACGAAGAAGGTAGGGTGAATGCACGTCGGCGCTTCTACGCGAACAAGAACGCGCAGCAGATGCAGTCCGTGGACGAACAGTTCATGGCAGACAACAACCCCCTGATGCCCAAGTTCCGGAAGACAAAGTCAACCGTGACACGGGGTCGGGGATTCGGCAACGGAACCTGAATAGGAGCTCAAAATGGCATTGACTGCAGCACCTTACGGTCTGCGTCCAGTGAAGCGTGCAGATGGCATGCCGTACGCTGGCGCCCAAACCGTGTATTTGATCGACCCCGCCGGGGAAGCCACCAACATCTTCACGGGCCAAGTGGTCCACCTGGGTGCCGATGGCTACATTGCACTGTCGACCGCCACCGGCGCCGACGGCACGACCAACGCATTGCCCACCGGCACGACCCTCACGGGCTCCATCGGTGTGTTCATGGGTTGCGAGTACGTCAATGCCCAGGGTCAGCTGGTTCACTCTCAGTACTACCCCAGCGGCACCGTGGCCCCCACCGGCACCCAGATCAAGGCCTACGTGGTCAACGATCCGGACGTGCTGTTCCAGGCCCAGCTGGATGGATCTGGCGCGCAGACCATCATCGGCACCAACACCTTCTTCGCGGCAGCACAGTCGACCAGCACGGGCAGCACCCGCACGGGCAACTCGACCTCGGCCCTGGAGAGCACGGTGGTGACCACGACCGCGGCCTTCCGAATCGTCGAGCACGTGTCGCCTCCCGGTGACGCGTTTGCCGATGTGCTCGTGAAGTTCAACCCGGGCTACCACGCCTTCACCAACGCCGTCGGCCTGTAAGGAGCACAACATGGCAATCACTCGTGCACAAATGCTCAAAGAGCTTCTTCCCGGCCTGAACGCCCTGTTCGGTCTGGAGTACAAGAAGTACGCCGAAGAGCACAAGGAAATCTTCGAAACCGAGTCGAGCGATCGCTCCTTCGAAGAGGAAACCAAGCTGGCCGGCTTCAGCGCTGCCCCTGTGAAGCAGGAAGGCGCTGCGATGGCCTACGACAACGCCCAGGAAGCATTCACCTCGCGCTACGTGCACGAGACCGTGGTGCTCGGTTTCGCCATCACTGAAGAGGCGATGGAAGACAACCTGTACGCGTCCCTCTCGGGCCGCTACACCAAGGCGCTGGCGCGCTCCATGGCCCACACCAAGCAGGTCAAGGCTGCTGCAGTCCTGAACAACGGCTTCAACGCTGCCTTTGCCGGCGGCGACGGCGTCGAACTGTTCTCGACCCTGCACCCCCTGGTCAACGGCGGTGTGAACTCCAACGAGCCGGCCGTGGCCTCGGACCTCAACGAGACCGCCCTGGAAAACGCTGTGATCCAGATCAGCGGTTGGGTTGACGAGAAGGGCCTGTTGATCGCGGCCAAGCCGATGAAGGCCATCGTGCCCACTCAGCTGCAGTTCGTGATCGAGCGGTTGATGAAGACGGAACTGCGTGTGTCGACGTCGGACAACGACATCAACGCGCTGAAGTCCTTGGGTGCGATCCCCCAAGGCTACCGCATCAACCACTACCTGACCGACCCCGACGCGTGGTTCCTGACCACCGATGTCCCCAACGGCCTGAAGCACTTCGAGCGTGTGGCCATGAAGACCGGTTCCGATACGGATTTTGACACTGGGAACATGCGTTATAAAGCACGCGAACGCTACAGTTTTGGCTGGAGCGACCCTCTGGGCATGTACGGTTCCCCCGGAGCTTAATACCTCCGCACTCAAAAAGCCCACTTCGGTGGGCTTTTTTACGTGCTACAATTTCTCGTATCAAAGGAGAGAAGCATGGAATACCCCTCAACACGCGCCGAAGCCAAAGCGACTGGCGCCACACACTACTTCACCGGCTTGCCGTGCACACGCGGCCATATCGCCCTGCGCAAGACCAAAGGCGTCTGTGTCGAGTGCATGAAGCAGGATTGGGTTGCCGACAACGCGCGTCGCAAGGATCTGCCAAAGAGCGAGGCCTCGAAAGCCGCAGGGAGGCGCTACTACGAACGCAATGCAGAGCTTGTCAAAGAGCGTGCCGCACAGCGCGAGAAGCAGAAAAAGAACGCCTATCAAAGGGTTTGGGCCCAGCGAAACAAGCCGACAGTTCGGCTCAACACAAACGTCCGCCGTAAGCGCCACCGGCAAGCGACGCCGAAGTGGCTGAGCTCCGAGCAGCGCGCTCAGATCCGCGCCCTGTACCAAGCCGCGGCAGCCCTGACAAAAGGCACGGGGGTGCCTCACGAGATCGACCACGTCGTGCCCCTGGCCGGCGACAATGTCTGTGGTCTGCACGTGCCGTGGAACCTCCAGGTGGTGCCGATGCCGCTGAACCGGCGCAAGAGCAACCGCGTCGTGGAGTGAAGCGACTGCCCACTTCGGTGGGCCTTTCGTTTTGTGAAGAGGCATGGCACAATGCCTCGTCCCGGGATCATTTTCACAGCGCGCTACGGCCGGCCCGGCGGACGACAAGCAGACTGGCGCGTGACTCGCTTGTGAGGAAATCACCATGGGACGCAACACTTTCTCCGGTCCAGTCCGGTCGCTCGGCGGCATGTACAACCAGGGCGAAGCCTCGGTCATCAACGTGCCGGATGGCACCAACACCCTCACGCTGGACGTTGACCTGCATGCAGGCCGCACGATCCGCACCAACGATGCCACGCTGGTCCTCACGCTGCCCCCGCTGACCACGTCCACCGGCGAAAACGACGACCCCAACACCCCCTCGCTGGTCGGTGCACATTTCGAGATCTTCATCGAGACCACCGCCACCAACGTCAAGATCGCTACCAACGGCACCGACAAGTACGTCGGCAGCCTGCTGATGGTGGACACCGACACTGCTGGTGCGGCCTCGGGCTACGCGCCCGCTGCGGCCAACGACAACATCAACTTCAACGGCACCACGACTGGCGGCCTCGCAGGCACCTGGGTGCGGATCACGGCTCTGGCCGCGCTGAAGTGGCGTGTCGAAGGCGTGGTGCTCGGCAGCGGCATCGTGGCCACCCCGTTCGCTGACGCTTGATAGGGGCTCGACATGCCCGGCGCATACCGCACAGCTGATGCCACTGTCTCGGCCCACGACGGCCGTGCAGTGACGCCCAGCGACAGCACAGACATCAACGGGTCCAGGGGGCTCTGGGTGGGCACTGGCGGTGACATCCAGGTCACCATGAGCTCGGAGCAGGTCCTGACTTTTGAGGCCGTCCCCAGCGGCTACTTGCTCCCCATTCAAGTGACGCGCGTGTGGGCCACGGGCACCACTGCATCCGGCATCATCGCGCTCTACTGAGTGCAGAAGGAAAAACATGGCAAACGCTGTCTACCCCAAGTACAAAGAAGCGGTCATCCAGGCCACGTCGGGCTCGGCGCTGACAGGCACGCTGAAGGCGGTGCTGATCGATCTGGCCGACTACACCTACAGTTCGGCTCATGACTTCTACGACGACGTGTCGGCCGGCGCTGTGGGCACTCCAGGCACCATCGGCTCGAAGACCTACACCAACGGCCTGCTCGACGGCGCCGATGTGACCTTCACGGCTGTGTCTGGCGACCCCTGCGAAGCGATCATCATCTTCCTCGACACGGGCACCCCTTCGACTTCGCGGCTGGTGGCGTTCCTCGACACGGGCGTGACGGGCCTGCCGGTGACCCCCAACGGCGGTGACATCACAATCACCTGGAACGCCAGCGGCATCATCCAGTTCTGACGGGAGGCACTGATGACAGTGCTCTACGTCCCCGGCACGCCCGGGGAAACGATTTACGCGGGGCGTCCTTCAGCCGGGGGTTCGCTCATCACGACGCTGAGTCTGGTGAACACGTCCGGCAGCACGCAGTCGGCTAACTTTGTTTCGCCGATGCTTGGGATGCCGTTCAAGGCGGGGGACATTCCGTCTGGTGAGTACCCGGTGTTCACGCTTGAGGATGACACTCCATGCCCGGCGACGATCTACAACGATTCTTCGTGGGATGACGGTAGTAAGCGCGTGTGCGGGGTGTTCTTTCGCACGCCCACATCCATTGCGGGATCGGCCAGCCTGACGATCAATGTCAGTGGTGGTGGCTCTGCCCCATCGGCCAGCTCGCGCACCCTGTCAGACCTGACCGCTGCTGATCTGAAGGTTGAAGTTACGGGCGGCACGAACCTTTCAGGCGTGTGGACGGCATCGCTCAACACGGCGATCACCGACGCCACGCAGATTCTTGTGATTGGCGACGGTCCTGCTGGAAAGCTCTGGCGCATTCGTGGTGCGTTCAAGCAGTCCGGCGCAGCACATGGGCAGCTTGAGTGCTTCCATTACGTGCTTGCCGCGCAGAACAACGCAGGTGGCCTTTCGCACATCGAATATCTGCCGCGTGTCGCGCAGCCGTGGGGTGATGTTGCAAGCCCGACGCCGACCCGCCGAGTGATGACTTGTGTTCTGAAGTCGGGAGCCACCACGCTTCTGACGATGACCGGGCACGACAGCAATGAGACACCCGGTGCAAACATTGCACTGAATCACTACAGCTCGTTCTTCGTGTGTGACACAGATGGGCGCTTCAACTTTGTCCAGGGTGGCGGAACAACCTCAGCCCGCCCCACGGTTCGCGTGCAGCACGACCCCGAGCACATCGTTCGCTCGCGCATGGTCGAGTCTTACGACACCACGGTTTCACCGACCAGCAATGCCAGTGTGAACTACGTTGCCGGTTGCCGTGGGTCATACGATGATCGCGGCATCAACAGCACCGGCCCCTCCAACTTCATCGGCGTTCTGCCCCAATGGGCTGTCATCCACCTTCTCACTCAGGCCGCCGTTGATGAGCGAGCCGTGCGTGTGTCTGCCTTGGCGGCAGGCAGTCAGCGCAACGTGGTGCGTCGAAGCTCAACGGGTGAGATTGTCCCCTGCGTTGATATTGACGCGAGCTACACCGGACTCGGCACGATCCAAACGACTTGGCGCTACAGCGGTGGAACCAACACCGGCCTGCAAACCCCCAGCGACACGACCAGCCTGTGGAGCGGTGAGAACGACCCGAGCCACCGACCAAGCGCGTTCTACTACGCCGCTTTGATTACTGGCGAGCCGCAGTACATCGACATGCAGGAAGAGTACGCGGCTGAAATCATCCTTTACACCGACCCAGGAACCTACACCCGCAACGTGGGGACAGGGATCACCAACCTGCGCAGCGGTGGGTACAGCGGGCTGCGCCATGTGAGCATCAGCGGCACGACCTACAAGGGCGCTGGCTTGATGTTCCTTGAGGGCGGAACTCGCCAGCACGCATGGGCCTTGCGTGACCTTGCCCAAGCAGTGGCGCTGCTGCCCGATGTCTCTCCAAGCGGTGCCGATGTGAAGGGCTACCTTGCAGACGTGCTGTCGTCGAACATCGACGCCGCCAACGCACTGAACACGGCCATGCCGTCTTCTTGGAGAGATGCCGGGCTGTGGAGCACCCAGACCGACAACGCCACGGCAATAGGTGGTGATGCCCTGTACGAAAGCCCTTGGATGCAGATGTATATGAGCCATTCGGTTTGTCACATCAGCCAGATCACCGGGTGGGCCAACGCGGCCACACTGCGGGCGCACCTCGGCAAGTTCATCAGCGCCGTCGATGCACAGATGGACATTGCACAACTGGCCTCATACCGCTGGCGGCAGTGGAAGGGCGACGGAACGCTGGTGGACAGCATTGCAGAAGTGTTGTTCACCATCGACTCGACGCTGACGTTCAACACCGGAACCGAAAGATTCACGGTCAGTGGCACTCGGGGTACGTGGTCGCCAACTGCGGGGGACAAGTTCGCCTTTTCCACCAACCTGGACGCGGACAAGCCTTTCACTGCTGCGAGCAACAACACGACTCTGTTTGCAGTGAGCCCAACCGGGCAGACCGCACAACTGGCAGCGACTGCGGGCGGATCGACCATCGACGTGACGACAGGTGCGGTTGTCACCTCTTGCATGGCCCAGCTCCAGAACTCCAGCCCGGTGCGCAACTGGGTAGATGGCGACTACTACGTGCGCCTGATCTACGAAGCAGCGCGCCTACACGAAGCCTGCGGAGACAGCTTCATTGCGACAGCCCGCGCAAACCACGACGCGAACGTGGCGGCATTGGGTGTTTCATTCACCACCGACCCGCGCTCTGCGCTGGCCGCAACTTACCCGGCATGACCATGGAATACCGAACACACGAAGACGGCCCCCTGACCAGCATCCGCATCGAACCCGGTGCTGTGGTCGTTGAGATGAATTTCGACCGTCCAATCAGCCACACCCGGCTGCACGCGCACACCTTCGACCACTGGATGGAGTGCGTGAGCGGGTCGGCGCAAATCATGATCGACGGGCAGGCTTTCATTGTGAAAGCAGGCGACCGCTACATGGTGGAAGCGCACAAAAAACACGGCGTCTGGCCGCTTGAGCCGGGCACGGTGCTGCGTTGCCGCCACGAACACGCAGACATACACCCTGACGGCGCAAAAGAGGGCGTTCCTCTTGAGTGGCTGGATCGCCTGACCGAAAAGGAGCACGCATGAGAGCCGCAAACTACGTCGAAGAAACGACCACCAGCATTGCCGGGACTTCGGGCAACGGCGCAGTGGCGCTGACCGCTATTGCAAGCACGCCACGCTTTTCTACAGTGTTCGGATCGCAAGCCACCACAGTGCGCTATGTCATCGAAGACACAGTGGGGAAAAAGTTCGAGACTGGTATTGGCTCGGTTGCGTCCAACGTGCTGACCCGTACCAAGGTTCAGCTTACTTGGGACGGCACCACATACGACGACACCACGCCCAGCGCGATTGCGTTTGGTAGCACGCCGACTTCTGGAAACATCCGCGTTCGCATTTCCGCGACCGCCGAGATTGTTGCGCCTGTCATCCCATCGGTGAACACGACCATTGCAGGCGACTCCAACTGGCGTGATTACCCGATCACCAACATTGCCGACTGGACAGGCGCAGGGACGGGCGAAGCGTTGACCGCTGATCGTGAGTATTACACCTGCTACAGACTGGACAGTGCAGGTCTTTTGTCAGGCATTCAGTTTGAGGTCACGACCGCACAGGCCAGCAGTAACATGAAAACGGCCCTGTATTCGGTGGGGTCCAACGGCCTTCCGGGCGCAAAAATCGTGGATTTCAACGTCCTTGCGACGACTACCACAGGATTCGACACCGACACCACCACGGGTACGTGGTCGCCCGCTGGAACTCCGTGGCTGACCCCCGGCTGGTATTACATCGGCTTCATAAACAGCCATGCTGTGGCCATTCGGGGGCAGACTTCGATTGAGTCACGGGTCGGGCGTACTCCACTTGGGCGTCATAGCTCCTATGGATATGGCAACACTGTTTTTGTGGCTGGCAGTTACGCCACAGGCCTACCCGCAAGCCCTGCGCCCACAACGCTGATTAGCGCATCGAATTTGTTGAGCGTTCCCTGGATAGGCCTTAAGGTGACTCCATGAGCTTCGGGCGGTCCCCTTTCGGTGCTGCACCGCTGGGTGACTATGCGGAGGCAGCGGGTGGTGCTGCAACGCTGCTGCCGCCGCTGCTTACCAACAGCCAGACGTTCTACTCGCCCGCTGTCACTGGCGGTGCGGCCCCGCAGATTCTCGCCCCCGGCCTGCTGACCAACACACAGACGTTCTACGGCGCGGTCGTGGCGCTGCCCGGCGTCACAGCAGCCTACGTGCTGGCCAACACCGCCCCAACGGGCGGCAACGTCGCTGGCGCCATGTACGAGGTCGCAGGGCTGGTCAGTCCGGGCGACTACATGACCTATTCGACGGTCTCGGGCCCGACGCCTGGGGGCGGCGTGCTGGACGCAGGTATCGCTGGCGATTTCGAGTACACGGGCGGAGCACCGGCCATCTGGGTGATCCAGATCAAGATCAACGGGGTCGACTATTTTGAGACCACGACGATCTACCTGTACGACCAAGAGTTCACGCTGATCCCTCCGCTGCTCACCAATGGCCAGACGTTCTTCGCACCTACAGTCACGCAACCGGCAGCTGCGCAGAACCTAACCCCATCGCTGCTCACCAACAGCCAGACCTTTTTTGCACCTACAGTGGGCCGCGGGGCGGTATCCCTGGCTCCCCCGCTGCTGACCAACGCCTCGACCATCTACCCCCCTCGCGTGCGCAATGTCGTGCCACCGACGCCAGGAGACGGTCGCAGCAGCCGCATGGCTATTGGCATCCGCCTCGGTTTGTAACGATAATCGCCTGAAGGAATCGACATGGCTAAAACAGCTGCATGGACCCGCAAGGAAGGCAAGGACCCCAAGGGCGGGCTCAAAGCCAAGGGGCGTGCATCGGCCAAGGCCCAGGGCATGAACCTCAAGCCACCGGCGCCGAACCCGAAGACCAAGGCAGACGCGGGCCGGCGCAAGTCGTTCTGTGCGCGCATGGGCGGTATGCCGGGCCCGATGAAGGATGACGCTGGAAAGCCCACGCGCAAGGCGCTGTCGCTCAAGGCCTGGAACTGCTGATCAACAACCCCCGAAAGGAACCGCAATGGCCACGAAAAAAGAACTCCCTGCCTTCATGCTGAAGGGCAAGCCCGGCGACAAGAAGAAGCCGGCCGGCAAGATGGCGCCCCCGTTCGGCAAGAAGCCGCCTGCCAAGAAGAAGGGCTGAGCCATGGGCAAGTCTGCTGGAAAACCCGGCGAGATGCGCTACACGGGCATCATCGCGGACAAGAGCGGCAAAGAGACGGGTGAGTCTTTCCGCGATGGCAAAGACCGTGAGTGGACCCAGAAAAAAGGGGCCGGAACGCCGAAGACGGCCAAGCTGGCTGCCGGTGGGGCTGTTCGCGGCTACGGTGCCGCACGCAAGCCCTCGCGCGGCTGCAGCGGGGCATAAACCATGGCCACCTCAGGCACCGCTGTCTTCAACCTGGACCTTGCCGAGATTCTCGAAGAGGCGGCGGAGCGCTGCGGCTACGAGTTGCGCACGGGCTACGACTTCAAGACGGCGCGGCGCAGCCTGAACTTGCTCTTCGCGGACTGGAGCAACCGCGGTCTGAACATGTGGACCTTCGAGCAGCTGTCGATCCCCCTGGTGGCCGGCACCGCGACCTACGTGCTGCCCGAGGACAGCGTCGACGTCATGGACGCCACCATCCGCACGGGCTCTGGCGCCACGCAGGCGGATCTGGTCATCTCGCGCATCCCCATGCCGACGTACCAGTCGATCCCCAACAAGACGACGCAGGGTCGCCCGATCCAGATGTTCATCCAGCGCTACAGCACGCCCCAGGTGACGTTCTGGCCGGTCCCGGACAGCAGCACACCCTACACGTTCGTCTACTGGCGCCTGCGGCGCATCCAGGATGCCGGCAACGGCCCCAACACGCAGGACATGCCCTTTCGCTTCGTCCCCGCCATGGTGGCCGGGCTGGCCTACTACCTCAGCATGAAGCTGCCGGGCGGCATGGAGCGCATGGGCGCCCTGAAGGCCGTCTACGACGAGACCATGCAGATGGCCATGGATGAGGACCGTGAGAAGACATCGTTGCGGCTGGTGCCGTTCGCGGGGTACATGTGAAATACGCCTCGGGCAAAAGAGCGCATGGTTTCTGCGACGTCTGCGGTTTCCGCTACGCGCTGTCGGCACTGCGCGAGAACTTTGTCCAAGGCCGACCGACGGGCATCAAGGCGTGCCCCACCTGCAACGACCCGGACCACCCACAGAACTGGGTCGGCCGTTTCCCTGTTGATGACCCCCAGGCGCTGCGCGAGCCGCGTCCAGACCCCGCCCTCGCGCGGTCCCGAGAACCAGCACCCTGAAGGAGCTTGAAATGAAACACGATGACACGAAGCAGGACAAGGCCCAGATCAAGCAGGCGGTGGGCAAGCACGAGTCCAAAATGCACCCCGGTCAACCCAAGACCAAGCTGAAGGCCGGCGGCATGGTGGCGCGCGGCTCCGGCGCAGCGATCAAGGGCAACCGCTTCTCGCGTGACGGCTGATGACTTACGTTGAACTTTGCGCGCTGGTCCAGGACACGGTGGAGAACACGTTCACCGAGGAGCAACTCGCCCTTTTTTGTCAGCAGACCGAGCAGAAGGCCTACAACACGGTGCAGCCCCCTGTGCTGCGCGAGACGCAGGCGCTCGCGTTGACGGCGTCCAACCCGCTGCTGAGCATGCCTGCCGGGTACCTGTACACCTTCTCGCTGGCGGTGGTCCAGGCCGACGGCGCGTACGAATTCCTGCTCAACAAGGACGTCGGGTACATCCGCTCCGCGTACCCCAAGCCTGCAGACTCCGGACTGCCGAAGGTGTACGCACAGCTTGATGCGGACACTTTGATCCTAGGCCCGACGCCGGATGACGCATACAGCGCTGAGTTGCAGTTCGCGAAGTACCCGGAGTCGATCGTCACCGCTGGCACCAGCTGGCTCGGCGACACCATGGACGCGGTTCTGTTCAACGGCATGTGCCTAGAAGCAGCGCGCTTCTTGCAGATGGAAGCGGATATCATCACGCTGTACGGCAAGATGTTCGACTCGGCCGTGGCAGACCTGAAGCAGTTGGCGGATGCCAAGTTGCGCCAAGACACGTACCGCACCGGGCAGGTGCGTACCCCAGTTCGATAGGAGCACAGCATGCCCAGCAGTTACACCACCAGCCTCCGACTGGTCCTGCCAGTCACCGGCGAGCTCACTGGAACCTGGGGCGACACCGTCAACAACGGCATCACCGAGCTTGTGGAAGACGCGATTGCGGGCAGCGTGACCGTGGCCATGGCCAACGCGAACGTCACGCTCTCCACAGCCAACGAGGCGGTTGATCAGGCGCGCAACATGTTCGTCAACTGCACCGGTGCGCACACCGCGCAGCGGGACCTCATCGTCCCGACAGTGTCGAAGCTGTACTTCGTGAACAACGGCACCACTGGCGGCTTCGGGGTGCAGGTCAAGACCTCCGGCGGTACCGGCATCGTGGTCCCGGCCGGGCAGCGCGCGGCGCTGTACTGTGATGGCACTAACGTGGTCGACGCGATCACCCTGGTCAACGGCAACGCGTCCACGGCCACCAGCGCTTCGGATCCCAACGCAGTCAAGGTCACGACGGACCAGTCTGTCGACGGCATCAAGACGTTCAACAAGCGCTCCGTTCACACTGGCGCTTACACCCCGCCGACACAGCCCACGCATAGCGCCACACCGACGTTCGACTGCTCTGTGAGCAACGTGTTCGAGCCCGCGGCTATGACCGGCAACGTCACTTCCATCACGATGAGCAACGCGGTGGGTGGGCAGACGGTGAACATTCGGTTCCTGCAAGACGCTACTGGCGGGCGCACAGTGGCGCCCCCCGCTTCTTCCAAGATCGCCGGCAGCGTGAACACGACTGCCAACGGCGTCAGTTGGCTAAGCATGACGTACTCCGCCCGAGCAAGTCGGTGGGAAGGTTCTTGGACCTGGGTGCCAGCATGAGTTTCGCCGTCCATTCTCCTCGCGGGTCGGGGCAGCCTGAAGTAGGGTTTTTGATGACGCCTGCGTTTGACGCTACCAGAGATCTCACGGGGTACAGACGGACAGGTTACGGAACAGCGCCTTACTTCGGTTCAACAGACGTCGATCCTGTTTTATTGGTTGCTGGGTATATTGGGCAATTCGCTTTTTTGACTTTCCCCGGCCCAAACTTGTCTTTGCAGATCGACATTACAGAGGCGTTGCCGGCAGCACTCACCTTCTGCGACTTTTACATAAACGGAACGCTCTACTGCACTCTGGACAAGGTCAGCTCGCTGAAATTCGCATTCGATGCAGGCAGCACAAACCCATTCACGGCTGGCACGCCTATTGCGGTACGGCTAAAGTTCAAATAAGCTATGACCGACCCCACCACCGTTGCCGCGAGTGTCTCCTCAGTCAGTCTGGCAGCGTTTTTGTCGCTGTGGGTGGGGCCTCACTACGGCCCGTACATGGCCATCCTGTTCGCGGCCATGGCCGGCGCTGTGTGGGGCGTTTCGGCTGCACAGACTGTTACGCGCCTTGACGGCGCAGGCCTTTTTGTCCGCTATACCATTACCGCAGTCGTGCTCGTGGGCGGAGGCACGGCGATCGCTGGCGACTACATCGATACCAAGTTTGATTCGCCTGTCGAGCTATCCATCCTCGTCGCATTCGGCATATCCGCTATTGGCGGACGCTGGAAAGACATCTTCAGCCGCCTTAATCCACTGGGGCTGATTCGGCCCCGAGGGTCCGACCGATGAATATCCTCTTCGCTGTTTTGTGCGTGGCGCTGGCGTACAGCGCGTTTTGCCGTGCGGTGCACCTGGACAAGGGCGCCATGCTGAGGATCCGGTGGGCAGTCACCGGCGTAGGCTCAACGGCTTTCTACGGGCTGTACCTTGCCTTCACGGGCTGGCAGCCTGATGCAGTGCACATCATCCTGGTGCTCGTGTTCTGGCTCTACATGACCGCCTTCGCCAAGACATGGCCGCCACAGGGAATGCCGCCGCGCATGCGTAGAGACGCGCAGGGCCGCCAGATCATGCCGGACCACGTGCTATGAAGCTCACCGTCACTGCCGGCCACGGTGCCGGGGATCCAGGCGCCGTCGAGCCGGGCGGCGTGCGTGAAGCGGACCTGATGGCCGACCTGCGCAACATCGTCGCGCTCAAGCTGCGCAACATGGGCCACGAGGTGCAAACAGACGGTACACTGCTCACCAACCTCCCGCTGGCCAAGGCACTGCTATTGGTCCCGGGCAGCGACGTGGCCATCGAACTGCACACCAATTCGTTCAGCAACCCGGCAGCTGCCGGCGTCGAGTCCATCGCCCTGCCCCGGCAAAAGCTCATGGCGCAGCGCATCTCGGCTGCCATTGCACGTGTGCTGGACATCCCGCTGCGCGGCGAGAAGGGCTGGATCGACCAGAGCAAGAGCGCCCGCGGGCGGCTCGCCTTCGTGAATGCTGGGGGCATCATCGTCGAGGTGTTCTTTCTGTCGAACCCAGGCGAGCTTGCCAAGTACGAGGCGCGCAAGTGGATGGTGGCCAGCGCCATTGCCGAGGCGCTCACAGCATGATCAACCCATACCTGCTCCTTGGCGTCGGGGTGGCCTTTGTCGGGGCCACCGGGGGCGCGTTCCTCTACGGCCAGGAGGTCGGGAAAGACTCGATCGAGGCGCAGCAGGCCCGGGAGAACAAGATCGCCCAGGTGGCGTACGAGTCCGCGCAGAGCGCTGCAGCCAAGGCCATTGCCGAAATGGAGATCAAAAATGTCACGATCACGCAGCCCATTCGCACGGAAGTGCGCACTCGCACTGTGTATGCTGAGTGCAAGCACACTCCTGACGGCCTGCGGGCCCTCAACAGCGCCATTACTGGCGGGGCCGAGCCCCTTGGTGCTGGCGAGTTGCCCAAAGCTGACCCCGTTGCCCCGGGGCGCTGACACCTTCGGCGACACCACCATCAAGCTGGTCGAGGTCTCCGCACAGTACCGCAAGTGCCGCGCCGCTGTGCTTGGCACAGATGCAGACGCCCCCGTAAAATCGGGCAAGTAACTGGAGCCCACCATGAAGATCCTGCAAGCTGGAAACAAGGTCAGCGTCGACGCCAAAGGCAAGCGCTCCTCTGCGCCGCGCGGTGAGGCTGAAGCCACTGCGATGTCCGCTGGCGCCAAGCGGCGCACCCCCCTGGCCATGGGTGAGGGCAACAAAGCGAACCGTGCCTCGCGCGAGGCAGCAGGCATGAAGGCCGGCGGCTCCGTCAAGAAACCGGGCAAGGGTCGGTACTGCTGACCGCCCACACTACGGGTGTGTCATGCCTTTCAAAAAACTCCAGTTCCGCCCAGGGATCAACAAAGAGATCACCCCCTACAGTGCCGAGGGTGGATGGGTCGACTGCGATCGCGTGCGGTTTCGCAAAGGCTTCCCGGAGAGCATCGGTGGGTGGCAGCGCTTCGCAGCAGCTTCTTTTCTTGGCACGTGCCGCACGCTGGTCGAGTGGGCCACGCTCGGTGGCATCACGCTCTACGGCATCGGCACCAACCTTAAGTACTACATCTCTCGAGGAGATGAGTACGTTGACATTACTCCTTTGCGTGCCACCACGGCCGCAGGCGACGTCACATTCGCAGCCACCAACGGCAGTAGCACGATCACGGTGACGGACACAGCGCATGGCGCGCTCGCGGGGTCTTTTGTGGGCTTCACCGGCGCCGTCTCGTTGGGCGGTAACATCACGGCCGCTATCCTCAATAGCGACCATCAGATCGTCGATGTGCCCACGACCAACACATACACCATCCTGGTGCCAGCGGTGGCCAACGCATCCGACACAGGTAACGGCGGCGCGGCCGTTGTTGGCGCGTACCAAGTCACGCCAGGGCTGGTCACGTTCGGCGCTACAGATGGATGGGGAGCCGGCCCCTGGGGGGAGGGGCCGTGGGGGGCAGGCACGGGCGGTGTGCAGTCGCTGCGCATCTGGAACAACGCCGTGTACGGAGAAGATCTAATCTTCGGCCCTCGCGGGGGTGGACTGTACTACTTTGATGCTAGTTCAGGCTTCACCAGCGCAAACCGGGGTACTCTTATCACGGGCAGCGACGTGCCCGTCGTGCACAACGCCCTCTTGGTCTCGGACGTCTCGCGCTTCGTCATCGCGCTGGGGGTGAACGAGCTTGGCACGGTGACCATCGACCCGATGCTGGTGCGCTGGTCGGATCAGGAAGACCACACCAACTGGACCCCTGCGATCACCAACCAAGCGGGTGGGCAGCGTCTGTCCAACGGGTCGAAGCTCATCACCGGGCGCCAGAGCCGACAAGAGATCTTGCTGTGGACCGACACGGCGCTCTACTCGATGCAGTACGTGGGGCCGGACGCCATCTGGGCTTTCCAGTTGCTGGGCGAGAACACCTCGCTCGTGTCCGCGCAGGCGGTGACCCTGGCGCAGGGCGTGGCCTACTGGATGGGCGGCGACAAGTTCTACAAGTACGACGGGCGTGTGCAGACGCTGGAGTGCAGCCTGCTTCGCGACGTGTTCACAGACTTCAACTTCGAGCAGACGGACCAAGTCCACTGCGGCACCAACGAAGGCTTCGGCGAGGTGTGGTGGTTCTTCCCGTCGGCCGGCAGCCTGGAGCCAGACCGCTACGTCGTCTACAACTATGAGCAGGACATCTGGTACCCCGGCGTCATGACGCGCACCGCGTGGCTGGACAGCCGCCTGCGGGGTAACCCCATCGCGGCCTACGAGAACACGCTGCTCGACCACGAGGTCGGCGTTGATGACTCGGACGGCACCACGGTGGCGCTGAACTCCTGGCTGGAGTCTGCACCTGTCGACATCGACGACGGGGACCGCTTCGCCCTCGTGACGCGCATGCTGCCGGACATCACGTTCGCACGCTCGACCTCAGGCTCTCCGCAAGTTGAGCTCACGGTGCTGCCGGCGAACAACTCTGGATCCGGGTACCGCAGCCCCCTGTCGGTCGGTGGCGAGTCTTCGCGGGCGGTCGTGCGCAGCAGCACGGTCCCTGTCGAGCAGTACACAGAGCAGATCAACATCCGCCTGCGCGGGCGGCAGATGGTCATGCGCGTTGAGGCCACGAACCCCGGCGTTGCGTGGCAGCTGGGCTCGCCGCGGGTGGACTTGAAGCCTTCCGGGAGGCGCGGCTGATGGTCAAACCACCTCGACTCCCCGATGCGTCCACTGCCTTCGAGGCAGGGCAGCGTTTCTACATGAACGACCTGCTGCGCACGCTGCGGTTGTTCTTCGATGCGATCACGGCCGAGCAGCCGCTGACTGTCACGCGACTCAACATCAACATCAACCGCCTGCCCACAGAAGCAGACATCGCCGACCTGCGCCCAGGGGATGTCTACCGGGACACGACAGCAGGTGACGTTTTGAAGATCAAGACCTAAAATGCGCGGAACCTGAGGAACACACCATGAGCCTGAAAAAAGCAGCCGAAAATGTCCGCAGCGCCGGCCGCGGCAAGGACACCGAACTGGTCCACTTCACCAAGAACGAAGTAGGCGCGCTCAAGGGGCTGGCCAAGGCCGCTGGCGGCAAGCTCACGCGCAACCCGAAGACGGGCATGCTAGAGGCCGGGTTTCTGGACTCGATGCTCCCCACCCTGCTTGGCATCGGCGCCAACTTCATCGTGCCCGGCTCCGGCATGATTGTCGGCGGGCTGGCAGGCGCAGCCACGAACAAAGACGACCCGCTGATGGGCGCGGCCCTCGGTGCCATGGGTGGTTACGGCGGCGGGCAGCTGGCTGCAGGCATTCAGGGTGCGGGAGCGGGTGTCGCCCAAACTGCTGCCCAGGAAGCCGCTGCACAGCAACTGGCACAGAACGTCGCCGTTGACAGCACCATGGGCGGGGCCGGCGTGCTCACGGCACCCGGCGCGCAGCAGTCATTTCTGAGCCAAGCCGCAGCGGACGGGACAAACCAGTTCCTCGGTCAAGGCGTCACTGACCAGATGACCCAGGGTGCATCTGCAGCTTTCAACGACCCCAAGGCCTTCATGCAGGGCATGGGCGGCGCCATGCCAACCGCCAAGGCCGCCGGCCTCGCAGCCGCTCCGATGTTGTATCAGTCCATGATGCCCAAGCAGGGCGACGAAGAAAAACCAGACTGGGCAAATGCCGAAGGTCAGGAGTACGACTACAGCCCGGGCTACACCGGCGGCACCATGACGGGCACCGACCCCTCCAGCGAGCGCCAGTGGTTCAGCTCCTCGTACACCCCGCGCATGGCTGCCGGTGGGCTGGCACGCTACGCTTCTGGTGGTGAAGTCCAGATGGCTGAGGGCGGCTTCGTGATCCCGGCCGACGTGGTGTCCATGGCCGGCAATGGCAGTTCCAGTGCAGGCCTCGAAGCCTTCGGCACGCTCCTGGGCGCACAGCCCATCGACGGCCCCGGTGACGGTATGAGCGACGACATCCCCGCCAGCATTGACGGGCGCGCCCCGGCGCGTGTGGCGCGTCAGGAAGCGTACCTGCCCCCTGAGACTGTTGCCCGCGTCGGCGGCGCCAAGAAGCTCTACGACATGGTGGAGCGCGTGCGCCACATGGCCCACGGCAAGACGCAGCAGCAACGTCCCGTGGATCTCCGCAAAGCACTGGCCTGATCATGCCGCTGTACCACGTCAACCCCAATGAACTCCCCCAGGTTTGGCCGTTGGCCGCCCCGCTCATTGCCAAGTACACTGAGACGGAGCCACAAGGCATCACGCTCGAGCAGATCGAGTTCCTCGTTCGCACGGGGCGCCTCAACCTGCTGGTCTGGGAAGAGCCCGGCGAGGGCATCACCGGCGCGGTGACGGTGGAGTTCATCGACTATCCACGTGAGCGGGTGGCCCACGTGGATCACATGGGCGGCAAGGCCATCGTGCGCGAGCACGTGTTCGCAGAAGCCAAGAAATGGATGCGCCTCTATGGCGCCACGAAAGCGCAGTGTTGGTGCCGGAAGTCGCTTGTTCCGATGTACGAAAAAATGGGTCTTGAAAACACCCACCACGTCATGAGGACCGAGCTATGAACACACGTTGGAGTCGAGAGGCGGCACTGCTGGGTATTCCGGACCTTCCTCCGGAAGCGTTCAAGCACGTCGGCGACCGCAAGATCAAGCCGCAGGGCGGTGGGGGTGGTGGGAACCAGACCAGCACCGGGACGACCTACACCTCCAACATCCCGGAGTACGCGCAGCAGCCGTTCATGAACTTGGTCGGCAAGTCCGAAGCGCTGTCGAACACGCCCTACCAGCCTTTCACCGGGCAGCGCATCGAGGGGTTCACGCCGCTGCAGCAGCAGGCGCAGACCAGTGCGGCCAACCAGGGTGTTGCCGGGCAGATCGGTTTCGGCTCCGGGCTCGCGGCGGGCGCAGCCACGTCTAGCTTCACAAACCCTGGCACTGCAGGCGCGTACATGTCGCCCTACATGCAGAGCGTTGTCGAGGCGCAGCAGCGCGACGCGTCGCGTCAAGCAGGCATTGCGGGCACCCAGCGCGCGGCCGAGTTCACCAAGTCCGGTGCCTTTGGCGGCAGCCGTCAGGCCATCATGGACGCCGAGGCGGGGCGCAACCTCGCGCTGCAGCAAGGTGACATCCAGGCCAAGGGGCTGCAGGCCGCCTTCGAGTCCGGCCAAGGCCAGTTCAACAACGAGATGAACCGCGGACTCGCGGGGGCGCAGACGCTCGGCCAGCTTGGCCAGCAGCAGTTCGGCCAGCAGATGGACATCACGGGTCTGCAAAGTGACATGGGTGCGCAGCAACAGGCGCTTGGGCAGAAGCAGCTTGACACCCAGTACGGCGACTTCCAGGCGCAGCGCGACTACCCGTACCAGCAGCTGGGCTTCCTGTCCGACATCCTGCGCGGCACTTCGGGTTCGACCCGGACCATGTACTCCTCGCAGCCGACTGCAGGCGGGCTTCAGAATCTGGCCGGTCTCGGCGCGCTGGCGGGTGCGTTCTTCCGTGGTGGGTCGGTGCGCTACGCCAAAGGCGGCATTGTGGGTTACGCCGCTGGCGGCTCCGTGGAGCCCCTGGCCCTGCCCGCGCGTCTGCGCACGATGTCCGACCAGCAGCTGCAGCAGTTCGCGCAGCAGCACAGCGAAGACCTGTTCTCCATGGCGCTGGCCAAGTCGGAGACGGACGCACGTGCACGCATGCGCCAAGCCGGCGCTCCGGCCGAAGCCCCGCAGGGCACCGTGATGGACGAAGTCTCCGCGGAGATGGACCCCATGACGCAGGGCGGCATTGCTGCGGCCGCGCCGGACGTTGACTTTGCGGATGGCGGCATCGTGGGCTACGCTGACGGCGGCCAGACCTACCCCGGCCTGATCAAGTACGAAGGCGCCGGCGACACGCTGCTGCCGCGCACCACGGGCTACGAGGGCATGGGCATCATGGAAGCCCTGCGCGCCATGGGCGTTGACATCGGCAACTGGGCTGACCGCAAGGGGCTCACCGGCTCGCTGCAGGACAAAGTGGCCAAGGGCGACGCAGAGGCCGCCACCCTGGAGCAGAGCAAAGCATACGGGCTGGGCAACGAAGGCCGTCGCATGCCGATGGTCGAGGCACCGTCCGATGCTGCTGGAGTCATGGTCGAGGACGAGAAGGGCCTGCCCAAGGCGCTCCCCCGCCCCACTGCCGATGGTCAAGGTGTGCTGGCCGGCGGGTCCCGCTCGTCTGCCTCGTCGTCGACCACTCGTTCTGGCGCACCTGCTGGGCTGGCCGCCGCACCGGCGTTCGACGTCAAGGGCATCATGGAGCCGCTGCAGAAGGGTCTCACGGAAGCCCAGGCCGCCGACCGCGCGGCCGCAGACGCCGACCGAACCGACTTCGAAAAGGACGTCGCTGCCCGGGGCAAAGCCGGTGAAGGCCGCGAGGCACGCATCAAGGAACAGCAGGCGGGCATGGCCGGCGCCGAGGAGCGCGCGCGCAAGGCGGCTTTCTTGCAGGCAGGTCTGGCCATCCTCACCGCCGACCCCAGCCGGGGCGGGCTCGCTGCCATCGCCGAGGGTGCAGGCAAGGGTGTGGCGCAGTACCGTGGCGACGTCGAGAAGCTGGAGACCAAGCGCGAGGCGCTGATGGAGAAGCTCGACCAGATCGACGACCTGCGCCGCCAGGAAGCCAACGCCACCGCTACCGAGCGCCGCGCCATCACTTCGAAGATCCGCGGACTCACCGGCGCTGCAGTTCGCGAGCAGGTGGCCCTGGCCAAGGACGTCGGCATTCCGCTCACCACGGCCGCCGCCAAGATGTCCCAGGACCGCTACCTCGCCGAGATCAAGATCAAGGCCGACGAGAAGAACGCCCGCATCTCGGCCGGCGGGCGCAGCAACGCGCAACTGGAGATCATCAACGCCCTGTCGCGGGATCCGAACCTGCTGCGCACGTACCAGAACATGCAGTCGCGGGGCAACGCCTTCGACCCACGTTCAGAGTACGTGGACTACATGAAGAACTTCAAGCCGGATCCCATGACGCCGGGGTCCAAGGCCATGTCCTTCGGCGAGTTCTCGCGCATGTTCCCACCGGCGCCAGTCAGCGGCGGCGCCCCTCCACAGGGGGCCACAATCCGGCCCTGACCGGGCATAATCACAGCGCCGCTTGACGGCGCTTTTCAGCTTCTACGGAGCACACACAGCTATGGCCCAGTACCTCCCCCTGCCGGATGGATCTTTCGTAACCGTACGCGAGGGGGAGCAGCCAGCTGATGCGTGGGAGCGCGCCCAGCGCGAGTACCCCACGGCCTTCGGCATCGAACCTGCAGCGCCGGCTCCCGGCGAGCAACCGCAGGGCGGCTTCATGCCCGCACTCAAGGCAGGTGCGCAGCGCCTCGCCGGCCAGGGCGCCCTTGCCGCAGGCAAAGCCGGGCTCATGGACACGCAGGCGGCGGAGCAGTTCAACACCGAGCGCCAGCAGCGCGCGCAGCAGATCTTCAAGCCCACCGAGGAGTCTTTCCTCGAAGCGCCGGTGCAGAACGTCAAGGAACTGCTGGGTGGCTCGGCCCCCTACATGGTGGCCCCGCTGGCACTGGCGGGTGGTGCAGCAGCGTTCGGTGCCCCGGCGTTGGCCGGTGCAGGCCTTGCAGGTCTGGCCTCTGGCGCGCAGTTCTTCGGCTCCAACCTTGACCGGAGCATGCAGGCCAACAAGACGTCGCTCGAGGACACGAGTGGCGCCAACGCCGCCATGGCTGCTGTGCCTCAGGCAGCACTGGACGTCATCGGCTTTCGCTTCATCCCCGGCATCGGCAAGCTGTTCGGAGCCGCCGGCCAGAAGGTGACTGCAGAGACGGCCAAGGAGATGGCCGCGCAGACCGCCAAGCAGATCGCGATGGAGTACGCGCAGCGCACGGGCAAGGCCATGACGGCCGAAGGTCTCACCGAGACGATGCAGCAGGTTCTGGAGCGCGCGCAGGCGGGCCTGTCGACTGTAGACCCCGAGGCCCGCGGCGAGTACCTGCAGAGCTTCTTCGGCGGCGCCATCATGGCAGGCACGTTGTCGCCGGCTGGCACGTTTGTCGAGCGCGGCGCGGCTGCCCGCAAGAGCCAGGGCATGGCCGACGAAGAGGAAGCCAAGAAGCGCGCTGCCGAGCAGCAAGCCGCGCAGCAACGTGAAGCCGGGTTGATCGAAGCCGAACGCAACGCGCCGGCCGCCGTCATGCCCGACACGGGTGCGGCCCAGGGCTCCCTGCCCGGCATGGAGAACACGCCCGACGTGCAGCCGACACCTGAGGCAGCCGAGGACCCTGTGCAGCGCGCGGGCTTCTTGCGCGCCACCATCCCGCAGCTGGACGCCCGGATGGACGAGATCCGCCAGTCGAACCAGGGCGGCGCCACACTGGCAGAGCGCACCGAGCGCGAGCGCCTCATGGACCAGCTGCGACAAGCCAAATCACTGGCCGAGCAGGAACTCAAGGCGCTCGACTTGCCGGACACCGACGCAACGGCCCGGCGCGCAGCCAAGCTGCAGAAGCAGATCGAGCAGGCCGATGAAGCCGGAGATACCACCAAAGCACTACGTTTGGCCGAGCAGCTTGAAGCATTGGGTGGCGTGCAGGGTTCACTGGACTTGGGCAAGACCCGCCGCATCGACATTGAGGGCAACAACCAACGCGCGTTCACCCAGCTGACCAAAGAGGAACTGGCTCGACGGGATGAGCAGCTGCGCGCGCAGCGCACGGGTAGGGACGACTCCACCCTGGACATGTTCCGCGACAGCACCGAACAGGCCGACGCACAGCGTGACGAAGGCAACTTCAACTACGAGATCGACCGCATCAAGCAGGCCGCCGGTGGCATCGGTGAGGCCGTGCAGCAGCCTCGTCTGTTCGCTGAGCCGCAGGAAACGGCCCGTGTCGGGTCAGGTACAGCGGGCACCGCGCGCAGTGAAGCGCAGGTGATGGCTGATCTGGACATCGCGCGCGCCAGCCAGAACAAGGAGCGGGTCTCCGAGATCGTGCAGGAACTGCGCGCGCTGCGTGACGACAACCGCACGCGTGAAGCCGACGCCAAGACCAAGCAGTCCGACGCTTCCGAGATCAAGAGCAAGGATCTGGAGCAGGCCGCCGGCATGAAGCTCCCCGCCGAGACTGCGCGGCGCCAGTCGCTCACGGACGCACGCTACCGCTCTTTCGGTCAGATGGTCTCCACCCTGGACCGGTTCAACCGTGGCCGGGCTGATGGTGCTGCGCTCAAGCAGGCCGAGCAAGGCGTGATCGACAACCTCGTGCGCGAGATCGACTCCATCACCGGTAGTCCCATGAGCACGATGGAGCGCCAGAGTGTCATGGCTGAGGCGCGCGACCTGCTGGCCGACCTGAAGAACCGCTTCGGCGACACGCGTGACGAAGTGAACCTGGGCACCCGCAAGGAGCCCCAGATGGAGCCCGTGCAGCGGCGCGGTGGCGACTTCCGCACCGATCTGCCGGGCGAAGGAGCCGGGCCCACCGGCATGGGGCTGGAGAACTTCGAGACGCAGGACAAAGGCAGCCGCACCTTCGGCAACCGCTACGCCGCCGCGCAGAGCATCCTGGAAGGCCTTGACGAGATCCGCAACCGTCGCGCGGGCACGCAGGAGACCGGCCGGGGTACCGACCGCACGGACAGCACCCGTGGGCAAGACGAACGTCTGGCCACCGCCCAGGCGCAGGCACGCGGCACGGCCGCCGAGCCGCTGCTGCAACAAGTTGCCGAGTCCAAGGTCAAGACCCCAGCGCTGGTCGACAACGCCGTTGAGGCAGCCATGCGCGCGCAGCGCGGGCAGGACATCACTGAGCAGCAGCGCGCCATCACCGACGAACTCGGCCGGCTGGAGCAAGGCAAGCGCTCGGAGACCGAGGGCGGCAAGACCGCTGTGCAGCCCGACATGTTCGGTGGCACCGGCGTGATCTTCGACAGCTGGACGGAGTTTGACGACTGGCTGGGCAGCGACGCGCTGGAAGCCATCAAGATGGCCCAGGGCCAGACCCGTGAGACCCTGTCGCGCGCCATCAAGATGGTGGCGCCCCTGCAGAAGAAGGCTGCGGACTTGCAGGCGCAGGTCGAGAAGCTCCTGGTCCGGCGCGACGCGTTGCGTGCGCTGGCTGGCGAGGAAGATGCCAAGTCCCAGAAGGACGTGGACGACGCCACTGCAGCCGTGATGGAAGCGCAGGACGTGCTTGACTTTGCCACCATCGAGTACAGCGAGGCGCTCACGGCGGCCCAGGAGAAGCTGCAGGCGGCCTTTGACGAAGACGCCGTCATCGCAGGGCAGATCGCCGACAACCTGAAGCAGCTGAATCAGGCCGGGCAGATGCAGGAGCGGGAGTTCACCGCGCTGCGCAAGGCCCAGACGCAGATGATCGACCTGTCGCGCAAGGTGGCTGACGCCAAGCAGAAGCTGGCCAAGTACACGCCCACGCTGTTCAGTTCGTCCGACCCCATCAGCCGCCCCAAGCTGGCCGAGTTCAACCGTCTGGAAAAGCAGGTGGCGGATCTGGAAGCTCAGTTGGTCACCGCCAGCACACGCGCACGCGCTGCACACCCCAGCGGTCTTGCCCGGGCCGACGCAGACGGGCGCGCCCTGGCCACATTCCAGCAGCAGGCACGAGCCCTTTCCCAGCAACGCGCGCAGCAGGCACGTCGCATCGGCGGCCTCACCAGCGTGCGCAACCGTGCGCAAGCACGACTCGACGCAGCCCTTGCCCAGCTGGAAGTCGACCCGGAGTTCCAGTCGCTGCGTGACAACAAGTCACGTGCAGACCAGATCCTGGCGCTGGCCAAGGACAAGCGCAGGGGCGCCGAAGCCGGCATCGACGCTGTCAACGCAGAAGCAACGACGCTGGACCGTGAAGCGCTGCGGGTCGGCGAACCTGTGCCCACGCTGCGCCAGCAGGCCATTGAGCGCATCCGTGAAGCCCGCGGCAAGCTGCCCGGCGGCAAGCTGGAGACCCAGCTGGACCGTGAGCGCAAAGATGGCGATCGCCGCCGCGCCGAGCAGGAGACGCTCTCCGCCCGCCAAGAAGGCCCCGGCACCCGTCGCGAGTCGGTGTCGTTCGAGCCTCGCCGTCTGGACCAAGAGAGCCTGGACGAAGCCGGCGCGCGCATGGCAGTCCTCGAAGACATCCTGGGCCGTGTGCCGATGAACGAAGAGCAGCGCACGCAGTTTGATGAAGCCGCTGTCGAGTACAAGGCCCGCAGCGAGGCGCTGGAGAAGAAAGCCCAGGCCCGGCTGGAGAACGTCGAGGGCAAGCTGGCCGCCCAGCGCAAGCGCATCGAGATGCTGCAGCGCGCGCAGGCCGAGTACGACGCCGCCGATGTCGACAGCCCCCAGCGCGCCAAGGCGCAGGACCGGGTGGCGCGGCTGATGGACCAGTTGCAGAAGCAGGGCCAGAAGCTCTCCAAGGCGTGGGGCATCCGCCGCGAAGCCATCGTGTCGCAGGCCGAGCGCCTCGCCCAGGCCGACACCCGCTCACAGTCCAAGCGAAACGCCGATGCCGCCAGCGTCGAGTCGTTGACCGAGGGGCAAACCAAGCGCCGCACCAGCAGCCCGGCCATGCGCGAGACACGCCAGACCGGTGGGTTCCGCACGGGCAACGCCGAGACCGCAGAGCAGCGCGCCGGATCACAGCGCCAGCGCATCGTCGAGTCCCAGCGCCCCAAGGAGCGCGACACGCCCGTCAGCCGCGCCGAGCAGATGGTGGCCAACCTGGAAGCCAAGCGCATCAAAGACGAGGCTGCAGCCGCCAACAAGGAAGCCGCCGCGCTCAAGAAGGGCACGCCGCCCAAGCGCCGCAAGCAGGTCGACGACGCACAGACCGTGGGTCAGGTGCTCATCCGGGCGCTGGAAGAGAAGCCACGCGGCCCCAAGTCGAAGGTCCAGAGCGCCATTGACGACATGGAGTTCGACACCGACGGCTACGACGACGCGCTCCTGCGCGAGGACAACGCGTTCTACGCCGACCGCCAGACGCACGATCTCAGCGAAGAAGCGGCCGAGGCAGCCTTCGACGGGCGCACCCTGGACTTGCTGGACGACATCGCAGCCAACGGCGCCACGCCCACACTGCGCGCGGTGGCAGCTGCCGTGCGTCCCTTCCTGCTGCGCACGCGCACCCGCACGAAAGACGGTCTGACCATTGGCGGGCGCCGCGCCGAGGGTGCTCTCTTCCCGCAGCGCAACGAGGTGGTGCTCGACAGCATGGCCATGTCCCAGGAAACGGTGATGCACGAGTTTGTGCACGCCGCCACCATCCGGGCCATCTCGGGCGACATCCCGCTCAACGCAGAGCAGCAACAGGCGCTGGGCGATCTGCAGGCGCTGTACAACCGCATCAAGGACACGCCTGAGTTCTCCAAGGAGTACGCGCGCAAGGACCTGCTGGAGTTCACGGCCGAGATCATGACCAACCCGACGGTGCGTGAGAAGCTCGACAAGTACACCGCTGGCTCCGTGCCGCTGCTCACGCGCCTGTACAACGGCTTCCTGCGGCTGCTGGGCGTCAACGTGCCTTCCACCTCGACCAAGGCCATGGTCGACACCATGCGCCTGTTCGCACCCTCGCGCAGCTTCGAGTACCGCCACCAGGGCGTGCCCAGCATCATGCGCGGCGTGTTCCCCGGCACCAAACCCGCCTTCAACGCCGACGTCCCGCAGGATCTGCAGGCGCTGGCCACCGGCACCGTGGGCAAGAACCCATCCGTCAAGGACAAGATCCTGGCCAACGTGGCCGGCTTCCGCGCGCAGTTCGTGGACCGCTTCGACCCCTACGAGGACCTGATGCGCAAGGGCGTGGCCAAGGGCATGATCACCGATCTGCAGGCCGCCCAGTACAGCTACTTCATGCGCTTCGGCGAGCAGCGCAACCAGTTCGTCGAGCAGGCCGCCACCAACGGCGTGCCACAGCTGCGCAAGACGGCTGAGGGTGACTTCGTCATCGAGACCCCTGAGGGTCAGCACCCCAACCTGATGAAGATCGCGCAGGCGCTGACCAAGGCCAACGTGGGCAACGAGCAAGCCACCGAGGAACTGTTCACGACCTATCTGGCCGTGCTGCGCGGTGAGCAGGTGGGCTTCGACAAGCTCAACTTCGACCGCCCCGTCACCGCCGAGCAGGCCGCCGAGGTCAAGGCCTTTGTGGCAGCCGACCCCGCGCGCAAGGAAGCGTTCGAGTCTGCGCGCCAGATGTACCGCGAGTACAACAACGGCTTGCTGGACTTCCTCGTGCAGACGGGCGCCATGGACAAGCCCCAGGCCACAGCGCTCAAGAAGGGCGACTACGTGCCCTACTACCGCCAGGACCCCAGCGGCGTGGTGAACCTGATCATCGCAGGCGAGACGCCCGTGCGCATCGGCAACATCAAGGACCAGCCCTACCTCAAGGAACTGGTGGGCGGCAATGACAAGATCCTGCCGTTCTTCACCGGCGCGATGCAGAACACCTCGATGCTGATCGACATGGCGCTGCGCAACAAGCAGACCATGGAACTTAGCAACATGCTGCAGACCCTGGGTGTGGGCAAGATCCGCAAGAACACCGGGCCCGACAACGGCACCAGCGTCAACTTCAAGGTCAACGGCGAGCAGGTGCACCTCAACATCGAGCAGGCTGTCGAAGAGTGGGGCGTGCCGGCCGAACTGCTGGTCAAGGGCCTGGAAGGCATCAAGACCACGATCCCCGCGGCGCTGCGTGCCATGCAGATCCCGGCCAACTTGCTGCGCACCATGATCACCCGGGCGCCGGCCTACGCCATCCGCCAGATCATCCGCGAACCTATCAACGCGTGGCTTGTCTCCGGCGGCAACTTCACCCCGGTGGTCAGCAGCGTGAAGGAACTCTCCAAGATCGTGCAGGGCAAGAGCGCAGCGGCCGACGGCCTGGAGCGCGCAGGTGCAGTCAGTTCCAACGTGATCACCGGCGACCAGCAGGATCAGGCGCGCATCCTGCGCGACGTGGCCCAAGGCAAGTCGGCTTGGCACAAGGTGATGATGGCGGCCGACAAGTTCGCCATGCAGGGCGACACCGCCACCCGCGCCGTGCTCTACGACAAGTTCCGCAAGCAGGGCATGACGCACATGCAGTCCACGCTGGCCGCGCTGGAGTCGATGAACTTCGCGCGCAAGGGCCTGTCGCCCACCATGCAGATGATGTCCATGCTGGTGCCGTTCTTCAACGCGCAGGTGCAGGGCCTGGATGTGATCTACCGGGCGGCCAAGGGGCAGACGACCTTCGAGAAGAAGCTGGACGTGCAGCGCAAGCTGATCCAGCGCGGCGCCATGATGATGGCCGGCACCCTGGCCTACACCGCCATGATGCAGGACGACGATGCCTACAAGAACGCCACGCCGCAGGAGCGCGCGCAGAACTGGTTCCTGCCGCTGCCGGGTCTGGACCAGCCGCTGAAGGTGCCGATCCCGTTCGAATTGGGCTTCGCGTTCAAGGCGCTGCCCGAGGTCATGCTGAACACCGCGTTCGGCGACACGCAGACCAAAGACGCAGCCAAAGCCATGGGCGCCCTGGCCTACAACTCCCTGCCGATCGGCATGCCCCAGGCCATCAAGCCGGCCATCGAGGTCATGGCCAACTACTCCTTCTACACGGGCGACAGCATCGAGGGCCGGCGCGAACAGACGGTGCAGAAGGGCGAGCGCTTCCGGGACAACACGACCGAGCTTGCCAAGATCCTGGGCAAGGCCGAGGTGCTCTCACCTGTGCAGATCGACTACCTGCTGCGCGGCTACACGGGCGGGCTGGGCTTGACACTGGTTGGCCTCTCCAACTTCGCGCTGCGCATGGCGAACCCGTCCGAGGCGCTGGCCGACGGCGCCACCAAGACTGCGAACCAGCTGCCGCTGATCGGGGCGTTGTTCCAGCCCACCGACGGCCGGGGCGTGATCGACGAGGCCTACAAGGACATCGAGTCGTGGCAGCAGGCCACCCAGACCTACAAGCGCATGATCGAGCAGGGCCGGCGCGCCGACGCACAGAAGTTCGCCCAGGACTTCAGCATGCAGATCGCCTTGAACGCCACCGGCGGCGCGTTCCGCCAGCAGATGGGGGAGTTGGCCCAGGTGCGCCGCGCCATCCTGGCCAACAAGGAACTCACCCCGGATCAGAAGCGGGATCAGGTGGACCGTCTGCGGCAGGTGGAGTTGACGCTGGCGCGCCAGATCCGCGACGCACAGCGTCGGGCAGGCGGCTGAACCAAACGCCGTAGGCGCCTCGAACGATGGCGGGGCGACCCTCTGCCCTCACCCGAGCGCCTACGGCTGCCCTGAGGCCGATTTCGCGGACCTTGGCCACGTCGACACAGGGCACGAAGAAGCCCTGGCCCACTTCAAGCCTGTTCCACGGCCACGTCATCTTCACCAAAGGCTCCCATCGGGGCGCTGAAGCGCATGGTGTTGACCCGCATCTCGGGTGAGTCGGTGCCGGCGGTCAGGTTCTTCTTCACCTCGAACTTGACCTCGTACATCTGGCCTTTGGCGCGGCGGGTGCGCACGAGCTCGATCATCTGGCGCTTGAAGTCCGCGTAGCCGAAGCTCATGGCCGCGCAGTGCTGGCGCATCAGCTGCTCCTCGATGTAGAAGTCCTTGGTCTCGTTCTTGACGCCCAGTTCGACCCGGCCCATGACCGAGCCCTTGGTGCTGCTGCGGGTGGAGAGGTCCATGCCAAGCTCGGCCTTGGTCTTGCCCAGTTCGTCGCGGCGCACGGTGACGAAGCGCCCGTTGTGGTCCCCGATGAAGCTGGAGAGCACATCCTCGGCGGTGCGCACAGACTTCTTGTGGTTCTCGCGGGCCTTGTTCACCAGCCCCAGCAGAGCGTCCATCACGCCTTGCACAGGCACATCGATGATCCCGGCGTATTTGGAACTGCACAGGATGGCCGCCGCGATGACCGCGGTGCAGGCCGAGTGCCAGTAGCGCTCCTCGTCGGCGAAGCCCATCTGCTCGCGCAGCAGGTCGTGCGTGCGGTCCCAGACCTTGCGCACCGTGGTGTAGTTGGACACCAGATACTGGACCCACATCTCGCCCGCCACGCCGTAGTTCTGGCGCATGGCGCCGATGTGCTCACGCTCCTCATCCGTGAAGTTCAGCTGCTTGGTGGGGTTCCACTCCAGCATGCGCATCACCTCGCCGTTGCTGGAGTGCTTGCGCGCGCCGGTGAGCACGTCCGTCAGGTGGGTGTTTGAGGTCATGGTGCAGGACAGCGCCCAGGTGCTGTTGTTCACCCGCTCGCGGTTGGCGCCGGACTCCATGCGCTCCTTGCCCTGGCCCTCGGAGATGTTGAAGATGAACTCGGGGATCCACTCCACGTCGTTGCGGGCCTTGGTGGTGATCTCGTCGATCAGCAAGGGCAGGCTGTTGAGCAGGCCTGCGCGCTGTTGCATGGCGACCTGGGAGGTGCCCTTGCCGGTGCGGTAACGGATCGGGTGCCCCCAGACGCTTGCGATGGCGGTCAGCGTGAGCGACTTGCCGGTGCCTGAGGCGGTGGAGCCGATGTGCCAGACGAAGCCCTCGTACTCGCTGAAGTGCATGAGCGTGGAGCCGAAGGCGTTGAGGCACAGCGCCAGCATCGTGTGCATCTTGCGCTTGACCATGACTTCCCAGAAGCCGCGCCACTCCTCGATGGTGCCCTTGGCGTCGGTGACGCGGTTGATGTTCTCCAGGCCCGGCATGGGCACGGGCAGCGTGTTGCCGTCAGCGCGGAAGATCCTGTTGTTGTAGACGAAGCTGCGGTCCTTCTGCCAGCCGAACTGGATCGGCACGTCGATGGCCTCGCGCTCCATGCCCGCCTGCTCCACAGCGCCGCGCACGTAGTCGTAGAGGAAGGGGTCGTTGAACTTGCCGTTGGCGGCCGTCACGCCGAAGCCGGCCAGGACCTTGAGCAACTCGTCCTTGGACACGATCGTCTTCTGGGGCAGCAGGATCGGGATGTACTCCATCGGACGTTTGCCTTCGTCGTCTTCCGGGCCGCAGGGCTTGATCGCCATGAGGTGGGCGAACTTCTCGTTGGCTTCCATGCGCAGCATCTCGACCACGTACAGGTCATAGGGCAGCACGACAACCTGGACCTTGGACTTCTGGCCGGTGCTGTCTTCCAACTCCACCGTGCGGTACACGCCGCCGTGGCGGCCGTAGTCGAAACCCTTCGGGGGTGCCGGCCGGGTGAAGCTGCGCGTGGTGGGCTTGATCGCGGGCTCGTCATCATCCTCGTGTGCAGGCGCTGCCTTCGTCGTCGGCACCTCAATCTGGCGCGGCTCATTGTCCACAGCCACTTCACGGCCTAGCGCCAGCGGGTTGGTGATCCTGCCCCAGTGGGCGCAGCCGCCGCAGATGCCGGGGTTCTCGCCGTCGAGCTTCACGCAGGGGTACGGGCCCTTGATGCTGTCGAGCTTCTCGCGGGTGCGTTGCGGGGTGTAGGGGTGCAGCGCCGAGAGTTTGGCGGCGTACTCCTCGCCGTCTTCGCACACCTTGGCCAGGGAGAGCAGGCCGCGCCACAGCGGCTCCATGCCGTCGTCCTGCGCGTTGTGCATGTAGTAGTCGAGTTGGGCGCAGCCGCTGCCCTTCTCGGTCTTGAGCCAGATGGTCTCGAAGCGTGTGAGCGAGTTGCCCATCAACGCCTCGGCCGTCGTGGACTTGGCGCTGTTCTTGCGCGTGGGGGCTGCGCCGGGTAGCGCAATGCCGGAGAGAACGTGGTTGTTTGATGGGGGTGCGAACTCTTCACGCAGCAGCCCGCGCACCGTGGCGCCGAAGCGGCGCAGATCGACCTTGGCGTCGCCTACCTGCAGCACCTTGACCGGGCGAGGCTCGCCGTACTTGGCCTTGAAGTTGAAGGTGCCCGGGATGCGCAGCACGCGCGCCGCGTCGGCGGTGACAGTCATGTCGATGGACAGGCCTTCCTGTTTGCACAGGCGCTTGAACGACTCGGCCACAGGCTTCCACTGCGCGATCTCGGCCACCTGACTCAAGGGCCAGTAGGCGTGCAGCCCGCCGCCCGATGACAGGATGTGGGGTGTGCCGAATTCATCCAGGCCGGTCTTGGCCAGGAAACCGAACAGCGCCTCGCCGGCAGCCTTCTTGCTCTCGTAGCCGTCCATGTCGATGAACAGCGCCTTGATGTGCTCGGCGTTGTCGGCCTTACGCCCGTTGGCGGGGTCTGCGAATGTGGAGAGCGCGAAGTACACGTCGCGCTTCTTTGCCAGCCACTGCTTGACGTGGGGCTTGATTTCTTGCAGGTCCTCGACGAAGACATGCTGCTTGCGAGCGGTGTTCAATTCCGCCACGCAGTAGTGGCCGTGACCCGACGACGGCAAAACCGCCGCAAGGAACTCAAGCGGGTTCATATGAGTCCTTGGGGGTCAGCTGACGACGAAGGGGACGCGGGTTACTTGGTTTCCGGCGTGGGTAAGACCACCGTTGCGAAAGAGCTCGATGAAACGGAGCGCGACGTGCTCCAGAAGCTCAGGGGTCGCTGCCCCCACCCCGTTGTTGTCCACCAACTTTGCCAACTCGAGGTTGGTCATGTGGTGGTAATTTTGAATTCCTGACATGCTGTTCTCCAGACGTATTCCGAGGATTTGTTCGTGGCGTGGGCGTGTTCCATGATCTTGATCAGGGTCTGCACACGAGGCTTGTAAGCGTCGAAGATCTCGCCGCCCTTCATCCAGTTGTACACGCTCTGTCGCGTGACCCCCAGAGCAACAGCCACCTTCATGACTGGCAGGTCGTAGTAGATCGCCCAGCGCCCGAGAGCAGCGCCCATGTTGGTCATGGGCAGCTTCTTGATGTGGGCGACGACTTTGGGATGGTATGGCATGGTGTTGAACAGGGGCCGAAGCCCCTGTGCTCAATCAGTCGTCCCAACCATCCACGACCGACGCGAGGTCTGCCTTGGGGGTCTCAGCCTTTTCCTTGGGGTCCTTGCGCACCGCAGGGGCCTCATCCTCGTCGGCTGCAGGTGGGGCCGGCTTCGCCTTCGACTTCGCAGCAGGTGGCGGCGCATCTTCGTCCTCTTCAGCCGGCTTCGACTTCGCAGCCGGCGGGGGCGCGTCGTCTTCCTCGGCCTTTGGCTTCGGCTTGGCGCGCGACTTCGCTGCAGGTGGCGGTGCATCTTCCTCGGACTTCTTCTGCGGGGGCTTGCCTTCCACCGCGTCGGCCGGCTTGGTCACACCGTCGGCCTGGGCCACGGTCATCGTGATGGCTTTGAGCGCGTCGTCGGACTCGGCCAGCACTTCGATGGCGTCGAACTCTTCCTGCTCCAGGTAGCGCATGGCCTTGAACACGACCTTCTGGCCCTCGGTCTCATCCGAGGTGTCGAACTTCATGCGCGTCACCAGCATCTCGGGGCCCAGCTTCTGGGCGCCCAGCCAGCGAGCGTATTCCTGCAGCGGACGCTTGTCGCCCTCGGCCTTGCCGAACAGGCTGGTGGCCGGCACGGTGAAGTTCATCACGTTGGCCTTCTCGCCGTTCTCGACCAAATCGCTGGCAGTTACCACGGCGATGCGCTGCTGGAAGCGGCACGCGCGGCTGTTGCCCTTGCCGGAGCCAGCCACGTTCTGCTCGCACTTGGCGCAGGTCTTGGACTGGGGTTCCTTGATCGACGCGTCGGGCGTGTCGCCATCAGCGCTCCAGCAGTCGGGCGGCGCCGTGTTGGCCGAGTCGTACGCGCCGAGGTACAGCACGCGGGAGACCTTGGGGGCGGCCTTGATGATGACCACGTCCAGATAGCGCTCTTCGACCTGGGCAATTTCCTTGCCGTTGTCGAGCAGACGCCAGACGCCGTTCTTCATGGAGATGCGCTTGCCACCCCCCGCGCTGCCCATGAGGGCGAGTGCGGTCGAGGACAGCGCTTCGGACTTGGCGCGCAGGTGGGCAGGCAGTTTGCTGCCGAACAGAGTGACTTCGGTACCCATTATTTTGCTCCTTGCAAGAGGGTTGAGTTGGCTTGGAAAATTGCGATCAGGTGATCCATCTGAGCCTTCGCATCAGATGCGGCGTCATGTTCGATCGGGTTCGTTGGTTTGAGCAACTTCTCCGGGTCGAGCATCTTGTAGAGCGTCATGAGGTCGCGCTCCATGTAGTAGGGCCAGGGCTTCACGTCTCCCGGCTCGGGGATCACTGTGCCGAAGGTGTGCGTGAGCATTGGCAGGTCGAACATGGCGGGGCTGGCCCACACCGTGGCGCCCGCATCCTTGCCCCCCATCTGTTCGTACGCGTCCTTCAGCACCTCATGTGCTTCCTGCACGGTCATGCGATACACGTCTGCAGGAAACACTGCGTTGCGCGCAGCGTCACTCTGGCGCATCCACCAGCACACCGTCTCGAAGTCCACGCCCGTGTGGGCCGTTGTCTTCAAGTACAAGTTCGTTGGTGGGTACTCGTACTTGCCGGTGGAGAGGTCTGCACCGCAGAAACCGATCTGGTGCACCACAGCGGTGGGGTGCAGGCCCAGGGTCTCGATGTCGATCATGAGTGCTTTCATCACTTTGCTCCTGGTTTGCGAACGCTCACGACGTACTTGGCGTCGGACATGAGCGAGGGGATGGCCACGTCGGGGTTCTGTTCAAGGAACTGCTCCGTGTTCTTCTGCGCAACGCGGCGCTCGAAGAGGTCCAGCGCGTCGTGCTGGATCACGAACGCTTTGAAGGCGTCCCAGTCCTGCACGCTGTAGCGCGTCTGCTTGCTGAGGATGACGGTGCCTTCCTCGGTCTTCACGGAGGTGACGCCTGCGGCCTTCATCTGCTCCTTCATGGCGTCAGCCACGATATCGAGTTGACTGTCCAGGGCCGCCAGCTTGGTGTCGTAGTCCGTGGTGAGTGCGGCCTTGGCATCGCGGATCTTGCGATACGTTTTGGCCAGACGGTCCAGAGGAACCGTCGGGGTTTCGGTGGTGCTCATTGCTTGCTCCTGATGAAGTGAATCTGTAAAACCTTTGACAATCATAGCGGCTATTTTTTCATGTGCAAGTCCTTTCAGACGTTAAATTCGCTTTGGAACAAATCGACCAGAAGTGTGTGGTCGCTCACTTTCGCGGAGACCGCTTTGAACATCTTCTGCTCGACTGGGCTGGACTCGATGTGGATCACCCGAACGCTGTCGCTGGTCTGCCCCTTGCGGTCGGCCCGTGCGATGCACTGCAGGTAAAGCTCCACGCTCATGACGGGGCCGTAGAAGATCACCGTGTCCGCAGCAGTCAGCGTGATGCCGTGTGCCGTGGCCTGTGGCTGCATGACCAGCACCCGGGTGAGGTCCGTCGACTGGAAGTCCTCGATGATACGTGCCCGCTTGCCGGCGCTCACGTCGCCGTGGATCTGGGTGCAGGTGATGCCGTGCTTGTTGAGGTCCGCGTGGATGGTGTCCATGCTCGAGCGGAACAGCGCGAAGATGATGACCTTGCGGTCGGTCTCTTCCAGGATCTCACGCACCGCGTGCAGCCGGGGGCCTGCATCGAACTCCACCACCTCGTGATCGTCGGTGTACGCAGCACCAGCGCTGATCTGCAGCAGCTTGCTCACGGCCACGCCGGCATTCACCGCGCTGATCGTCTCACCGCCCGTGCGCACCAGCAGCTGCGTCTTGAGCATGTCGTAGTACTTCTTCTGCTGTGGTGACATCTCGATGTGGCGCGTCTCGGTGATCACTGGCGGCAGATCCAGGCAGTCCTTCTTCGCGAAGCGGATGGCCGGCTGCAGCGCCTCGAACACCATGTCGCGTGCGTTGGGCTTGGGCACCCACTTGAACTGGGTCACCTTGTTCATGACCTTCTCTTTCCACGCGGTTACAAACTTCGGCACACGCTCGGGAGACACCAGCTTGGCCAGACCGTACGCGTCCACCGGCGACTGCGAGGCGGGGGTACCCGTCATCATCCACAGCAGAGTCTCGGGCTTCAAGATCGAGTTGAGCGCCTTCCAGCGCCGGGTGTTCGTGTTCTTGTAGGCGTTGGCCTCGTCGACGATCACCAGATCAAAGCGACCATCGGCGCGCACTTCGTGGGCGATCAGGTTCAGGCCCTCGTAGTTGGTGATCACGAACTCGTAGTCGCCCTGGATCATCTCGATGCGACGCGAGGCCTTGCTGTGGTGCGCCACGATCGCGCTGCGGTGCACGACGCTGTTCATGATGTCCGCAATCCACGCCGTGTACATGATCGACATGGGGCACAGCACCAGGACGCGACGCACGCGCTTTAGGCGCATGAGGTAGTCGGCCGCCCACAGCACGCTGATCGTCTTCATGGTGCCGGGCTCGTTGAGCACGAAGCAGCGGTTGTGCAGTGTGGCGAAGGCGGCAGTCTCGATCTGGTGTTGCGCAGGTTTGTAGCGCCCCGGCCAGTCGTAGCGCCCGGTGATGGGCGAGGGCACTTTGGTGAACCCCATGTTGCGCAGAACGCGCACTTCATCGAGGCCGAAGTGCACAAGTATCTCTGCGCCTCCGGGGATCTCTCGCAATATCTTGTGCTTGGGGATGATCGCGAACTTCTCCGGGTACCGTGTCTTGAGCAGCACGGCTTTGTTGTCAATGATTTCCACTAGCTTCTCCAGTTTTGTTTTGATAGAACGCGCCAGACCGTGGCTTTCGATACTTTGAACTCTTGCGCCAACGCTGCGTAGGAGAGCCCCGTGCTGCGCTTTGCACGCATTTGCAAGACCCGAGCCTCGTCCAATTTCGAGTTACCGTTACGCGAACCGAACGCATGCCGGCCTTTGCGCACGCAGTCTTCTTTGTTGCTCAGCGCATCACCGCTCTGCAGGTGATCGGGGTTTATGCAACGTGGGTTGTCGCAGGTGTGCAGAACCATTGATGGCCGCTCTCCCGTAGCCAAGCGATGCACTTCGCGGTGCAACGCTTGTGACTCGAAAAGACCGCCCACGTTGCATGGTGGGTAGCCTTTGCGGTGCATCCGCCCTCGCCACTCTTTGCACCCCGAAGCGGTGGTCGTCGTGTTGTTCAAAACGTCCTGCAGGGTGCGGTACTTTTGGTTGGGGTGGTAGTCCACTTCAATGCCCGTTGTCGCTCATGTTCGCCTTGGGCGCGCGCAGCCGCGTGTTGCCCTTGGTGCTCTTGCCGCCTTTGCGGATCGGAGTCTTGTGGTCGATGTGTTTGCCGTCACGCTCGATGCCGGCCTTGTCGTACTCACGCCGTGCACGCTGGCGCTCGATCTGGTCCTTGGTCTCGCCTCGGGCCTTCTCCAGCTTGTACTGATGCTTGTAGTCACGTTTGCCATTCACTTGGGTCATGGTTCACCTCAATGTTTCGGATGGTGTTCGCACGCGGTGTGTTCGCACCACGGGCACAGGGGGCCGGGCTTTGGCGGGAACTGCCCGACTTCGATCGCTTTCTCGATTCTCGCCGTCTTCTCCTTCAACTTCCACCACTGCTTCTCCACGTTGTCGATCGTCATGATCGCCTTTTTCAAGTCGTTGTAGAGCAGGTAGATGATGGCTGAGTTGACTTGGCGCAGGTGGTTGTAGTGGGCGAAGGTGAACAGGGACATGAGCGTCATCTGGTCAAAGTCGGGGTACTTGTTCTTGCCCGTCTTCCAGTCCACCACCCAGGCCTTGAGGTCGTCATCGTCGATGGCGATGTGGTCGATCTTGCCGCGCAGCCAGACCTTCTTGTCGAAGAAGTCGCAGGGGCTCAGGTCACGGCGCACCCCCACTGCAAGCTCGGCCTTGTGGCGCCCGGGCTTGGCCAGCACCGCCTGGATCACCGGCAGGAACTGCTCGTGCTTCTTGGGCAGCGGCTCCCCCAGGTTGGTGTGGTCTTCGAGTGCCTTGTGCACCTCGTCGCCGTAGCGCGCCGCTTCGCTCTGCACGTAGGGGTAAAGCTTCAGGATGCGCTTGGCTTCGAACTTTCTCGGACATTGGGTAAATTCCTTGATGCTAGTGTGCGAATGCACGTACGGCTTACTCATTTCCACGTCCTCCCTGCGCAAACAAGCGCGATAGTTGATAGATGACACCCGAACTGGGCGGCAATGTTCTTGTAGGTTTGGCCTGTGATGCGCATACTTCGAATCCGCGCTGCAGCGTTCTTGTTGAGTTTGGCCCAGGTCACCGTGGGGCGGCGCCCGGCAGCATCCTTCTGCTGCTCGTTTTCCAGACGCGTCGCCCACTCCAGGTTGCGCAGACGATTGTCGGAGCGTCTGTGGTTCTTGTGCGCCGCTTCAAGCCCTTCTGCAGGCTCACCGACAAAGGCGCACAGCACCACACGCGCCACCGTGAATGTCCGAGACTTTCCGTCACGACTGAGTCGCACAGAGCGATACCCGTCTTCGTTGGTGTACTGCTTCAGTAGACGCCCCGTCCTGTGGACCATCGACGTGTGGCCATCGGCGTACCTGCGCAGAACTTCTCGAGGGACGCTACAGACCTCACCTGCTGAAGACACTTCGTACAGCCCCTCGTACCCGGGCACGGGTTTCCAGAGCTTCTTCATTTGAACCTCGCGGAGTCGACGGCCGTGTGGCTGTGGACGTATGGTTTGCTCATGGTGCTTTGGCCGCGAGGCCACTGTTGTTGCGGTCGGTGTAGTACTGTGTGATGGGGTCGACCATAAGCTCGACGCTGACCACACCCACCACTTCTTGCTTGCGCTCATCCCAGACTTCCACCGTTGAACCACAGCAGGTGCTAACCACCTGCGGGTGCGAAGCCACCACAACCCACGGGTCTCCCGGCTGTGCTTGCGTCTGATGTGTAACGAAGTCGATAAGCTTGGTTCCACAAGGGCCGCAGCCCTCGCAGCAGACCGTGACAAGGTCGGTGCTCATTTGAACTCCGCTGTGTTGATGAGCATGACGAGGCGCTTGCTGAACTCGGTGACGAACCCCTCGTCGCCCCAGCGCGGGCTGCCCATGTCGAAGAGGATGGCGTGCGTGGCTTCGTGCCAGAAGGTCAGCTGGATGTCCTCCGGCTTGCGCGGGCCTGTAACGGTGCGAGTGGCCACTTGCACAATGCCCAGCCTGGGCAGGGTGTGTCCGGTATTCCGGCTGCGTTGCATGAAGATCGCGACGTCATACGTCTGTCCTGGGAGCTTGAACTTGTAGGGAAGGATCATTGTGCTTTCTCCTTGGGCATTGGCAGGCGCTTGTCTGTAGGTAGAACGACTTCGAGTTGAAACGCGTCGGGGCTCACCCAACGCTCGCCAATGACGAAGCCCGCGATGTTGTCGAAGTCTTCCTGCGTGAACACCACACTGCCACCTAGCTTGTGCACCAACGTGCCAATGATTGCTTTCAGCAAGGTCGTGTCTGGATCGTCGAGGATTCCGTTTGCCATTTGCTTCTCCTAGTTTTTCGCCATGCCATATCTACGATGGACGCCACCGTCAGCGGCCAGGGGGATCCCCGGCATGTACTTCGGCTCCTCGGTCATGCGCCGGATCATCCAGCCCAGAGCCTTCTCGCCCTCTTCCTTCTTCACGATGCCCAGACCTTCGTCGTGCACCGTACCCACGAGCGGAATCCTCGTGGAGACCTTCAGCAACCCGTCGGTCATCACGATTCGCGCAAGCGCCTGGGTCACGTTGTTCGTGACTTTGCCGGCGTAGAGCTTCGTTGTCTCTGCACCGTCGCCATACACCCACTGCTTGCGCTTCACGCCGCGCTCTGCGGCTTCCGTATCCACTTCTTGACGGAGATTAGGATAGCGGATTGACATGCCGTTGGGAAGCACAATCTCTTCCTTTCGGAACAGCAGCGCGCCTTTGTGGTTGTACTCCTGACCGTCGGCCAGCGCGCTGTGGATCAACTCCGTGCACATGTCCCAGAAGCCCTTCACGGGCGCTGCTGTGGCGCGGTAGATGTCGATGATCTTCTTGGACGCCACGCAGTGCACCAGCAGTTCCTGCGTCGTGCAGTTGTGCTGGATCTCGCCCATCTGCTTGAGGTTCTCGTCCCAGTCCAGGAAGCGCTCGATGTACTCCGGCGTGACCCCCAGCGCCTTGGCGAACGCTTTGTCGTAGCGCACGGGCGGAGCCCCCAGGAAACCCACCAGAAGCTGCGCAGCGAAGCTCGCCCACCCCAGGCCATACCCAGCGCCCAGAAGCGCGCTCTTCGCGCTCTGACGCAGCAGCGGGTGTGTTTCCTTGGTCATGCCCGGGATGTTGAACATCTGAGAGCCGAACATGGCGTAGGCGTCCTGGCCCGAGCGGAAGATCTCCAGCAGTTCGTCGTAGTCGGCCAGCCACCCCAGCACCCGCGGCTCGATCTGGGACAAGTCAACCACCACGATCACGTAACCCTCGGGCGCCATGATGGCCTTGCGCAGGAACGAGCCGCGCTTGAGGTTCTGCATGTTGATGGCCTCGCCCTTGGACGCCGCCCAGCGCCCGGTGATGGCGCCGTAGTAGTGCAGGGGAACAGGCAGCGTGCCGCGACGGGAGATGTCAATGAACCGCTGCGCCCGCGTGCGCTCCGTGGTGGACTTGACCTTGAGCCGCGCCTCGCACAGGGAGACGACGTTGTCGTCCTCGTGAGCCATCAGCGCCTGGAAGCCCGCGTCGTTCTTGGCAAATGCGAAGTTGAAGCCCACCGGGTTCGGCGTCTTCTGCGTGGCGTTCTTTTTCTTCAGCGGCGGGTTGACCCCCAGCGTGCGCAGGATCTCGGCGAAGCGGTCGTTGCTGGCCAGATCGGCGTCGGTGATGCCCAGGCGTGTGAGCAAGCGCTCACGTGTGTCCTTCTCCTCTTCGAGCGCGTCGCCCAGCATCTCGGTGTCGAGCTCCAGCAGCGGGCGCACAAACATGCGCAATGTCATGTCGATGAGGCGCAGTTCCTTGATGGGGTAGACCCAGTTCTTCATGTCGTAGGCGACATCAAAGTCGTACACCCCCGCCCCGCGTTCGCCGTGCGCGCGCATCATCAAGAACCGCTTGAACACCTCCTCGCACAGCCACACGTCGTGGTTGCAATAGTCGGCCAGCTGGCGCTCGATGCCCAGCGGCAACTCCCACAGGCCGTCAGACAGTCCGATGGCGGTGCCCTTTTCAGGCAGACCGAAGTCGGCCGCCAGTGCAGCCAAGCCGTTCTTGCCACGCGTGCCGCGCAGCGCCCGGGACATGGACAGCGTGTCGAAGATGAACGCCGGCTGGATGCCGTAATGCCACGCCAGGATGGAGATGTCGAAGGCAGCGTTGTGTGCCACCACCGCAGTCTTGGTCCAGTCGTAGGTCTTGAGCACCCGGCGCAACTCATCGGGGCGGTACCACTGCGCCACAGCGGAGTCGGGCTTGAACTGCTTGATCGACGCGCCGAAGTCCCGGAACAGCGGCGAGCGCACGTACTCCTCGGTGGTGCTGGATGACAGCGTGTACCCATCGGGGCACCAGTCGCGCGGCTTTCTGCTATACCTCGACTCGAAGTCCAAGACGAGAATTTGAGTAAAAGGAACGCTCATATTTTTGCTTTCTTCATGTACGCACGAACTACTTTTTCTCTTTCTGGAGATATTTGCCCCCAGGCCCGCCCGCGATCTTTTGCACGCACCCGGTTCAGCGAGTTACGTGCGCTTGTTTCGTCTACATTGAGCAGCGCGGCTAGTACCCACACCTTGGTTTTTGCGTACGGACGATTGCGCGACTGCACCTTGCGTGTTGCCCACCGACAGTTGCTCGGCGAGTACCCCCGCGCAGTTTTAATTCTGTCGAGCGTGTGCAGCGGTGAAGGACGACGCCCCATGTCCTCCAAAAAGTTTGGAAAAGAATCAACCCACCGCTTGCACACGGCGATACCCCTCCCACCGTAGTAGGGGTAGTCTTTCGAGCGCGTGTTGTAGCAACGGTTCTTCATCATTTGCCAAGCGCGGTACTCTGGAGTCGGCACACGCTTGCCGTCGATCAGTTTTACTTCGCCGTGCTTCATCACTGCACCGTCGTGTCTGAAGCGCCGAGCGTAGAGAGCGTGTGGTTCAGCGCAAACTCCAGCATCTGCGGCGGCTCGCCTTGCTGGACGTTGAAGCCGTGGATCTCCATGACGCCCATGTCACGCATGACGTGCAGCACCAGCACGGCGCCGGGCGGGTTCTCGCCGAAGCAGGTCATCATGATGTTGAGCGCTTTGCGGAAGATCTCGCGCTCGCTCTCCGGGGCGGTCTTCATGCGTTCGAAGAAGTCGTTCTCTTCCTGGGTCATGTTTTCAAATGCGGTGTTCATTGAGTACCTCTTCAAGTTCGTGGTAGTTGGTTTCGTTGATGACGAGTGCGATGCCGCCGGCTGCGCGGATGGCGTCGATCTCTGCTTGCTGCAGCGCCGTGACTTTGTGGCTGCTGTGGATGGACTTGGTCTCGATGCCGATGTAGCGTCCGGCGTGGCACGCGTAGAAGTCCAGCTGGCCACCGTGGCCGTAGCCGCCGGTGACAGGCTGTCTGAAGTAGGCCTTGTGGTGCGCCAGGATCAGGCGCACACGCTTCTTAACTGCCGCTTCGGGCGTTGCCATACTTCTGCTCCATGGCGATCAGCAGGTCGACCTCGTGCTTGATTTTCTGCAGGTCCTCGATGCCGTTCTTGTCGCGCCAGCGAGTGATGCGCTTGACGATGCAGCCTTCCAGGAAGTTGAGGTTGTTGGCAGAGATGTACTCGACCGGCTGGATGGCTTTGCCCTTGTAGTGGCCGCCACCGACTTGCACGTCGAGGGGGTTGACGGGGTCCTGCGGGCCGAGCGCGATGTTGGCGTGGCCCATACCTTCGATGAAGTCGTTGCGCGCTCTCTGATGTTCTGCCTCAGTCAGCTGCTGGCCCACTTGCATGGACTCGCCGACGAAGCTCATGTCACGGTCGGAGACATTTGGGGCGAGCGGGTTGTGGTATTTCGGGAGGCTCATTTGAAAAGTCCTTTCATGTTTTCCTGTTGACGAAGTTTGCGTTTGTTGTCTCTCCAGCGTTTGGTGCGCTGGGCCGTGGTGAGCTTCTTGCGCGGCGTGTCTTTGGTACCCCCTTTCAGGTAGACGGCGATGGAGTCCCGATCCAGTGTGTCGGGGAGCCATCT